>Ga0209577_10002967_pt1 | contig 16044 bp, 16 predicted proteins | sample GraSoiAngelo_109_FD_185874 | JGI IMG/M metagenome (GOLD analysis project Ga0209577, IMG submission 185874) | Grasslands soil microbial communities from the Angelo Coastal Reserve, California, USA - 14_0903_12_20cm (SPAdes) (version 2) | ecosystem: Environmental > Terrestrial > Soil > Grasslands...
GACGTCCGCTCATCGTCGTCGGTGCGCTCATGCTCGCGGTCGGGGTCGCCGCCGGGGCGCTGGTGGGCGCGGGGTTCGCCAGGAACGACTCCGGCTCGCGCACCGCCAACATCCTCGTCAACGACCAGCCCACCACCTCGAGCAGCGGATCCAGCGGCGGCGGTGACGCGGTGCGCGTCGCCCAGGACCTGGGCCCCGCGGTGGGGACGATCATCGCCAAGTCGGGAACGGGAACCGCCACCGGCACCGGCAGCGCCTCGCTCGGGAGCGGGGTGGTGATCGCCCACGACAGCAGCAACAGCTACCTGATCACCAACAACCACGTCGTCGACGGCGCCAAGTCGCTCGACCTGGTGATGCCCGGGGGCAAGAACCTCAAGGCGACGGTGGTCGGCACCGACGCCTTCGACGATCTGGCGGTGATCTCGGTGGCCGACACCAGCCTGCCCCAGGCGGTCTTCGGCAAGTCGGCCGACCTCAAGGTGGGCGAGCAGGTGGTCGCCATCGGCAGCCCGCTCGGCAACGACGGCTCGGTGACCGTCGGGGTGATCAGCGCGCTCCACCGCACCATCAGCGCCGGCTCGGGGACGTCGACCTCCGCGGAGACCCTCCAGGACGTGCTCCAGACCGACGCCTCGATCAACCCGGGCAACAGCGGCGGCCCTCTCGCCGACATGCAGGGACGGATCATCGGGATCAACGTCGCCGTCGCCGGCAACACCAGCCGGATCGGGTTCAGCATCCCCAGCGACGTCGCCCAGAACGTCGCCCAGGCGCTGATCGCGCGCCAGCCGGTGAAGCATCCCTTCCTCGGGATCTCCTACCTCACCGCCATCGACGCCACCGAGAGCGGCCAGCCCTTCACCGGCCCCGGCGTGCTCGTCACCAAGGTGGTCGACGCCACCCCCGCCGCCTCTGCGGGCTTCCACAGCGGCGACGTGCTGATCGCGGTGAACGGCGTCGACCTCGACAACGGCCAGACCCTCGGTGGCCTCATCCAGCAGTACCACGTCGGGGACTCGGTGAGCTTCACGGTGCGCCGCGGCAACGACACGATGAAGCTGCAGGCGACCCTCACCGAACGCCCCAAGGGTCAGTAATCCCACGGAGTGTCACGGACCACGGGGGGCGGCTCCGCCGCCCCCTCGTCGGTTCGCGGTTAGGATGCGCCAGTGACCCCGGCCATCCGCACCGACCTCCGCAACCTCGCGATCATCGCCCACGTCGACCACGGCAAGACCACCCTCGTCGACTCGATGCTCAAGCAGTCGCGGGTCTTCGCCGCCCACGAGCAGGTCGGCACGCTGATCCTCGACAGCAGCGACCTCGAGCGCGAGAAGGGCATCACCATCCTCGCGAAGAACACCTCGGTGCGCTATCGCGGGGTGAAGCTGAACATCATCGACACCCCCGGGCACGCCGACTTCGGCGGGGAGGTCGAGCGCGTGCTCGGCATGGCCGACGGCTGCCTGCTGCTCGTCGACGCCGCCGAGGGGCCGATGCCCCAGACCCGGGTGGTGCTCCGCCAGGCGCTCGCCCTGGGCCTGCGGCCGATCATCGTGGTGAACAAGCTCGACCGCGCCAACGCGCGCCCCGACGAGACCGTCGAGGCCACCCACGACCTTCTCCTCGAGCTCGCCACCGACCCCGTCCAGCTCGACGCGCCGGTGCTCTACACCAACGGGCGCGAGGGCACGGCGACCGCCGACCTGCGCGTTCCCGGCATCACCCTGGAGCCGCTCTTCGACGCCATCCTCGAGCACGTGCCGCCGCCGCGGGGCGACCCCGACGGGCCCCTCCAGCTGCTCGTCTCGGCGCTCGACCACGACACCTACCAGGGACGCCTGGCCATCGGCCGGGTGGTCCGTGGCCGGGTGCGGGTGGGCCAGCCCGTGGTGGTCTGCACCGCCGACGGCACCAGCCCGCGGCTGCGCATCGCCGGGCTGCTCGCCGTCGAGGCGCTGGAGCGGCTGCCCGTCGAGGAGGCCGCCGCCGGCGAGATCGTGCTCGTCACCGGACTCGCCGAGGCCGCCATCGGCGACACCGTCTGCGACGCCGACGCCCCCGACGCGCTGCCCCGGCTGGAGGTCGGCGAGCCCACCCTGCGGATGCAGTTCAGCGTCAACGCGTCGCCCTTCGCCGGTCGCGAGCAGCAGGTGAGCAGCACCTCGCGACAGCTGCGCGCACGCCTCGGGCGCGAGCTGCAGACCAACGTCGCCCTGCGCGTCGCCGACGGCGCGAGCGCCGACGTCTTCGAGGTGAGCGGGCGTGGCGAGCTCCATCTCGCGGTGCTCATCGAGACGATGCGCCGCGAGGGCTACGAGTTCGAGGTGTCGCGCCCGCAGGTGATCACCCGCGAGGAGGACGGGCACCGGCTCGAGCCGGTCGAGGAGTGCGTCATCGACGCTCACCAGGACCACGTCGGCGCGGTGACCGAGACGCTCGGGGCGCGGGGCGCGCAGCTGCAGTCGATGCGCACCGACGCCGGCGGTGGGGTGCGGCTCACCTACCACGCGCCGACGCGCGCGCTCATCGGCCTGCGCAGCACCATCCTCACCCTCACCCGCGGCACCGGGGTGATGGCCACCCGGGTGCTCGGCTGGGAACGCTGGCGTCCGCTGCCGCGCACGGTGCGCAACGGCGTGCTCACCGCCAGCCAGGACGGCACCGCGGTCGCCTACGGCCTGCTCGGCCTGCAGGAGCGCGGTACCCCCTTCATCGAGCCGGGCACGCCGGTCTACGAGGGGATGATCGTCGGGCTGAACCGCCGCCCCGGCGACCTCGCCGTCAACGTCACCAAGCAGAAGCAGAAGACCAACATCCGCAGCTCGACCGAGGACGCCACCGTCAAGCTGGTGCCGCCGCGCCGGATGTCCCTCGAGGAGTCGCTCGACTTCCTCGAGGACGACGAGCTCGTCGAGGTGACGCCGGCGACGCTGCGGCTGCGCAAGCGGGTGCTGAACGCCCACGCGCGCATCTCCCTGCGCAAGCGCGAGCTGACGAGAAGCCAGAGCGGGTGAGCGACGCGCCGGCCCGGCGGCCGGGGCGCCGCTCCGGCCCCACCGTCTCCCGCGGCGACATCCTCGCCGCCGCACGCCGGCTCTTCGCCGAGCGCGGCTACGACGGCGCGACCATCCGGGCGATCGCCCAGGAGGCGGGGGTCGACGCCGCCCTGGTGCACCACTTCTTCGGCACCAAGGAGCAGGTCTTCGTCGCCGCCATGGAGCTGCCCTTCCAGCCCGCGGACCTGCTCCCCCAGCTGGTCGGCGGCCCGCGCGAGCAGGTCGGCGAGCGCTTCGTGAGACTCTTCCTCGCCCTCTGGCGCGACCCCGAGCGGCGCGCGCCGGTGCTCGCCCTGCTGCGCTCCGCGACGACCAACGAGCAGGCGGCGGAGATGATCCGGCAGTTCGTCACCGAGGCGCTGGTCACCCGGGTCGCGGGCGCGCTCGGTGTCCCCCCGCTGCGGGTCACCGCGGCCGCCTCCCAGCTGATCGGGCTGGCGATGGTCCGCCACCTCATCGGCGTGGAGCCGCTGGCGTCGGCGGACGAGGAGGAGATCGTGAGGCTCGTCGCCCCGACGATCCAGCGCTACCTCGACGGCGACTGATAGTCCTCGTCGCTCACGTGGTCGCCCCAGTGCGCATGGGCGCCGTCGTCACCCGCCTCCTGGAGGGCGAGGTGGGTCATGAACGTTCCCGGGCCGGCACCGTGCCAGTGCCACTCCCCGGGCTCGGCGACGACGGTGTCGCCGGCGCGGATCTCCTCCACCGGCCCGCCGCGGGACTGGACCCGCCCGGACCCCTCGAGGACGTGGAGGATCTGCCCGCGGGGGTGCTCGTGCCAGGCGGTGCGCGCCCCGGGGGTGAAGTGCACGCTGAGCGCATGGAGGGTCGACGGGGCGGCGGCGGCCGCGATCTGGTCGATCCAGACGGTGCCGGTGAACCAGGCGGCGGGGCCGGCCACGCTCTCGGGCCGGGTGCGGGTCACGCGCATGGATGCCTCCTCGTGAGCGACGGGACACCGGGCATCTTGACGCCCCGGCGTGGCATGGACGACAATTCAACGTATGATGAGTTTCCCCGCGGCGATCTCGGTCGAGGGACTGCGCGTCGTCCGCGGCGGGCGTGAGGTCATCCCGGACCTCGACGTCGCGGTGGCCCGGGGGACGGTGACCGGGCTGCTCGGCCCGAGCGGCTGCGGGAAGTCGACCCTGCTGCGCTCCATCGTCGGCGTGCAGGAGGTCGCCGGCGGCGCGGTCACCGTGCTCGGGCTCCCGGCGGGGAGCCCCGCGCTGCGCAGCCGCATCGGGTACTCGACCCAGTCCCCGTCCCTCTACGCCGACCTCAGCGTCCTCCAGAACCTCCGCTACTTCGCGAGCGTCCTGGGTGCGCCCGCCCGGGACCCGGAACGGGTGATCGAGGAGGTCTCGCTCGCGCCCGAGCGCGACCAGCTCGTCTCCCGCCTCTCCGGAGGCCAGCTGTCGCGGGCGAACCTCGCCGTCGCCCTGCTCGGGACGCCGGAGCTCCTCGTCCTCGACGAGCCGACCGTCGGCCTCGACCCGGTGCTCCGCGAGGAGCTGTGGGCGACGTTCCACCGCCTTCGCGACGAGCGCGGCACCACCCTGCTCGTGTCCTCGCACGTGATGGACGAGGCGAGCCGCTGCGAGCGGCTCATCCTCATGCGCGAGGGCCGCATCCTCGCCGACGACACCCCCGAGGCACTGCTCCAGCGCACCGGCGCGTCCGATCTCGAGCGCGCCTTCCTGCGGCTGGTGCGGAGCGGGACGACGGTGAGGGCGGTGTCCTGATGAGCGCGTCGCGGACGTTCGCCACCGCCCGGCGCACGCTCGAGCAGCTGCGCCACGACCGCCGCACCGTGGGGATGACGATCCTGCTCCCCTCGCTCCTCGTCGTCCTGCTCCGCTACGTGCTCGACGAGCAGCGCACCTTCGACCGCGTCGCTCCCGCCCTGCTCTGCATCTTCCCGTTCGTCGTCATGTTCCTCATCGCCTCGGTGGGGACGCTGCGCGAGCGCACCACCGGCACCCTCGAGCGGCTGATGACGATGCCGATCGGCAAGCTCGACCTGCTCGCCGGCTACGCGCTCGCCCTCGGCCTCCTCGCGGTCGCCCAGGTCGGCGTCGTCGCGGCGATCGCGCTCACCTGGCTCGGGCTCGGCGTCAGCGGATCCGTCGTCCTGCTGATCGTCATCGCGGTGCTCGACGCGCTCCTCGGGATGGCGCTCGGCCTGCTCGTCAGCGCCTTCGCCCGCACCGAGTTCCAGGCGGTGCAGTTCATGCCACTCTTCGCGCTGCCCCAGGTGCTGCTCTGCGGGCTCTTCGTGCCGCGCGACCAGATGGCGGCGGTGCTCGGCCGGCTGTCCGACGTCATGCCGCTCGCCTACGCCGTCGACGCGATGACCCTCGTGACCACCTCGGCGGCGGCGGGCGCGCAGCTGGGGCGCGACATCGCCATCGTGGCGGGATGCGTGCTGCTGTCGCTGCTGCTCGGCGCGGCGACGCTCCGCCGCCGGACTCCGTGAGCCGCCTGCTAGGAGCCGGTCGGGAGGTTCTTGCGCAGCAGGTCGAGCACCTTGTCCTGGTTGTGGAGGATGCGGAGCTGCTGGGTGCTGAGCTCGTGGAGGGCGATCAGGGTCTGGTGGTCGGCGAGGGCACGCGCGTCGGAGGTGCGCTGGGCGAGGTTCGCGCTCACCTGCAGCGAGATCATGATCGAGAGCTGGGGCAGGTTGAGGATGGTGAGCAGCAGCGGCCACGGCGTCCTGTCGAAGCCCACGACGTTCCCGGCGAAGAGCCACACCACGATGCCCAGGGTCACGAAGACGAAGACCCACATCGAGCCCACGATCTGGTTGACCACCTCGGCGGTGCGGTCGAGGAAGCCGGTGCCGCGGTGATGCGCGGAGACCTCGAGCCTCGGCTTGTGCTCGGCCGGCGCGGCGCGCACGGCCTCGTCCATCGCCTGGTGCCTCGGGGAGGGGTGGGGATGGCCGGTGGCGGTCATGACGGTCCCTCCACGATGCTCACTCGAATGCCTCGACGCAGCGCACCCCGGAGTCGCCGGCGACGGCGGAGTGCTCGACCCCGGCCGGGATGCGGATCCCCTCCCCGGCGGCGAGCCCGAGGCCGTCGAAGCTGATCGCCCCCTCGAGCACGTACAACCGCTTGGGGCGGGGGTGGTGGTGACGCCCGAAGACCGCCCCGGGCCCCGCCGACCACGGGGACGGCTGCAGCCCCGCGGCGCGCAGCGTCCGTTCCGGCGCCGGCGAGGAGTCGAGGCGCTCGATCATGGGGACGATGTATAGCAATCCGGTGCGCCTGTGGACCGCCGGCCACGGCACCCTGAGCGCGGAGGCGTTCGCCGCCCTGCTCCGCGACGCCGGGGTGGACCACCTCGTCGACGTGCGCACCGCGCCGGGGAGCCGCCGGCACCCCCACTTCGCACGGGCGGCGATGGAGGATTGGCTGCCCGCAGCGGGGATCGCCTACCGCTGGGAGCGCGACCTCGGCGGCTTCCGCCGCTCCGATCCCGGGTCGCCGAACACCGCTCTTCGCGACCCCGCGTTTCGCGGCTACGCGGACCACATGCGCAATCCTCGATTCGGCGTGGCCCTCGAAGGGGTGCTCACCGAGGCCGCCTCCGCGCCCACCGTGGTGATGTGCTCGGAGAGCCTCTGGTGGCGCTGCCACCGCCGGCTCATCGCCGACGCCGCCGCGCTGCTCGCCGGCGCCGAGGTGGTCCACCTCCTCCACGACGGCCGGCTCGAACCGCACCGTCCCACCGACGGGGTGCGCCGCGAGGGAGCCCTACTCGTCTACGACAGGGGCGCGGCCGAGCTGCCCCTAGATGACGGTGGCGGGCGCCGACCCGAGGGTGGCGCCCGCCTGGAGCTACCGGTGCCGCCGCCGGTCGCCGTGCTCCTGCCACGCGGACATCAGGTGGACGCCTCGCTCCAGGAGGCCGATGCCGACGATCAGGACGGCGCAGCCGAAGAACAGCCAGCCGAAGCTGAGGGCCAGGGCCCCCGCACCGGAGGCCAGGGCGATGATCCAGGCGCATCCGAGGGCCAGGAACTGCGGCCGCCGGAGCTGCCGCCGCTCTCGTGAGGTCCCGGTGTCGGGCGACGATCCCGACCAGCGCTGGACCAGCTCGGTGATGGCGACCGCGACCACGGGGACGGGCCCGCGGCTGGACCGGGTCAGAACCGCTGGATGAGCAGGACCCCGGCGAACGGGAGGAGCACGACCGTCGGCTGGGCTGCGTCAGCCGACCGCGGCGTCGATCTTGGCGGCGAGGATGAAGTCGTTGCGGGTCAGCCCCTTCACCGCGTGGGTGGTGAGCTCGATCTCGAGCCGGCCCCAGCCCACCGCCATGTCGGGGTGGTGGCCCTCGCCCTCGGCGATGAGCGCCACCCGGGTGGCGGTGGCGAAGGCGGCGGCGAAGTCCCCGAAGCGCATCCGGCGGCGGAGCCGCACCCCGTCCACCTCCCACTCCGGGGAGAGCTCGGCGCGCAGCGCGTCGAGCTCCGCGCCGGCCACCGTGGGGGTCGCCCCGGTGCAGGCCTCGCAGCGCTCCTTCGCCAGCGCCATGCCCACCCCTACTCGAAGAGGTCGGGCTGCTCGCGGGTGATCCGGTCCCAGATGGGCTGGAAGGAGAACCACCCCGCGACCTGCGACCCGACCTGCGACGCGGTGAGCTCCGCGGCGGCGTCGTCGATGAGCACCGGCGTGCCCGCGGCCTCGGCGAGCAGCTGGGCCTGGCAGGAGCGCTCCATCGTGAGGAACCACCACGCCGCCTCGTCCACCGACCGGCCCACGGTCAGCAGCCCGTGGTTGCGGAGGATCACCGCCTTGCGCGAGCCGAGCGCGGTGCCGATGCGCCGCCCCTCCTCGAGGTCGAGCACCACCCCGGTGTAGTCGTCGAAGAGGGCATGATCCCCGTAGAAGGCGCAGGCGTCCTGGGTGATGGGGTCGAGCAGCCGGCCCAGCGACGACCACGACTTGCCGTACAGGGAGTGGGCATGGGCGGCGGCGACGACGTCGGGGCGGGCCCTGTGCACCTGGGAGTGGATGGCGAAGGCGGCGGCGTTCACCGGGCGGCCGCCCTCGACCACCTCGCCCCGATCGTTGACCAGGATCAGGTCGGAGACGCGGATCTGCCCGAAGTGCATGCCGAAGGGATTCACCCAGAAGTGGTCGGTGTGCTCCGGGTCGCGGGCGGTGATGTGCCCGGCCACCCCCTCGTCGAAGCCGGCCTTGGAGAACATCCGGAACGCCGCCGCCAGCCGCTGCTTGCGGTGCAGCCGCTCCTCGTCCACCGAGGAGAACGACGGTGGCATGGGAAGGGTCAGCTCTCCGCGGAGCGTCTGTGCCATGTCTCGACCTCCGGACCGCGCATCGACCGGACCAGTGTACGGCCGGGGCCGTGGACGGCGGCCTCCGCGGCGCCGCCGCGGTGAGCCGGCGCCGCTCCTGGTGGGGCTGGGGATGGGAGGACGCCGCCGTCGCCGGCGCCGAGCTCGAGCGCCTCGCCGGGCTGCTCGGCGGGTTCCTCGGCGACCCGGGACGGCCGCGCGAGGCACCCGAGCCGGCCGACCTCGGCCTGCCCACGCCACGGGTCCAGCCCCCCGGGGCGCTCGCCGCCATCGCCGACGCCTCGGACGCGGGCCGCGCGGCGCACAGCCATGGGCTGTCGTTCCCGGACATCGTCGCCGCGCTCGAGGGCGACCTCGACGCCCCCTGCGACCTGGTGCTCCGCCCCCGCGACGAGGCCGGAGTGACCGCGGTGCTGGACTGGTGCTCCACCGACGGCATCGCCGCGGTGCCCTTCGGCGGCGGCACCAGCGTCGTCGGCGGGGTCACACCACGGGTCGGCGACGCCTACGCCGGCGCGGTGAGCCTCGACGTCGGCGGCCTCGACCGGGTGCTCGAGGTCGACATCGCCTCGCGCGCGGCCCGAGTCCAGGCGGGGGTGCTGGGTCCCGCGCTCGAGGACGCGTTGCGGCCGCACGGGCTGACCTTCCGCCACCTGCCGCAGTCGTACGAGTTCTCCTCAGTGGGCGGCTGGCTGGCGACCCGCTCGGCGGGCCACCACTCCACGCTGCACACCCACGTCGACGACCGCGTCGAGGGGATGCGGGCGATCACCCCGCGAGGGACGCTGGAGACACGGCGGCTGCCCGCCTCCGGCGCCGGCCCCAGCCCCGACCGCCTCCTGCTCGGCTCCGAGGGGGCGCTGGGGGTGATCACCGAGGCCTGGCTGAGGGTGGTGGCGCGTCCCGGCTTTCGCGCCTCCGCCGCGGTGCGCTTCGCCGACTTCACCGGCGGCGCCCGGGCGACGCGCGCGCTCGGCCAGAGCGGGCTGCTCCCGGCCACCTGCCGGCTCATCGATGCCACCGAGGCGCTCATCAACAATGCCGGGGACGGCAGTGCCTGCCTGCTGCTGCTCGGCTTCGAATCCGCCGACCACCGCGTGGAGGCCGACCTCCGGCGGGGGCTCGAGCTCTGTGTCGACCACGGCGGGGTGCCGGACCCGCCGCGAGAGGGCCGGGACGACGCCGCCGGCTCCTGGAGGTCCGCCTTCATCCGCCTGCCCTACGTCCGCGACGCCATCCTCCGCCTCGGGCACATCGTCGACACCTTCGAGACGGCGATCACCTGGGACCGCTTCGAGGAGCTGTGGGGGACGGTCATGGAGCGGACCCGCGCCGCCGTCACCGATGTCTGCGGCGCCGGCCTGGTCACCTGCCGTCTCACCCACGTGTACCCGGACGGCTGCGCCCCCTACTTCACGCTGTTCGCCCGCAGCCGGCACGGGGCGCAGCGTGCACAGTGGGCGGAGCTCAAGGCGGCGGCGAGCGAGGCGATCCTCGCCGCGGGCGGGACGATCACCCACCACCATGCGGTGGGCCGCGACCACCGTCCCTGGTATGACCGGCAGCGCCCGCCGCTCGCCGCCGAGGCGCTCGCCGCCGCCAAGCGCGCCCTCGACCCGGCGTGGATCCTCAACCCCGGCGTGCTCCTCGACCGATGATGGCCCTCGCCCTCGCTCAGTCGTCCCCGACGTAGTCGCGCAGCCAGAGCGCGAGGAAGGGGTTCGAGACCTCCCAGCCCTCGGGGGTCTGCTCGACGAGGTCGTCCTCCTCGAGGGCGACGAGCGCACGACGCACCGCGCTGGGGTTGCTCACCCGCAGGCTGCGCACCATCACCCCGGTCTGCACCGACGGCTTCGGCCCGCCACGGGCGAGCTCGCGGAGCAGCCGCCGCTGGCTCGGAGCGAGGGCGCGGAGGATGGCGACGTACTCGAAGCGCCCCTGGCGGACGATGCGGGACAGGGCCTCGTCGACGTCGGCGATGCGGACCCGGTTGCCGGAGGCCTGGTCGAAGGCGTGGCTGGCGAGCTGCTGCACCTCGTTGGGGACACCCGCGGCCAGATCGTGGATGTGCTCGGCGACGCCGGCGGCGAGCATCCTGCCCCCGGTGGCGCAGCGGCGGACCAGGAAGTCGCACATCCGGTCGCGCGGCACCTTGGGGAGCGCGATCCGCGTCCCCACCCGGGCGAGCGGCGCGCCCCGGCCGCTGAGCCTCTCCATGAGGTGGCGGCGGCTGCCGCTCAGCACCAGGCTGACCCCGGGCATCTCGTCGCAGAGCCGCTTGACCACTCCGGGGACGGCGTCGTCGAGCTCATAGGCGCGCTGGAACTCATCGATGACGAGGGCGACCTCGTCGCCGGTGGCGCGGACCGCCTCGAGCACCCGGAGCACGTCGTAGAGCAGCCGCCGCCACGGATCGCGCCCCGACTCGACGTCGAGCCCGACCCGGAGGCTGCCGTCGGGGGCGACCTCGAGCCGGGGGCGCAGGTGCCCCACGAGCTCGCGCACCGCGTCGACGCCGCGCTCGCGCCAGCGCGCCGGGCCCTCGAGGATGCCGTGGAGGAGGCTCTCGCAGACGTCCTGGAGGTCGGTGCAGTCGGCGAGGGTCACCCTCCCGGCGCGCACCCCGCGCTCGACCACCCGGCCGACGGCGATGTTGAGCAGCGAGGTCTTCCCGTAGCGGCGAGGGGCGAGGAGGATGACGTTCCCCCCCGAGGCGAGTGCGCCCTCGAGGACGGCGAGCTCCTCCTCGCGGTCGGCGAAGGCCTCCGCCGCCCCGGCGGCGATCGGCGAGCCGTAGACGTAGGGGTTGGTACGGGCCATGGCCAGTATGATACCAGTCGGTATCATACTGGGTACGATCGGAGTCGGCCCCCTATCGGGGCTCGGCCTCGCCGTGGCCCTGCCGCTGATGGTTCTCGCGCCGAGCCGGGATGCGGCTCAGAGGACGCTCTGGAGAGCCTCGAGTGCGATGCCCGCGGCCTCGGGGGTGATGAAGCGCTCGCCGCGGTAGAAGTCGAAGGCCGCGGTCTCCCGGTAGGGGTAGCCGGTGACCCGCCCGCGGCGGAGCATGCTCAGCGCGACCCGGGTCATCTCCGACTCCAGCGCCGCATAGCGGCCGCCCTCGAGGGCGTCGGCCCGGTGGAGCGCGGTGAGCAGGGTCAGCTGGCGGACCTCCTTGTATCCGTCGCGGAGCTGCTGGGAGCCGAGATCGAAGGCGAACCAGAAGCCGCCGCCGGTGGTGTCGTGGAGCCGCGCGGGGTTGGCGACCAGCCCGTCGAGCACCTCGGTCGCGAGCGCGGTGAAGAGGGGGATCCCGGTCGCCGCGCCGGTGTCGAGGAGGGCGAGCACCTCGTCGGCCTGCTCGCCCACCTTCGCCTCCCGGTCGGCGGGCGAGCCGCCGCAGACGGTGTGGTTGAAGAGGTGGTAGGTGGTGTCGAACGCCTGGCCGACGACGGTGAGCACCTCGCGCATGCCCACCACGACCCAGGTCGGGTCGCCGAAGCGGATCCCGCCGTCGACGAGCGCGAGGCCGCCCTCGAGGTCGTGGTCGACCCGGTAGCCGTCGGCGCAGCCCGGCTCCTTGCCGTCGGGGCTGATCCGCCCGTGGACCACCCCGAGCAGCGGGTCGACGATGCCGGCGAGGTGGCCGGCGAACGCCTGGGCGCGCTCGGTCCAGAAGCGGTCGCCGGTGAGCGCGCCGAGCTGCAGGAACTGCCAGTACACCCAGCCCTTGTCCGACGAGTAGTGGACGACCTTGGCACGAAGGGGCACGGCGAGGCGGGCCAGCGCCGCCGCCTGGGAGCGGTCGCCGGGGTGGCGGTGCTCGTACCAGGTCATGTTGAGCACGTCGCGTAGGTCCGTGAGCTCGTCGCGGCGTGCCGGGCTGCCGTCGGGGAGGTTGGAGCGGGCCGGGTCGTCGACCGACCAGTTGATGAACAGCCCCGCGGTCGCCGGGTTGTAGCCGTGGGCGTCGATCTCGTCGAGGGTGGCGCGGGCGGCGGCGTCGAGCGCCGGCACGTCCGCGGCCGAGACCGACGGCGCGATGACCGCGGCGGCCACGAGCGCGGCCACCATGACCCGCATCCTCACGACACCGTCCTCCCGTGGGACGTTCCCTTCCCGCCCGGCCATGGCCGGTTCGGGGCCATGATGCCGGATCGGCCTATCCGCCGTCGACCTCGACCCCGGCGGCGGTGAGGCCGGCGACGGTGCGGGCGACCCCGGCCTCGTCGAGGCCGGCGCAGAGCCGCTGCAGCACCCGGGTGGCGAAGCCCTGGGCCCGCGCCGAGAGCGCGGTCTCGCGGACGCAGTACTCGGTGGCGATGCCGCAGACGTCGACGCTCTCGACCCCGTGGGAGCGGAGCACCTCGCCGAGGTCGCGCCCGTCCGCCGCCCGGCCCTCGAAGCCGGAGTACGCGGCCGCGTGCGCGCCCTTGAGGACCTCGACGTCGGCGCCGGCGGCAAGCGCCGGGTGGTACTCGGCGCCGGCGCTGCCGGCGACGCAGTGGACCGGCCAGGTGGTCCGGTAGTCGGGGGCGACGCCGGCGGCGGCGAAGTGGCCGGCGGGGTCGACGTGCCAGTCGCGGGTGGTGACCACGAGGGCGTACTCGGCGCGATGGGCGGCGATGTACTCGGTCGTCGCCGCGGCCACCGCGGCGCCGCCGGGCACGGCCAGCGACCCGCCCTCGCAGAAGTCGTTCTGGACATCCACGACCAGAAGTGCGCGGCTCATGCGATCCTCCCCCGGCCACGCCTGGGGGTCGTCGATCCGGCGCACCGCCGCGGGCAGCGCCTCGCGCTCGGCCAGGCAGTGGACGCGGATCACCTCGAGCGGCGGCAGGGTGACGCAGGTGCGCCCTGCCTCCATCACCCGGTGGAGCAGCGGCTCTCCGGGCAGGGTCTCGTCGACGAGGGCGAGCACGTCGCCGCGACCGGGCTCCCGGAAGACCTGGTGGACTCCCGGGTCGGTGCTCTTCGCCGCACTCAGCTTCATCACCGGCCGGTCGACGCCCTCCTCGCACTGGGCCACCAGCTTGTAGACGCCGCCGAGCGCGGGCGCGTCCGCCGAGGTGCCGAGCATGGTGCCCACCCCGAAGCCGTCGACCGGAGCGCCGGCCCGCACCAGGGCGTCGATGCGGTACTCGTCGAGGTCGTTGGAGGCGAGGATCCTGGTCCCCCGCAGCCCCGCTGCGTCGAGCATCCGCCGGGCGTTGCGGGCGTGCTCGGCGAGGTCGCCGGAGTCGATGCGGATGCCCGCGAGGGTCACCCCGGCGGCCCGCGACGCGGCGATCGCGTTGGCCACGCCGCGCTCGACGTCGTAGGTGTCGACGAGGAGCACCGCGAGCCCGGGATACTCGCGGAGGAAGGACTCGAACGCGGCCCGCTCGCCGGCGGGCCCGAAGGCGAGAACGTAGTGGTGGGCCATGGTCCCGGTGGTGGGGATACCGAGGCGGCGGCCCGCGACCGCGGTCGCCGTCCCCGCCGCGCCGGCGATGTACGCCGCCCGCGCCACCCCCAGGGCCGCGTCGGGCCCGTGGAGGCGGCGCAGCGAGAAGTCCCACACCGGCCGGCCGGCGGCGGCGTCGACGATCCGCGCCGCCTTGCTCGCGATCAGGGTCTGGTGGTTGACGATCGCGAGCAGCGCGGACTCGACGAGCGTCGCCTCGATCCGCCGCGCGGTGACCCGGAGAAGCGGGACCTCGGCGCCGATCACCGTCCCCTCGGCGATCGCCTCGACCCGCCCGGTGAACCGCAGCCGGGAGAGGTGGTCGATGAAGTCGCCCTGATAGATCCCCTGCCGGGCCAGCCACTCGAGGTCGGCGGGCTCGAGGCGGAGGCCCTCGAGGTAGGCGAGCGCCTGCTCGAGCCCGGCGGCGACCAGGTAGCCGCGCCCCGGGGGGAGGCTGCGGACGAAGAGCTCGAAGCTCACCTCGCCGTCGAGCCCGCCGTGGAGGAACGCCTGGGCCATGGTGAGCTCGTACTGGTCGCAGTGCAGCCCGTACCCGGCGTCGGAGAGGGGCAGCGGCCGCGCGTCGGTCACAGCGATCCCCCGTGAGGACGTTCCGTCGCAGAGGCTAGCACCGGGGCGGGAGTACCCTGCGCCGCCCCGCTCAGCCGGAGACGACGACGGTGACCGTGTAGCTCCCCTGGCTCCCGGTGCAGCGCAGCGCCTCGCCGCAGCTGGTGCGGTGGGCGGTGACGACCGCCCGGCCCGCGCGGAGCGCCTGGAAGGTGGCGGTGACGGTGCCGCAGCCCCCGCCCGGCACGCAGCTCCCCGGAGGGTCCGGCGAGGAGGTCGGGTCGCCGGTGGAGCGGAGCACGGTGGGGTCGGAGGCGGGGTCGAACTGCCAGTACGTCGAGTGCAGCACCACCCGCAGGGTTCCGCCGGTGCGGAGCGACACCGTCGACCCGTTGTCGGCCTCCGAGACGTCGCGGGAGGAGGGGGGCGCGGGGGTGACGATCACCCGCGGGGCGGGCGAGGCCGCCGGGGCCGACGGGGAGGCGGCCGCGCCACAGCCGCCGAGCAGCGCGGCGAGGGCGACGGCGGCCAGGGTGTTCGCGGCGGGGCGGAGCGGGCCGGCTCGGTGCATGGAAGGTCTCCTCAGTCAGGTTCCGCCGCTTTTCCCGACGCGCCAGAGGGACGTGGGGTTCCCAGGCCCGGTGCTCAGCTCCGGGCGACCGCCCCGGCGCGGATCGCGGCCGGGGTGCGCGAGCGCCGCGGGCTCCAGGCCGGGCGCCGCTCGACGAACTCGTAGAGCATCGCCGGGCGCCCCGGGACGCCCTTCACCACCTCCCCGGTGCCGCGCACCAGGCCCGACTGCTCGAGCTCGCGGCGGAAGTTCGAGGCCTCGTAGGTGACCCCGGAGATCGCCTCGTACAGCCGGCGCGCCTGCGGCATCGTGAAGCGCTCGGGGAGGAGGCCCACGGCGATGTTCGAGTACCAGAGCTTGCCGCGGAGCCGTTCGGTGCCGTCGGCGATCACCGCGCCGTGGTCGAAGGCGACCTCGGGGAGGTCGTCGACCGGGAACCAGCGGGCGGTGGTGGCGCCCTCGTGGAGCACCGCGGCGTCGATGAGCGCCAGGTAGGAGATGGACACGATCCAGCCCCGCGGGTCACGGTTCGGGTCGCCGTAGGTGTGGAGCTGCTCGAGGTAGACACCGCCGACCCCGGTCTTCTCGGTGAGCTTGCGCTGGGCGGTCTGCTCGGGCAGCTCGTCATCGTTCATGAAGCCGCCCGGGAGCGCCCAGCGCCCCTGCTGCGGCGGCTCCTCGCGGCGGACGAGGAGGACGTGCAGCCGCCCGCTGAGGGGGGCGAGGATCACCGGGTCGGCGGTGAGCGCGGCGGGCGCGTTGTAGCCCGCTGAGTTGACCGCGGTGAGCCTCGGCATCGCGCCCTGAGGCTAGCAGCCACGGGGATCCCGCATGCTCGCCGCGATGCCCACCGCCGAGCTCGACCTCCCCGGGCCGCTCGACGTCCCGAGGTCGCTCGAGGTCTTCCGCCGCTGGGGCGACGACCTCGCCGACCGCTGGGACGGGGAGGTGCTGGTCCGCACCCTGCGCCACGACGGCGCCACCGTCGCCTGGGCGGCGACGCCCGCCGGCGACGTCGCCTCCCCCCGCCTGCGGGTGAGCGTCGACGACCCCGCCCACCTCG
>Ga0209577_10002968_pt1 | contig 16043 bp, 13 predicted proteins | sample GraSoiAngelo_109_FD_185874 | JGI IMG/M metagenome (GOLD analysis project Ga0209577, IMG submission 185874) | Grasslands soil microbial communities from the Angelo Coastal Reserve, California, USA - 14_0903_12_20cm (SPAdes) (version 2) | ecosystem: Environmental > Terrestrial > Soil > Grasslands...
GACCCGCTCACCTACGCGGTCGACCCGATGCGCAAGCTCGTGTTCAACCACCTGACGATCTCCCCGGCAGCACGCCACGTGCTCGATCCGGGGATCACCTGGTGGGGCTGGCACGTGCCGGTGCTGCTCGAGGTGGCCGTGATCGTCTCGCTCGGCCTGGTGATGCTCGGGATCGCGATCTGGGAGTTCAGCCGCACGGAGTAGCGCAGCCGTCCCGGGCACCGATTAGCCTTCGGCCCGATGGGCAGGAGAGCCGTGCACGTCGCCGCGGCAGCGGTTGCGCTCGCGCTGCTGACGGTGGCGCCCGCGTCGGCCGCCGCCGGCCCTCCGCCGAGCGTGCCCGTCTTCGGCGGCTTCCACTCGGTCCTTGCCCAGGGGGAGGGACAGACCGTCAACAGCGCGGATCTGGCCGCCTACGAGGGCTCGGGCAACCCGCCTGAGACGTTCGTCGACCAGCAGCCGCTGTACGTCGGAGTGATGCCGGCCGCCGCGACCCTGACCCAGGCCACCCTCGGCACCTACTACAAGGACACCGACTTCGGCCAGATGCCGGGCGGGATCGGCTCGACCACCTCACCGCCGGGCGATCCCGGAGCCACGATCTATCGCGACGCCAGGTTCGGGATGGCGCACATCTACGCCGGCAATCGTGACGAGTTGATGGTGGCGGCCGGATACGCGCAGGCGCAGGAGCGGCTGTTCCTGATGGACGCCGTGCGCCGCACGGCCGAGGGCACGCTGGCCGGCCTCACCGGAGCGAGCGCGGCGCCCGGCGACGCAGCCCAGCTGACCAACCAGGACTTCTCGCCTCAGGAGCTGGACGCCCAGGTCGCCCGGCTGCGCACGCAATACGGCGCCGCCGGACAGCGCGCCTACCAGGACATCGAGAACTTCGTCAAGGGGATCAACGACTACATCGGCCAGGCCAAGATCAACCCGCTGCTGATGCCCTCGGAGTACACCGCGCTCGGCACCCAGCCGGCTCCCTGGACGGTCGCCGACACCGCCGCGGAGGCCGTCTTTCTGGTCACGCAGTTCACCGTCTCGAACGGCTCCGAAGAGATCGGCGAGCAGCTCCAGCTGGCGTTCCGCAAGCGCTTCGGACGCCGGTGGCGCTCGTTCTATGACGACCTGCGGGAGGCCCACGACCCGGAGGCGTTCACGGTCGCGAAGGTTCCGTTCCACTCGGACAACACCGGCCGGATCGAGCCCCGCCTGAACCTGAACGCGCTCCCCGACCTGGGCTCCATCAAGCCACGCAACGCGGAGGTGGCCGGACCCGACGCCGGCAAGGCGGCGCAGCTCAGAGCCGGGATGCCGTCCTGGGTCGGCTCGATCGAGCGCCTGCGGACCGCGTTCCCCCACGTCGAGTCGAACGCGGTGATGGTCTCCCCGAAGCTGACCGCCGACGGCGATGCGCTCGCCGCGATGGGGCCACAGGTCGGCTACTACTCACCGCAGATCTTCTCCGAGTACGAGCTTCACGGCGGCGGGATCGACGCCGAGGGGGTCACCTTCCCGGGGGCCTCGCCGTGGCCGCTGATCGGCCATGGCATCGACTACGCCTGGAGCGGGACCAGCGCCAACGGCGACAACGAGGACACGTTCGTCGAGCGCCTGTGCGACCCGGACGGGTCGCGACCGAGCGACGCCAGCATCCACTACCTGTACAGGGGCCGCTGCGTCCCGTTCCTGACTCGCGACCAGTCCGTGACCACGCCGGTCTCGCCCGTCAGCCCGTCGCCGCCCCAGACGATCACCTACAGGACCGAGCGCTCGGTGCACGGCCCGGTGTTCGCGTCCGCGACCGTCAAGGGCGCGCCGGTCGCGCTGACCGTCGCCAAGGCGGTGGATTTCCACGAGCTCGGCGCGGCGATCCCGTTCATGGAGCTGGCCGAGAACCAGCCCACCGACGTCCGCTCGTTCATGCGGATCATGGGCCAATTCCCCGGGAGCGAGAACTGGTTCTACGTCGACCGCCACGATGTCGGCTGGATCCAGTCGGGGGTCTACCCCCAGCACGCTCGCCATTCGGATGTCGAGGAGCCCTGGTGGGGGGACGGCCGAGCCGACTGGCGGTGCTTCAACCCGGCTGCTTACACCGCCTGCTACATCCCGGCGAGCCACCGCCCGCAGGCGGTCGATCCGGCGGACGGGTTCATCATCTCGTGGAACAACGTCGAGGCGCGGGGCTGGCACCCGCCGCCGACCGGCTGGGGCGCGGGGCCGCTGGACCACGCGCTGATCCTCCAGCAACGGCTCGAGTCGGAGGTCAAACGGACCCACCGGCAGGTGGATGTGGCCGGGGTGGCGCGCGTCGCGAACCTCACCGCCACCACCGACCTGCGGGGGCTCGACGACTATCCGTGGATGCGCGCGGTGATCGGCCGTGCGGGCGGGACCGCCGGACGGGCGCTCACCCTGATGGACGCTTGGAGCCGCTCGGGCGCCCAGCGGCTGGCGCCGGCGGGATCGAATGTGTACGCGCACAGCGCGGCGATCGCGGCGTTCGACGCCTGGTGGCCGAGGTTCGTGACCGCCGAGTTCCAGCCGGCGCTCGGCTCCTCCCTGATGAAGATGCTCGAGTCGCACGTGCTATCGCTGCCGCAGCCGGGGTTCGACTACGACTGGTCAAGCCAGGTGCAGAAGGACCTCCGGAGCGCCGACGGCGCCCGTGAGCGCGGTCGCTACTCGCGCGTGTACTGCGGCGGCCCCAGGGTCCAACCCGCCCGTGGGCTGCGCGGACGTGCTCTGAGGCGGGCTCGAGCCCGCTGCCGGGCCGTCCTGCTGAGGACGCTGAACGCCGCCATCGCCGCGGTCGCGGCAAAGCAGCGCTCCGCCAACCCCGCGAGCTGGCAGGTGCCGGCGACGTGCCCGAAGACAACCCCGCCCTCGTGCGATCAGGAGGTGCCGGTCACCGCCGGCGCGGTCGACACCCCGCCGTTCCCGTGGCAGGACCGCGGCACCTACCACCAGGTGATTGAGGTCTCCGGGCACCGCTGAGCGGCGCCCCCGGGGTCGCTACGCCGCCGCGCCGGCTGTCGCAGGCTCTTCGACACGCCGCGGGAGCAGCGTCTCGCGGGCGATCACCAACCGCTGGATCTGGGCGGTGCCCTCGTACAGCTGGAGGATCTTGGCGTCGCGCATCAGCTTCTCGACCGGGTACTCCTTGATGAACCCGTAGCCGCCGTACACCTGGACGGCGTCGGTGGTGATCTCCATCGCGATGTCCGCGGAGAAGCGCTTGGCGTGCGATGACTCGAGCGTGTTGCGCTTGCCCTGGTCGAGCAGCACCGCCGAGTTCCAGGTGGCCAGCCGCGACAGGTGCACCTTGGTCGCCATGTCGGCGATGATGAACTGGATCGCCTGGTGCATCGCGATCGGAACGCCGAACTGGACGCGCTCCTTGGAGTAGTCGATCGCGAACTCCATCGCGGCGCGCGCTACGCCGACGGCCATCGCGGCGACCCCGGGACGCGTGCGGTCGAGCGTCATCATCGCGATCTTAAAGCCCTTGTTCTCCTCGCCCACCAGGTGATCGAGCGGGATCTCGACCTCGGGGAAGGTGATCGTCGCGGTGTTCGAAGCCCTCTGGCCCATCTTGTCCTCGTGCTTGTCGACGACCACGCCGGCGTCGCGCGGGACCACGAAGCAGCTGATCCCGCGGTGCCCGGCGTCCTTGTCGGTCTTCGCGTACACGGTGTAGAAGTTCGCGTACTCGCCGTTGGTGATGAAGCACTTGGAGCCGTTGATCACCCACTTGTCGCCCTTGCGGGTGGCGGTGGTCTTCATCCCGGAGACATCGGAGCCGGCGTCGGGCTCGGTGAGGCAGAAGGACGCCAGCAGCGGCGCCTCGGACAGGCGCCCGAGATACTCGCGCTTGAGCTCGTCGGAGGCCGCGAGCGCGATCGGCGCGGTGGCCAGGCCGTTGCAGGAGAGCGAGGTGCTGATGCCGGAGCAGCCCCATGCGAGCTCCTCCTCGATCAGCGCGCCGTCCAAGTAGCCGAGGCCGGGGCCGCCGTACTCGGATTCGAGATGGCTGTTCATCAGACCGAGCTCCCATGCCTTCTCGATGATCTCCTGCGGCCAGGTCCCATCCCGGTCGTAGTCCCAGGCGACCGGCCGGATCTCCTTCTCCGCGAAGTCGTGGGCCATCTCGCGAATCTGCTTCTGCTCGTCGGTGAGCGTGAAATCGACCACGTAAGCTCCTCTGATTGACTAGTCAGTCAACGTTTTCTGGCTCAAGGATACCCAGAGAACGTGCGGGACATGCCGCAACTGACGGCGCCGGCGCGGCACGCCCGGCGAGGCCCCCCGGGCACCCCCGGCGGGGCCCCGCCGCGCAAGGGCGAGGCAGGTCACGAAATCGCCCAAAACCGCCGTGTCGCTGCGACAATTACCCCGATGCACGACGCTTTCGGAATCGTCCTCTGGGTCGTCTGCATCAGCGGTGCGATCGTGGCCGTGGTGGGCCTGATCGCCTCGCGCAAGACGTGGGAGGACTTCGGCAAGGACGGTCTCCTGCTGGACTCGGAGATCCGCCGCAGCGGCCCGCACAGCTCCGCCGCCGCACTCCGCGAGCGCGACGAGGAGATCCGCCAGATGCTCGAAGCGCGCAACGCCAGGCGCATCCGCCGCGGGGAGCAGCCGGTGGACGTCGAGCAGGAGCTCGCGAAGCTCACCGCTCCGCAGATCGACCCGGAGCTGCGCTCCGAGATCCGCGACCTGGTGATCGCCCGCAACTACAGGCGAACGCGAGCCGGAAAGCCACCGCTCGACGTGGAGGCGGAGATCGAGCGCGAGATCGCGGAGCTCGGAAACCTGTCGTGACGGCCCTTTTCAGCGGGCCTGCTTTCCGGGTACGCTGACCCGCGATGGCCGATCCACGACGGTTCGAACTGGACGAGCTGGTCAACCGTCCAGGGACGTACTTCAACCCTCAGACCGAGGTGCTCCTGGTCGTCGACGACTCCCCGGAGATGGACGCGGAGATCTTCAACATGGAGGAGTTCGAGGGGGCCGACTGGGTGCTGATCTCCGACGATCTGCCCGTGGACGAGCCGCGCCGCGACGAGCTGATCGAGACCTTCCAGGTCCGGTATCACCCGGGCTCGATCACCGCCGAGAGCGACGACGACCTCGACGACGAGCTCGAGGAGGACGACCAGGAGGTAGGCCGGGAGTAGGCCGTCCGGCGACCGTAGCCGGCTACCCGCCGTTCAGCAGCGGCGCGCACTGCTGCATCTTCGCGATGTCGCCGCCCGCGGACTGGATGCACTGGCTGTAGGCCTGGACGCCTGAGCTCGAGCCCGATCCGGTCGTGGCGCTCGGAGCCGTGGAGGAGCCGGCGCTCCCCGCGCCCGTGGTGCCCGTGCCCGAGCCGCCCGTGCTCCCGGTGGCCTGACCGGCCAGCGTGCTCTGGAGGCTCTGCTCGAACGTGTGCAGCTTGGCCTGGAACTGGGTGTAGGGCTGGATCGACGTCGGGGCCGTGATCGTCTGCGGCTGGTTGAGGTCCGCGTATTCCATGGTCAGCCCGATGCCGGCCGAGCTCAGCCCGCCGAGGAGCGTCGAGATCTGCCCCGTGACGGGCAGGGTCAGACCGATCTGGAGCCTGCGGATGGTCTTGTCACCGGTTCCGGTCCAGACGTCGAACCGGGGGCTCTTGATCTCGGACGCGACCCGGCTCTGGCTGGCGGCCGAGATCCCGTGCGGGAAGCTGCTCGCCCCCGAGATCCCCAGCGACGCGGCCCGCGACAGGAACGTGTTGAAGTCCGCCAGCAACGCGGCGACGTTGATCTGAGCGCGGATGTGAGTGGTGTTTGCGCCGCCCACATTCTCGGTCCCGACGATCGTCGGGTTCTGGAGCCAGTGCAGCGGCTGGATCCCCAGCTTCGAGAGGACGTTCGACCGGCCGCCGCTCGCGCCGGGCGACGAGGCGATCTGCGAGAAGCTCGACTCGAGCTTCTGGAACGCCGCCGCCGGCAGCTGGTAGCTCTGCCCCTGGAAGGTGACGTAGCCGCTCGTGCCGGTCGAGAGGATCCCGATCGACCCGGAGTTGCCCCCGTTGCTGAGGCTGATGTTGAAGTTCGACTGGGGCAGCTTGCCGGTCCCCAGGCTCTGGAACGGACCGCCGAAGCTCAGCGTGATCGGGCTCTTCAGCGTGCTCGAGCCGGACGGGTCCACCGTGAGCACGATGTTGAGCTTCCCGCTCGAGACTTTGTGCGCGCCGCCGAACGTCTGCTTGAGCAGCGTGGTCGCGTTGTCCGAGCTGGCACCGCAGGCGGCCAGCACAAGCGAGCCGGCGGCGACCGCGGTCAGCCCCAGCAGGAAACGCCAACCGGTGCGGTTATGCAAATGACACATCCTCTTCAGCGCTCGCGCCCGAACGAGCGCGAATGTAGCATCGCGCTCGTGCGAGGGCGCCTGTTCGGTCTGCTCGTGTCGATCCTGCTCGCGCTTCCCGCGAGCGCGTCGGCGGCCCCTGTCCTGGTGATGGGCTCCGGCGGCCAGGTCGTTCGCACGAGCGATCCGTACCTGCCCCGGCTGGCCCTGACCCCGCCGCCAAGCGCCGCCGTGGCGTCCGTGCGCCATACGCACCCCAGGCGGAGCGCTCGCACGGTCGCCGGCGAGCTGGTCCGCCTGTATCGCAGTCACCAGATCAGCGCCGGCGCCTACCGCCGCTACAGCTCGAGCTTCTCGGCGGCGCTCTCGGCGGAGCGCCGGCTGAAAGGCACCCGCAAGGCCGAGCTCACGGCCGTCACCGAGAACCTGCATCAGCTCGCGGCCGGCGGTTTCTTCAACCCCTCGCGACTCGGAGTCCTGTTTCTGACCCTCGATCGCAACCGCCAGTGGTGGAGCAGCGGGCCGCTGCTCGGCTCCGGTCAGCGGGTGGAGTTCACGGGCTCCCAGCTCGTCTGGCAGTACTACCCGCGCCAGGGACTCGAGCTCCAGGTGCTGGGGACGTTCGGCAAGGCCGACGGCCTGTACACGGCCGGCCCCTCGCAGTACTCGGCGATGCGCTCGCTGCTGACGGAGATGATCCCGCTTGCGGTCAGGCGGAGCGGCAACCTCTCCTGGGAGTACTACTTCCACTTCGACGGCGGCAACCCGCCGTGGGTGAGCGCGATGTCACAGGGGACCGGGATCGAGGCGCTAACCCGGGCGTACAAGGCATTCGGGCCCGGATCCGGCAGGCCCACGGGCGGCAGCTCCCCGGTCACGCCCGCCACGGGCTACCTGCAGATCGCCCACCTGGCGCTCTCGATCTTCAACGTCGCGCCCCCGGTCGGCGTCCGGGTCGCGACGCCGCTGGGCGCGCGGTACCTGCAGTACTCATTCGCGCCGGGCGTGGACATCATCAACGCGTTTCTGCAGTCGCTGATCGGGCTGTACGACTACGCCCAAGTGAGCGGCGACCGCCAGGCCGCGGCGCTGTTCGCGGCCGGCGACCACCAGGCGCAGGCGGAGCTGCCCCGGTTCGACACCGGGTCCTGGTCGCTCTACCAGCCCGGCGTGCTGGACTCGATCGACTACCACAAGCTGGTGACCGGATTCTTGGAGGACCTGTGCGCGCGGACCAATGCCAAGGTCTACTGCTACGTGGCCCAGCGATTCGAGTCCTACCTGAACCACCCGCCGGCCTCGGCTTCCTAGCCGCGCCGGTTCCCCCACCCCGGTCCCGCCGCAGATTCGTCCGCTTTAGACTCGCGGCCTGATGCGGCCGCGGACGATCCTCTACACCGGCAAGGGCGGCGTCGGGAAGACCTCCGTCGCGACCTCCACGGCGCGCCGGTGCGCGGCCTCGGGGCTGCGGACGCTCGTGATCTCGACCGATCCCGCACACAGCCTGTCGGAGTCGCTCGGGGTCGAGCTGGCTGCCGAGCCGCGCGGGGCCGGCGAGCGCCTGTGGGGACAGCAGGTCTCGGCCCAGGAGGAGATGGAGCGGCACTGGTCCGGAGTCCAGGACTGGCTGGGAGAGGTCTTCCTCGAGCGCGGGCTCGACCGCGTCTCGGCCGAGGAGCTGACCGTCCCACCGGGGATGGACGAGCTGTTCTCGCTGCTGCGGCTGCAGGCCGCGCACGAGTCGGGGCAATGGGATGTGATCGTCGTCGACTGCGCCCCCACCGGCGAGACGCTGCGGCTGCTGTCGTTCCCCGACGTCGCCCGATGGTGGATCGAGAAGGTGTTTCCGCTCGAGCGGCAGCTGCTTGCCGCCGCCGGGCCCGTCGTGCGCTCGCTGCTCGACATCCCCATCCCGAGCCACGCCGTGTTCGCCGACCTGCGGCGCCTGTCCGAGAACCTGATCGCGATGAACGAGATCCTCCGCGACCGCGAGCGCTCGACCGTCAGGCTGGTCATGAACCCGGAGAAGATGGTCATCGGCGAGGCGATGCGGACATTCACCTACCTCAATCTCTACGGGTACCTGACCGACGCCGTGATCGTCAACCGGATCTTCCCCGATGAGGTCGGTGACTACTTCGCCGGTTGGCGCAAGGTCCAGGAGGAGCACCTCGAGCTGGTTCGCTCGGCGTTCGCGCCGGTACCGGTGCTGTGCGCGCCGTACTTCGATCAGGAGGTGATCGGCGCGGCGATGCTCGACCGTCTGGCCGGAGCCCTCTTCGGCCCGGGCGAGCTGGACCCCGCGGCGGTGCTGTACGCGTCGGTCACCCAGGAGCTTCAGGTCGAGGAGGGTCAGGCCCGGCTTCGGGTGGCGCTGCCGTTCACGACCAAGGCCGACATCAAGCTGAAGAAGATCGGGCTCGAGCTGGTGGTCGCGGTGGACGGCCAGAAGCGGACGATCATGCTGCCCGACGCGCTGGCCGGGTTCCGTCCCACCGCCGCGACGCTCGAGGAGGGCCGGCTCGAGGTGACGTTCAATGGCCGATGAGCCCCGCGACTCGCTTCGCCGCCTGGAGGAGCGGCTGAGCAGCGCGTCGGATGCCGCGGAGCGGCTGATCGCGGAGGCCGCCCGGATGGGCGAGCGCGGCAAGCCGCCGCCCGCGGGATGGCAGGCGCCCGCCGAGGAGGATCGCGCCCGCGGCGGCGAGCTCGAGGTCCTGATTCAGGCTGTCCGCGCCCTCCGCGAGCTGATCCCGCCCGACGTGCTCGAGCGGCTCGCGGCGGCGCTGAAGGAGCTGCTGCTGGCGATCCGAGCGCTGATCGATTGGTATCTCGAGCGAATCGACCGGCGGCGCGCCGAGCCGGCCGAGGTCGAGGACATCCCGATCGCGTAAGAGCTCAGGCCCCGCGAGGCGTGAACGAGCAGTCCATCCGCTTGACACCGTGGATGAAGGAGCTCGAGCGGAACATCTCCGGCGGGCCGGCCTCGATGTCCGGGAGCGTCTGCAGCAGCTCGGTGAACAGCGATCGGAGCTGAGTCCGCGCGAGCGACGCACCCAGGCAGTAGTGCGGTCCGCCGCCACCGAAGCCGAGGTGATGGTTGGGCGAACGGGTGATGTCGAAGCGCCACGGATCGGCGAACACACTGTCGTCGCGATTACCCGAGTGGTAGAAGAGCACCACCTTCTCGGTCGCCGCGATGCGCTGAGAGCCGAGCTCGGTGTCGCGCGTCGCGGTTCGGCGGAAGGTCAGCACCGGGGTCGCCCAGCGCACGAACTCCTCGACCGCGGTGGGCATCAGGCCGTCGAGGTCCGCCACCAGCGCCCGGCGCCCATCCGGGTTGACCGTGAGCGCACGCATGGCGTGGGACGTCGTGTGGCGCGTGGTGTCGTTGCCGGCCACCGAGAGCAGCACGAAGAAAGCCCCAATCTCCTCGTGGGTCAGCCGATCTCCGTCGACCTCGGCCTGCACGAGCGCGGTCATCAGGTCATCACCGGGGTGTCGCTCGCGGTGTGCCGCCAGTTCCCTGGCGAACTCCGTGAGCGTCCACAGGGCCGCTCCCAGCGCCTCGACCGGTGCCTGGTCGCCGATGACCTCGGGGTCCGAGACCGTGACCAGCGTGTCGGCCGCCTTCACCACGCGCTCCCGGTCGGCCCCGGGCACGCCGATCATCTCGGAGATCGTGATCAGCGGCAGGCGCTTGGCGATCAGCTCGACGAAGTCGCCTCCCCCGGCGGGGGCGGCCTCCTCTACCACCAGCCGCGCGTTCTGCCGGATGCCCTCCTCGATCCGGGCCACCTGGCGCGGCGTGAACGCCGCCGACACGAGCCCCCGCAGCTTCGTGTGGCGGGGGGCGTCCATGGCCAGGAACGACTGCGAGGCCTCGAGCATCTCGGGCGGGGCGTCGCCGAACTGCGTGCCCTGACCGGAGCAGAAGGTCGCGGGGTCCCGGGACACGCGCCGGATGTCCTCGTAGCGGACGATCGCCCAGTACCCGCGCTCGTCGCGCTCGGTCACCCCCAGGATGTCGGCCGGTGGCTGATGGTGAGAGACCGGTGCCTCGCGGCGCAGGAGCGCGAACGCCCGGTCGCGGACCTCCGCCGGCTGGTCCCAGAACTCCAGCGACCCTAGGTCGAGATCGTCGAGGCGGAGCTGTTCGCCGAGCGCCATGCGCAGACCCTACTGCTCGTCAGACTACGCGACCTTGGCCACGAAGAAGGCGAAGTACGCGCTGATGAGTCCCACCATCGCGATCCCGATCAGGATCAGGGTGCGCGACTTGATCACGTGGCCGTACACGCCGATCAGGAACCCCACGCCCATCACCGCCGCGTAAGGCCCAAGCTTGTCGGTCACGGCCGCGAGCACGAGGGTCGCCACGCCCTAACCCTATATTTGACGGACACGCACGATGACGATTACCGAGCCCGCATCGGTCCAGGACATCTCCTCCGGCCTCACCGGGGTGGGATACCTCCCGGGAGAATCGACGGCGCTCGTGTCGTTCCTGGCCACCAAGCTCGGCAAGCCGGTGCTGGTCGAGGGTCCGGCCGGGGTGGGCAAGACCGAGCTGGCCAAGGCGCTGTCGCGATACCTGGGCCGCACGCTCGTGCGGCTGCAGTGCTACGAGGGGCTCGACGAGGCCAAAGCGCTGTATGAGTGGAACTACCGCAAGCAGCTGCTACGGATCCAGACCGAGTCCGAGGATGCCGGCTGGCAGGCAGTCCAGGACGACATCTTCGGCGAGGAGTTCCTGCTCGCGCGTCCCCTGATGACCGCGATCGCCTCACCCGACCCGGTGGTGCTCCTGGTCGACGAGATCGACAAGACCGACCAGGAATTCGAGGCCATGCTGCTCGAGCTGCTCTCGGACTTCCAGATCTCGATCCCGGAGCTCGGCCGGATTGAGGCCAGGACGCTCCCCGTCGTGCTCCTCACCTCCAACAACACCCGCGAGCTGACCGAGGCTTTGAAGCGTCGCTGTCTCTACCTCTGGCTGGATTACCCGGATCTGGAGCACGAGCTTCGGATCGTCCACCTGCACTCCCCAGAGCTCGACGAGCAGGTGGCTCGCAAGCTCGTCGAGATCGTGCACCGGATCCGGGAGCTCGACCTGAAGAAGCCGCCCAGCATCGCCGAGTCGATCGACTGGGCGCGGACGCTGATCCTGCTGGGGGCGAGCGACATCGATCGCGGGACGTTCGAGGAGACGATGAGCGTGATCCTCAAGCACCGCACGGATATGGACACCGTCGCCAGCCGCGTGGGCGTGATGCTCGATCCCGCGGCCGATGCCCAGCCGGCCGCCTGAGGATGGCCTCTACGCCTAGGACCGCCGACCGCGGCATCCCCGATCGGCATGAGGGCGGATTCGCCGGATCGCTGCTGGCCTTCGCCGAGGACCTCCGCGAGGAGGGCGTCGCCGTCGGGACCTCGGAGATCCTGGACACGTTCGCCGTGCTCGAGCACGTGCCCTGGTCGGACCAGGAGGATTTCAAGGAGGCGATCGCCGCGACGCTCGCAAAGTCACCCGAGGACCGCCGGGTGTTCGAGCTGGTGTTCGACCGGTTCTTCTTCAGGGCCGCAGAGGCAGAGGCGGCGCGCCGCGAGATTACCGAGGGCGGCCGCGGGGGTGAGGGCGAGGCGGAGATCAACCTGGAGACGCTGCGGCTCCAGATCGCCGCCGCGCTCCGGGACGGCTCCGACGGCGCGATGCGCGACCTGGCACGGCTGGCGATCGCGGCGTTCGGCGAGGGGCAAGGCTCGGGCGTCCTGGGCGTGGACGTCCAGCGGATCCGCCGCGCGCTCGGCCTACGGGCCGAACCGCAGCCCGACCTCCCCGAGGACGACCCGCGCCGGCACGGCACCCCTCGGGAGCAGCTGCGGCGCTTCGAGCAGCACCTCCGGCGCGAGCTCGAGCGGGCGATGATCGAGCGGACCGCGTCGCTGCCGCCGAAGCGCCCGCTCAACGAGCTCGACCGGGCGCTCCCGACCGGGCCGATCCAGGACCTGGCGGCGGTCCATCGGGTGGTGGCGCAGCTCAAGCGCCGGCTCGCCACGCAGGGGCACGAGCTCAAGGGGCGCAAGCGCCACGCGCACGTCGACGTGAGGCGGACGATGCGGGCCTCGCTCGAGACCGGCGGCGTGCCGATCACGCTCAAGTACCGGCCCCGGCGGCCCCGGCGGCCGGAGATATTCGTCCTCTGCGACGTCTCGACCAGCGTGACGAGCGCATCGACCTTCTTCCTCAGCGTCCTGCACGCGCTTCATGACGCGTTCCGCAAGCTCCGCTCGTTCGTGTTCATCGAGCGGATCTCGGAGGTGACCGAGGTGTTCGAGCGCGAGCGCGACTTCCGCGCCGCCAGCGAGGCGATCTCCAAGGACGCCGGCGTGGCCGACATCTCCGGCTACACCGACTACGGTCGCGTGTGGGAGGAGTTCCTGGCCGAAATCGAGGACGAGCTACACCCGCGGGCCACCGTGATCGTGCTCGGCGACGCGCGCACCAACGGCCGGCCCCCGCGCGACGACGTGTTCGCCGCGATCACCGCTCGCGCCGGCCGCACCTTCTGGCTGAACCCCGAGCCGAGGCTTTACTGGAACTACGGCGACTCGGTGATCTCAGCCTACGAGAAGCACTGCATCGCGTTCGAGTGCTGGCGCACCGACCAGCTCGAGGAGTTCGTCAAGGCGCTGACGTCGCAGCACGCGGCGGCGTAGCACGCGCCCTCGGTTCGGGCGTGCTGCTCGATGGTTTGATTCCGCGTGGTTAGGCGGCGTAGTTGGCGGGTGCGGGGCTGCGGCGTCCGGGTTGGTGGTTGGGGGTGATGGTTGCGGCGAGGCAGCAGGGGCGGGCGTGGGTTCGTTCTCTGAGGCCGGCGAGGGTGCGGGCGCGGTGGCGTTCGAGGGTGAGCGAGCGCGGATCGCTTGGCGGTCTCGCGGCTGGGGGCGCCCTTCACCGGGGGTCGAGTCGATCAGCCGCAGATCGTCGTAGAACCCGGGGCTCTGGCTGGCGAAGATGCCATCAGCCACTCCAACGGGTCCGCCAGCCGGCGGCGGCGCTTGTAGTACCCGGGCTGCTTTGGGCCACCGCCGTAAGCGTTCGGTGCTTGAGGATGAATCCGCGGGGCGGGCGTAGCGGGTGCCGTGATCAGCCACGACCATTTCGCTCACGAGCGTGGCGGCCCGCGATCGACTAGGCGCGAAATGGTCGCCCTGGCGGCCATTTCGCGTATCAGCGTGAAGGCCGGCGGCCGCTTTGGAGCGAAATGGTCGTGCCCGATCGTGGTGACGCCGGCCGAACCACCCCACCGCACACACCGTCCTCAACCGCAGCCACCAACCGAACGCCTACCCACCGCCGCGGAATCACGCCGCTAGCGGGCAGGCAACCCTAGCCGCCCGGCAACGTGAGCCCCTCCGTGAACACGTCCTCGTCGTTGACGATCCCGTTCTGGGGCGCCAGCGGATCGCGGTTGCGGGTGTCAGCCCAGATCGGGTGCGCTTGCACGCCGGGGCTGATCGTCAGGCCGCTGTAGTCCCCGAGGAACCCGAACTGGTCGCCGCCCGGGGGCGGGAACGACGGCGAGACCGCTGAGGCGGTGAACGGCGTAGTGGTGTCCGTGCCTCCGGCCAGCGCGTAGTCGGAGGAGCGGGCCTGGACGCCGGGATCGCCGGGCGCGAAACCGCCGGGCGGGGTGGAGTTCTCGTTCGGAACCCGCCCCGTGCGGTAGTAGCTCACGCCGACTCGGTCCGGACCGGCGCTGTCGGGCCCGACGGCCACCGCCGCCTCGTAATGGTCGAGGTTGCGAGTGGAGTTGACCGTCGTGCTCGCCGACCACGACGCACCCCCGTCGATCGACCGCGCCAGCTGTACGTCGTACTCGCCGTTGCGGTAGTCCTGCCAGGCGGCGTACAGATCGCCATTGGAGCGCCGCATCCCGATCCGTGGGTAGTCGTTCGTCCGGATGTAGTTGCCCGGCACGCACTCCTCCGGGCCGCGCCCGAAGTTGCACGCCGGCTCGCCCTGGATGACGTCGTCGCCGACCTTCACCGGCCTGCTGCAGTTGAGGTTGGCGGTGCCGTTCCTCGAGCTGCCCGTCGGCGAGCAGTGCACGCCCAGCTGCTGCCCGTTCGGATTGGACGCGGCCGTGTTGCCGTTGTTGAAGATGACCTCCAGATCGCCGTTCGGCAGCACCATGGGGTCAGAGCCCTGGTCGAAGTTGCACTGATTGGGGCTGATCTTGGGGTTGAACGCGTTGCCGAAGAAGCACAGCGTCTTCGACCCGCCGCTGATCTCCTGGGGCGTCGAGAACGTGCGGGCGCCATCGGTCGACATCGAGCCGTAGATCGGTGATTGCAGGTAGTTGCCCTGGCTGTCCATCCGGAACACGGTCCACGTCACGTACACGTTGTCGCGGTTCGGGCTGGAGGGGAAAGAGTCGACGGCGATGAAGTTCTTGTCGTGGAACACCTGGATGCTGTTGTCCTCGACCACCTTGTATTCGCGCAGGATCGGGCGGTTGTCCGGCTGCGTGCCCGTGTCGATGTTGAAGAAGTACGCGCCGCCCGCTCCCGCCGGGGAGGCGATCACGAACAGGCCGCTGGCGTTGGTGTTGCTGTCGAACGTCACGCAGCTGAAGTAGCCGCGCCCGTGAGAGTCGAAGCCCAACGCGGGGTCGCTGGCCCGCTGGTAGATCCCGAACGTGCCCGGGCTGGCGAGGATCGTGTTGCGGTTCGGATCATCCGTGGTCGGCACCATCAGGTTGGGCGCGTTGCGCCAGGCCTGGAACGGGGGCAGCATGTCGCCCCAGTGCCGCCCGTTGTCGAGTGAGTATCCGATGCCGCACTGGTTGCGCCCCTGGCGCTCGTCATTCATGCCCGCGAGCAGGTTGTTCGGATTGAGCGGGTTGTAGGCGATCCCTTCCTCTGACTGGAGGCGGTAGCCGCAGTCCTGGTTGACGCGTAGGTTGCCGTTCGAGGTCCGCCCGCTGCAGCCCAACGTCCCGGATGTGAGGCCCGGCACGGGGTTGGCGCCCGCCTGGGGGGAGGCGCTCGTACCCGGAGGCAGCGGCCCGGAGGATGTATCGGCCGCCGAGTACAGCGTCCCCGCCGAGAAGAACGGCAGCCGCTTGGTCACCGTGCGGGATTTCCCCTGCACGGTCGAGTGCTCGGTGATCGTGCGGGGATGGATGCTGCCCTGGGCCGCATCGTGGATCACCAGGATCGGCCCCCGCCCTCCGGACGCGGCGGCAACCGCGACCGCCAGCGCTCCGGCGCAAACAAAGCACACCGCCAACAGCCTGCGTCTCATCGGCTCTCTCCTCTGTCTCCTTGGCCGCGGCGATCCTACATCCGTGCGCCCTCCGAGGTGGGGTTTCTCGGGCCAATCGTCAGCGTTCGGACCCCGCGGCGCGCCGCCGACACGCGAACCGGGAAAGACATGTATGTCAATCAATTTAGTATGATTCGGGATCCCAACCCCCCAGTTGATCGGCGGATGGCACGGACGCCCCGCCGTTCAACGCCATGCGCCGGCCGCCACCGTTCGGCCCTCGCGTCCGTCGGCGCGCCCACCGTTCGGCCTCCGGCGCCGTCGGGGCCAGCGGGCCTCGCTCGCGGTAGCATCAGGACAGATCTGAAAACCAGGGGTGCTGGCGGGAAAGCCGGCTGAGATAGCGCTCTGCGAAACGCCCTGGCGC
>Ga0209577_10002969_pt1 | contig 16041 bp, 10 predicted proteins | sample GraSoiAngelo_109_FD_185874 | JGI IMG/M metagenome (GOLD analysis project Ga0209577, IMG submission 185874) | Grasslands soil microbial communities from the Angelo Coastal Reserve, California, USA - 14_0903_12_20cm (SPAdes) (version 2) | ecosystem: Environmental > Terrestrial > Soil > Grasslands...
ACTGGGTGCTCGCAAATCCGTAAAGCCTGCATACACGAGCGCGTTCTTTCCGGAAACTTCTACAAAGCCGCCATCTCCACCCGTGTTGCCCGCACGCGCAGAGATATTGCCGTAGAACTTTGTGCTGTCGTTTGACCACACGGCAACGTTTCCGCCATTGCCGCGACTAATAGCGCTTGCATTGATCGACGAATTTCCATCGACGTATGTCTGGAAAGCGTTCTGATCGGGTCCGGTACCGTGGAAATTTCCGCCGACGAAGACACTACCGCCGCCGGCGTCGCCCGATGCATCGATCCTCGAGCCGTTGAAAAGCCCGACGTATTGGCCGAGCACTTTGACTGTGCCACCCGTCGTGCCGGCTTCGGTGCCGGACGCAGTGAGGGTGCCGCTGTGGCTCACGACGCCGGCCGAGCCGCCATCGAGGATGATTTCGCCATTGCGCTCGATGAGCGAATGCGCGCGGATGATGCCGCTGTTGTTGACGACCGTGTCGAGCAGCGCATTGGCGCTGCGTGCCGTGAGAAACACGGTACCGCCGTCGGCTTGGATGGTGCCCGCGTTGATCGCCGACGCGTTGAGCGCGGCCTGGTCGACGCTCACGCGGATGAGGCCATCGCCGATCATGTCGAGCGAGACGCGATCGCCCGCGGCGAGCGCTACGGTGCCGGCGTTGGCGACGATGATGCCGTCGTTGCGCACCTGCGGGCCGGCAAGCGCGGCGTAGCCATTGGCTGCGACGATGTGCCCCTGGTTGATGACCGAGCCGGCGCGACCCGCGTTGTAGAAGTTATAGCGGCCGGCGAGAAAATCCTTGTCCGCGATCGAGAGCGTTGTGGCGAAGAGCGCACCGACGTCGACCGCGGCGCCGGGCGCAAAGAGGACGCCGTTCGGGTTGCTGAGGAAGATCTGGCCGTTGGCCGTAAGGCGGCCGAAGATTTCGGACGGGTTGTTGCCGAGAACTCGATTCAGCGCAATCGCCGAGGAGCTCGGCTGGCTGAAGTTCACCCAGGCGCCCGAGCCGATCGAGAAGCTCTGCCAGTTGAGGATCGCCGAGCTCGAGCCCTGCGTGATCTGCATGTTCGACCCGGACGTCGAAATGTTTGCGGAACCGGCAGTCACCGTGCCGCCGGTGGGCAGCGTGCTTGGCGCCACATCGGCGTATGCGGGGCTTATGAAGCTCCATGGCAGCAAAGCCACTGCAAAGGCGATCACGCGCGGTTGGGTGCGCAACCCGCGCTCCGTGCCGGCGTAGCTTCGCATCTGCGTGCGGGAACGCTTGCTGGGACTTGCGCGCTTCGTTGTTGCCATGGTGCTCTCCCTTTAAACCCCACCACAGCGAGGTCACGTCGAGTCTAGGTCGGCGCTGCCCCGCGAACTGTCATAAACGTTGAAAGCGAGCCGTCAAAACCATTTCACTGCCTGCGCCCATACGCGCGGCACGCGCCGTGCCGGATCCGATTCCACTTGGCCATGCGTAGCCCATGCCATGCTCGCCCGCACGATGAAATTGCCATCCTGGCCGGCGGACAAGCCCAAGCCGTAGCCGCCGAGTGAGCGATTGTTCTCCGTGTCGCCGAAGACCGGCGTCTCGTTGATGCGTGCCCAGCCGTGGTCATAGAAGCCGAGCACGGTGAAGTCGCCGCCGAAGATCTTGAAGTTCGGGACGATGTAGCGGCCTTCCACCGTGACGATGAGGCCGATGTCGGCCGTCGCCTCGCCGACCGGGAAGGCGCGCACGCCGTTCGGTCCGCCGAGCGAGAACTTCTCCGCCGAGGCTAGATTCTTCGTTGCGCGCTGGCCGGACGCGGAGAGGAGCAGGCTTGCGTTATCGGTAACGCGCTGGAGGCGACGTGCGTCAACGTTGTATTTGCTGAAGCCACCGTTCGTGTGGTGGCCGGTCGTTTGGTCCGCCTGCAGCACGCTGGGCGGTTCGATGCCGAGCTCGCCATGCGTGAAGGTGAATGCATAGGCATTGAGGCCGCCGCCGAACAGCCCGTCGCGAAAGTCGCCGACCACGCCCAGCTTGTAATCGCTGATGTCGCGCTCTTCCAAGCTTCCCGGCGGCGGATTGCGGATCACGTCGACGAGCCGCTTGTCCTCGTACGACAGCTGCGCGATAAAGTTGCTGTTGCGCGTGCGCACGATCGGGTGAAAGGCGTAGATGCTCTTCACCTCACCCTCGCCTGTCGCATTGAGGTTGGCGAAGTCCTTCGCCAGCCGGTATTCGAACTTCGACCAGCTCACGCCAACGCGCGTGCCGTAGTACCAGACGGGAATGAGGTAGGCGAAGCGGGCGTACCACATGCCTTCGTCGGAGGCGAAACCGCGGAAGCTTGCCTGGTCGCCATAACCGAGCGGCGTGTTCCAGTTGAGGTTCGCGCCCGCGCGGTACTCGCCGGTGAAGCGGTTGCCATGGTTGTCGGCATCGACGAAGCCGTTAAACGGCCCGCCCGCCTGCGAAACGTTCACGCGCAGGTCGGCGGCGCCGAGCGTCGTGCTCGGCCGGATCTCGGAGGTCACCTGTGCTCCGGGCAGATCATTGATGATAAGCAGCGGCCGCTCGAGGCCGGTCTCGGTGATGATCTCGCCCTGCTTGAGATGCGTGCCAAGGATGCCGACGAGCAGGCTGTCCGCGATGCGCGTACCCGAGCGGCGATCGAGCTCCAGTTGCCCGATGCGTCCCTCGAGGATGCCGATCTCGACTCTGCCGCTGTGGATCGCCTGCTGCGGCAGATAAGCCTGGGCGAGGAAGTAGCCGCGCGCACGATAGAACGCGCGCACTTTCGTCGCCGCCTCGTTCAGGCCTTCGAAATCGAGCTCCTTGCCGATGAACTCCTCGACCAAGGATTGAAGCTGCGCCTCCGAGTAAAGCGTGTTGCCGGTGAAGGTGAACTGCTGGACCTTGACCTTGAGCTGCGGCAGCGCCGGCAGCGCGGGCTTGGGCTCCGGCGGCTGCGGCAGTACGGGCTCCGCCGGCGGGGGCAAGCGAAGCGGCTGGCGTGTCTGCTCGAGCACCTGGCCGGCGTCGGGGCGCTGCTGTGCATAGAGGTAACTGCTCGCGATGGCGAGAAAAACGAAACCCAGCGATTGCGCGGCGCGCTGCGCGCGCCTGGCGGGGAAGTTAGTCATCTCGTCACTCCGGCTTTCTTTTACGAGCGCGGCGCGCACGACAGGCGCGCGCAAGCAACAACGGTTTTTGGATTTGCAGCGGCCGGGAAGAGAAAGCGTTACGAAGCCTGCGCGTGCGTAGTCGCGCCGCGACGCGCGGCATGGGACAAAGCAGTTCCCTCCCCGTTCGGCCAAAGCGCTTCCCAATTCACGTGTTTACTGCGGTTTTTGTAGTTCTCGTGCGTCTGACGGCCGTCAGGCGTGCGCAGCCAGAATAACGTGATTTATTTGGCGTGGCAACGTAACGACTAACCGGCCAAGTCCCTGTGGTGACAGTGCCGTCGCCCGGGGCCGACGAAAGCCGGAATGTTTTTCAAAGCGGCCTTTTTCGAATGCCGAGGTGATGGTGCCGATCGACATTCCAGTTGGCGCCACGCCCGGCTCGCGGCCCAATATCGGTCTGCTCGATGCGACGGCCGTTCACGTAGACCTCGGCGAGCGTGCGCCCATAACGGTCCCGCCCATAAGGACGCAGCACCACCTCGCCGGATGAAACGATAAGTTGCAGCCGCCGCTTGGCGGCATAGCCGCCCGCCTCGTTGAGCTCGGCTGCATACACGTTCGTGAGCCGCACTTTCTGGTGATTGCACACCAGCGTATCGCCATCGATGGCGAGGCAGCGCTCGCCCGCCGCGGCCGCAAGCGGCCAGCAGAGCACGGCGAACGCGAGCGTGCGGGACATGCTGTTATAACGCGCAAGTGACGTTGCGGCTGACGACGCTTTGCGCGGTACTGTTGCTCTGGAGCGCATCGCTGCGCGCCCAATGGGTGGAGCTGCACTTTGTCGACCCGGAGCTGCGCTGGCGCACCCTGCAGACCGAGCACTTCCTCGTCCATTTCGCCGAACAGAATCGCGCGCAAGCGCGCACGGTAGCCGCGCTCGCCGAGCGCGTGTACCTGCGCACGACAGCGCTCCTCGACTGGCAGCCGCGGCTTCGCACGCACATCGTCCTCATGGACTCCGCCGACTTCGCGAACGGCTTCGCCTCGCCAGTGCCGTTCAACTTCAGCGGCATTTTTCTCTCGCCGCCGGACGAAGGCGAGCTGCTGCAGAACCGCGACTGGCTCGAGCTCGTGCTGAGCCACGAGTTCTTCCATATCGTGCACCTCGATAAGGCAAGCGGCGCGCCGCTGCGTTTGCGCGGCGTGCTCGGCCGCCAATTGCCTTTCTTCCCGAACGTGCTGCAGCCGCCTTGGATTATCGAAGGCCTCGCCGTGTACCACGAATCGCAGGCCGCGCGCGGGTACGGCCGGCTCGGCAACAGCTACTACGACGGCATGATGCGCGCCGAAGTCGCGCGCGGCCTGCGTTCGCTGCGTGAGGTGAGTGCCGAAGGCCGCGGTTTTCCGCTCAACCGGGACTACCTTTACGGCAGTTACTTCTTCTCCTTCCTGCGCGAGCGCTACGGCGACTCGGTGATCCGCCGGTTCATCGATAACTACAGCGGCAACGTCGTGCCATTCAGGGTCCAGAGCAACGCGGCCGCGGTCACTGGCGACGGGATGGATGCGCTCTGGGTCGATTACCACGATTGGCTGCGCCAGCGCTTGGCGCCGGCGGAGGCGGCGCCGGTCGCGGGGGAGATCTTGGTGCATGCGTTTTCGGTGTCGAGCCCCGTGCTCGCTGCGAGCGGCACCCGCTGGTACGTGCAGGCCGACGGCTATACGCGCCCCAAGCTCATGCGGCAGAGCGGCGGCGAGCCGCCGCGGGCGCTGCGCGCAACCGAGCCCGACACGCATCTTGCTGCCGCTGGTGATGGCGTGCTGATGGCAGAGCAGGAGATCTGCCGCGATCACAACCTGCTTTACAACCTGCACTATGTGGATTCGCGCGGCACGCGACGCACGATCACTCAATGCCAGCGCCACCGCTTTGCGGCCGATATGGGCGGCGGACGCGTCGCGGCGTTGCGCGTCGCTGGCGGCGCGGCGGAAGTGGTCGCACTGGAGAACGGCACGCCGGTGCGCTCGCTATACCGTGCCAGCGAAGGTGAAAGCGTGAGCGGCATCGCGGCGAGCGGTGAACGCGTCGTGATCACCGCGCTGCGCGCCGGCGTCTGGGCGCTTCTCGATGTCAGCGACGGCACGCCGGGGGTGCTGGTGGCCGACGAGGCGATTAAGCATTCGCCGCGTTTCGGCCGAACGCCCGACGAAGTGTTCTTCGTCGCCGATTACGACAAGCGCTACGACGTGTGGTCGTGGGCGCGCGAAAGCCGCTCGCTCGCCCGCTGGACGCGCGCCGCGTACGGCGTGCGCGAGATCAGCGCACCGGTAGCGGGCGACCTACTGCTCACGACGATCGAGGCGGACGGCGTAACCCTACGGCTGTACCACCTGCCGCAGGAGCCGCTCGAGCGCCGCGGCCTGCAAGGCGCGCAAGCGCTGCCGCCACGCACGGCGGAGCCCACGCTTGCAGGCGCTGACCGACCCTATTCGCCCTGGCCGTCGCTGCGGCCTACGGCGTGGGCGCCCATCGTGCAGATCGCCGATGGTGCCATCGCCTTCGGCGCGGTGGTCTACGGCATGGATGCGCTTGCGCTCCATCAATACTTCCTCGCGCCGATCGTGGAAGTCACGCAGGGCGAGCTCCTCGGCCGGGCAGAATATGTGTACGACGGCCGCCACGGCATCGTGGTGAACCGGGACCTGATCGTGCGCCCAAGCGAGCCCGACGGCTCGCGCTCGAAGATCAAGGCCTACAGCATCAAGCAAAACGGCCAATGGGTCTCGCTCTGGCGCTCACTGGCCCTCAATCGCCGCTGGTATTGGGGCCTCGGCGCGGCGCAAGACGAAGAGACGTTCCACGACCTTGCGCTTGGCTCGACCCGCGTGCAGAACGAGCGTGTGGCGGGCCTCGTCGCCGGCGTCGACACGCGCCGGCAGCAATGGCTCTCCGAAGGCCCGAGCGAAGGTCAGGAGCTGCGGCTTTTCGCCGAGACCTCGCGCGGGCTCGGCGCGGCGTACAGCGGCAACGTGTACCGCGCCGATTGGCGCGCAGACCTGCCGCTCGGCAGGACGGTGCTGGCGCTGCGCTGGAACGAGGCGTATGGCCAGCGCGATGCCGAGCCCTTCGAGCTCGGCGGCAGCAAGTCTGACGAGGTGATCCTCCTGCCGATCCTCAACCAGCGCGATTTCGCGCTGCGCGGCTATACCACCGGCACGCCTTCGCTGATGGGCCACCGCGCACGCGTCACGACGGTGGAATGGCGCGCGCCGCTCGCCGATATCGATCGGCATTTCATGGTGCCGCCATTGGGCATCAATCGCGTCGCGCTTAACCTGTTCGCCGATGTCGGCGCCGCCTGGGAGCATGGCGACGCGCCGCACTATCGGCGCGGCTTGGGCGTGGAGCTGATGAGTGAGCCGCGGTTCGGTTATATCTTCGGCACTACGCTGCGCGCGGGCGTGGCGAAGGGGCTCGACCCGGCCGGGTCGACCAAGATCTACCTGCGCATCGGGCGCTCGTTCTAGGTGTTTTTCTGCAGGCGCCGGTACTGGGCCATGTGCCGGATCGCTTCGCGCGGCTTGCCGAGCGCTTCGTAGAGGAGCGCGACGTTGTAGTGGCAATCGGCGAACGCCGGATCGGCGCCAAGCGAACGCTCGTAGGCGGCGAGCGCATCGGTCTTGCGCTCCATGTCTTCGTAGAGCACGCCCAGGTTGTAGAGCAGGACGGCGTCCCCGCCGCATTTCTCCAGGCCCTCGCAGTACACGCGCTCTGCTTCCCCAAGCAATCCAGCCTCGTGGAGCACGCAGCCGCGATGGACATACGCTTCGGCGTCCGGCGCCGGCGGCACGCCCGCCGGCCGCTCAAGCACCCTGAGCGAGCCGTCGGCGGCGCCCGGTTCGAAGCCAAGCAGGTATTGCCCAGTATCGGCCTGCCAGCGCCGGCTACCCTCGCGCACGACTACGCGGTCGGCTTCCGCGGCGATGCTCAGGCCGGACAGTGGCAGCGACTCGGGAAGCTGGCGCCGCAGTGCCTTTATCGAACGCGCGATGCGCCGCGCCGGCACGTTGGCATCTGCAAGCGCCTGCGCGGTGCGCAGCACGATCAAGTCCTGGAACGAGAAACGCCACGCATTGCGTGGCCCGCGGGCGGGTGACACGAAGCCCGCGTCGACCAGCATGCGGATGGTGCTGCGCGGCAGGCGCAGGAGCTTCTGCACCTCGCGCACGCCGTACGGGTGCACCGGCTACTTCTTCGCGGCCGCCTTGCGCGCCGGTTTGGCGGGTTGCGCGGCGGCTGGGGCGCGCTTCGCGGGCTTGCGCTCCAAACTCGCGCGCAGCGCTTCCATCAGGTCAATGACCTGCGCGCCGGGCTCCGGGGCCTCGACCATGGTGATCTCCTGGCCTTCGACCTTCTTCTGGATCGCCGCTTCGATGCGTCCGCGCACCTCGTCGGTGTACGCGCTCGGGTCGAACTTGTCAGCCGTCTGCTGCTCGATCAATTGCTGGGCGAGCTTGAGCTCCGCCTCGCGCACCTCGGTCTTCGGGATGTCGATGTCCTTGATCGAGCGCACCTCGCCGGCGTAAAGAAGCTGCTGCATCACCAGCCCGTCTTCCACCGGCCGGATCATCACGATGTACTGCTTGCCGCGCGCCGCCCAGCGGCCGAGCGCACAGCGCTTGCTCTCGCGCAGCGCGCGCGCGAGCAGCGCATAGGGCTTGGCGCCACCCTTGTCGGGCCCCAGGTAATAGGCCTTGTCGAAGTACACGGGATCGACCGAATCGATTGGCGCGAATTCGGTGATCTCCGCCGTGTGGGTGCCGGCCTCTTCCAGCGCCTTGAGCTCCTCGGGCGTGAACATCACGTACTTGTCTTTTTCGAATTCGTATCCCTTGGCCATGTCCTCGCGCCCGACCGGGACTTCTTCCTTCACGCAGAAGTACTGCTGCTTGAGGCGCGAGCCGCAGGTCTTGTGCAGCAGGTTGAACGAAATGGCGCGGCTTGCCTCGGTCGCCGAGAAGAGCTTCACCGGGATGGAGACCAGTCCGAACGACACCGTCAATGACGCAAGCGATCGTGCAGCCATCTTGACTCCCTGCTGTAGGTTCGCGGGGGAACGGATTGTAATACAACGGGATTTTTCAAGCTTTTGCGCCCTCCAGAGCCTTCTCCAGGCTCTGCTTGCGGCCAATCGTGTCTTGCCAGCGGTCGCCGGTCTGCGCAAGGCGCGTGGCCGCATTGGTGATGCGGAAGTCGAGCGGATGGGCGCGCGCGAGTTCTTCCCACGTGAGTGGCATCGAGACAGGAGCGCCGGCGGCGCCGCGCGGTGAATAGGCGACGTTCAGCGTCTTGCCGCGCACGTTCATGTTGTAGTCCATGAAGATCTTCCCCGTCCGCTTGGGCACGCTCCACTCCAGGGTGATGTCTTTCGGGTGCAAGCGCATCAGGTGGCGGCCGACGAATTCGGAAACCTGCCGCGCGGTGTCGAAATCGATTGTGCGGCGGATCGGCAGGAAGACGTGCAGCCCGGTCTTGCCGGAAGTCTTCACGATGGGCTCGAGTCCCATGCTGTTCAATAGCTCGCGCAGCCGAAAGGCCACCTCTTTCCCTTTCTCGAACGCCACGGTGTTGAGCTCGGGCTCCTCGCCGGGCGCCTCCTTGCCCGAGTAGATGTACGGATCAATGTCGAACACCACGTAGTCCGGATAATTGAGCACCGAGCGCTCGAGCGACTCGAGCGAGCTCGCATAGTCCGTCTCCTTGCTTTTCGCGTCTGGCGCCGGCTTCGCGCGCGAATGCCAGACGTGGAACTCGAGCGTGCCCGACTGCGCAAGCCAGAGCAGCGTCGGCAGGTTGTTGCAGAGCAGATAATCGTGTGACTCGTCCTTATGGTCGGAAAAGACCGTAATCGTCTCGACGAACGCCGGCCGCTCCTGGCTCCAGTGTTTCTGGTAGAAGCGCTCACCGCGGATGCCTTCGGGCATCCGGATCATGGTGAGCGGCCGGTCGGCGAGGTGCGGCAGCATGAACGGCGATACTTGCGCGAAGTAACGCAGCAGATCGCGCTTGGTGAGCGCGGGCTGCTTGAGCGCCGCATCGGCGGGCCAGTACACGCGGTCGAGATGCGTAAGCCGGATCTGTTGTCTACCGAGCAGGAGCGTGAGCGAGCTCTTCGTGTTGTCGAGCTGGCGCAGGATGGCTGCGATCTCGTCATCCGCCTCGAGCACCGCGGCCTTGCGCGCCACCTGGCGCCGCACGTCCCCAGGATCGATGTCCTCGCGGAAGCGCAGAAACACTGGAGCGCGCAAAAAGCCATCGTCGGTCCAGTTCTGGAATTTCACCTCCGCCACGACCTTGGGCTCGACCCACACTGTTGGACTATGCAGCTCCGGCTTCTCGGCGAATGGGCACGAATCGCGGCGCAGCGGCTCGAGCCGCTTCTTCGCTTGGGCGAGCGTCGCGTCATCGAATCCCGAGCCGACGTGCGAGGCGTAGCGCAGCTTCTCGGCATCCCAGTAGCCGAGGAGCAGCGCGCCAAACGGGGCGCGAGAGCCCTTGCCGCGTGTATAGCCGCCGACCACGAAATCGCCGCTCTGCGTCGCCTTAACCTTGAGCCACGAGGAGGAGCGCTTGCCCGCCTCGTAGACGCTCGCCTTGTGCTTGCCGACCACGCCTTCGAGGCCGCTGTCGCGCGCCGCCTGCTGCAGCGCCTTGCCTTGCTCGGACGCATGCACGAGCTGCACCAGCGCCGAGGGCAACAGGCATTGCGCGAGCCAGCGACGCCGGTCGCGGTACGGCGCCTTGCGCAAATTGAGCCCGGCAAAGTGCAATAGGTCGAAGCAATAAAACACCACCGGGGTGCTCGGCTGCACGTTCTGCATCGCGTTGAAGGAAGGCTTGCCGTCCGGCTCGAACGCGACGAGTTCGCCATCGAGCACCATGCTCGATACTGCCTGCTTCGCGAGCTCTGTCTCGAGGCGCGGGAATGAGCCGAGCTCGAGGCCGCGACGTGACTTGAGCGTGACGCGCTCCTCCGTGATGAGCGCAAGCGCACGATAGCCGTCGAGCTTCGGTTCCCACATCCAGTCGGCGTGATCGAATGCCGCTTCGCCCAGCTCTGCGTGCATCGGCGCCAGTGACGTGGGGATAGATTCCATCGGCCCGCACGGCGCGAGCCGCTCGGCCGCCAGCCGCTCGAGCGGCACGGCTTTGACGTCGTCGAGCGTCGCCGCGGAAAGCACCGAGCGCTCGAGCGCGGTCAGATCGGTCCCGGCCACGAACCGGTCCTTGTGCTTGATGAGGAGCCAGTTTTTGCGGTCGGCCATGCGCACGAGCGCAAACGAGCCCTTCACCTTTTCGCCGCGCAGGAAGAAGCCAAGCTTGCCCTTATCCAGACCCGCGCGCACGCGGCGCTCGGCTTCCTCTCGGTCGTGGAACCAGTACTCGTTGCCTTCGTCCGGGCTGTAAACGCCGCAGTCCCACACGATCATCTCGCCGGCGCCGTACTGGCCGGCCGGAATCACCCCTTCGAACGAGGCGTAGTCGAACGGATGATCTTCGGTCTGCGCCGCGAGGCGCTTTTCGCTAGGATCGAGCGCCGGTCCCTTGGGAATGGCCCAGGACTTGAGCACGCCGTCGCATTCCAGGCGTAAGTCGTAGTGCAGGCGGCGCGCGGCATGCTGCTGGATGACGAAGAGCAAGGGCCCGTTGCGCTTGGCGATCGGCGCCGGCGCGGGTTCCGGCGTGGCGTCGAAGCTGCGCTTTGCCGTGTATTCGGCGAGCTTGTCCTTGGCCATGGGCGCGATTCTATGAAGCTATTAGCGGGCGCGAGCGGTTATTCGTTCAAGGAGTGGAAAGGCAGCTTCTATCCCGCCGATATGAAGCCGGAGGGCATGCTCGGCTTCTACAGCGCGCGCCTGCCTACCGTGGAAATCAACAATACGTTCTACCGCATGCCGAAGACCGAGATGCTCGCGCATTGGGCCGCGATCACGCCGGCCGCCTTCCGCTTCGCGATCAAGGCGTCGCGCCGCATCACGCATTTCGCGCACATCAAGCCCGAGGCGGCGGACTCGGTGGCGTTCCTGTATCGCTTGCTGAGCGCGCTCGGCGACAAGCGCGGCCCGGTGCTCTTCCAGCTACCGCCGGTGCTGAAAAAAGATGTGCCACGCCTTCGCGCCTTCCTCGAGCTGCTACCGCCGGATCACCGCGCTGCGTTCGAGTTTCGGCACGATAGCTGGTTCGCGGAAGACGTGTACGACGCGTTGAAAGGAGCCGGCGCGGCGCTCTGCCTTTCGGAGCGCGAGGACAACGCGCCGCCGCCGCTCGTGGAGACGGCGCCGTGGGGTTATGTCCGGCTGCGATTGGAGACCTACGCGGATGCGGATCTCGAGCAGTGGGCGAGAAGACTCGCTGCGACCACATGGCGGGAGACCTATGTTTATTTCATGCACGAACCTACCGCCCCTGCATACGCGCAAACGCTAATGCGCTTCGCTGCGGGCTAGACGGTACGCGTGAGCGCGATGAACGATTGAGGGGTTCAGTCGACGTGCGCCCCGGACACTCTGATGATCGGCGCCCACTTCGCGAGCTCCGCCTTGATGAATGCCGCCAGCTTCTCGGGTGAGCCGCCCGGGGTCGGATCGACGCCGGCGTCCTGCAGGCGCTTGAGAATCACCGGGTCGGTGAGCGCCTTGTTGATCGCCCCGCTTAGCAATGCGACGAGCGGCGCCGGCGTCTTCGCGGGTGCAAGGATCGCGTTCCACGTGTAGCACTCGAAGCCGTATACGCCTTGCTCCTGTAGCGTCGGCAGATCCGGCATCGCCCGCGCGCGGGTCGCCATGCCGCCGCCAATCGCGCGGATCTTGCCGGCTTGCACCTGCGGCAAGACGGTCGGCAGCGCATCAAAGGCAACGGCGATCTGGCCGCCTACCAAATCCGCCATCATCGGCGCCGAGCCGCGATAAGGTACGTGCACGATCTGCAGCCCGCCGGCCGCGGTCTTGAACTGCTCGCCGCACAGATGAAGGATCGAACCCATGCCCGAGGATCCGTAGCTGTATCTCCCCGGATTCGCCTTGACGAGCGCAATCAGCCCCTTCACATCGGTCACTGGCAGCGACGGGTGCACAGCCAGCACGCAAGGCGTCACTCCCACCTGCCCGATCGGCGCGAAATCCTTCACCGGGTCGTACGGCATGTTCACGTAGAGCCCGGGATTGATGGCATGCGTAGATACGGTCGCCATCAGCAGCGTATAGCCGTCGGGCGGCGCCTTGGCGACGAGCTCAGCGCCGATGTTGCCGCCGGCACCGGTCTTGTTCTCCACGACGAAGGTCTGCCCGAGCAGCTCGGTCAGCTTGGCACTCATGATGCGGGCAACCTGGTCGGTCGGACCGCCCGCGGCGAAGGACACCACGATGCGCACCGGCTTCGACGGATACTCTTGCGCGAGCGCGACGCTGAAGCTGAGCGCCAAGCCGGCCAACGCGGCGAGCGCGGTCCTGAGTCTTTTCATCTGCGCTTCCTCCCGCGCGCCATTTTGCGCCGGCCCGAGGCAACAAAAAAGGCCCGGCGCTCTTGCGAGCCCGAGCCTTTTCGTTTGTGCGCAAACGGCACACTATCATCGGCGCAAACCTGGTTCACGGTCCTGTTCGGGATGGGAAAGGTTTGGTTCCAGGCTGCTGTGGCCACCAGATAGAAGATTGAAGAAGTGAATTAAGAGTAGGAGATCGCGCCGGGCGCGTTCCATAACCCGAGCGTGATGCTCACGGTTATAGGGTCAAGCCGCACGGGCAATTAGTACGGCGAAACAAAATCGGGAACGGTGGGACGCAGCCCGGTTTTTCGCAGGCGATAAGCCCCCGACAGCTGAAAAAATACCGGCACGTTCTCCAAAAGCGCTTCAAAGGTGGAAGGCTGGTGTGACCGCAGCCCGGTTCGAGTTGCCGCTTGGCATAGCCCATTCGAACTAAGAACGGCGAGAGTGCGTAACCGCTACCGACTTTGGGCTCTAAAGCGCCATTGCGGAGCGATCATCGATTGCTCGATCCTATTCGTAGTCTGAACACGCCGTTGAGCGTAGCGCGAGTTCGGCCTTCTAACCAACCTTGTGGAAGGGCATGCATCATGAGAACGTTCGACTTCTGGAAAGTCATCGGAGTCGCCGGCACGTTGGCGGGTCTGGTGTCCTGGCCGGGAACCGGCCAGGCGCAGTTGGGGGGAGTGACTGACGCAGTAACCAACACCACCAGCACACTCAGCGGTCAGGCGAGCGGGAGCACAGCCGTCGTCATGGGAATCGTGACCAGTCTCGTGGATACCGGCACGCTCACCAGCCCATCTGAACCCCTTGGTACCAGCCTGCCCATAGGAAGCATCCCGGGCTTGCTCACTGCCGAATCCCTGCACGCCACAACGATGGGGTGGACCGACCAGGTGGCCTCCGAAGCCTCGCTAAGCAATCTGGCCATGACCGTGGCCGGCACGGGCATCTCGGCGGATTTCATCCAGTCGAGAGCGCTGGCGGTGTCGGGTGCAGTCCCAACCGGTCTTACGAGCATCGAGGGGCTCAGCATCGGCGGCGTGCCTGTGTCCTTCGCCGGCGCGCCGAATCAATCGATCTCGCTTCCGGGTTTGAGCGTCACCCTGAATGAACAGATCCAGTCGGCGAGCGGCATCATCGTCAACGCCCTGCGCGTGAGATCCCTGGACGGCTTGACCGATGTGGTCGTCGGATCCGCGAAAGCCGGGATGTGAAGCCATGCAAAGTCTCAAGAGAGGAACAGCAATGTGTAAAACGATCCGCACCCTAATCGCAATACCGCTGGCGCTCGCGGGCGCCCTCACAGCCGGTTCTGCCTATGCCCACTTCGTTCCGGCTCCCTGCGACTTCATCACCGGCGGGGGCTGGGTCACCGACGACGCCGGCGCGCAGGTCAACTTCGGCGCCCACGGTGGCTGCAAGAATGGCGCGTTCTGGGGGCATGTAAACGTCGTCCACCATGGCTTCAACCCGCCCGCTCACCTGAAAAGCACGAGCATCACCGGGTACCTCATGGACCCGGCGTTTCCCAACGCACGTGATATCTGTGGAGAAGGCGTGGTCGACGGCGGGGCGGGCAGCTTTACCACTAGGTTCCGAGTCAGGCTTGAGGACAACGGTGAACCCGGTGGGGACGACAGGTTCGGACTGCGCCTCAGCAATGGATACGTCCTCTCGACGCGCGAATTGGGCCCCCCGGGACGAACGGGCGGCGGCGGCAATATCCAGCTTCACAAGCCGAATCCCTCCACCACGGGACCATCGCCGGCGCCAACCGAGGCCGAGATGTGCGGCGGGGTGCCACCTCCGTAACGAGCACTGCGGTGCCGATGATCAACGTGGCGGCGCGATGGGGCGCGAGCAGCTTCGCCGCCACGTGTCCCGGGTACTACAGCATGACGACGTAGGCGTCGTAGCCGCACAGGCGTCGCAGTAAATGCGCGAAGCCGTGATGCGGGTCGCCGCACTCGAGGAAGCGCTCGATCACCCGCTGCTCGAACGCCCGCCGCACGCCGCGCCACAGCGGGCAGTCGCCAACAAAAAACCCCGGCACTCTTTCGAGCCCGGGGTTTTTCGTTTGAAGATGGCCTGGCGGTAACCTACTTTCGCGTGCGCAAACGGCACACTATCATCGGCGCAAACCCGTTTCACGGTCCTGTTCGGGATGGGAAGGCGTGGTTCCAGGCTGCTGTGGCCGCCAGATAGAAGGCTGAAGAAGTGAATGAAGGGAATGAGATCGCGCCAAGCGATCCATCGAACCGCGCGATGCGCACGGTTATAGGGTCAAGCCGCACGGGCAATTAGTACGGGTTAGCTCAAAGCCTCACGGCTCTTGCACATCCCGCCTATCAACGTCCTGGTCTAGGACGACCCTTCAGGGGGGTCAAGCCCCCGGGAAGTCTCATCTCGAGGCAAGTTTCCCGCTTAGATGCTTTCAGCGGTTATCTCTTCCGCACATAGCTACCCGGCGATGCCACTGGCGTGACAACCGGTACACCAGGGGTGCGTCCACTCCGGTCCTCTCGTACTAGGAGTAGCCCCTCTCAAACTTCCAGCGCCCACGGTAGATAGGGACCAAACTGTCTCACGACGTTTTAAACCCAGCTCACGTACCACTTTAAATGGCGAACAGCCATACCCTTGGGACCGGCTACAGCCCCAGGATGTGATGAGCCGACATCGAGGTGCCAAACTCCCCCGTCGATATGAACTCTTGGGAGGAATCAGCCTGTTATCCCCGGCGTACCTTTTATCCGTTGAGCGATGGCCCTTCCATACAGAACCACCGGATCACTTTGACCTGCTTTCGCACCTGCTCGACTTGTCAGTCTCGCAGTCAAGCACGCTTTTGCCAATGCACATTGAGCCACGATTTCCGACCGTGGTAAGCGTACCTTCGTACTCCTCCGTTACTCTTTGGGAGGAGACCGCCCCAGTCAAACTGCCTACCATGCACGGTCCCCGGCCCGGTTGACGAGCCTAGGTTAGAGCCGCAAACAAATCAGGCTGGTATTTCAAGGTTGGCTCCACGATGGCTAGCGCCACCGCTTCAAAGCCTCCCAGCTATCCTACACAGATCGGTTCACAGTCCAATGCAAAGTTACAGTAAAGGTGCACGGGGTCTTTCCGTCTAGCCGCGGGTAGATTGCATCATCACAACCATTTCAACTTCGCTGAGTCTCGGGAGGAGACAGTGTGGCCAGCGTTACGCCATTCGTGCAGGTCGGAACTTACCCGACAAGGAATTTCGCTACCTTAGGACCGTTATAGTTACGGCCGCCGTTTACTGGGGCTTCGATCAGGAGCTTGCACCCCATCACTTAACCTTCCAGCACCGGGCAGGCGTCACACCCTATACATCCACTTTCGTGTTGGCAGA
>Ga0209577_10002970_pt1 | contig 16040 bp, 13 predicted proteins | sample GraSoiAngelo_109_FD_185874 | JGI IMG/M metagenome (GOLD analysis project Ga0209577, IMG submission 185874) | Grasslands soil microbial communities from the Angelo Coastal Reserve, California, USA - 14_0903_12_20cm (SPAdes) (version 2) | ecosystem: Environmental > Terrestrial > Soil > Grasslands...
AGCCAATCGAAATCTCTAATCTTCCGTTTGTGAATAATGGCAACCATGAGAATCAGTAAGCAGTAAGCAGTAAGCAGTAAGCAGTGAGCAGTAAGAAAGATGGCGTGGCCTTCAGTTTTCTTTGCCTCCTGGGGTTCTTCAGCGAATCCGCAACGCGATATTATTTTTCGGCGCATCGGGCTGCGGCCGAGTCTTCGCATAGTAAACGTCGTAAATTGCCCGCACGGCGGGCGCGGCGTGCTGACTGCCGAAACCCGAGTTTTCGATTAGGCAGATGATTGAGATCTCCGGCTTGTACGCCGGCGCGTAAGAGACGAACCATGAATGATCTTTGTTCTTGCCCACGTCCTTGCCGAGGCCAACGACCTGGGCCGTTCCGGTTTTGCCTGCGATATCGAACCCGGCCATCTTGATACCGGCTCCGGTCCCACCGTTATCGACCACGCCCCACATGCCATCGACTACAACCTTGTGTTGATCTTCCGGAATCGGCACGATCTTCGGATTTGGCCGCTGGGGATCGAGTGGCACAAACACGCGCGCCACCCGATAGTCAGGATCGCCTTCACGACCGATGGGCCTGAGTTCCTTCAACACGTGCGGAATGTAAAGTTTCCCTCCGACGCCGATGCCTGCAACCTCCCTGAGCGACGAAAGCGGCGTGATGATGTCATAGACCTGACCGAAGGAAGAATAGACGGTGTCGATGTCGCGCCATTCCGCATCACGCGGGTTCATGCGTGCTTTCAACTCAGGCGACGGGATGGTGTTAACAGCTTCATGGGGCAGGTCGATGCCCGTACGGCGGTTGAGATCGAACTCGTCAACCATCTCCATGATCCCTTTAATCGTCATCTTCAAACCGAGACGATAAAAGTATCCGTCGCAGGACTTAGTGATCGCGGTGCGCAAATCCGGAGTGCCATGATTGCCCATGCAACGGGTGAACTTGTTCCCGATCTGGATGCCGCCGCCGCAGACCAGATTCGATTTGTCGATAGTAATTGCGCCCTGTTGCAACCCCGCGACCGCCATCGGAACTTTCCAGGTCGAACCGGGCGGGTACTTGGCTTGAATCGCGCGATTGAGCAGCGGCGTCTGCGGATCGTTCAGCAGGGCAGCATATTCCGCGCGACCCGCTTTGGTCGTGATGCGCTGCGAGAAGAGATTCGGATCGAAGGTTGGATACGAAGCCATGGCCAAAATCTCGCCGTTATTCGGATCCATTGCGACGATCACGCCGCGCTTCGTCGGCGATTTCTGCAACTGCTCCTCCGCCGCTTCCTGCAAATCCAGATCGATAGTCGTCACCAAATCCTGGCCGGGTTGCGGCGGGACCACTTCGATCTCTTTCTGAATATGTCCGCGGCTGTCGACAATGACTTTGCGATAACCCTCGCGGCCGCGCAGGTATTCGTCGTAAACGGCTTCGATTCCGTTTTGGCCAATGACATCGCCCGGCTTGTAATGCTTCTCTTTGTAGCGTGGTTCGTCGAGTTGTTCCGGGCTAATCTCCTGCACATAACCGAGCACGTGGGCGAGCAGGCCATTAGGCGGGTACCGTCGCTCCGGCGTTTGCTCGACGCGCAGGGCCGGAAATTCCAACTGATGGGCGTCAACCCAGGCGATGTCAACCGGCGAGGCGTCCTCTTTGATGAGAATAGATTCAAACGCTGGTTGCGACTTTAGCTGATCGAAACGCTCGCGCAGGATTTCAGGATCGAGCATCAGACCTTCGGCGAGCGGCTTTATCAGCGTGTAGCGATCGATGCCTTTCGTGTCTTCGCGCGAAAGGATGATGCTGTAAATCGGTTTTGAGTCAACCAGTAGTTTTCCGCTCCGATCGAAGATCACGCCGCGGGGCGCGGGGATTGGCAGCAAACGGATGCGTTGGTTCTCAGCAATCTCGGCGTAATGAGGTCCGTTGACTATTTGCAGCAAGTAGAGCCGGACACCGAGAACGCCCAGCATCACCATCACCAGGGCCTGAATCAGGTGCAACCGGCCGCGCAGATTTTGTGAATCGTCAACGAATTTCATTTAGGAAGTTCCTAGTGCTTTGTGCTTTGTACTTAGTGATTGGTTTTTGGTGCTTTGTTGCCTGCGCTTTGTCGTTTTGCTTTGGCCACTGGAGTCAGAATACAAAGTTCAAAATACAAAGCACCAGGATCACAGCGAAAAGCGATCTCAGATTTAAGATCCGAGATTTCAAAATCTCACATCCTTCTTCCTCTTCTCAATGACGCCCCTCGTCGCGCCACCCGACGACGCACGGTGAATTGTTGCCGCTGCCGGGCCTTGGCGCTGAAGTAAGAATCATACAGGTGTAGTAAAGCCGTGCCGACAACCGTAGTAGCGATTAGTTTGTACGACAGTGACTGCACGAAGGGCATCGGCGGCGTTTGCCCCAGCAGCCTATGCAAGCCGACGTAGACCACATTATCAATCAGACTGGCCCCTGCCAAAACCGGAATGCGCAGCAGCGTCGTATCGAGCATCACTCGCTGCGCCACAAAGTAAACCGCGTAGGATGTAAGCACCTTTGAAAAGCCTCCGGCTCCCAACAACCCGCCCCCCAACGCGTCCAGGGTCAAACCGGCGGCCGCAGCCACAAACAACGCATTCAGTGGCTCGCGTTGCAGCGCGAAATGGACCACCAGAACTAAAGTGAGATCCACGTAAGCCAGTGGTTGCCAAACGGCACGCAGCGCAGATTGTAAAGCAATAGCGACGATCAATACCGCCGCGATTTTCAGTTGACGCATGGTGAGAACAGGAGACAGGAGGCAGGAGGCAGGAGGCAGGAAGCAGCGAACGTCTCCGCAACGTTTGATAACTGCATGTCTCTATGGATTCTCATCCGAAGAATTAATTCGACGACTGCTGTGTCCTGCCTCCTGCCGTCTGCCTCCTGCTTACTGCTTACTGCCGACTTTCTTTTCCACGTTGGGGAGCGATTGATCTGATTCCGACCGTAGCGGCGGGTGATACAGCAGCACCACAACTTCCTTGAGCCGCTCTAACCCCGCGCCGGGCCGGATGTGTATTACTTGAGTCTGCGTGGCTGAGCCGGACTTGACCTCGACTACTTCGCCCACGTTGTAGCCTGGCGGATAGATCGCATCTTGCCCGGTGGTCTTGACGACATCGCCGGACTGGACCTTTTCAAGCCCGGAAACGTAACGCATTTCCAACAGGCCGGATTCGCCGAGACCCTTGATCGATCCTAACGCGCTCGATTGGCCCAGTTGGCCGACAATGGCGCCGGCGCCGGATTTCTCGTTCGTGATCAGCATCACCTGCGCGTTCAAGGGGCTGGTAGAGATTACGCGACCGACGATACCTTCAGGCGTGACCACCGGCATGTTGACTTCCACACCGGCCCAGCGGCCTTTATCGATCGTGATATTGTCGAACCACATCGAAGGATCTCTGGCCATCACGCGCGCGGCGACTGTCTTATAGCCGGTGTTGGTACTTAGGGCGAGGAGTTTTTCGAGCCGCTCAGCCTCGGCCGCTTTGGGGGCGGTATCGCGCAGCTCCATTTGCATTTGCTTGACCTGTTCACGTAATTGCTGGTTCTCCGCGGAAGCGCGCCGCAGTTCGCCGAAACTGCCAAAGAATCCGCCGATCCAATTCCCCACGCCCGAGCCGGCGCGCTCGAAAGGATCGGCGACCGTTTGCGCCATCGTGCGAATCTTGCGCTGTTTAGTGGCAACGTCCCGAGCGTCGTAGGTCATCACGCCGAAATTCAGAGCCAGCAGAGCAATCAGCCACCAGGGAGCGCGCTGACGAATTTCTCTCTGAGTGCGAATGGCAGCCATGGTCTGAAATTCGGATTGCGGATTTCGGATTGCGAATTTTTGCCTTCTTCAACTCGGTGCGAACACGAAATCCGCAATCCTAAATTCGCAATCCGAAATTCTTCTTATGTTCCTGCGGTCAAACTATTGTCCCACTTCACCCGCTTGAGTAGATCAAAGTCTGAAAGCATCTTGCCGGTGCCCAGCACCACCGAAGCAAGCGGATCTTCGGCCAGCGAAACCGGCAGACCGGTTTCAATTGAGAGTCTTTTGTCGAGGTTCTTCAAGAGCGCTCCGCCGCCGGTGAGGACGATGCCCCGCTCGACGATGTCGGCAGACAGTTCCGGAGGCGTCCGTTCCAGGGCGACCCGGACCGCATTGATGATCGTCGACACTGAATCGGCCAACGCTTCCCGAATTTCTTCATCGGTAATCGTAATTGTTTTTGGGATTCCTTCGATCAGATTGCGTCCGCGCACTTCGAATGAGAGTTCTTCGTCCAGTGGAAACGCGGAACCGAGTTCGATCTTAATCGCCTCAGCCGTGCGCTCGCCGATCAAAAGATTATATTTGCGTTTGATGTACTGCGTGATGGCTTCGTCCATCTCGTTGCCGGCGACGCGCACCGAACGCGAGTAAACGATGCCGCTCAAGCTAATTACCGCGATGTCCGTCGTGCCGCCTCCGATGTCTACCACCATATTGCCGTGCGGTTCAGTGATCGGCAGTCCCGCGCCGATCGCCGCCGCCATCGCTTCTTCGACAAGGTAAACTTCCGACGCCTTCGCACGATATGCTGAATCTTCTACCGCGCGTCGTTCGACTTGGGTTATCTCCGAAGGAATGCCGATCACGACTCGCGGGCTGACCCAGGTCTTGCCGTTGTGTGCTTTGCGAATGAAATGCTGCAACATCTTTTCGGTCACTTCAAAGTTTGCAATCACGCCATCTTTCATCGGACGGATTGCGACGATGTTACCCGGCGTTCGGCCCAGCATGTCCTTAGCGTCGCGGCCCACCGCCTCGACGGCGTTGGTTATCTTGTTGATGGCCACGATCGAAGGTTCCGAGACCACGATGCCGCGCCCTTTCGCGTAGACCAGGGTATTGGCGGTGCCCAAGTCGATTGCCAGGTCGCTGGAAAACAGACTAAACAGTGATTTAAAAGCCATCTGAGAAAAATTCCCTGACTGAATGAAATTGCCCGAAGAGGTAAGCGGTCATTATCCGAAGCAGCTTAATAAACCCCGATGTCGCGAGTAGCCTTGGCAAATCCGCTAAACAACTCAAAGCAGAGCCCAAGGGTAAAGATACAACGATTCGGGCACTAACGCTATGACGAAATTAACTTTTCGTCGGGAATTCTTTGAAATTGAGTCGGGAGTGTTCGATTGGTCTCGGGTTGATGGCTTCCATTAGCCGCTGTCAGGTCGTCCGCAACCCAAACGCAGTTCTTGTTGCGGGCCTTCGCCTGATACATCGCCCGATCGGCGAAGGCAATCAACTGCTGCGGCGACAACGCATGTTGCGGAAAAGTCGCCACTCCTAAACTCGCCGTAAGTGAGATTTTCAATCGACGACCGCCGTTGAACTGCTGCCTTTCGATTTTGGTGCGGGTGCGTTCGGCAACCTGGATGGCGTCATCAAGCCGCGCATCCGGCAATATTAGTAGAAATTCATCGCCGCCATATCGCACGACGCAATCGGTGTCGCGCACCGATGGCAAAAGCAGCGCCGCGACTTCCATCAGCACATGCGAACCGACCAAGTGTCCATGCTGATCGTTGATCAGCTTGAAATCGTCAAGGTCGAGAAACACCGCCGCAACACTCGAGCTGTAACGACGAGCGCGTTTGATCTCGTTAACCAAAAACTGGCGCAGATAACGCGCATTGTGCAGCCTGGTGAGATCGTCAGTGAGCGATAACCGTTCGGCTTCGGCTATGCGAACGGAATTGGCGAGCGCCGCCGCGATCGAAATCGCCAGCGCCTCGAGCAAAGCCGTTTCGGATCGTGAGAATGAACGCCGGTCGGCGCTACTGCGAATACCTTCCAACACCCCGAGAACTCTCTCGCCGCTGATCAAAGGCACGGCCATGACGCGACCACCACTCTCGCTCCTTCTAACGGCTTTCATCATCGCTGCGGCTTCATGCGTAGCCCTGGTTTCCGCCGGGACAGGTTGTGCTAAACCGTCAAGTAGTTCGTCTCGCCATTCCTCATCAAATGCTAACTCGCCATTTGCAGAGACCACGCCACCGGCAAGTGGTGCGAACGTCAAATTTTCGTTGGACGCTTGCGAAACCAGAAATATAGTCCAGTGATCTGCATTAATCAATCGCGCGACTCCGACGAGCGCCGACTGGGCGGCCTCTTTTTGATTCGACGCGAGGTGAAGCGACGCCAGCAACGCGAATGCGGTGCGCAGGTCTTCACCGCGAGCGTGTGTCGGGAGCGAGAACGCACCGCTTTCGGGAATACTCTTGAAGCTATCGGGCAGTTTCAATTCACCAGTGCTCGGAATGTCCTCGACTTGCCTTAACAACGCGGGCAATTGTGCCGGGCTGTCGCCGATCGCACGAAAGCCGAGCCGCCTTAGCTGCGCAGTGGTGGGTGGGGCCGCACCGCGCCTCAATCGCTCAGTTGGCTCAACGCGGCAAGCAACAACCGGAACTGAAGTCCACTCCGCGGTCGCACGACGAATGACGAGAGCTAGTTCTTCCGCGTTCGAGTCGGCGCGCACTTCGTAAATGACCGCCAGCGGCTGGCACGAGTTAGGATTACTATCAGTCCAGGTCGATGCTGCGGACTTGCGTGTCTCACGCAAGTCCTCCGTTAGGAACGAAATGTCTGCCGCATTGAGGATTTCAAACAGTTCGGCCGCCGGTTCGGACGGGGCATCAGTTAGTACTATGACGTGCCTGTTCATTCGCGAGCTGCACAGACTTTGGGTCTGCGTTCTCCACTAAACACAGACCGAGGTCTGTGCCATTCAAGAGGATTTGCCTGCGGGGCGGTCGATGTGAGGAAAAACGCTTCTTAGCTCGATCGGATGAGCGGCAAGCGATATTGGCTACTGTTCCCTTGTGAATCGGAGGCCAAAACGGTTACCTCTCGTGTACTTGGCGGCGCGCTAACCTGAATTTGAAAACTGCCATCACTGGCGGCGGTCGCTTCACGGTCCGCGACGCGCAACGTCACGCCGGGCGAACTGATACCGCGAATTATGTAGACATTGCCACCGAGATGAACGGCAGACAGATTGGCTACGGGAACCTCAACTCCATTATTGCCTTGGGTAGTAACGATGAACTTCAACGGCTCGCTCCAGTCACTGGTCTGTCCCGAAGCGGCGGTTGCGCGCACGCGCCAGAAGTAAACGCTGGGACGCAGGTCCCTCACCTCAAACTGTGTTACCGTCAATTGATCGCGCTCGATCACTTTTCCTGAGGGAACAAAGAAGGGCGAGGTTGCAACTTCGACGCGGTAGTACGAAACCATGCCTGACTGAGGTTTTTGCCAACGCAGCACCACGCTCGCGGAAGCGTTGCTGCTCGCCGGAATCTTTTCAAGATCGCGTGGCTGCAAGGGTTGCGGCACGTCCAACAAGCGCTGCGGCTTCGACAAGGTTCCGGATTGATTGACGGCAACATACTCACCACCTTGCACTGACAGGTGTTCGCCGGCCCTGTTCGAGCTGTCGACTCTGCCGCTGTTGACGCGAATCTCTTCGGTACCTTCCGGATTGACGCCAAAGCTCGCTTGGGTTTGTCCGGTAATTTGGTTCCGCGTCTTCGGCGTCTCGATCACGTTTTTGTTGTCTTCGCTCTGCTGTTCTGTGCGCACCAGCATCTGGCCGCTATCGACCACGACATGAACGTTCGAGCGCTTGCCGTCTTCGGCGCTGGCATTATCGCGAATAATAATAGTGCTGTTGGGCCGAACGACGACCGTCGAACCGTCCGCCATGCCGATACGGGCGCGACCATCTGCTTGCGTTTGCACTGTGTCGCCCGGATATAACTGAATTTCATTGTTCGCGAAGACTACCTGGCGGGTCGCGGCGCGAACCACCCGCACGTCGCCTTCGAAAGACATAAATCGTGCGCCCGCGGGTGAATCGGCTCGCGCGGCAATGCTCTTGAGCGGGTTGCCGTACTTCCAGACATATAGACTCGCCCCGCCCACGATCGCCGATATTCCGAGCACCATCGCCGTAACATATACAGCGCGTTTCTGAATTACCCACCACTCGAAATCGAAAGGGCTGTCCTTACTTACCATGGTCTTTGTTCGGGAAGGTGAAGCACGGCACGGAATGCGGCCAACCAAGCCAAACACAGATTAACACAACCCTGCGGGCGCGTTCAAGGCACTTAGTATTGCAAAGAAGAAGGGCCTCATCTGACGTAAATCGGATTTGACAGAATCCACGGCTTGCCCTTGGCCGGCGCGGGCAGGGAATCCAGATATGCTTCGACGCGATAAGCACCTTTCGAGTTAATGGGAAACTCGACTTTCGAACCGGATTTTTCATCGATCGCGCGTCCATCTCGGTAAAGGACGATGCGGCTGATAAGTGGGGTGCTTACCATCACACGCAAGCCGTCCACGAACCCGATTTCGTCCCCCATGATTCGTCGCTCCGGACTTGTAACCTGGAAGATAAAGCCCTTGGCGTCGCCAAAAAGATCGAATGACACGTAGCAATGGCCATTCGCAATTGCTTCAAGCAACGACACGCGCGTGAGTCCGCTGTCTTTCTTGATCAGTGCGTGCGTACGCACGACCTGGAAACTTCGTTCATAAGGATCGAGTTTGACGCCCAGCCACTGTTTGCCGGAAGCATCGTGCACACTCAGTCCAATATTTGAATGCGCATCGTTGCCGGCGGTGGCTACCAATCTGTGATTGCCGTTGCTGATTGCGTCATCCCATCGCTTCAGATTTTCTGCCGGCCGCGCGAAAAAGTTTGCAAACATCAAATCCGGATAGCGCCCGTAAGACCAAAGCCCATCAAAGAACAACGCGATTCGGTTTGGGTCGCGCGCATTTGTGAATAGATTGTAGACCTCGACTCCATCGACAGAAGTTGATGGCCAGGTTTGAGAATCAGTTGGATAAGCTGCGATCGACACACCGCCAGCAGCTTTCTGTTTATCAACGACCTCCTGCGTTGATTTCGCGCTCATTAAAGCTGCCTCGGCGGAGCCGGGAATCAATAGCAAGCGATCGCCATCAGCAGTTGTGACTTCATTGCCATTCACGAACAGCACGCCGGCGTGCGTTCCATTCAAAGTCATCGCGGAGGTATCAAAGTCCGCCTGCGGATGCTCGGTAATGATCACGAAATCGAGTTGATTAATCTTCGCGGCTGAAATCAATTCCGCGAAGTTGCCGGTGCTATGCCCGCCGAGCGAAGAATGAACGTGAATGACACCTTGGTAATCGTTGTACTCACTTTCGGTGGGCTGAATCGTTCGTTGCGAAGCGAGCTGTTCAATCGAATTGTGAAGGCGGCTGAGTCGGTAACGGCGATACGCAAAAGGAAGCTGGGAGACAACCACAAGTCCCAACGTTATCAATAAAATCTTGCGCTTCATTCAGTCGACAGCTTTACAACGACTTCATTGCCCTTCGGCGCCTGGTAGTGGCCTAATTTGAAAACGGCACTACCCGTGCCTTTAGTCTTTCTTTTCTTTGCGACTTTGCGTGAAACTCAGAGTTTCGGTTCTCGCAAAGCCGCCAAGAACAGAAAGACTGAAGACGCGAAGAAGAACCTTTTCGTTCTCAATCCTCGAAATCAACCGACGCCACCATTTCGCTGAGGCTGCGCCCAAATTCGGCAACCTTCACGTGTTCCGGATGGATCGTATAGGCATCGAGCCCAGCTCGGTCGTGAAAGATTGCGAACAAACCGGTGTCGAATGAACGCGGCAGATGTAGCGTATCGAATCCCACACTTAAACTTTCAATTCCCGGAACGATGGAACGTAACGAGCGGAGCCGCTCAACATGATCTTCGCGCGTCGTTTGCGGAACATCCGCCCGATACTTCCAGACAACGATGTGCGTCAACATTTGCTTACCTCTCTTTACTTCAGAAATTTATCGAACCACGCCAGCGTTCGCTCAAGCGCATCGACGCGATGCTTGGGCTCGCGCAGGCCATGGCCTTCGCGTGGATAACGAACGAAGACAGTTTCGACGCCACGACGACGCAGCGCCATGTACATCTCCTCAGCCTGCGTTATGTGCACGTCGTTATCCTGTTCGCCGTGGATGAAAAGCGTGGGCGTCAGTGCCTGCTTCACGTAACGCAGGGGCGACCATTGCCACAGCAGTTCGTAATTGTCCCAGGGAAAGCTACCAAACTCCGCGTGGATCAAGTCCTGATAAAGCGAAGTCGAATAGAAACTGATCAGATTGCTGACGCTTGCGACTGACACCGCCGCCTTGAAGCGCGGGGTCTGTGTAATGATCCAGTTCGTCATGAAACCGCCATAGCTGCCGCCGGTAACTCCTAAACGGTCGCGATCGATCCACGAATAGCGGCGCAGCGCCTCGTCAACCCCGGCCATCAAATCTCGGTAATCGCCGCCGCCCCATTCGTTCAGCGTGCCATCAGAGAACTTCTGTCCGTAGCCGCTTGAACCACGTGGGTTGAGATAAAGGACTGCGTAGCCTTGCGCCGCATAAACCTGAAAAGCTGGATTGAAAGCATAGCCATACATCCCATGTGGCCCGCCATGAATGCTGAGAATCATTGGGTACTTCCGATCCTCGCGCCAACCTAATGGTTTCATCAACCAACCTTGAATCTCTGCACCATCTAAACTCTTGAATCGAAACTCTTCAGGCTCGATTAAGCTTGCCGACCTCCGGAAAGTCTCGTTGTGCGTCGTGACGCGCCTTAGAATATTTCCTCTGCCAATCCATAATTCGGCTGGATGCGAAGGATCGCTGAGTACCGTGGCGGTCAAACCCATTCGCATCGGAATTCGATTTTGGCCGGACACAAACTCGCCGGTGTCCAAATTATTGGAAATGCTGAACGAGGTGACCTGAATGCGATGATCGACGATGAGGGGAGCGGCAGAATCAAGCGAGCCTCTGAACTCAGGAAAGGTGCTGCTGCCTGCGATTCGGTCCGTGGCGCCAAAGACGGCTTGAACCTTGCCCTGGTCTACAGTGACTTCGTAGACCAGACTCTGTCCGCGGTCGTTCGCCGAAAAGTAGATTGCTCCACTATCGGATCTCCATCGCGGCGCCCGCGCGCGCCGGTCCAAATCCGCAGTCAGCTCGCGTCGACTATCTCCACTCGCCGACGTAATCCAAACGTGAGCGTCTTCCGCGATGCTATCGATCGTTGTGATGTCGCGCCTGGTGGCGGTGTAAGCGATCCATTTCCCATCCGGCGACCACGCCGGTTCGTATTCGCAGCCCGGTGTTTGCGTAATCTGACGGACCTGGGCTTGCAGATTGACGGCGAAGATATCGGAGTTGTTATTCGCGTCAGGATCGGTTTCGTGATTTGAGAGAAACGCAATCTCGTCGCCGCGTGGGCTGAAGCTGAGCGCATGATCGTAATAAGAACCTGAAGTCAATTGACGGGGCTCGTTGTCCGTCTTATCAGCGTTGACGATCCAGATGTGCGTGCGCAGACGGTCGGCGAGAGCCGTGCGAGATTTGTATTGAAGGCGATCGATAACCCGCGGATCGTCGCTCCTGCTTGAGTTGCCAATGAAGTCCTGGTCAGGCTCCTCGCTCGCCGAGACGTAGGCAATCATTTTCGAATCAGGCGACCACCCGAACCGCTCGCCGGCATAAGTAATGAAGAAATTTGTCTCACGCACGCTCGCCACAAATCGTGGCAAACGCCCTGCGAGGTCCGTTACCCAAATGCCGTGTCGCTCTTCGTGGGTGGAAACGAAGGCAATGCTTTTGCCATCAGGCGACCAACGCGGATTCGCGCCGTTCCAGCCAGAGGGTAGTAATGGCCGTCCAGGTGTTATCGGAGTTTCCGGACTGCGCCGCTGCTCGAGTGGGCGACCGCTTGGCGGAATCCTGAAGAATCTTTCACCTGGCCGAACCAGCCACAGCGTGCTGACGGTCTGGTTGCCGTCAGTGGTCGATACGGCGTAGACGACCCATTCACCATCGGGCGAAACTTCGGCATCGCTGAGAGAAGCGACCCGAAGGATGTCGGCGGGCATCATCGCGCGGCGCGCTTGAGCAGGCGCCACTGCGAACAACAAGAGGATAAGCGCAAGCGCAAAAAGTGACTTCAGCATTAGGTTCATACTCTCAAAGGATCAACGAAGCCGGGTTAATTGCTCATTCAGTAATTCCCAAGCCTGCCGCACGTGGCGTTCGGTAGTGCGAATGTTTCCAATTGAAAGGCGCAGAGTAAGTTTGTCGTGCAGCTTCGTATGTGACAGAAAGGCTTTGCCGGTGGCGTTGACGCCGTGCATGATTGCTTCGTTGAGTGCGTCCAATCGCTTCGCTTGAACTTCTTCGGTTTCACCCTTCAATTTCGGGCGCGCTCGAAAACAAATCAAGGCAAAGGGCACGGGCGCCATCAGCTCCCAATCGGGTGATTCTTCGATCCAGGACGCGAATAGTCTTGCCAGACGGCAATGCTCGCGAATCCTTGCGGCCAGTCCTTCATGACCGAAGTAGCGAATGATCATCCAAAGCTTCAGGGCGCGAAAACGACGGCCGAGCTGTACACCATAATCAGAGCCGCTGCGCACTTTTTCCTGTTCTGGGGTGCGCAAATATTCAGGCACTAGAGAGAAGGCGCGTCGCAGCAAATCCATATGCCGGCAGTAAAGTACGGAAAGATCGAATGGAGTAAACAGCCACTTGTGAGGGTTTAGCACCAGCGAATCCGCGCGGTCGCAACCGTCAAGAATCTGACGCAATTCAGGAACGATGGCGGCTGAGCCCGCATAAGCTGCGTCGACGTGCAGCCACATCGCGTGTTTTTCGCAAATCTCAACAATCGCCGGCACCGGATCGACGCTGGAAGTCGATGTTGTGCCCACCGTCGCCACCACACAGAAAGGGAGCATTCCATTGCGCTTGTCTTCATCGATTGCTTCCGCGAGTGCCCTCGGATCCAGGCGGAATTCACTATCGGCAGGAATCTTTCGCAGCGCGCGCTGTCCCAAACCAAGCGTGATGATTCCTTTGTCGATCGAAGAGTGCGCTTGCTCTGAGGCGTAGACGCGCAGCAGAGGCAAATCGCTTCTGCCACTCATGCCTTCTTCGCGAATGCGCAGGTCGACACCCTCGCGCGCGGCGGCGATTGCATGCAGGCTGGAAACTGAAGCGGTATCGTAAATGAAGCCGCTCATCCCCCCGTCCAATCCAATCATCTGTCGCAGCCAATCGAGCACGACTTCTTCCAGTTCCGTCGCCGCCGGCGAGGTGCGCCATAACATCGACTTCGCGTCGAACGCTGCGCTTAGCAATTCACCAAAAATTCCTGGCGCCGAAGTGGAGGTGGCAAAGTAAGCGAAGAATGAAGGATGGCTCCAATGGGTTAGCGCGGGAACGATCAGGCGATCGACATCGGCCAGAATTGCTTCCATGGACTCGCCGGCTTGTGGGGCTGACCTAGGTAGTTGCGCGCTTAGCTCGCCGGGTTCTACCTGGGCGAGCACCGGTAGTTCTTCGATATGCTCAAAGTAATCAGCGATCCAATCAATGATCTCGTGACCGAAGCGGCGAAATTCTAAGGCAGACATGTCGCCTAGCTGTTCAGATCTCTTTGGTTTGTTGCTTGAAATCATTTGATTTCTCTTTCAAACACCCACTCCTATGGCCAGTTTCCAACCCATATGACTTGGGAATGGGAGCCCGTGAGCGCGTTCACAAATCTTTCGTCAGCAGTGACCAGCGGACACTTCCTCACGAAGGCTCAACGCCAGGTAAAGTGCGTTATAGACAGATCTGCGATGCGTTATCGCCAACTTGTAGGCATCGTCAAGTAAAGACATCGCTGGAACGAGTGCTATCTGCAGCCTGCGAAAGGCAGCGAAAATATCTTTGGCATCAGCTTCTGCCAGGCCCTGAAATAGCTGTTTCTTCCAGATAGTGTTTGCGAACTCGGAGGGAAGCAGATCGGGCGCGTGAAAGGAAGCTTTGCCGCTCTGATAGGTACCGGGGACTCGGCGCGCCTCGTTCGGGTATGGTTCAACTACAAACCACTTCACAGCAACGCTTGCCTCAATGACAACCTGGTCCATTATCGCGAGCAGTCTTCATGAATGAGGTTGGTGCCGTCAGGCATCTCGCCATACTTTGTGAACAGGCGGTTACGCAGCCGATCGATGTTATCAACCACCGCTCTCCGCTGGGGAAGATCGGAACCATTGCTCGAGTGTTCCTCAAGCAATTGCTCCACATTCTCGAAACTGCGCGCCACAGCTTCAGCTTCCAGACGTTGGTAAAGCTTATCCGAAATGGTCAAAGTTCGGCTCATGGGTGGATTATAAACGACTCGTGACTTGCTCGCACTCTCGTTACTCGCTTTTCAGAATCCCAACGGCTGCAATGGCCGGGGCTCGGTTCCTTCGAAGAACCAACTGGCTCCGACGCGCAGGCGATGATGCCAGGTAGGCAGGCGTGAAGTGTACATGGCAAAGCGCGCTTGGCGCGCCAACGGCCCACCGATCACTTTACCGGCTGAGAGCACCGCAGCACGCTCGGTGCCCAGGCTGACAGCTTCACCAAGCTCCACGAAATGTTTCGACTTCAATTCGCGTCCTTCGACGAACGCCTTTACATTACGCGCAAGTAGACTCGATTGTTGGAACGCAAGCTGAGCGGTGCCCGCCAGCGTTGGGACGACATCCTGGTAAAAGGCAATGTCTCCGAGCGCGAAGACATTTTTATGTCCGCGAACTTGCAGCGTTGGCTCGACGATTATTAATCCGCGACGATCTTTTTCGACGGCGATCTGCCCAATCAACGGATTCACGCGCACGCCCGCAACCCAGACGACGGCCGCAGTTTCAATTTCAGTGTGCGCGTTCTGGTGTTCAAGGGTTATTCCGCTTGCGGTTACTTTGACGACGGATGTTTCAGTGTGGACCTCGACGCGCGATACTTCCAAGGCATCTTCGACATACCTGCGAATCTCCTGGCCCATTCCGGGTACCAACCGATCGGCCATCTCGATTACCAGAACCCGAGGTTCTCCGTGAAGCGCGCGTCTTTTCACCGCATCGCGCAAAAGATCCGCCATCTTGGTCGCCAACTCGACGCCGCTCGCGCCTCCGCCGACCACCGCGAAAGTTAGTTTCCGTCGGGTGTCCTGGGGCGCGGAGGCCGGTGGCACGCGGTCCAGGGCTTCGGTCATCCGTCGCCGCAAATGATTCGCATCGTTAAGAGCGCGAAACGGCAAAGTGAACTGCTCGGCGCCTTCGACGCCGGCATAGTTCGTCACCGCGCCGAGCGCAATTACCAGCACGTCGTACGAAATGGCCTCGGAACGGTTTACCAGTGTCACTTCGCGAGTATCGAGATTTATTCCGGTGACTTCTCCGCGAATGAAGCTTGTGCCTTCAACGAGCAGTTCTTTGTAGTCAGGCGCAATGTGCCAGGCCTCTACTTCGCCGCTCAGGTACTCATAGAGCATCGGCTTGAAGAGGAAGTGATCTTCATCGCTCACTAGCGTGACGTCTTGTTTTCCGCCGAGACCGAGGGCGGTGAATAAACCACCGAATCCCCCACCGAGAATTAGAATTCTTTGACTCATTGATTTTGCAGGAACAGCGCGCAAAATCTTATCAGACAAAGTTTGAGGGCGCACGGGCTGAATGTAGCTCGATAAGTTGAGCCTTATCGGACCGCAAATTTGGCGGCTGGACAGCGGCGCGGGCGAAGTGTTAACTTCTGGGTCGTAATTTGAACTTTCCGCGGTTTACCTCGCATGGTTTACTGCGATCAAGGAGGGCCATTTTTAGCCGTGGCGTTAACCAGAGACATAAAAGAAAAGATTGTAGGCGACTTTCGCGCACATGAGGCCGACACGGGTTCGGCTCCGGTCCAGATTGCGCTGCTCAGCCGGCGCATCAACGAACTTACCGACCATTTCAAGACCCACAAGAAGGACAATCATTCCCGCCGCGGGCTGCTAAAGATGGTCTCGCAGCGGCGAAGCTTGCTCGATTACTTGAAGCGAACGAATATACAGCAGTATCACGAAGTAGTCGGTCGACTCGG
>Ga0209577_10002973_pt1 | contig 16033 bp, 9 predicted proteins | sample GraSoiAngelo_109_FD_185874 | JGI IMG/M metagenome (GOLD analysis project Ga0209577, IMG submission 185874) | Grasslands soil microbial communities from the Angelo Coastal Reserve, California, USA - 14_0903_12_20cm (SPAdes) (version 2) | ecosystem: Environmental > Terrestrial > Soil > Grasslands ...
GCAAGTACCTGCTGGCGAGCCTCGATCAGAGCCTCCGGCGGATGGGGCTCGACTACGTGGACATCTTCTACTCCCACCGCGCGGACCCCGAGACGCCACTCGAGGAGACGATGGGCGCGCTCCACACCGCGGTGCAGCAGGGCAAGGCACTGTACGCCGGAATCAGCTCCTACTCGGCCCGGCGGACCACCGAGGCGGCAGAGACCATGCGCGAGCTCGGCACGCCGGTGCTGATCCACCAGCCTTCGTACTCCATGTTCAACCGCTGGATCGAGGAGGAGCTGCTGGACGTGCTCGAGGAGGAGGGGATCGGCTGCATCGCGTTCTCGCCGCTCGCCCAGGGCCTGCTCACCGACAAGTACCTCCGCGGTGTTCCCGAAGACTCGCGGGCCCGTAGCGGCGAGCACTTCTCCGAGCGGATGCTGGCCGAGGACAATCTCGTGCGGGTGCGCGCCCTGAACGAGCTGGCCCGGCGGCGCGGCCAGTCTCTCGCCCAGCTCGCGCTCGCCTGGGTGCTGCGCGACCCCCGGATCACCTCGGCCCTGATCGGGGTCTCGAGCGTCGAGCAGCTGGAGACCAACGTCGCCACGCTGGAGCGCCTCGACCTCGACCCGGACGAGCTCGACGAGATAGACCGCCACGCCCAGGAGGGGCAGGTCAACATCTGGCAGCAGTCGAGCGGGGTCTAGGGCGCGGTCGAGCTCTACGCGAGGGCGGGGGAGTGTGCGCTCACGCGGTAGCTCGCTCGGCGTGCGAGCACGTCGGCGGCGATCACGAGGCTGTTGACGATCCGGTCCGTCTCCTCGGCCAGCGGCGCCGCGGCGCCAACCTCCGCGCTCAGGCGCTGCTGCGTTTCGCGCAGCGGTGGCAGCGCCCCGGGCGCTCGGTGCTCGCGCGTGGACCGGGCCAGTTCGGCGAGGGCGGTGTCGAGCTGCGCGGCGAGTGCTACGGCCGCGGGCGAGGGAGGCGAGGCGGCGTCCTCTAGATATGCCTCCAGCGCCAAGCCACCGTCGGCCAGACGCCGAAGGCTGGCCAGAAGGCTGGTGGCCTCGGTGGCGCCGAGCCCGGTCTGCTTTCCCGCCGGTTCGTCCAGCGCGCGCTGGACCGCGGCCTCGGTGTTGGTCCGGGTCACACGCGCTCGCGCCCGCGCCTGGCGCACCGCGTCCCGATCCTGGGATGCGGGGTGAAGCCAGCACGCGAGCACGGCCTTCAAAAACGCCCGGTCGGCCTCGATCAGCTCGGCGGCGGTGTCTGGCAGCGTGGATCGCTCCCAGGTCGGCCACAGCGCGTAGACGCCAAGCGTCAGCGTGGCTCCGATCACGGACGCCACCAAGCGCTGGAGCGCCGTCTTGTACTCGGGGACCCCGCCGAAGCTGATGAGGAACACGATGAACGCGGTGATCGAGGCTGTGAACAAGGCGTAGTTCGCGAGCAGAAACGCGAAGACGCCCACGGCGAGCACGGTGGCGAGCGCCGCAAGTGCGTACGGCCCGGGGTGGAAGGCGGCGGCGATCAGCGTGGCGAGCACGACTCCGGCTGCGGTGCCGATATAACGCTGGAGACCCCGCGTGAACGTCGAGGAGAAGTCGGGTCGGAGGACGAACAGGACGGTCAGCGGGACCCAGTACCCGTGCGGTAGATCGAGCACGCGGTACAGCGCCGCGCCGGCGGCCGTGGTGGCACCGAGGCGAACGGCGTGACGGAAGGCGCTCGAGCGGAGGGTCAGATTGGCGCGCAGGATGGGTCGGGCGCCGCGGGCGAGGAGCTCGGACCGGCGCGGGAGGCGGCGACGGACGGGATCGTCGGGAGGAGGACCCTCCCCCTGCCACGACACGGCGAGGTCGATGGCTGCGCGCAGCTCGGCGCGCACGGATGCGCCGCGCTCGAGCAGGGCCGCGAGCTGGTTTGCGAGAACCGCCTGGCCGGCGTTGCGACGGCGCTCCAGCTCACTCCGCAGGGCGCGGACCGCGGAGTCGAGGCGGCTCCGCAGCCCCTCGGTGTCGCCCCTCCAGCGCCCGGAGTCGAGCGCGTCGGCGACCGCCGCCAGCGCGTCCGCCGCCGCCGCGCGGCCAACCGCGAGTGCGCCGGAGATCGCCGCGTCCCGCGATTCGAGCTCCGTGCGCGCGTTGCGGAGCGCCACCAGGTCGAGATACGTGCGATCGGCCTCGTCCAGGAGCGTGCGGAACGCCTCGCCGGCCGGGCTCGGCGCCGCCACTGCACCCTCCGCGAGGTGGAGCGTCTCGCGAGCCGCGTCGAGCCCGGCCAGCACCGGTGTCCGGTGGTCCTCGTCGCGAGGATCCCTGGTCCAGACGGCCATCGCCCGGTACAGCCGCGCGATCGCGGCCCGTTCCGGGAGATGGGCGTGGATCCGCCAGAGCACGAGCACGAGCGCGATCTGGAGCAGGCCTCCGACGAACACGAGTCCTGCGCGCTCCAGCGAGTGAGTCGCGTCCGCGGGATATGACGCGACCAGCACCATCGCCAGCGGCGCCATCAGGGCGACGAAGTAGGCGGGGAGCCCCAGGGCGATGAACATCCCGGCGCCAAAGCTCCACAGCCCGAGCAGCACGACCGCCAAAGCGTCGTAGCTGCCGGTGATCTCGCCGACGAAGGTTGAGATCGCGGCGGCCGCCGACGCGATCAACATCGCTCGCACCCGCCCGCGATACGGGACGCCGGAATCGGTCAGTCCGATCAGCGTCGCCCCGCCCGAGGCGGCAATGCCCTCGATCGTGTGACCGGTGGCGACGCCCAGGAACAGTGGGACCCCCACGCCGAACGCGTATCGAACCCCGCGTACGAGCTGAAACTCGGACCGGTCGAACTGAGCGATCCCCTCGACGATGCGCCTGAGCGCGATCACTGCGTCGGTCAAGCCGGCCGCTCGTGGACGCTACGCCGCCACCTCGTCGGCGGGCTCTTCGTCCGCCAGCTCCGCGAGCCGCGTCGGGTCCTTGTCGGTCCCGGCGATGACCTCGTCAGAGGCCTGCCTGTCGGTCTTCGGCAGGAAGCCGGACTTCATCCCGAAGTACACCGCCTGCGGGTGGTGCGCGACGATCGCGAGCGTGGATTGCTCGGGCTCGACGGCGTATCCGCCCGACAGCCGGAGTCCGATCGACGGCCCATCGAGCAGCCGGAAGACCTTCTCGTGCTCGGACTGCTCGGGGCAGGCGGGGTAGCCCCAGGAGTAGCGTCGCCCCTGGGTGTGCGGGATCCCCAGCTCCTCGCGCACTCGCGCGTGTAGCCATTCCGCCATCCCTTCGGCGGTCTGCACGCCGAGACCGTGGACGAACAGCTGCTCGGCGAAAGATCCCTCGGCCTCCAGCCGGGCCATCAGCTCGGTCACCTCGTTCCCGGCGGTCACCGCCTGGAGGGCCACCACGTCCACTTCGCCGGAGTCCACCGGCCGGTAGAAGTCGCTCAGGCAGATCCGGTCGTGCTTGGGCTGGCGGGGAAACACCAGGCGCTCGAGCTCGCGCTCACCGGGGGCCTCGGGGTCCCACACGATCAGCTCGTTGCCGTCGCTGTTGCACGGGAAGTAGCCGAGCAGCGCGCGGGGGTGGAGGTAGTCCTGCTCCCGCCACATCCGCTCGAGCCGGGTCTGGAAGCCCTCCTCGCCGGTCTCGGGATCGCCCTGAAGAAGCTTGCGCCAATCCTCGCCCTTGACCCCGCGCCCGCCCCAGTGGAGCTTGAACAGCACGTGCGTGTCGAGGTGGCGGTAGACCGCGTCCATGTCCACGTCGATCTCGCGAACGTCCCAGAACGGGGGCTCCGGGATCGCGTTGTCGGTCGAGACGGCGCTGCGGACCGAGGCATCGTCGGTCGGGGGCGCCCCGTCGTCCACGGCCGCGGGCTGCTCGCGCAGCTTGCGGGCTGCGTCGCGGGTCTTGGCGACCAGCGCCTCGCGCGCCTCGCGATCGATCAGCTGGTCCATCTTCGCCAGCCCCTCGAACGCGTCCTTGCAGTAGAAGACTCCGGGCTCGTACACGTCGTCGGACGCGGTCCCGTTGGGGTAGAGGATCCGCAGGCCGAAGTTTCGGTTGATCGCGGCCCCGCCCACCAGCACGGGGAACTCGAGCCCGCGGGAATGGAGCTCCTGGACGCAGGCGGGCATCTGCTTGGACGTCGAGACGAGCAGCGCGCTCAGCCCGATCGCGGTGGCGTCGTGCTCCACGGCCGCCTCCAAGATGTTCGAGATCGGAACCTGCTTGCCGAGGTCGACGACCGTGTAGCCGTTATTGGTGAGGATCGTGTTGACGAGCGACTTGCCGATGTCGTGGACGTCGCCGAACACGGTCGCGATCACCACCGTGCCCTTGGTGTAGCCCTCGATCTTGTCGAGGTAGCGCTCGAGCTGGGCGACGGCCCGCTTCATCACCTCGGCGGACTGGAGCACGAACGGGAGGATCAGCTCGCCGGCGCCGAACTTGTCGCCGACCTCCTTCATCGCGGGCAGCAGCACGTCGTTGAGGGTGGGGACCGCGCCGATCTTCTCGACGCTCCGATCGATCCAATCCTCGACGCCGTCCTTCTTGCGGCGCAGGATGTGGAAGTGGAGCGCCTCTTCGGGCTCCATCCCCTCGGTCGGGTCGCCGGCCCCTGCCTCCTCCGTCTCCGGCCCCTTGGACTCGAAGTGGGCGATGAACTGCTCGAGCGCGTCCTCGCGCCGGTTGAACACCAGGTCGTCGGCGAGCTCGCGCTCGTTCTCCGGGATCTCCGCGTACGGCGTGATGTGGTTGGGGTTGACCATCGCCAGGTCGAGCCCGGCTTCGACGCAGTGATGCAGGAACACGCTGTTGAGCACGCTCCGCGCCGGGAGCGACACGCCGAAGGAGACGTTGGAGACCCCGAGCGAGGTCTTCACCCCCGGGATCTCCGACTTCACCCGCCGGATCCCTTCGATCGTCTCGATCGCGCTCGGCTTCCACTCATCGTCGCCGGTCGTCAGCGTGAACGTCAGGCAATCGAAGATCAGCGCCTCGGGGTCGAGCCCGTGCTCGTCGCAGCAGAGCTCCGTGATCCGCTGGGCGACCTCGAGCTTGCGCTCGGCCGTCTTGGCCATCCCCACCTCGTCGATCGTGAGCGCGATCAGCGCCGCACCGTGCGCCTTGGCGATCGGCACCACACGGTCGAGCTTGTCGCGCCCAGCCTCGAGGTTGATCGAGTTGACGATCGCTCGGCCGGGGATCTGCTCGAGCGCCGTCTCGATCACCTCGGGCTCGGTGGAGTCGACCTGGATCGGCGCAGGCTGGGTCAGTGAGATCCGCTTCACGGTCTCCCGCATCTGCTCGTCCTCGTCCTGGCGCTCGGTCAGCGCCACGCACACGTCGAGCACGTGGGCGCCGCCGGTGACCTGGTCCTCCGCGACCACCACCAGTCCGTCGTAGTCGTCGGCGAGCAGCATCTCCTTGGCCTTGCGCGAGCCCTGCGAGTTGACGCGCTCACCGACGAGAGTCGGCCGGGGGTCCTGGACGAGCGGGGTCGAGGTCATCATCGAGCTGAGCCGCACGGACCCGCGCTCCGGGCGCTCTCCGGGGGTGCGGCCGGCGCAGCGCTCGACGAGAGCGGCGATGTGGGCGGGCGTGGTCCCGCAGCAGCCGCCGACGATCGACACGCCGTACCGCTCGACGAACTCCCCCAGCACCGCCGCCAGGGGCTCGGGCTGCTCGGGGAAGATCGTCTCGCCGTTCGGCCCCTGAAGCGGCAGGCCGGCGTTGGGGATGCAGTGGACCGGCAGCGGGCTGTTCTCGCCCAGGAACCGGATCGCGTCTCGCATGTCCTCGGGGCCGGTCGAGCAGTTCAGCCCGATCACGTCGACGTCGAGCGCCCCGAGCGTCGTCAGCACCGCGCCGATGTCGGTTCCCAGCAGCATCTTCCCGCCCTGGGGCAGCAGCGACACGCTGCACTGGATCGGCACCGCGCGTCCCGTCTGCTTGAACGCCTCGCGAGCGCCGAGCACGGCGGCCTTGACCTCGAGGATGTCCTGAGCGGTCTCGATGATGATCAGGTCGGCGCCGCCCTGGACGAGCCCGCGCGCCTGCTCGGTGAACACCTCGACGAGCTCGTGGAAGCGGATCTGGCCGAGGGTCGGGTCGTCGCTGGCGGGGAGGAAGCCGGTCGGCCCGATAGAGCCGGCGACGAACCGGTGCTCGCCGGCGGCGCGCCGCGCGATCTCGGCCGCCCGCTGGTTGATCTCGAGCGTGTGGTCCTCGAGTCCCCACTCCGACAGCTTGAGCCGCGAGCCCTGGAAGGTGTCGGTCTCAACCACCTCGGCGCCGGCCTCGAGCATCGAGCTGTGGACGCCCTCGATCACGTCGGGGCGGTTCAACACCAGCGCCTCGTGGCAGCGGCCGGGCAGGCGGTAGTCGTCTTCGAGGCTCAACTCGAACTGCTCGAGCGTCGCGCCCATCCCGCCGTCGTAGACGAGGACGCGATCGCGGGTTGCAGCGAGAAAATCGCGAGACGGCACCATTTCGGCCATGCTACCAGCGTTCGGGCCAACCTTGACACGGGTGTGGCAAGGTTGACCGGAGCGCTCCCGAGCCATTCAAGAGGAACCAGTCGGATGGAAGCTCATGAGGCGGTCAAGCGGGTCGAGAGGATGCGCGGAGGCGTGCTCGAGCGCGGCGGGCTGGCTTCCGCGGCGGCCGTCGTGGTGGCCGTGCTGGCCGGGTTCCTGGCGATCGCGACCTTTCTCGCCAATGAGCAGATCAAGGACGTCATCACCAAGGAGACCCAGGCCGCCGACCTCAGCGCGCGGTTCGAGGTCAATGACGTCAGGTCCACGATCGCCGAGAACGACACGGTGCTGCTGAGGACGGTGGGCACGGGCAGCCCCAGGGCGCTCGCCCAGGCCGAAAAGCTCGAGACGCGGCTAGCCGCGCAGCTCGCTCCGCTCGACGACCGGCTGGAGGCCCAGATCACGGCCAGCCACGTAGGCCGGGCAAGGTCCGATCAGAAGCACCTCCTGTACGAGATCGCGGAGGTCGGGTTCCAGGTGGGCATCGTGCTTGCCGGGATATCGATCCTGGTCCGGCGTCGCTGGCTGCTGGCCGGGGGCGGGGCAATCGGCGTGGCCGGCGTCGGGGTGCTGATCGCGGGCCTCGCCTACTGAGCGGCCGCCTCGCTACGGTGAGGCCACATGCCCACGACCGCACTGCCTCACGGGTCCTGGCCGACGCCGGTCACTTCGAGAGTGGTCGTGGCGGAGGCGGCGGGACTCTCGGAGGTCCGGGTCGACGGCGACCGGGTGATCTGGGCCGAGACCCGCCCGGCCGAGGGCGGGCGGACGGCGCTCGTCAGGCGCGAGCCCGGCGGGTCGAACACGGAGCTGCTGGCGCTGGGGCAGAACGCGCGCAGCGCGGTCCACGAGTACGGCGGGGCGGCCTGGTGGGCGCGCGACGGTGTCGTGTGGTTCTGCTCCTGGCGCGACCAGCGGCTGTATCGGCGCGACCCGGACACCTGTGAGGCCGAGCCGCTGACGCCCGAGCCCGCGAGGGCGAGAGGCGACCGGTACGCCGACGGCGACGTCTCACCCGACGGCCGGACCATCGCCTGCGTGCGCGAGCACCACCCGCCGAACGGGCGCGGGGCGGTCGACGTCGTCAACGAGATCGTCCGCCTGCCGGCGGATCGTCCCTCGACCCCCGAGGTCGTGGTGAGCGGCCCCGACTTCGTCTCGAGCCCGCGCTGGAGCCCGGCCGGCGACCGTCTGTGCTGGATCGAATGGGATCACCCGAACATGCCCTGGGACGGCACCCGCCTAGTGGTGCGCGACCTCGATACCGGAGAGGACACGCTCGTGGCGGGCGGCCCAGAGGAGTCCGTGTCCGAGCCCAGGTGGCGCGCCGACGGCTCGCTCGCGTTCATCAGCGACCGGACCGGCTGGTGGAACGTCTACACCTCCTCGCCCGAGGCCCGGTTGGCTGCGCTGATCGAGATGGAGGCGGAGATCGGCGTCCCCGGGTGGGCGTTCGGGACCGCTCGATATTGCTTCCTTGCCGACGGCAGGGTGGTGTTCGCCTACTGCCCGAACGGAATCGACCGTCTCGCCGTGAGGCTGACCGACGGCTCGGTCGAGGACCTCGACCTGCCTTTCTCGCTCGTCCGCGCCGTGGCGGCGTTCGGAGACTCCTCGGCGGTGGTGATCGGATCGAGCCCCACGTCCGAGGCGTCGGTCACCCGCATCGAGCTCGAAGAAGGCGCCGCGATCGCCGGGCAGGAGACGTTGCGCCCGGCCCGATCCCTCGATGAGCTCGGCGTCGGCCAGGAGCTGATCTCGACCCCCGAGCCGATCGATTTCCCCTCCGGCGGCGGACGCACCTCCCATGCGTTGCTCTACCGACCGAGGAACCCGTCGTTCACGGGGCCGGACGACGCGCTACCGCCGCTGTACGTCGGGGTCCACGGCGGCCCCACGAGCGCAGTCCGCCCAGCGCTGGACCTCGAGGTCCAGTTCTGGACGAGCCGCGGCTTCATGGCGGTCGCCGTCAACTACGGCGGCTCGACCGGCTACGGCCGCGCGTACCGAGACCTGCTGAAGGGCACATGGGGAGTCGTCGACGTCGAGGACTGCATCGCCGCGGCTCGCTGGCTCGCCGATCAGGGGTGGGTGGATCCGGCGCGCATGTGCATCGCCGGCGGCTCGGCCGGGGGGTTCACCACGCTCGCCGCGCTGGCGCGAACCGACTCGCCGTTCGCGGCCGGAGCCGACTACTTCGGCGTCGCCGATCTCGAAGCGCTCGAGAAAGACACCCACAAGTTCGAGAGCCGATACCTGGACGGCCTGATCGGCCCCTATCCGCAGGAGCGCGAGCTCTACCGAGAGCGTTCTCCGATCGAGCACGTCGAGGAGTTCTCCCGACCGCTGATCGTCCTGCAGGGACTCGAGGACGAGATCGTGCCGCCGAATCAGGCGACGATGATCGTCGAAGCGCTGAAGCGCAAGCGGGTGCCGGTCTCCTACGTCGCCTTCGAGGGCGAGCAACACGGCTTCCGCCAGGAGGCGAACGTCCGCCGCGCGCTCGACTCGGAGCTCAGCTTCTACTCGCAGGTGCTCGGGTTCGAGCTGCCCGAGGAAGAGGGGATCGAGCCGGTGGCGATCGAGGAGGGCTAGGAGCGCCGTCGGGCCGGGTCGCCTGCGGGCAGCACGTCGCAGGCCCAATCGGACCGCTTCCACTCCGGAACCGGCGTCCGGGCGCCCGAGCGCGGCACGAATCGCGAGGGCTCAACCAGCGCAAGCCGGTGGATGTATCGCGGGCAGTTCGGGAACACCTGGGTCGCGCGGACCCGCACCACGAACTGCGCGCCCGGATATCGGTCGATCAACTCGTCGTCCGCGTCGATCGTCGCGATGCCGTTCAGCCGCAGCCGGGACGGCCGCGCGGAGAAGAAGTCGATGAACAGCATCCCCACCTGGGGGTTCGCGAGCACGTTCCCCATCGACAGGTACATCCCGTTGCCGTCGTAGTTCGGGAACGCGACGTTCGTCTCGTCGAGCACCGTGACGAACCCGGGATCGCCGCCCTTGTACGAGCACTGCGGGCGTCCCTCGGCGTCCGCGGTGGCGAGGAAGAACATCGGGAGTCGCTCGATCAGAGCGCGGGCCTCGGCGTCGATGACCGGGGTGGACACGAATCGCTCGTCGAGTCGGTCGGCGAGCCGCCGCGTGTCGAAGCGATCCTGGAGGCTGCGGGAGCCCTCGTGATAGGTGGAGCTCGAGGTCATGCCCGGTTCATCTCCTTCCTCCATCGCCCCAATCGTTCGCCCCGACTGTAGCGGCCTGGACGCGGCCGGCGCGAGGCCGGCGACCCTCAACCCCTGAGGCTCGACCGCGACCCGCCGGCGTCCGTGGCCGTGACTCGGACCAGCGGCTTGGGATGCGCCTTGTGCGCCCGGGCCAGACGTTCAAGCTGCGTGCTCTCGGCCAGCGCCGCCGAGCCGATCCTGACGGTGACCGCCGTCAGCGGACGCTTCAGGGTGATCGTCAGCTTCCCCCCGGTCAGGCGAAGCCGGTGAGGGCCGCTGACCGAGATGCCCCTCTTCGACAGGAACAGCAAGCCTCTGGGCAGCGAGACGATGAGCGACCTGAGCTTCGGCGCGTTCGTCCCGTGCGCGACCTTGAAGCTCAAACGCGGCTTGCCGCTGGCGAGACCCGCGAGCGACACGCGAGACAGCCGGGGAGCGCCGTGGTGCTTGGGGGGAGGCGGGCAGCCGGCGACCGTCAGCGGCGTGGAGACGCTCACGATCACGCCGTTCTGGCCCGTGAAGCTTCCGTGCGCGATCCCGCCGGGCGGCGCGCAATTCGCGGCCTGCGCCGCGTGGGGGCCGCCGAACAGCTTCACGACCAGCGAGGTCTGCGGCACGTCCGGGAGCGCGGAGAACGTGACCGTGTGGGTGTTGAGGCTCACCGTTCCGACGAGCTTGAGCGCCACCGGAGGCGGGAACAGGAGCGTGAGGGTAGGGGCGATCGGGGTGCCCGTGAGATACGCGTTGCCGACGAGGGGGGCCGGCTGCAGCGGGCTGGCCGCCGTGGCGCTCCCGACCGGCGTGGTCGTGTTCTGCACCGCGAGCGCACCGAGGTTCGTGCTCAGAGCAGGCCATGGCAGCTGCAGCGACGTGGACAGTCCGGCGGCCTCCCCGGGGCCCTGGGTCTGTGTGGTCACGACCTCCGCACCGTCGTCATGAGCATCCTTGACCGCCGATGCCGAAAGGGTCGGAGAGAACGGCAGGGCGTCGCACCCGGTCGGCTTGAAGTCGGGGGAGGCCGGTGTGGTCTCGGTGCCCTTGGCGTACTCGACGGTCAGCGACGAGTGGTCGGTGACGTTGCAGTTGGTGGGCATGCGCGTGAACGGCTTGCCGTTCAGCGTGCTGTTCACGGTCAGCGACATCTTCGTGAGCTGGCCCGCGATCGGATTGCCCGAGAGGTCGAGCTTTAGCACCGACGCCACGTTGCCGGACGCCGTCTGCACCAGGTCCACGGCCACGTGCGTCGTCTGGTTGGCGGGTGGTCCCGTCAGCAGATCGATGCCGGCGGCGTCGGTTTTCGGATCGGGCGGTGGGACGAGGTAGGCGGTCAGCGAGGCCAGAGGCACGTCGCCAGGCCCATCGGCCGTGCCCTGTCCGATCTTGCACGCGTCGGTGTACTGCGTCGTCTTCGTGCACGACGGGTTGGCCGCCAGGCTCGCCAGCACTCCGGGGGCCAGCGTGATCCTCACCTTCCCCGGCGCGCCCATGTTCTGGCTGTCGAGAACCTGGGTCGTGGTGTAGCTGGGGTTGCCACCGGCGGGGAAGCCGCTCGGGGACGTGACCTGGAACTGCTGATCCGCAGAGGCCAGCGCGGGCACGGCAAGAAGGACGCTGAGCGCCCCTGCCAAGGTGGCAATTTGACGAGCGAATCCGTTCACTGCGAAGAGCAACGCGGAGAATACACCGATCTTTCAGTCGACATGACATCCGCTGAGGGCGGATGTACGCTGGAGGTGAGATGTCAATAGCCATGGAAAGGCGCACCCCGGCCGCGACTGTCGCCCGCGTGCTGTTCGACGAGGCCCACAGCGAGGCCTGGACGATCCGAGCGGATCTGGCCGAGGCGATGCAGCCCGCGCACCCGCAGGACTCCTCCTACGCCCAGGCCGCGTCGGCGCTGGCCGAGCGGGACTTCACGGTCCGTCCGAACGCCGCGGAGCGGCTCGAGCCGGAGACGCTCGAGGGCATCGACCTGCTGGTGATCGCGCATCCCTCCGATCCGGCGTGGGAGCGCACGACCGGATCGGGCTCGCCTCGCTTGACGGCCGAAGAGATCGAGGCGATCGAGTCGTTCGTCTCAGGCGGCGGCGGTCTGATCGTGCTCGGTGAGACCGAGCAGGAGAAGTACGACAACAACCTCAACGAGCTGCTCGCGCGGTTCGGGCTGCACATCGACAACGACACTGTCCAGGACTACGCGCACTCGCTGAGCGCTCCGTCGTGGATCCTGGCCGAGCTCGAGGACGGCGGCCGCGGCTCCGGCGGCGACGTGCTCGCGCAGGTCCATTCGGTGTGCCTGTATCGCGCGGGTACGGTGTCGGCGCAGAACGGCGCCAGGATCCTCGCACGGACCCACGCGTCGTCGTCCGCTCCCGGCGCGGGGCTGATCGCCACCGCCGAGCACGGTGCCGGCCGTGTGGTGGTCCTGGCGGACTCCGACCTGTTCGGCGATGACTGCCTCGGCGAGCTCGACCATCGCGCGCTGTGGCTGAACCTGTGTTACTGGTGCGCCCGCCGACCCGCGCGCTCGGAGCGCGCCGAGCTGACGGGCCCGCAAGGGGAGGTGGCGCTGGCGCGCGATCCGCGCTGGCTCGCGCTGCGCGATGCGACGAACTCGCTGGCGGCGCTCCAGGCGCCGGACGGATCGGTCCCGGAGGCAGTCGCCGACGCGGAGCGTCACGTCGAGGAGATCGCGGCACGGATACAGGAGCTGAGCGGGCGGTTCGAGCATCAGGCCGCGTACCTGGATGCGGTGCTGGAAGACCTGCGGGAGTGGTCTCGGGGCGGCTTGAAGAAGCCCGACTTCGGCCGCTCGCTGGACGTGTTCCGACCCGACCTGATGCGCGTAGACAGGATCGAGCACCTGGTGTTCTTCCCGATGTACAAGCAGAACGCGTCGCGCGACACGTGCTCGGAGGCGCTCATCATCCGGGTGCCCTGGCCGGACTGGATCGCCGAGCTCGAGCGCACGAGGTACGACAACGCCAAGTTCGTCCCGGTTCAGCTGCTCGACGGCACCGCCGGGTACGACAGCGAATGCGCCGTCCTGTTCCCCGAGATGGTGTCGGTCCAGGGTCGTCCCCCCAACCACTTCGGAGCGATCTTCTGCGATCGGGAGTCAGCGCGCCTGAGGCGGATCGGCGGAGCGGCCGCCGACCTGCTCGCGCTCAACCTCCCCCCGGACGCCGCCCGGATGCTGTCAAGCCCGGAGATCTCGGAGCAGGCGTACATCCTCTGGGACCTGGTCCACGATCGCACCCACAGCCACGGCGAGCTGCCGTTCGATCCGTTCATGATCCGCCAGCGCGCGCCGTACTGGATGTACTCGCTCGAAGAGCTCCGCTGCGATCTGACCGCGTTCTGCGAGGCGGCGGCGCTCGAGCGCGGGGACGATCGTCCCCGGGTCACGTTCGCGCGCTACGTGCAGTACGCGATCCTGCTCGACCGCCTGCTGCGCTTCCCGATCACCGGGCCGCGGGTCCGGAACTACGACGGTCTGGGCGGTCAGCTGCTGTTCGCGTTCCTGCACCGCCATGGCTACCTGCAGTGGGCCGACAACCGGCTGACGATCGACTGGGAACGCGTCACCGAGGGGGTCATGGCGCTGCGGGAGGCGATCGAGGACCTGTACCGCGCCGGGATCGATCGCACCAAGCTCCAGCACTGGGTCGCGGCCCATGATCTGGTCGCTGAGAGCGTTCCCCCGGCCACCGGCTCGAAGTGGGCCGCCTCCTCGCGCGACCTCCCCGAGCTCGCCGACCCACGGCCGTACGTGGACCTGGTGCTCGAAGACGAGTTCCCGCTGTCGATCTTCTACACCTCGCTGAAGGCCAAGCTCGCCCCTTGAGCGAGCAGCGGCGAGGGTTCGCGTCAGACAACGCGGCCACGATCCACCCTGAGGTGATCGCGGCGATCAACCGCGTGAACGTGGGACATGCCTTCGGATATGGGCACGACCGGTTCACCGAAGGCCTCGCCGACCGGTTCCTAGAGCACTTCGGGGAGCGGGCGCGGGCCTTCCCGGTGTGGGGAGGATCCGGGGCCAACGTGCTGTGCCTGCGCGCGGCGTGCCGCCGGTGGCAGGCGGTCATCTGCGCGGAGACGGCGCATCTGAACGCGGACGAGTGCGGTGCGCCCGAGGCGATCGCCGGGGTGAAGCTGATGACGGTCCCCACTGAGAACGGCAAGCTCGCCCCGGCGATGCTCGAAGGCCTGCTCGGCCGCATCGGGGACGAGCACGCGGCGCAGCCGCACGTCGTCTCGATCTCGCAGTGCACCGAGCTCGGCACGGTCTACAACGTGGACGAGCTCGGCGCGCTCGTGGAGCTCGCTCACTCCCGTGGGCTCCTGGTCCACGTGGACGGCGCGCGGCTCGCCAACGCGGCCGCCGCCCTCGGCGTCCGGCTGGCCGCGCTCACCACCGACGTGGGCGTGGACATGCTCTCGTTCGGTGGAACCAAGAACGGGCTGATGGGGGCGGAGGCGGTGGTGCTCCTCGACCCGCGGCTGGCCGAAGGCTTCGAATACCTGCGCAAGCAGACGCTGCAGCTCGCCTCGAAGATGCGCTTCCTCTCGGCGCAACTCGACGCGCTCTTGTCGAACGACCTGTGGCTTCGCTGCGCCGAGAACGCGAACGCGATGGCCGCGCTGCTGGCCGAGCGCGTCCGCGGCCTCGCCGGGGTGACGATCACACGGCCGGTTCAGGCCAACGCGGTGTTTGCGACCCTCCCGGAGGAGGCGATCGTGGCGCTGCTCGAGCGCTACGACTTCTACGTCTGGGACGAGGCGGCGAGCGAGGTGCGGTGGATGTGCTCGTGGGACACGACCGAAGACGACGTGGAGGGGTTCGCGACGGCGGTCGCCGAGGCCGTGGACGAGCACTAGTGCACGAGAGTCCTGAGGACATCGCCGCGCTCCAGGCGCTGCTCGACTCGAGCTACGCGCGGGCGGGCCCGCACCTGCTGAGCATCCACACGCCCGCGCGGCGACTCCGGGCCGAGCAGGTGTGCGAGCTGCTCGAGGGAATGTGCCTGCTGGTGCTGGCCACGGTGACCGCGGACTGCCGGCCGGTCGCGGGGCCCGTCGACGGCGTCTTCTACCGGGGGGCGTTCCACTTCGGCTCGAGCCCCGACTCGGTGCGCTTCCGCCACATCCGTACGCGGCCGGACGTGAGCGCGATCCACGCGCCGCGGGAGGAGCTCGCGGTAACCGTCCATGGACGGGCGCAGCCGATCGACCTCCGCGATCCCGCGCAGGCAGGGTTCAGACAGGCGCTGCTCGAGGTCTACCTGCCCCGCTACGGCCCCGGGTGGGAGGAGTTCCTCGACTCGGGCCCCGTGTATGCGCGGATCGAAGCCGAGCGGATGTTCGCGTTCTTCATGGCGCCGTCCACCCCTGGTGGATCGTGACCGGGGCGTCGGTGAACGCACCACCACGGAAGGTGCCGAGCCACGTCACCACGTTCGCCCCGGGCCGGGCCAACCTGATCGGCGAGCACACCGACTACAACCAGGGCCTGGCGGTCCCGTTCGCGATCGCCGAGGGCGTGACGGTCCGGGCGGAGGCGCTGGCGGAGCCGAAGATCGAGGCGGTGGCCTCCGACCTCGACGCGGCGGACAGCTTCCGGCTCGACCGGCCCCGGAAGGTGGGCGGCTGGCGAGCGTTCGTCCGGGGGGCGGTGAGCGAGCTGATCGGCGCCGGAGTCCCGGTCCCGGGAGCCCGCCTCGAGATCACGGGGAACGTCCCGCGCGGCGCCGGGCTGTCATCGTCCGCGGCCCTCGAGGTGGCGCTCGTGCTGGCGCTGATCGCGCTGACGGGGGAGGCCGGACCGGGACGGACCGAGCTCGCCGAGCTGTGCTCGAAGGTCGAGAACGAATGGGTGGGGGCGCGGACTGGGTTGCTCGACCAGCTGGCGTCGCTGTACGGCGAGCCCGAGCACGCCCTGCGGATCGACTTCCGCTCGCTCGAGGTGCGGCCCGTGCCGCTCGAGCTGGACGGCCACCGCCTGGTGACGCTCGGCTCGGGCGAGCACCACGCCAACGTGGCCTCCGGCTACAACGAGCGGCGCGCGGAGTGCGTGCGGGCGGGCGAGCTGCTGGGCGTCGAGAGTCTGCGCGACGCCAACCTCGCGATGGCCGAGGAGCTGCCCGAGCCGCTCGATCGCCGGGCCTGGCACGTGATCTCAGAGAATCAGCGGGTCGAGCTCGCGGTGGAAGCGCTGGGCCGCCGCGACCTCGCGGAGCTGGGACGGCTGCTCGGCGCATCGCACGCGAGCCTCCGCGACTAC
>Ga0209577_10002978_pt1 | contig 16013 bp, 19 predicted proteins | sample GraSoiAngelo_109_FD_185874 | JGI IMG/M metagenome (GOLD analysis project Ga0209577, IMG submission 185874) | Grasslands soil microbial communities from the Angelo Coastal Reserve, California, USA - 14_0903_12_20cm (SPAdes) (version 2) | ecosystem: Environmental > Terrestrial > Soil > Grasslands...
CCGAGGCCGGATAGAAATAGTGAAAGCCGACGACGAGCTCGGGGCGGCCGGTCGCCTCGCCCATCTCGGTGATCGACAGCGAGGAGGTGTTCGATGCCAGGATCGCGTGCCCGGGGGTCACCTCATCCAGCTCCGAGAACACCGCTCGCTTGATCTCCATCCGCTCCGGCACGGCCTCGATCACGAAGTCGACGTCGCCGAAGCCCTCGTAAGTGGTCGTTCCGCTGATCAGGGAGAGCTTTCGGTCACGCTCGGCCTCCTCCATCTTGCCCGCATCGACCCGCCCCTGCCACAGCGAGGAGGCCTTCTCAAGGCCCTGGTCGACGAACTTCTGCTCGACATCCTTGAGCACCACGGGGATGTCGGCGTTGGCGATCGTCTGCGCGATCTCCCCGCCCATCGTTCCCGCCCCCACCACCGCTGCCTTGAACACGAACATGGGTCCTCTACGCTAGCCGACGTCCGCCCGGCGCGCGGCCTCGAGCTCCAGCCCGAACCGGCGCAGCGTCGCGTCGAGCGAAGTCCTGAATGCCCGCCGGATGAACAGCAGGTCCACCAGTGGGGTCAGGGGGGATCGCTGCTTGATCTCGTATTCGAGCGTCAGCGTGAGCTCTACCGCCTCATCGGCGGGCGCGAACTCGACGCTCTGGCGCCCCCGGATCGAGTCGTCCTGGACCTCGACAGTCTGGCCGCTGAGAGGCTCGTAGGCCACGACCCGCTCGACCACCCGTCCGCGGCCCGCGGGTCCTGATTGCCAGGTGACGGTCGCCCCGAGCTGCGGCCAGCGAGGCTCGACTCCGGTGACGCGGTCGAGCCCATCAACCCAGCTCGGCCAGCGCGCGGTGTCGTACCAGAGCGTTTCGGCCTCGTGCACCGATCCCGGGAAAGTCTCGACGGCGCTCACGACCCGCATGGGCCGCGATTATGCTCAACCGCCACCGGATTGGGTGGGGGTGCTGGCGCACGCGGTGGCGCCGATGTTCTTGGCTGCCGCATCGGCGGCGTTTGTCCGCGGCACGACCTGCGCGAGGAGCGTGGGTGCGCCTCCCTGCCCCTTGTCGACCCTCGTCCTGACCTGATCGATCAAGGTCGTCACCGCACCGAATTGCGCCAGCATCTGGTTCCACTGACCCTGGACGTTCGACGCCGGTTTCAGTGTCTTGAGCTGGGCTATCGCCTGATCGTAGATCGGCGCAATCTGGTCGAAGTACGGGGCGTAGTGGCCGCTCTGGATGTCCGAGATCGACGGCGCTTTGACCGCCGCGATCTTCGGTTTGTAACCGCTGCAGATCGAGTTGGCCTTAGCCGCGAGCTGCTGCTTGCTCAGCCCGCCGGTCGAGGATGAGGAGCCGCAACCGGCGGCCACGACGGCGGTCAGCGTGAGCGCGACGACCGCCGATCTTCCCTGTTCCGGTCCCATTGGCCGAGCCCCTTTCGTTGATTTCGCCCTTCTCAGCCCTAGCGGGAGCCTATCGGGCCTCGGCGCTGCGCCGGGGCTTCTGCCGGGGAGCGCGCCTTAAAGCAGCTCCACGCGCACTAGCACGGGATCGATGCCGAGCATCGTCGGCCCGCTGCGGGCATAGAGGTTGAAGCGACGGCCCATCGCCTCGTCGTACTGGTGCACGGCCGCCCGGCCGCCACGCCATCGACCGGAGAGCTTGATGCGAACATCGGGGGAGGCTTCGATGTTCCGCACCCACGACGCGTGCCTGCCGTGAACCGACGCGAGCCAGACCGCGTCCCCCTCGACGGGGCCGCGGGCTAGCGGCGTCGTCCTTGGGCTCCCACTTCGCCGCCCTCGTGTCTCGAGCAACACCCACCACGGCGCCAGACCCGCCAGCGGGCGCGTCGGCGGGTTGACGAGCTTCCAAAAGATCCGGTGTCGTGAGCGCCGCCCCCGGTCGGGCTGGGTGAGCGGCGGTGGCGATTGTGCGGTCATCGGGCTACCTGCGGCGGATCAGACGTCGATGGCCAAACCATCGTCGGCCACCTCTAGGTCGACTTCGTCAAGGCGTCCCAGCATGTCATCGCCCATGTGGGTGAGCACGAGGCGCTTGCAGTCAAGCTCGGATCGGCGCTCGTCGAGGGTCCGGTAGTCCAGGTGACCTGGCACATCCTCGTCGAAGTAGTTGCACTCGCAGATGAACAGGTCTGCCCCTCTTGCAGCTTCCCGAAGGCTGTCCGTCCAGGCCGTATCGCCGGAGTAGGAGATCACCTTGCCGCCGTACTCGACGCGCAGGCAGTAAGACGGCGCACCGCTCTCGTGGCTCACTTCGAACGGCGTCACCGCCGCTGGGCCGACCTCGGACCGCACCTCAGCCGCGAGCTCGACGAACCGCAGCTCGAACGGGAGCTCGGCCTCGGCGGCCCCGGGGTATAGCCCCTGGAAGACCTGCTTGAGCCGATCTCGCGTCGTCGGCGGGCCCACGATCTCGAGCGGCCTCGAGCGTCCACTGAAACGACCGTCGAGGATGAGCCAGGGAAGACCGCCAAAGTGATCTCCGTGAAGATGCGAGAGAGCCACGAAGCCGATCGCGCCCGGATCGAGTCCCTCACGCTTCAGCGCGGCCAGAGCGCTCGCGCCGCAGTCGATCAACAGCGGCTCCCCGCCACCATCGAGGTGAAAGCAAGTCTGCAGGCGACCGCCGCTCGAAAATGCGTCGCCACTACCGAGAAAGCGAACGTGCACGGAGGCCATCTGCGTCGTGTCGCATCCTCGCACGACCGTGAGCAACCGTGCGCACCCTCGGCGCCATGACATCCGGCGGCCCCCTGCCAACCATCCGGCCGCCCTTGCCAACCGACCCAGCGGCCCTTGACAACCGAACCAATCGCGATATATCGTAATAGATCGCTGTACGCACCGAATCAAGGAGATCTGATGGAAGACATATTTTTCCCTCAAGACTGGTCCGGGCCGTTCTCGTGGCGCTTCGCCGCAGCCAAAGGAAGAGGCGGCGGTCGCGGTCGCCATCGTCGAGCGGGCGGCCCCGAGGAGTTCGCGACCCGGGGTATGCGAGGAGGTCCGCCGTTCGGTGGCCCATTCTTCGGTCCACGCCGCGGCCGCGGGCGCAGGCGCCGGGGCGATGTCCGGATGGCGCTGCTGCTGCTGCTCGACGAGGAGCCGCGCAACGGCTATCAACTCATGCAGGTGATCGAGGAACGCAGCGACGGTAGCTGGCGTCCGAGCCCGGGCTCCGTCTACCCCATCCTGTCCCAGCTCGAGGATGAGGGTCTCGTGCGGGCGGCCGAGCGGGACGGCGGCAAGGTGTTCGAGCTAACGGACGCCGGACGTGAGCAAGTCGCCGAGGCCAAGGACACGACGCCGCCGTGGGAGATCGCAGACGACGATGGTCTGACCGTACGGCGGGACATGCGACGTCTGGTCGGTGAAGTGGCCCAGGCGGCGATGCTGGTGAACCACGCCGGCGACGACCAGCAGATCGAGCAGGCCCTCGAGGCGCTGCGCAACGCGCGGCGTACCCTCTACCGGATCATGGCTGACAGCGTCGAAGACGTCTGATCGCGGAACCGGTGGCCGCCAGAGCAACCGACCCCGCCAACAACGGCGCAGGTTCCGACGATCGCTCCGGCGGTCCCGCGATCGCCGTCCACGACCTGGTCAAGCACTTCGGCGACGTGGAGGCGGTCCGGGGCGTCGAGTTCGCGGTGCCACCGGGCGAGGTCTTCGGCTTCCTCGGGCCAAACGGCGCGGGGAAGACGACCACCATCCACATGCTCTGCACGCTCGCCAAGCCGACGAGCGGCTGGGCGACCGTGGCCGGCCACGACATCGTCTCCGAGCGCGACGACGAGCGACGCAACATCGGGCTCGTCTTCCAGGACCCGACCCTCGACAACTACCTGACCGCAGAGCAGAATCTGAAGCTGCACGCCGAGCTCTACGGACTCCAGCGTGACCTCGTTCGTCCGCGGATGCGCCAGGTTCTAGAGATGGTCGGGTTGTGGGAGCGCAAGGATTCCCCAGTGGGCACGTTCTCGGGCGGGATGCGCCGCCGCCTGGAGATCGCTCGGGGCATGATGCATTCACCCCGGGTGCTGTTCCTCGACGAGCCGACGATCGGGCTCGACCCGCAGACGAGGAGGTCGATCTGGACCTACATCGCAGAGCTCCAGGAGCGCGAGGAAATCACGATCTTCATGACCACCCATTACATGGACGAGGCGGAATGGTGCGACCGGATCGCGATCATGGACCACGGAGAGATCGTCGCTCTGGACGCCCCCGGCAAGCTCAAAGCCGGGGTCGGCGCGGACCGGGTGATGATTCACACCGATAACGACGAGGCGGCGATCGCCGCGCTCCAGGACCGGTTTGGGATCGAGGCCCGGATCGCGGAAGGAGCGGTCACGTTCGGAGTCCAGCAAGGCGAGGAGTTCGTGCCGCGGCTGTTCGCCGAGCTTGCGGTGCCGATCAAGGGCGTGAGCGTCTCACGTCCGACGCTCGATGATGTGTTCATGTCCTACACCGGGACGACGATCAGAGACGCCGAGGAGGACGCCGCCAAGAATCGCAACCGGATGATGATGCAGGTGATGCATGGGGGCAGGCGATGAGCGCCGCGACCACCGCCATCGAGGAACCCCGGGCGGCGGCGCCCGTACGCGTCCACGTCCCGCCACACAGCCTGGCGTCCGAGCTGCGGGCGATCCAGATCGTCTGGCGTCGCGACCTGATCCGATTCAAGGCCGACAGGATCCGTATCGCGGCCACGTTCGTGCAGCCGCTGCTGTTCCTGTTCGTGCTGGGCTCGGGCCTGCAGCAGCTCTCGAGCGCCGGCACCCACGGGGTCAACCTCAAGACCTTCATCTACCCAGGGATCCTCTGCATCTCAGTGATGTTCACCGCGATGTTCTCGGCGGCCTCGATCGTGTGGGACCGGGAATTCGGATTCCTGCGCGAGATGATGGTCGCCCCGGTTCGCCGCAGCTCGATCGTGATCGGCAAGTGCCTCGGTGGCGCAACCGTCGCCTGCTCGCAGGGGGTCATCATGATCCTGCTGGGACCCGCGGTGGGCGTGGACTACAACGTCACGCTGATCCTCGGCATCTTCGGTCTCCAGCTGCTCCTGGCGTTCACGATCACCGCTTTCGGAGTGATGATCGCGATTCGTATCAAGCAGATGCAGGCGTTCTTCGGCGTCATGCAGATGATCGTGATGCCCATGTTCTTCATCTCGGGAGCCCTATTCCCGGTCAGTGGCCTGCCCGGCTGGCTGACCGTGCTGAACCGCATCGATCCGCTCACCTACGCCGTTGACCCGATGCGCCGGCTGGTCTTCAGCCACCTGTCGATTTCCCCGGCCGCCCGCCGGGCCCTCGACCCGGGCGTCACCTGGTGGGGCTGGCGCGTGCCCTCGCTGCTCGAGGCGGCCGTGGTCGCCGCCCTCGGACTGTTGATGCTGGGCGTGGCGATCTGGGAATTCAGCGGGACGGAATAGGCGCCCCGGAGCCCGCGCCGTTCTGGCCGTGGTGCTCGAGGTGCTCTTCGCCCTCGTGCTCGACCTCCTGCTCGGCCCTCGCCAGCTCGGTCAGGAATTCCCTACCCACGAGCCCCATCGACAGGAGCGCGCCGAACAGGACGACGGCATCGATGCTCTCGCGGCCCTGCTTCGCCCAGTAGACGTCCTGGAGATTGAGCCACAGGGCAAATTCATCGAGCGTCAGCGCAGCCCCAGCACCGTAGGCGCCCGACGTCAGGCGCGAGCTGCGTCGCTGGGTGGGAGCAACGCCGAACTCGAGCATCCATAGGTAGCCCACCGTCAGCAGGCCGATGATGCCGAACGTCATGTGGTGGATGTGCCGCCCGCCGGACGTGACGTTCTTGAACGGGCCCACGTTCGCTCGGATGGCGTGCGTGATTGCGCGCACGATCGCGAACGTCACCAAGAACGATGCCGAGCTGATGAACTGGCGCTCCTTGCGCCGGTCGGCGAAGTGCTTTCGGTACAGCCTCGGGACGCTGCGCACGCGAGCTAGCGGCGACTTGGAAGCGGGCATCGAACCTCCCTCTGGTTGCCTGGCCGCAGTCTCTCAAAGACCACGACCAGGCACGGAGGTGTGGCCGCCCGCGGCGCCCCGTCCAGGGGTAGCCGGTGCTCGCGGTGGCCGTCTATGCAGCCGCGGCTGCGGCTGTGGCCGGCTCGTCGATCCGCCGCGGCAGCAGGGTCTCGCGCGCGATCACAAGCCGCTGGATCTGGGCGGTCCCCTCATACAGCTGGAGGATCTTCGCGTCCCGCATGAGCTTCTCGACCGGGTAGTCCTTGATGAACCCATAGCCGCCGTAGACCTGGACGGCATCTGTCGTGATCTCCATCGCCGCGTCGGCGGCGAACCGCTTGGCGTGGGACGACTCGAGCGTGTTGCGCCTGCCCTGGTCGAGCAGCGTCGCCGAGTTCCAGGTCGCCAGGCGCGCCAGGTGCACCTTGGTGGCCATGTCGGCGATGATGAACTGGATCGCTTGGTGCATCGCGATCGGCACGCCGAACTGCACGCGCTCCTTGGAGTAGTCGATCGCGAACTCCATCGCCGCCCGGGCCACGCCGGTGGCCATCGCGGCCACACCCGGCCGGGTGCGGTCCAGGGTCATCATCGCGATCTTGAAGCCCCTGTTCTCCTCGCCGACCAGGTGGTTCAGCGGGATCTCGACGTCAGGGAAGGTGATGGCGGCCGTATTTGAGGCCCGCTGGCCCATCTTGTCCTCGTGCTTGTCCACGATCACGCCGGCGTCTCGGGGAACGATGAAGCACGAGATCCCGCGGTGGCCGGCTTCCTTGTCTGTCTTGGCGTAGACCGTGTACCAGTTGGCGTACTCGCCGTTGGTGATGAAGCTCTTGGACCCGTTGATCACCCACTTGTCACCCTTGCGGACCGCGGTGGTCTTCATCCCTGAGACGTCGGATCCGGCGTCGGGCTCGGTCAAGCAGAAGGACGCCAGCAGGGGCGCCTCGCCCAGGCGCCCCAAGTACTCCTTCTTGAGCTCGTCGGAAGCCCCGATCACGATCGGTGCCATCGCTAGCCCGTTACAGGACAGCGACGTTCCGATTCCCGAGCAGCCCCAGGCGATCTCCTCTTCGATCAGGACGCCGTCGAAGAAGCTCAGCCCCGCTCCGCCGTACTCCTCCGGCAGGTGCGTGTTCAGGAGCCCGAGCTCCCAGGCCTTCTCGATGATCTCCTGAGGCCAGGTCCCGTTCTTGTCGTACTCCCAAGCGACCGGGCGGATCTCCTTCTCCGCGAAGCCATGCGCCATCTCCCGCAAGCTCTTCTGCTCGTCGGTGAGCGTGAAATCAACCACTTCAAGTCTCCTTGCAGCCGCGCCAGGGAGCTGGCGCGGGTCGCTTATATCCCGCCTTACGCGATCGATTGACTAGTCAGTCAATAAGTCTTCGGTAAAGGATATCGCGTGGAGGGCTCCCGCGGACCGGTTCGTTCCCGGAGACCGCAGCCAGCGCGTTTTTGATCCGCGTCAGGCCCGTTCTTGGTCCGCGAGGGGCACCTTCCTGGCCACACAGGCGTGGCGCGCGCAATACTTAGGACATGCCTGACGCGTTCGGGCCCGTCCTGTTCTCGGTTTGCGGTCTCAGCATCCTGGGGGCAGTGGTGGCCCTGATCTCAATGCGAAAGACGTGGGAGGAGTACGGCAAGAGCAGTCGCCTGGTGATGGATCGGGACCTCCCCCACGGTCCGGCGATGAACTCATCCGCCGCGCTGCTCGAGCGCGACACCGAGATCCGGGAGCTGCTCGAGGCGCGCAATCTGCGCCGGCAACGGCGCGGAGAGCCGCCGATCGACGTCGAGCAGGAGCTGACACGGCTGACGGCACCCCAAATCGACGCGGAGCTGCGGGGCGAGATCCGCGACCTGGTGATCGCGCGCAATCACCGGCGCGTGCGGGCCGGCAAGCCGCCGCTCGATGTCGAGGCGGAGGTTGAGCGTCAGATCACGTCCCTCAGCGGGCTTTAGCCGTGGCCGATTCCCGTCGCTTCGAGCTCGACGAGCTGCTCAACCGTCCGGGCACCTACTTCAACCCTCAGACCGAGGTCCTGGTGGTGGTCGACGACTCGCCGGAGCTCGATTCCGAGATCTTCAACATGGAGGATCTCGAGGGCGCGGACTGGGTTCTGGTCTCCGACGAGACCCCGCTCGACGAACATCAGCGCGACGAGCTCCTGGAGGCATTCCAGATCCGCAACCAGCCTGACGCGCTCGCCGACCACACCGACGAGCTCGAGGAGGAGCTAGAGGAAGACGAGCTGGAGGCCGACGAGGAGTAGTCCCACCCGCGCGTGCCCGCGCGAGGCCCGGCCCGCTACTTCCCGTTCAGCAGCGCCGCGCACTGCTGCATCTTCGCGACGTTGTTGCCGGCCGACTGCAGGCACTGGCTGTAGTTGCTCAGACTTCCGGCAGATGTGGTGTTCGTCGGGCTGGCGTTTGTCCCCGTGGTGCCGCCGCTGGTCCCGGAGCCCGTTGCGACGCCGCCGAGGGCGCTCTGAATCGAGGACAGGATCCCCTGAAGCTTTGACTGGAACTGCTGGAATGGCGCGACCGACTTGGGTGCGACGATCGTCTGGGGCTGGTTCAGGTCCGCGTACTGAAGGCTGAACGAGATCTGGGTCGCGTTGAGCCCACCGAGCAACGAAGAGATCTGGCCGGTGACCGGTACCGTGAGGCCGATCGCGATCCTGCGCAGGGTCTTGTCGCTGTTGCCTGTCCAGACGTCAACGCGGGGCTGCTTGACCTCGTTCGCGATCCGCGTCCGCGTGGCGGGCGAGATGCTCGAGGGTAGCCTCGCCGCTCCCGACACCCCCACCGACGAGGCCTTGCCCAGGAACGTGTTTAGGTCGCTGAGCAGCGCGGGGACATTCACGCCCGCGCGAATATGGGTGGTGCTCGCCCCGCCCACGGTGTCGTTGCCCGCGATCGTCGGGTTGACCAGCCAGTGCAGCGGGTTGATTCCGAGCTTCCCGAGCGTTCCCGAGCTCGACCCTCTCCCAGAGGAGGACGTGAGCGAGGAGAAGCTCTGTTCGAGCTGCTGGAAGGTCGACGCCGGCAGCTGATAGTTCGTTCCGTTCAGCGTCACGTAGCCGTTGGTCCCGGTCGAGAGAATCCCCAGCTGTCCCGTGTGGCCCAGTGCGCTGATCGCGATGTTGAAGTCCGACTTCGGCACCTTGCCAGCGCCCAAGGTGGCGAAGGGCCCGCCTAGCGTCAGCGAGATCGGGCCTTTGAGCGTGCTCGATCCGGACGGATTCAGGATCAGAGCTACGTTCACGTTGCCGCTGTTGATGGCGTGCGTCCCGCTGAAAGTCTGCTTGAGCAAGCTGGTGGCCTGGTCCGAGCTACTGCCCCCGCAGGCGGCGATCGCGACCGCGACGAATGCCGGGCTGAGCAGGGCAAACGCGCGTCGAGCGACTGCTTTGCGGGCGGACACGCAAGCGAATCTACCATTGTGGTTCCCGATCTGGCGCAGGCCCCTAGACTCGCCTGCTCATGCGCACGCGCACGATCCTGTACACCGGCAAAGGTGGCGTTGGCAAGACCTCGGTGGCAGCGTGCACCGGGCGAGCATGCGCCTCGTCCGGGCTGCGCACGCTCGTGATATCCACGGATCCCGCCCACAGCCTGTCCGAGTCCCTGTGTGAGGAGGTCGGCGGGACCCCGACGCGGGTGTCGCCCCGTCTTTGGGGCCAGGAGGTGGATGCCCAGGCCGAGCTGGAACGTCATTGGTCAGGCGTTCAGCAGTGGCTCGGCGAGCTTCTTATAGAGCGCGGAGTAGACCGGATCTCCGCCGAGGAGCTCACCGTTCCGCCCGGGATGGACGAGCTGTTCTCGTTGCTGCGCCTGCAGGCCCAGCACCGTTCGGGCGATTGGGAGGTCATCGTCGTCGACTGCGCGCCCACTGGCGAGACGCTGCGGCTGCTGTCGTTCCCCGACGTCGCCCGCTGGTGGATCCAGAAGGTGTTCCCGCTCGAGCGCCAGATCCTCGCCGCCGCGCGGCCTATCGCCGCCTCCGTCCTCGACATCCCGCTTCCCGGCCACGCCGTGTTCGCCGACATCCACCGCTTGTCGGAGAACATGATCGCGATGAACGAGATTCTCCGCGACCACGAGCTGTGCACGGTGCGGCTGGTGATGAACCCGGACAAGATGGTGATCGGCGAGGCGATGCGTACTTTCACCTACCTCAACCTGTATGGGTATCTGGCCGACGCGGTGGTCGTCAACCGCGTCTTCCCGGCGGAGGTCGGAGACTACTTCGCCGCCTGGCGAACCCTTCAGGAGGAGCACCTGGAGCTGGTGCGTTCCGCGTTCGCGCCGGTGCCGGTGCTGTGCGCTCCCTACTTCGAGCAGGAGGTAGTCGGAGGCGAGATGCTCGACCGACTCGCTACCGCCCTGTTCGCCCAACACAATCCCGCGGCCGTCCTGCACGACGCACCCGTGCAGGAGATCGAGATGCTCGATGGCGGCGCCCGCCTCCGCCTAGAGCTGCCGTTTAGCCGCAAGAGCGAGATTTCTCTAAAGCAGCGCGGCCTCGAGCTGATCGTGGGCGTCGACGGCCAGCGACGCACAATTGCGCTCCCCACCGCCCTGGCCGCCCTGCGGGCAACGCAGGCCAGCTTCGAGGACGGCGCGCTCGAGGTGAGCTTCGATGCCAGATAACCCCCGACAGGGCGACTTCTCCGATCCCACGCCGGACGCGCTGGGGCGGCTCGAGGAGCGACTCGATCGGGCCTCGCGAGCGGCCGAGCGGCTGATTGCCGAAGCTCGGGGCCAGGGGCGTTCTACCGCCGGGCGCAAGCCTCCACCGGCCGGGTGGCAGGCCCCCGGGTCCGAAGGCCAGGGTGGACCCGAGCTCGAGCTGCTCGCGCAGCTGATCCAGTCTGTGCGCGAACTGGTGCCCGCGGACCTCCAGCGGCGCCTGACCGAGGCCCTCCGCGAGCTGCTGCTGGCTCTCCGGGCGCTGATCGAGTTCTATCTCGAGCGACTCGAGCGACCGGAGCCGGCACCGACGGAGATGGAGGACATCCCGATCAGCTAGGTCCGCACCGCTTGCCCGCTTGCTGGAACCTTGCTAAACTGCAAGCAGCACCTAAAACACGTTCAAGGAGCAAGCGATGACTACGACCACCAAGACGCAGTACCCCTTCGAGGCGCCCTTCGATCAGTTCAAGGGCACCAGTGACCAGGTCCTGGCCGCGGCCCGCAAGGCAGGCGGCGTTTACATCGACTCTTACGAGCAGGCGGTAGACCGCGCCCTCGAGATCGAGTCCCGGTTTGCCTCAAGCGCCCAGCCCGAGTGGCTCAAGGGCCTGATCGAATCGCACGTCGACCTCAGCCGCGAGCTGGCGAGCGCGTACGTGAACACCGCCCGCACCGCACTGAAGTAACGTCCGAGATCAATCCGCCTCATGAGGGGAGCGCGGCACCGCCGGCGCTCCCCTTATTTTTTGACCATGATCGCGACCCGACCATTTATCGGACCCAGACTGCTTGAGACCTGGACCCGCGGCTGGCAGGCCGCGATCGACGGCGCTTCGGGCTACCTCGAGGCGTCGCTCTCCGGGGAGATCGAGCCGCTTGACCACGTCCGCTGGTGGAACCACGTGGTCCGCCGCCAGGTCCCGGAGTGGGCTTCTCCGCACGAGATAGTGCTCGAGGCGCCGCTCGCCCGGCTCCGCGACTTTTCTAGCACCCGCCGCGGCGTGGTGCCGACGCTGGTTCTCCCCCCGCAGGCCGGCCACGACTCGTGCATCGTCGACTACTCCAGCACTCAGAGCCAGATGGGCGCCATCCTCGAGGCGGGGCTGGAGCGGGCGCTGGCGCTCGACTGGGTGGGGGCCACGCCAGCCACCGCTGACGCATCGATCGAGGACTACCTCGAGGTGGTCGACGACGCCGTGAAGCATTGCGGGGGCACCGTCAACCTGATCGGCGACTGCCAGGGCGGCTGGCTCGCGGCGATCTACGCCGCGCTGCGGCCCGAGCGAGTCAACACGCTGACGCTCGCCGGCGCTCCGATCGACTTCCACGCAGGCGAAGCCGTAATCGTGGAGATAGTGCGACAACTCGCGCCAGACGGGAACCTCTGGTTCTACGAGGCGCTGGTCGCGGCGGGCGGTGGGGTGCTGAACGGCCGCCACATGCTGAGCGGCTTCATCGCCATCAACCCCGCCGATGAGATCTCACGCCAGCTCGACCTTTTCCGCAGCGTTGGAGATCCGACTCACGTCGACCGTTACACCGAGTTCGAGGACTGGTTCAAGCACACCCAGGACATCCCCGGCGCGTTCTACCTCTGGATCGTGCGCCACCTTTTCGCCGACAACGCGCTAATCCACGGGGGGCTCGAGATCGGCGGTACGCGTGTGGAGGGGAGCGCGATCACATCACCCCGCCGGCGCAGGTGTTCGCGCTTGGAGATGCCTGTGGGACCCCCCCGGAACAGATCCGCACGTTCTTGTCGACCGGCGGCCACCTGGGGCTTTTCATGGGTAGCGAGGCGCTACGCGAGCACTGGCCCGTGCTGCTGGCCGACGTGCGAAAGCGCTCCTGATCCGCCGCGACCGCTCCGGGGACCTCCCCGGGATCAGCGCGCCGTCCAGCCCTGGTCCATCGTCACCGGCGCACCGGTGAATGCCGCGCCGCCGGGCCCGGCCAAGAACCCGACCAGGCGCGCCACCTCGGAAGGCTCGATCAGGCGCTTGACGGCGTGCGGGGCGAGGATCACCTCCTCGAGCACCCGCTCCTCCGCCAGGCCATGGGCCCGGGCCTGGTCCGAGATCTGCTTTTCCACCAAGGGCGTGCGCACGTACGCCGGACAGACGGCGGTGACCGAGATGTCGTCCTCCGCGCCCTCGAGGGCCAGGGTCTTGACCAGTCCCAGCACCCCGTGCTTGGCCGACACGTAGGCGGCCTTGAACGGGGAGGCCACCAGCCCATGGACAGACGCGATCACGATCAGCCGTCCTGAGCGGCTCGAGCGCAGAGCCGGCCACGCGCTCTTGGCGAGCTGGAACGGGCTAGTCAGCAGCAACGCCAGAATCGTCTGCCAGCGCTCGAGCGGGAACTCCTCGATCGGGGCCACGTACTGCACTCCGGCGTTCGGCACCACGACGTCGAGTCGGCCGAACTGCTCGAGCGCCGCAGACACGCAGCCCTCGTTGGCCGACGGGTCAGTCAGGTCGGCCTTGTGCGGGACGCCCGGTCCATGGGGGTCGGGTTCGAGGTCGACCGCCAGCACGTCCATACCCTCGTCCACCAAATGCCTGGCCACGGATCGGCCGATGCCGCTGGCGGCGCCGGTCACCAGCGCGGCCCGTCTGCCCAGCGGTGCCTCACCGGAGGTGCTCACTCTTCGACTGCGTGCGACTCGTCGTGTGCAGACTGGCCGACGAACGCTGCGTAGATCTCCCTGAGAGCGGAGCGCTGGCGAGCCGTCAGCCGGGGGTCGGAGCGGATGGCGTCTAGCACCACGCTCTCCTGGTCCTCGTCACGCGGCGGCACCACCCCCGCCTGTTGGTACAGGGCATCGACCGACAGCCCGAGCGCGGTGGCGATGGCCTCGAGCACCTGCTCCGAGGGCGCCCGCAGCCCGCGCTCGATCTGCGACAGGTATGGATTGGAGATCCCGGCCAGCTCTGCGAATCGGCGCATCGATAATTCCGCCAGCTCTCGCTGATGGCGGATGATCTCGCCAAGCGCGGCAGCTGAGCGGCTGGACATCTGCTGGACAGGCTACATCTCCTGACCGCCGTTGACGCCCCAGACCTGGCCGGTGATGAAGGACGAATAGTCCGAGGCCAGGAAGTGAACCACCCGGGCCACTTCGTCCGGGCGGCCAAGCCTTGCCACCGGGATCTCGGAGCGGATCTTGTCGAGCGCCTTCTGGGGGATGTTCTCGAGCATCTCCGTGGAGATGAATCCGGGGGCCACAGTGTTGACAGTCACCCCGATCGAGGCAGGCTCGAGCTTGCCCTCCTTGCCCAGGTAGTAGCAGGCCTCCCGGGCGAGCGTCTTGGTCAGCCCGAACAGTCCCGACTTCGACGCGGCGTAGTTGGCCTGGCCGATGTTGCCGATCGAGCCGATGATCGAGGAGATGTTGATGATCCGCCCCGACCCCCGCTCGACCATGTGCGGCAGCACGGCCTTGGACATGAAGAACGCGCCCGAGAGGTTGACGGCCAGGACCTTGTACCAGTCCTCGTCGGTCATCTTGAGCACGGTCTTGTCGATGTTTATGCCCGCGTTGTTGACCAGGACGTCGAGCCGGCCATGCTGCTTGATTACCTCCTCCACAGTGCGTCGGCAGTCCTCTGCCGAGCCCACGTTCCCCTGGTGGATGCTGGTGTCTACGCCGTGCCCTTTGAGCTCGTCGCACAGCTGCTGGGCGCGCTCCTCATTGCCGCTGTAGCCCGCCGCCACCACCGCCCCCTGCTCGGCGAAGCTTCGGCAGATGGCGGCTCCGATCCCTCGAGAACCCCCGGTCACGAACACGACGTGGTCTTGCATCCGCGGGCGGTGGTGGCTTTCCTCAAATGGCTCTGTGACCGCGCGGGTCGAGCCGGCGGTGGGGGTGCTGGTGGAACTCATGGTCCTCTCTTTCCCTTTGTTTCCTAGGGCTCCGATCGCTCGGCGAGCCACTCCGCGAGATCCGGCCATATCTCCTTGCGAGCCGCGGAGCCGGCCATCAGCCCGATGTGCCCGCCGGGACGGTCGAAGTGCGTCACGTCCTCGCTCGAGACCTTCTCGAAGATCGGCACGGTGCCCGTCCGGGGCGCGATGTGATCCGCTCCAGCGGTGATCACCAGCAGGTTCTGATCGATGCGCGCCAGGTCCACCTGACGGCCGCGCAGCCGCACGCGTCCCGCCGGCAGCGAGCCGTCCTTGTACATCCAGCCGATCCATTGGGCCCAGGCCCGGGCGGGAAAATTAGGGTTGTCGGCCACCCACTTGGCCATCGGCTGGTAGGCCTCGCGTTTAGCCGCGTCCTCCTGGACTTGCTGCCACAGGCGCCGGTACGTGGTCCAGAAGTTGGTCACCGGCTTGAGCAGCTTGTTGGCCTGGTCGACCGCCCGTCCGGGCAGCACGCGCCAAGCCTCGGCCACCGCCTCGTGGTCGAAGTCCTCTAGCCCCACCCATTTGGCGTAGGTCGACTCCCGTCCGTCGATCGGCATCGTCAGCAGGATCAGGTTGCGAACCGGGTTGCTGGAGGCGCCGTGGTCGAGCCCGCAATACATGGCACACACGGTGGCCCCGATGCACCAGCCGACGAGCGACAGCTCCTCCGCGCCGCTGGCTCGCAGCGTCTCGCGAATGGCCCAGTGCAGCTCGTCGCACACGTAGTCGTCGATCCCGGTGTCGGCGTCCTCCTCATCCGGATAGCCCCAGTCGACGAGGAATACGTCGAAGCCCTCCTTCAGCAGGAACTCGACCAGCGATCCCCCTTCTCGCAGGTCGAAGATGTATGGGCGGTTGATGAGCGCGAACACCAACAGCAGCGGCACCGCGTGCGAGCGCTGGTCTGACCGGTAGCGGTACAGGGTCGTGTTGCGATGACTCCAGACCACGTCGCGGGGCGTGCCGCCGGTCCTGGCGTCGTCCGTGGTAAGCACGATGTTGGCGAACTCGAGCGCATCGATCGGCGCCCGGAGCAGCTTTTCAACCGCGCTCATCGGCCGTCTGTCTTCGCTTCCTTCCGGCCACCCGAATTGCCCGAGCTGCTCCGGCTGCTCGAGCGCCGCCGCCGGCCGCTGCCGGTCCCTTGCCCAGCCGCCGAGGTTCCGCGCTCGCGCGCCAACTCGTCTCGCAGCGTCTCAACCTCCTGGAGAAGACGCTCGAGCTTGTCCTCAGTGCGGTGCAACTGGCGCGCGAGGCGAACGATGTCCCCGCGGCCGGCGAGGCGTAGGTTGCGGAGCACGAGGTCGAAGACCTCCGTGCCGATTCGGCTGATCGCCGCCACGTTCTCGGCCGACATCGCCATCAGTCGCCCGAAGCTG
>Ga0209577_10002979_pt1 | contig 16005 bp, 11 predicted proteins | sample GraSoiAngelo_109_FD_185874 | JGI IMG/M metagenome (GOLD analysis project Ga0209577, IMG submission 185874) | Grasslands soil microbial communities from the Angelo Coastal Reserve, California, USA - 14_0903_12_20cm (SPAdes) (version 2) | ecosystem: Environmental > Terrestrial > Soil > Grasslands...
AAGCAAAGAAAGGCGAGTTGCGGTGTATCGTGATTGGGAACGCTAAAGACGGCTCGCTCAAGGCGTTCATTCCTGATCCCGCAGACCTCGATCGAGTGATCAATGGCACTTCGGCGTCGGGCATCGCGGCCGATGACAAAGGCACCATCTACGCCGCTGACGTCGGCACGCACAATCTAAGAAAATACGTCAAAGTCAACTAAGCGTGATAGTAAGTCAGTTTCCGAAAGGCGCTAACGTTTTCGGATGCTTATTATAGTCATGACGACGGGCTAATGCCTCTGTGTGGTAAAGTGCATCCATCGTTTACGAAAGCCCGCGACGAGGAGTCGCGCAATTCATGGGGCGAGACGCTATTCGATCGGCTAGCGGGGACAGTTATTGCGCTGGACCTTCTTCTTTTGAGCCTGCCACGGCCATTTAGCTCCTGATACATGGGATTTTCGTGACTCACGACGTAAGCGCCTCTATTCCCACTCCATCCCACTCCAGCCAGCTTGACACTCCCCACATGCAGCTATATGCTCCGCGCTAACATTCTCGTTTTTTATTCGGAAGTTGCCTCGCAACCGGAGGTAATCATGAGAAAGAGCCAGACTGTCGGGCATTTTCTGGTGGTTTGCCTGCTTGCGGCAACGTCTGCATGGGGGCAGGCCGGTACAAATTCAGGCGTCATCGCAGGCGAAGTGGACGATTCCTCGGGAGCTAAAGTCCCGAACGCAAAGGTCGAGGTGACCAGTCCGGCGCTGATCGAACAGGCGCGCGAAACGGTCACCGGCGATGACGGGCTGTACAGAATTGTAAACCTGCCGCCGGGCATTTACGCGGTGACCGCGACGCAAATGGGCTTCAGCGCGTCGAAGCACGAGGGCATCGAAATCACGACGGGGTTCACGGCAACGGTGAATTTCAGCCTGACGCCAGGGTCCGTGACGCAAACGGTTACGGTCACCAGCGAGGCCCCCGTTCTGGACACACAAGACTCGGTGGTACAGAAAATCGTCAGCAACGCAGTTCTCGAGGCGCTGCCGATCGGGAAGAGCGCTACCGATTATCCCGCGCTGCTTCCCGGAGCTATCGCGCCCGCTGCGAGCCAGGACGTGGGTGGCCTAAGAGGAGAGCAGAGCCAGGGTTTCCGCATCCATGGGAGCGCCCCGATTGACTATACGGAACTGCGGGATGGCATGTACTACGGGGCGATGACCGGTGGAGGAAGTAATCAACTTTCCAGCAACAACCCCACGGCCACGCAAGAAGTCCAGCTTGAAACCGGTGGGTACACGGCCGAGGATTGGAACAACGGCGGTCACGTCAACATCATTCCGAAGAATGGCGGCAATGCTTTCCACGGATCATTTCAGGCCGACTTCGGCCACAAAGCCCTGCAGTCAGGGAACGTCACGCCGGCGCTTCAGGCTCTGGGTGTTCCCGCGTCTTCTTCTATCCGCAGCCTGTATGAAGTCGCAGGAGGAGTCGGCGGCCCTATCAAGAAAGATAAGCTCTGGTTCTTTGCTGACGCGAGGCATTGGATCAGTTCGTCCTATCAGGCGGGAGCCAACTTCTTCTATGACGCCAACGAAGCCGCTCCTTTTCCCAATAACCTCTATTACGCGGCGGATCCTAGCCGCCCGGCTTACGACATTAATACCTATACGGAGGTAGGCTTGCGCTTAACCTGGCAGGCCACCAAGCGAAATCAGTTTACTGAGCACTTCATCCAGGAGAGAAATTGCAACTGCTTCTATACGATCAGCTCGGGCCTACTCGCTCCCGAAGCGGCCACGCACCACTATTACCTGCACGATTCGCACGACCAGGTCACGTGGACGTTCCCGGTCAACAATAAGCTAGTCTTGTGGGCGGGTTTCACAGCGGTGATGAGCGACATTGACACGAAGGGTAGCGGAGAAACTCCGACCAGCTTTGCTATTACCGACAGCAGCGCAAATTTTACCTACGGTGCAAACGGCACCGCCCTGAATCCTGGCGGGACTTACGGCCTCACCACCCAGATTGACTTTAACGAAAACTTCACCGCCTCCTATACAACGGGGCCGCACGCTTTCAAGTTCGGATTCTCCGAACTGCAGGCGAGAGGAAGTAGATTTGCCACCTTCTCCAATCTCGCCGGCGCCAATGGCTTTCCTTACGGCGTTCAGTTACAGATGCAGTGCCAAGCGATTACTTTGGCCAGTCCTATGGCCGGTCTCCCGCCTGGCGCTCCGTACCCTGCTAGTTTGCTCAATGCAGCCGGCCTGCCAACAACTGATTACAAGATCGGGAACAAGGTCCTTAAGGCACCGACGGTAGCGCCGACAACCGTAAACAGCTTGTCCTGCCCGGTCGTTCCTGGAGTCTCGACGCAGGCGCTGCTGCCCAGCCAAGTTGTACAGTTCCTCGCTCCCTATGACCTTTCGGTAAGTGGGGAGGATCACGCGCTCTTCGCACAGGACCAATGGAGGATCAAGCGGCTGACCGTGAATCTGGGTCTGCGGTTCGATTGGTTTCAGGGTCGCGACCCAGCGCAAACAGAGCCGGCGCAGCCGCAGTTCGGCCTTGCCGCCAAGAGTTTTGCCGCACAGAACAGCGCGGCGGATTGGAAAGACATCAATCCGCGGCTTGGTGCGGCCTACGACCTGTTCGGTAATGGCAAAACGGCTCTAAAAGTCTCGCTCTCACGAGGCGTACTTACCGAAGGGCTGACCACGAGTGGAATCACGTTGCTGACCAATCCTGTGAACGAGCTGGCCAGCAGCACTACGCGGAGTTGGACAGATTACAGCGGTACATTTAACCCCCTAGCGGATGGTGCGAACTTTACCAGTCCGCTTGCCAGCGGCGGCCTAGGCAGCCTAGGCCCCGCGAACACGGCGGGTTTCTACAGTGGTTCGAACACTGCCAATGTAACTTATGCTAACAACGTGACACACGGCTTTCAGAATCGTCCCTACGACTGGATGCTGTCGGCCTCGGTCCAGCAGGAAGTCGTCAGGAATGTCGCGGTGAGCATCGGCTATTACCGAACGTGGTTCGGCAATCTGACGGTTGCGCAGAACACCGCCATCCCAACGACGGGCTACGACCAGTATTGCGTGACGCCGCCCGCGAGCACCGCCTATCCGGGATTTGGCGGTACGCAGGTGTGCAATCTCTATGATCCTCAGTCTCTGTATCTCGGCAGGGCTTCGTATCTGGTGCAAAAAGCGTCGAATTTCGGCAAAGAATCGGACGTCTACACAGGAATCGACGCCATCGTGAATGCCCGGTTTCACGGAGTGCTGCTGCAGGGCGGCATGACCGCGGGACATGAAGTTACCAACTACTGCATCGAGGTAAATTCACCCCAAGATTTATTTTGGATCTCGAATCCATCGCCTGGCGCTTCTTCCATTCTCGAATTCAACAACAACAATGCCACGAATACCAGTTCCGTGCAGGGGAATGTCACTCCGCTCGTAAACGATGCCGCTCCGTGCCACATCAATCCGCCGTGGTATCAAAATCTTCAGTTCAAGATGATCGCGGTATACACGCTGCCCTGGTGGAAGATAAAGCTGAGCGCCAACGAGCAAAACCTGCCCTCGATCCCGCTCCAGGGAACTTACTTTTACAGATGCGGCTTACCACAGACCTGCGTAAGTGCCGGCGTCCAATTCCTTCCCAACACGAACGGCCATACGACCCTTACGGGAAACCCTACGAATAAGGTCGAGGTACTTACGCCGCAAACTCTTTTCCCCTTTGGCCGGGACAATCAACTCGATTTCCGCGTAGCCAAGGACATCAACATCACAGAACGATGGAAGATCCAGCCGACCGCGGATTTTTACAATCTGCTGAATGCCAATCCGATTCTGACCGTCGGAACGGCGTACAACACGTCAGCGCCCGGCACACCTGGCGCGTGGCGCAATGCCACGAGCGTTTTGCCCGGGCGACTCATCAAGTTCGGCGTGCACCTAGACTTCTAGGGTGCCCCGACGCGCCCCCGGCCTAGCCGAGCGCGGTCCTCGCCCAGGCAAACACACGTTCAAACTTCGGCAGCGAGTTTCAATGGTTAACTAGAGGCACTGGCAGTAGGAGCGGCCGAGCTCGGCAATCGAGGGGCAACCGAGCAGCCGCAGCGTTCGCTCCAAATCCGTCCTCAGAATCTCGAGAGCGCGTGCTACGCCCGCTTCGCCTGCCGCCGCCAGGCCGTAAGCGTAAGCCCGGCCGCACAGAACGGCACGGGCGCCCAGGCAAAGCGCCTTCACGATATCCGCGCCGCGACGAATGCCTCCGTCCATGAGCACTTCGATTTGCCCGTTCACCGCCGAGACGATTTCCGGCAGCACTCTCAAAGTGGCCTGGACGCCATCGAGTTGTCTCCCACCATGATTGGAAACCACTACTGCTCGAGCTCCCTCGTCGATGGCACGTCGGGCATCCTCTCCCGTAAGCACTCCCTTGATGATGATTGGGCCGCGCCAGACGTCGTGAATCCAGCGCAGGTCTTCCCAGCAGATCGTCGACTGGGCTAAAGCTGAGCCGACATCGATCAACGGCATCGGTCCACGTCCGGGGACGACTACATTAGGCAGCGGCCGTACGCCGCCATCGAGCAAAAAGCTCGCGAGCCAACCGGGACGAGCCAGCACCTGGGGCGAAAATCGAATTTTGCCGATGAGACTCGGCCCAAGCAGCTCCTTCATACCGTTGCGGAAATCGCGCTCGCGCATTCCCGCGACGGCGGTGTCAACGGTGACAACGATACCGGCAAATCCGGCGTTGCGGGCACGTTCCAGGGCGCCTTCGGCAACTTCACGGCCTCCCATCAAGTAGAGTTGATAGAACACCGGGCCGGTGGATGCGGCCTTGACTTCTTCTAGCGCATAACCGGAGATTGTCGAGAGGATGTAAGCTGTGCCCGCTTGCCCCGCCGCGCGACACGCCGCCACTTCACCGTCCGGGTGTATGACGCGGCTATAGCCGACCGGCGCCAGCAACGCGGGAACGGAGAGATCGCAACCCAAGACTCGAGTCCGCAAATCGCAGTGAGGGATTGCTATGGCTTGGCGCGGACGGAACGTGATTTCCTCAAAGGCGCTACGATTTTCGCCCAGCGTGATTTCATCTTCGGCGCCTCCATCCACATAGTCGAAAACGACTCTGGGCAGCCGGCGGCGCGCCAAATTCCGGAGGTCAGCAATATTCACAACGCGTGGAGATGCGACTCTTGCGGCGTATCTAGCCATCTGCAGAACCGTGGGACCTCTGCCGTGAGGAATTTACCACGACCAAGGAGGCAAATGGCGCGGCGCGGTGGAGTTGAAAGGAAGAATTGGTCCTCGGAATTGAGGCGCGTTACAATCCCGGCGCAGGCACGAGAAAATGCACGCTCGTAATTTGTCTTCGGAGAACCAACGATGACGCGATCCGCAGCTCCGGTCCTTTTTCTCTTTGCGTACTTGGCTGTTCCATTAAAGGCGCAACAGTCCACAGTGCCGGCAGGGCAAATCTATCAACTCAAGCCTACGCCGCAAACAGTCGTGTGGGGATATTACGATCCGAAGACTCCCCCCGTGCTGCGCATCAAATCGGGCGACACGGTCGAAATCCAGACGCTTATCGCCTCGAGTCCCGAGCGCTTTGATAGCGCCGGCCTGGGATCCGACCAAATCGAACCAGCGTTGCGCGACATTTACCGAGAGGTCAAGGAAAGAGGTCCCGGTTATCACGTCCTGACCGGCCCGATCTTCATCGAAGGCGCAGAGCCGGGCGACGTTTTGGAAGTGCGCATCCAGCAAATTCGGCTGGCCATCCCGTATGCGATCAACGCCTTTTCGCCCGGGCGCGGTTTCTTGCCGGACGATTACCCGTACGCGCGGACTAAAGTTATTCCACTCGATGAAAAGCGCATGGTAGCTCACTTCGCGGATGGAATCGAGATTCCGATTCGTCCCTTTTTTGGCAGCATGGGCGTGGCGCCGCCGGGAGTGACCGGGCGCATCAGCAGCAATCCGCCTTGGATGCACGCAGGGAATTTGGACGACAGGGATTTGGTCGCCGGGACCACGCTTTTCATCCCGGTGCACGCGCGTGGGGCGCTCTTCCAGGTGGGCGACGGCCATGCAGGCCAGGGAGATGGTGAGGTGGATGTCACCGCGTTGGAAACTTCGTTGACCGGTACCTTCCAATTTATTGTGCGCAAAGATATGCACCTGCGCTGGCCTCGCGCCGAAACGCCCACGCAGTACATCACCATGGGGCTGCACGCGGACCTGACCGAAGCTACGAAAATGGCTGTGCACGAAATGATCGATTTTCTGATGCAGGAAAAGCACCTGAGCCGCGAGGATGCCTACATGCTGGCAAGCGTCTCGGCCGATCTGGCGATCACCGAAGTCGTCGATGGCAACAACGGCGTGCACATGACAATTCCCAAGGCAATTTTCGTAACGAAGCGATGAGCCAATCGGAGCCCTGGGAGGGAAGCAAGTCACGGCTAAATCCCTTTCTCTGGACGCTTACTCTTCCCAAGCTTGACTTGAGGTTATCAGAAGAATAGAGTCTGGACCGCTTTCTGCTTTTTTCGAGGATAGTCGGCCTAATCAGAAGCGTTCTTTGTTGCTTAAGACGCAGGGGAGAACTGTCTTACGTACTGGTCGACTATTTTTCGTGCTGGTTGCTCCGTTCCGAACCGCCGTTCTTTACTGCCTGATCGCTACTCCTGTGGCCGTCTTTTATATCTGGGCTCGCCCGTCCTTTTACCTGGTTTGTGGTTGCCGGATCTCGGTTCGGCCGGAAATAGGCAGGTGGAAACTAACAGGGGTGCGTTCATGAAAGGGAAATTGGGGAAACTCCTACTTGTCGGGCTTGTCCTCAGCGTTAGTCTGTCGCTATCGCTCCGTCTTCGAGCGCAGGAACAACCGCATCGCCAGAATCTCGGAGAGCTTCAACGTGCAGTTATGAACTTTGGGTCGACCTCGGAGACAACACTGCTGTTGCAATCAGCGGAACCACATTCGAGATCACCAAGACCGTCGAGCTGACCGGTGGAAAAGGCGCCGCGCATCGAGATCCGGATAACGCCGCGTATGATCCCGTCAAGGGCTTGTACTACGTTGGCATCGTTACAGGGCAGGGAAATAAAGATGACACAATCGAGATTGTCGATACCAAGGCGGCCAAATTGGTGGGCAGCATCAAGATGGATGGCACCGATCCGGCAGGAATCATCCTTGACCGTGCAGCAAACAGGCTCTACGTTGGCATGGGAGATGTCGTGAACGGTGACAGTGTCGTCAAGGTCATCGACACCAACAAACGAGCTGTGATAGCCGAGTGGCCCATCACCGGAGGGCCGCAGCCCCACACCGCGGGTTTGGACGCCGCTCATCATCGCCTGTTTATGGGCAGCCGGCTGGGAGGAGGGCACGTGGTCGATCCCGGGAAACTTGTGGTCCTCACCGACACCGGAAAGGTAGTTCAGGCGCTGGACGCCGTAGGCGGCGCTGATGAGATCTACTATGACGCTCCGACTTCGCGTATTTATTTTTCCGGGAGCTCGGGAAGTTTGGCCGTGTTTCATGAGGACGACCCGGACCATTTCCGAATGCTTGGAAAAGTTCCGACCGGATCGATCGCCAAGTCGGGTGTGTGCATCCCGGAAATGAAGCGGTATTACTCGGCTGTCCCGAAGCACCTGGTCCAACTGATGCCTACAACGCAATATGGGACAGACGACTGGCTTACGGAGGAATCCCATCTCATGGTCTTTGAAGAGGTTCCCTGAGAACGTGCGCTCCCTGGCTTCCTCTTGTTTATTTCTCGGCTGTGTGGTGATTGGCACGACGCTGGCTACCGCACCGGTCTTCGGGCAAACCGTGTCTTCTCAAACTGTATTGGGCGCAGACGTTTATCAGACGCGGTGTGCGCAATGTCATGAGAATGCGGCGGCCAGTCGCGCGCCCTCGCGGGACACACTGCAGAAAATGACGGCGAGCCGCATCCTGCGGACCTTGGACTTCGGACTGATGATGGGCGTGGCTTACCCGCTGACGCGCGAGGAGCGCCAGGCCGTCGCCGGTTTTCTGGGCACCAAGGGGAGCGAGCCAGGACCCGCGGCCAGCGCCTTCTGCAGCGCTGAGCGGCATCCCCTGTCCGCCGAAACGGCCGGGAATTGGAATGGCTGGAGTCCCTTGCCTGCGAATACCCGCTTTCAACCATCCGGCGGAATCACCCGTGATCAAGTCCCGCGGCTGAAATTGAAATGGGCATACGGATTTGCGGGAGACGTGACCGCCTTCGCCGCGCCCACGGTCTTGGACGACACGATTTTCGTGGGCAGCGCCGGCGGAGTAGTGCAGGCGCTGGAGGCGAAGACCGGCTGCCTGCATTGGACTTTTCAGGCCAACGGGCCGGTGCGCTCCGCGATTGCGGCTGTGGCGAACGCCTCGGGTTCGGATTACTCGTTGTTGTTCGGTGATCAGATCGGCTGGTTCTATTCACTCGAAGCCAAAAGCGGCCAGCTGCTTTGGAAGCACCGCATAGACGACCACGAGGGGACGCGGCTGACGGGCTCGCCCGAGGTCTATGCAGGGGTAGCATTCATCGGAGCGGCCTCCTGGGAGGAGACTCGCTCGATCGAGCCGCACTACGCTTGCTGCACGTTTCGCGGCAGCGTGACGGCACTTCGCGTGGCGGACGGATCGAAGGTTTGGAAGACCTACACGATTGATCCGCCCAGGAAGACGGGGGTCAACAGCGCAGGCGCGCAGCAGTGGGGACCTTCCGGGGCGCCGGTGTGGTCGGCACCTACGATTGATCCCAAGCGCGGCGTGATCTATGTGACTACGGGCGACAACTACTCCTCTCCTGCCACGGCAACCAGCGACGCGGTGATGGCGCTGGATATTACAACGGGGAAGATACGATGGTTCCAGCAAACCACCCCGAACGACGCCTATACGAGCGCCTGCCGCAACCACGGCCCCAACTGCCCCGAAGAGGACGGCCCCGATTATGATTTTGGTTCCTCCGCGTTGTTGCTCTCGTTGCCGGACGGAAAAGATATTCTCGTTGCCGGGCAGAAATCTGGGGTGGTCTATGGGCTGGATCCGAACCAGAAGGGCAAGGTTCGTTGGCAGACGCGCGTCGGACAGGGCGGCAGGAACGGAGGCGTGCAGTGGGGTATGGCCAGCGACGGCCAAGCGGTCTTCGCAGCGGCCTCGGATTTGACCGGAGTGCTGAACTCTGGCGGGGCCGTGGGCGGGGCCAAGTTCGATCCCGCCAAGGGCGGCGGCTTGACGGCGTTGCGACCGGCCGATGGCGGCAAGATGTGGTTCGTCGCGCCACATCCGTGCGATCCGCCGCGCCCCGGTTGCAGCCCCGCGCAGTCGCAGGCGGTGACGGCCATTCCCGGGGTGGTTTTTTCGGGCTCCGTTGACGGCCATTTGCGCGCGTTTGCGGCCGGAGATGGCAAAATCCTGTGGGATTTCGACACCGCAAAAAGCTACTCCACGGTGAACGGTGTCGAAGCCAAGGGAGGATCGCTCGACGGCGCCGGCCCGGTCGTCGCTGGGGGAATGCTGTTTGTAAATTCCGGTTATCCTCGCAACGGCGGAATGCCGGGAAACGTGTTGCTGGCGTTCGCACCAGAAGAGTGAAAGCTGCTCTTGCCCGCCATCACTTTACGGCGAGATATCTGCGCCATCCATTTTTCCAGGAAGCTCCAGCGGCAAAAATTATTCTCGCAGAGGGCGCGCTTACTTTGATCGTGCTTCTTGCTTTGCTCAGTAGAAAGCCGCAGGATGTATACTCTACGACGACCCGCAATTAGCCGAACCGGGATTGATGCCCAAATCGGAGGGTGCTTACGGTGAGGGTAACCAGCTTTTTGGCGGTTGTTCTTCTTTTATCAACGACAAGCGCTGTGATGGCGCACCACGGAACAGCAGGGTACGACATGACCAACATGGTCACCTTTGGGAAGGCCACGATTACAGAGATCGAGTGGACCAATCCTCATTGCCAGATTCGTTTCGACGTGATGAATGACAAGGGCGATCTGGAACACTGGACACTCGAGGCTCCTCCTCCGAGCATGTTGGCGCCCCGCGAGTGGAGCAGGAAGTCGCTGCAAGCAGGCGATATGGTGAAGATCGAGTTTCATGCTGCCAAAAACGGCTCGCCCTTCGGAATCATACAAAGGGTAACCCTCCCCAATGGCAAAATACTTCGCGCCTATCCGGACCGCTGAGCGCCTCGCTCCATTTTGTTCCTGCCCCAGTACGACTTCGAAGACTGAGTAAAGGAGTTCTTATGCGAAATCTCTTCTTGCATTCCGCCGCTTTGGTGCTGGGAGTGGTGGCCTTATCGGCCGGTTCAGGAGGTCAAACGAAGACGCCGGCAAACTCCAAAGCCGGAGCTCAAGGGCAGATCCCCGATTTGTCTGGAGACTGGGGGAATCCCGTTGGCGCAGGAGGCGGAGGCTTTATCATTTCCGATCCAGGCGACAGAAAGGCAGGAACACCGCAAGACGATACGCCGTATCAGCCCTGGGCACTGGCCAAGCTAAATTCCGAAAGACCCGAAAACGGACCCCACGGGACTTTTGAGAATACGACAGACCCGCGTCTGAAGTACTGCGATCCGGTGGGCGTCCCGCGGATTTACCTGGTCCCCACGCAATTCCGGTTTGTTCAGACCCCCGATATCCTGTACATCCTCTATCAATACGGTCCGACTTGGCGCCCGGTAGCCATGAACCGCGGCCACCGCCAGGACCCCGATCCTACCTGGTGGGGAGAGTCAGTCGGGAAGTATGAAGGCGATACTCTGGTCATTGACACCATCGGCTTTAACGATAAGACCTGGCTCGATCACGTAGGGCGTCCGCATAGCGACGAGCTGCACCTCACTGAACGGTTCCGACGCATCAATCATGACACTCTACAGCTCGACTTGGTCTTCGACGACTCGAAAGCCTACACAAAAACGTGGGCCGGACGAAAAATCTTCGCGTTGCAGCACGGTGGCTTCGAGGACGCTTATGCCTGCTCGATGTCGGAGTATGAGCACTTTCGCCAGAGCGTCGTGGACCCGGTTACTGCTCCCAAGAAGTAGTTAAGCTTCCTCACAAAGGCTTACGGCTTCGGGCTTGGCGACTCCTGTGGGGTTTGCACGAGTTTCTGCAGCACGCACCACTGCGGGCGGTCCTCCGGCGTCGGGAAACAGCCGGTTACGCAGCGCGAGCGTCGGAAATTCCACGATGCGGGCCATGAGAACGCCGATTCCTATGCGTAAGGGCGACACACTCCGTAGCTCGCGGCCACCAGGAAGGTCGTGAGGAGCATGAGATAGAACGACGGATAGATCTTGAAACCCCGCCGGATGATGAATCGGGCTAGATCGATGCTGCGTTTCCTCTTGTATTCGCTGAAGAGCAGACCTGAAATCAGGAAGCCGCTCAGCACGAAAAACAGGTCCACACCCGCCCAACCCGTTTCCTTCCAGACACCCTCCATGACACCATGCCGCCCCAGCACAAATAAAACGGCGATGCCGCGCAGAATGTCGAGTCGCTTATTACGCATCATGCGAGGAACCCCAAAAGTCGAGCCTAGCTCGAGCCCCAGTCAGCAATGAATGGCATATACGTCGGCGCGATTGGAGTCTCGCTTTACGTTAGGAGGCGAGATTTCATTGCGCCAATCCATCGCAGGCGTTACGTTGCCTTGGTTGACATGGCCCGAGAACTCGGGCCCTCGCGGGGAAGTGTGTTGCTAAAATCCGACCGAATAGTGAGGAGTTGCACTTCGAGGCCACCGCAGGGAAGCGGCACTCAAATCTTCAGGAACGTAAGCCAGGGCAGTTCGATCAGGACATAGACAGCGAAGAAAAGAAAGCCCAAAAGAAAGCCCAAGCTCCAGAAGTCCTTGCCTTTGATATAACCGCAACCGTAGTAGATCGGCGAAGGCCCGGTTCCATAAGGTGTGAGAATGCCCATGAGGCCGAGGGGGTAGCTAAGCAGCAGGGCCCAGGCCAGCCGCGACATACCCGGAATGGTTATCGCGACTACAAGAAAGACTTGAAACAGCGCGCTGACGTGGGCGGTAATGCTTGCAAACAGGTAGTGCAACAGGAAAAAGGCGGCGACCAAGAGCACGGCGGCCATAATGACACCGCGATGCGAGAGGATCGCCGCGAGAGATTGGGCGATCCAATCGACAAACTTGGTTTCGGCCAGACCTCCGGCGAGGGTAACCAGCGTGGCGAACCAGACCAGGACGTTCCAGGCTTGAGTGTTCGCGAGGATGTCGTTCCAGGTGACCACGCCCAGGATGACCATGAGGGTGACGACCAAGATCGCGGCAATGGTGGCATCAATGTACTTTGCGCCACCGATCCACAGAAACAGCGCTAAAAGAACAAGAGCGAGCAAGGTTATCTCTCTGCGCGAGACCGGACCCATCTGGCGCAGTTGTTCGGCGGCCCAGCGGGGCGCTTCGGGCGCTTCGCGGGTTTGGGGAGGATAGATCTTGTAAAGCAGGATGGGAACTATGGCGAGCAGGACGAAGCCGACGGGCGCGAAGCCCCTGAACCAATCGGTCCACGAAAGCGTGACGTGAATGGTGCGCAAGGCCAAGTCGGCGGCGAGCACGTTTGGGGCGAGCGCCGTGACGAACATGCTGCTGGTGACGCAGGTTACCGCGAGCGCCGTGTACATCAAGTAGGCGCCAATGTTGCGTGCGCTTTCGTCGTTGGGCAGCGATCCATATAACTCGGGGATGTTGCGGAGGATTGGAAAGAGCGTTCCGCCGCTCCGCGCGGTGTTAGACGGCATGAAGGGCGAGAGGGCCAGATCGGCCAGGGCGATAGCATATCCGAGACCCAAGGTGCGCCTTCCCACAGCTCGGATTAGCAGCAACGCGATGCGCTTCCCGAGACCGGTCTTGGTGTAGCCAAGCGAGAAGATGTAAGCGGCGAAGATGAGCCAGACCGTTCCGTTGGCGAAGCCGCTGAGGGCCCAGAGAGTCGCCTGTGAGGTCGAGGCGTGAACCAGACCCGAAACGGCGGCAACGACGACCCCGACAAGGCCGAGAGCGGCAGCCGGGATCGGTTCAGTGATGATGCCAACCATCACTGCGGCGAACAACGCGAAGTAGCGCCAAGTGTTTAGTGCAAGGCCGTGCGGGTTCGGCATAAGGGCGATAGCTATGCCCACGAAACTCGGCACTGCCCATGTTGCAACGGTTCGCCGCCAGCTTTTTGTTTGTTGCGCAGCAGGAGCCTTCGTCGCGCTTAAGGGTGCTTCCATCGGCCTCGGAGTGTGCCCCATGGCTTAAAAAGAGGCCTAGAAGACCGCCAAGGGATTTAGCGGCGATCCCGTGCCACCCTCGACGGGAAGCGGCGCAAACGTCAGCATGAACTCATAGCGCTTCAGGCGCCGGGCCGTCTCGACGGCCCGCTCCAGATCAAGGTTCTCGACGATGCCGACGCCCATCCAGTTGAGGACAGCCTGGTGAATCGGATTGACAGGGATACCTTCGGCTTGACCCCATCCGGGCCGCGGCGACCAATCAATATTGAAGTCATGGCCGACAAACGCGACTTCGCGCTCCTTGATTAAGGGAATGACGTCGGCAAAATAACCCGGGATCGCGTTCGGGTAGGGCCCCTTAGCCGCGCGCCTCTTCCAGCGTCCTACGTAGAGCATGATTACGTCGCCGGGGCCCGCCTTGACTCCGGATTTTTTCTCCCACGCCTCCAGATCGGAGCGGGTAATGGGCGTGCCGGGCTCAATCCAGTCGACGCCTTTCACTTGTGGAATATCGTAGAGCACAGCGCGGGTGACGACGCCGTCGCGCCAGGACATGATGTCGTCTTTTTTGCAGCCGGCTTCTGACGTAAGGTTATCGGCCACGGAATAGCCGTTGTACATCTTGCCTTCGAGGAAGAAATGACAGAAGGCGTCCATGTGCGCGAGAGCCAGGCCGTGGTAGCTCACTTGATACCGATCGATCGTGTTGAAAGGGCCTATATTCTCGGTGATGCGGTGGAAGACGCTGCCTTCGGGTACTTCCGGGTCCACTTTCTGCGGCACGGCGTGCGCCAGGGAGATGACGATGCCGTTTTTGACCAGTCTTGCTGCGCTCAGACTTTTTTCCGCGGTAATCAGGTTGGACGCGCCGCGCTGATCATCGGCTCCCCAGCGGCCCCAGTTTTTGAATTCGTTGCGCCATTTGAGATAATCCGCCGGTGTAACGGTGGCCGAGGTCTTGTTTTGAGCTGGAGTCCGCTCGAGGAAAATCGCGAACAGGCCCGCTGGAAGCACTGCAAGCATTAACCACAATTTGAGGCGATCCAACATGAACTCCTCCTGTCTGACGGGAAATTCTCTGACGCCCTAAGCGGGCATATCTTCTCACCGATGGGCCGAAAAACCGACTGCTTGATGCAAAGCGGCATGCGGCGGAAAACGGGCTAGTCAGAAAGCGCGAGGAGCGCTAAAATCCCGGTCATTATGAGCGAAACTGCAAGCACTGCCCGCCGCGAATTTCTCAAGTTTCTGGCTGCCAGCCCTTACGTTGCCGCACTCGGAGGAGTGACTGCATTCCTCGAGCGAAGCGGCTTCGCACAAACCGGCCGTCCGGTCTCTGAGGTTATCGGGAGCCCGGCCGAGGCCCTCAACGTCTTCGACTTCGAGGAGCCCGCTCACCGCAAGGTGCAGCCCGGGCATTGGGCTTACATGGCCAGCGGCGTGGATGACGATGGCACACTGCGCGCCAATCGTGAAGGATTCAAGCATATCGAGCTGCGACCGCGGCGGCTGCGTGACGCGACCAAAGTGGACATGCGCGTCGAGCTGTTTGGCACCACCTACAACAGTCCGATATTTTTGTGTCCTACGGGCGGTGAGAAATCGTTCTTTCCCGAGGGCGAATTGGCCGTCGCCCGGGCTGCCAAATCTCACGGCACGCTGCAGGTGCTTTCCACAATGACATCGGTGGCGGTGGAGGACGTCAACAAGGAGCTCGGTCGTCCGGTCTGGCAGCAGCTCTATGCGCCGAGTTCGTGGGATGCGTGTCGCCAGCTTTTGCAGCGCGTGCAATCAGCGGGCTGCTCGGTGCTCGCGCTCACCGTGGACAACACCACCGGTCGCAACAGCGAAACGTTTCTGCGCACGCGTCCCAAGGACCTGAGCCAATGCAAGACCTGCCACGAGGAAGGTGCCGGTCCCAGCATGAAGGAGAGGCCGATGTTCAAGGGGATCGACATGACCGGCGTGCGCGCGCCCAACCCCGCTATGGACTGGGCCTTTGCCGATCGTATCCGCGAATTCTGGAAAGGGAAGTTTCTCATCAAGGGAATTGATACCCGCGAGGACGCGCGGCTCTCGATCGATCACGGCGTCGATGGCATATTGGTGTCCAATCACGGCGGGCGCGCCACGGAAACGCTTCGCGCGACGATCGAGGCGCTGCCCGAAGTGGTGGCCGAAGCCGGGAATCGCATCCCGATATTCGTCGATGGCGGCTTCCGCCGCGGCACGGATGTTTTCAAGGCGCTGGCACTTGGCGCCAAAGCAGTGGGAATTGGGCGGCCTTTCCTGTGGGGTTTGGGTGCGTTCGGTCAAGCGGGCGTAGATCGCGTGATCGAAATCATGCAGGGCGAATTAAAATTGGTGATGGGCAATTGCGGCACACGAACCGTCGCGGATATCACCCGCGAATACGTCGCCACTCCCGATTGGAAGACCTAAACGGCCCCCCAACGGAGTCCCCGGTGATCCAAGACACTGGGCCCGTGTCCGCGCTTGACACCTGATGGCTGCACTATACCTTGCATATCCGCCGGGTGCTCAGGAACATGGACGGCGGCCTGGCTTTTCGTCGGCGTGTTTCTGCTGGCGGGTTGCATTTCCTTTCTGCACCATCGTCATGACCTGCAGAGTTCGACGCCGTGCCCGATCTGCTGCCCTGAGCGCCTGGTCTCGGCTAGGCGCTACTTCTTGGAGCCGTC
>Ga0209577_10002981_pt1 | contig 16000 bp, 15 predicted proteins | sample GraSoiAngelo_109_FD_185874 | JGI IMG/M metagenome (GOLD analysis project Ga0209577, IMG submission 185874) | Grasslands soil microbial communities from the Angelo Coastal Reserve, California, USA - 14_0903_12_20cm (SPAdes) (version 2) | ecosystem: Environmental > Terrestrial > Soil > Grasslands...
ACAGGCTGTTGATGAACTACGGCATGCCGGGTTTAGAGACGATCAGATCCGGTATTCGGGCAAAGGGGCCATGGCTGGCGGTCTCCTGGAAACGCTCATGAGCAAGTTTTCAGGGCAGGAAGATGGGAGTGTCTTCGATGCTCTCACAGAGCAGGGCATACCGAAAGACGAGATCGAGTACTACCAACACGAGTACGAGAGGGGTTCCGCGATCGTGACAGTACAATCGTACGGTCGCCAACAAGAGGCGAGCGTTATCCTCTCCCGTTTCGGAGCATACGATGCTCGTTCACGGGCTGAATATATGCAGGATGCTCGCACTATCCAGTTGCGCGAAGAGGTACTCCAACCGCGCAAACACCCGGTAGAGATCGGCGAAGTCTTTATTCGCAAAGTGGTGGTCACAGAAGAGAGAACCATCACCGTATCGGTGATGCGCGAGGAACTGGTTATCGAGCGCCGTTCTATCGCGACAGATTCTGTTGATGCCAGTGATCAACTATCCAACAGGCCGGATCTCCCTGATAACCAGGATCAGCCAATCGGTAAGCTCGTCGAGATTGGCGAGGGCGAGGTTATCAGGATTCCTATTCGCACGGAGCAGGTAATGATCGAGAAGCGGCCAGTTGTGATTGAAGAGCTGGTTGTAGGTAAGCGCCATATACAGGAGACCAGGCGTTTTTCAGGGACTGTGCAGCGGGAAGTGCCTCATATCGAGCGCGAAGGCAACGTAAATATCCGGGGCGATAATGTGGATGTGGAAGATGTTCCTGTGCGCTCTGAACAATAGCATTGACCAGTTGTGGGGAAACGGACGGGCCCGTCATGGTATCCGGATGATATTGTGAAAAGTCAGTATCGGGTCCCTACTGAATCTTTTCTCCAATCGTGATATATACTTCCCAGCGTTGACTACGCACACGTTCAGAACGGCGACGCAGGCTAAACTGTTCCAGGGGAATGTGTTGACCAAACCAGGGATGGGGCACTTCATTCGTAGTAACGCCTGCGACCGTGTCACGATTCGTATATATAATCCTATCTTCAGGACTTAGTGTGCTCTGATTCCGGGCCATTTCTTCGTCCAGATTGTGCTTTTTGCGCGGACCGTAGACTGCTGAAGGGCCATAGACGAGGATTTGCACCAGGAACAGGAATGATTGGAGAAATCCCACGGGGAGAAGGTTAGCACCTTCAATGATAATCAAGCGACCGCCTGGGCGCAAGACGCGCGCGACCTCCGCTATAGTGTCAGGATCGTAGATGTATTCAGAGGGGAAGGTGCTCACCACCGTATCGAATGATGCCGAGGTGAAAGGAAGGCGCTGGGCCGACCCCTGGAGAACCCAGTTTTTTTCACCCAGCTTGTGACGCTGGAGCGTATCGCGGGCAGCCGCCACCATTTGTGGAGATTGCTCGACGGCGCGACAGTCATAACCTGCCGTTATCATATCTACCAGCAGGTCTCCCAGGCCACAACCCAGCTCCAGGACGTCGTGGCCTGTGATACGTGGCAGCACCAGACGTTGCCAGATACGCCATTGTCCAGCGAATGGCACAGTACTGGCAAAGCGGTAGAGATAGCGGTTTTTGTAGAGTGTTTCAAAAAACCATTTGCGTATAACAGGGGTCATTGCACACCTACTTCAGTGAAAATGTCTAGCAGATCGCTCACGTTTTCAATGATGAGATCAGGCTCGATATCACTCTGCATATGTTGATCCCACCTGCCTTCGCGATTTTGCACAGGCGCGAGGACGTAGTCATCATCGGTGATAAGTAAACCCTCAGACAAATTGTCGTATCGCTCCCCTCCATAGCTTTCTTCAGGAAAGATGGGAGTCGAAAGTGCTGCTGTTGTCGCTCCAGTAGCGATCAAGTGGGTCTGCCTGCGTACACCTGGTTTGGGTTTCCAGACGGTGAAGATATCCAGCATCTTACTCCCTGGAATGTCTGCTTTGAGTGAGTCGCCCACCATCACGGCTTCTTCTGGCGGAATATGCAGAGCATTGAGTGCATGGAGAAAAATTGCAGGATTCGGTTTGCGAATACCGAGATCGGCTGAAATCGCTATATGGCGTGGGTCAAAAAAGTTCAGCAGTCCAAGCGTTTGCAAATCCTCCTGGAACAATTGCCCTCCCCAATGACGATTAGTAACGATGCCCAATTGAAAGCCGCGCTGTTGTAAGATGGTGAGAGTTGAGAGAACGTCATCAAAAAGTGGGCGTGACCCCGGTATACGCACGCGCAACGCCTCAAAGACGGCTGCACCGATATCGCGAGTAACTCCCTCTATGCTCCACTGCTGCAGTACCTGCACAACGGCATGGGCGCAATCAGGCTCGAGCCCAGGGTCCTGACGAATCATGATACGGATCTGTTCATCCGTCGCATCGCGGAGATGCTGGCCCAGTGCAATATCAGATCTATCGAGTAGGGAGACGGGTGCAACAGTCTGCCGTAGTAATGCGGCAGCTTGCGCATTCGAGGCGTTCTCTAATTGCTGCCATACAGCCAAATCCTTGCGAAACCAGAGCGTATCACCGAGGTCAAACAGTAGACAGCGAACGGTACGTCCCGTGAGAGTGGGTATCGGCTTTTTTGGCAAAGAACCTCCCTTAGCGTCAATGTGAGAGATAAAGAGTATAGAAGCAAACAGCTCTATACTCTTTATCTCATTAATCATTATCTCGCTGGCTTAAGCTTAGCGCGAGAGAGCCTCTTCGCCTTCTGTAAGCACCTCATCAACGAGACCATACTCGACCGCCTGTTCCGCGGAGAGGTAGTAGTTGCGGTCAGAGTCTTGCATAATGCGCTCGGTTGTCTGACCGGTGTGCTTGGCAAGAATCTCGTAGATGTTACGACGCAAGCGCAGGATTTCGCGGGCAGTGATTTCGATATCAGCCGCCTGACCTTCTGCGCCGCCGAGCGGCTGGTGAATCAACACTGTCGAATTTGGCAGGCAGAAACGTTTGCCTTTTTGACCGGCGGTCAAGAGGACAGCGCCCATACTCATTGCCATGCCCATACAGACGGTTGAGACATCTGGTTTGAGCCACTGCATAGTGTCGTAGATCGCCAGACCTGCATAGATACTCCCACCAGGAGAGTTAATATACATGTTGATGTCTTTGGTAGCGTCCTCACTCTGCAGGAACAATAGTTGCGCGACAGTCACATTGGCGACCATGTCGTCAATGGGTGTACCAATGAAAATGATACGTTCTTTCAAGAGGCGGGAAAAAATGTCCCAGCCGCGCTCACCACGAGGTGTTGATTCGACTACATTGGGGATAATACCCCTGGGTTCAAGAATTTCGGCTCGTCCTTTTATCCATTTTGGATCATTTGGGTTAAAAACGGCGCCCATGTTAACTCCTTACTTATCTAAAACAACGTACGGTTTGTCATTCTCTCCATTGTATATATTGGGCGAGATATACCGTCAGTTAAAAAACGAAATGTACAGAGGATGCCCGCAAGATCGGGCACTTGTAACGTAATCATAGCACCTGCAAGATACAAACGCAAGAATAGGTTGAGAAGTGTCTCTATCTGCCCGCTCGTGGGTCACAGGCTTCTATTTGACCTGTACCTTTACAGGAGCTGCATATCTGTTCTATGTAGATCAGGCCATCTTCGCAACTGGGGCAAAGCTTCATGCTCTCGGTTCCATCGCTGTCGTAGGTGATGATTTCACCGGTGCCACTGCACTTTTGACACACGGCACTTATAGCAATAACGCCAGTGCCACTACAGCTACGACAGGTTGGCATCAGGAGGCCTCCATTCCCTGGAGCTATTATATCAGGTGTTAACGCCTGGGATTATGTGGTCGAAAGTCTATTGCGCCATTAATTATTACTCTCGTTACCAGGGCAGTGTCGGAAATACGTGAAAGAATACGTTCATCGATGCCGATTAGCCCCTGTTTATTCGCTGTGATCACGGTGGGATAGTGTGAGTTGTAGCGGTAATTCAGCAGTTGGAACAGTTTTTCGTTGGCCCACGGAGAACTCTGATGGGAGCCTAGATCATCAAGGACGAGTAATTCCGCTTCGCGCATTTTGGCAAAACGCTGATCGTATGGCTCGGTCGAGCTAGAGGAAAATGTAGCGCGCAGGTGCGCAAGGAGATCAGGGACGACAGTGAAGAGCACAACTGCACCAGCTCTGAGATTCTGATTGGCAATAGCTGCTGCTAAGTGTGTCTTGCCACAGCCGTTTGGCCCGATCAGAACAAGCCAACCATCGGGGTTTTGTGCGAATCGGTGTGCTTCATAGTATGCTTCTTGTACAGAATGATGTATTCTTGAAGAATGTATAATGAAATTCTCGAAGTTTTGATTGTGGAAAGCACCCAGATCAGATAGCTCAAGCAATTGTTGTCGTCGCTTTTCTCTTTTCTCGGCCTCTTTACATTCACAAGCAATAGGTTTGCCAAAGTTAGGATGACCATAGGGAACATCAGAACGCAGATATCCTGCTCCTTTGCATTTTGGGCAGAGGCTTTTTGTTCTCAGCAGGGAAGGGGTAGTTACCGGTAGAACCTGTTGTACGCGCTCGTGAACTTCAATTTCGCGCAAGGGTTGCTGGCTCATTCCTGTGGCAGAACGGGGATTGAGCGGCTGCGTATTACGCTGATAGTGCGGAACCTCCTGTGGCAATGCCTGGGGGGCAGGTGGTTGTGACTGCACGAAACGCTCCTCGCGGAGATGGCGTGTCAGGGGCGATCTGGCCTCCGGTACGCGCGCCGGTGGGATAGGTGTATGCCGTGCGCCGAACGAGGTTTTGGCTTGATGTTGAGGCATACTTCTCGCGTCTTGCCAGTTGCTGTCCTGGCGGGTAGTGTAAGGCGTTCCCGGGTCTGTCTGGGGATAGCGCTGCGGGCCGCTACTGACTTCAGTTTCCCAATCGCCATAGCTCATAGTTGCTTCGTCTTCGTCCCAATCCTCCTGCACATCTGCATAGGGTGGGGCCGGGTACGTCTCATAGAAATCCCGGTCTACCTTTGGCAATGCTGCCTCCCGTGGGTAGGGGTCAGAGGGAGAGCGAAATTCGGAGCGATCGGTGGGAAGACCTGGCTCTTCTGGTGGCTGGTTGGGACGGGTATAGCTTGAACGAGTATCGCTATCGCTCCTGCGCAACGGTTGATTACTGGTACGCTGCGGCGGAAATTTAGACACTTGTCTTTGCCCTGGTTTCGCCATGCCGCCGTAGACAGTTTGTTGAGGATACGCCCTGGAAGGTGGCAGTTCCGGGTTAATGGGTGAACCCGGCTGGCCCAGTCGTGCAGTTTGTTCAGGCAAGGGAGGACGCCGTGCGTAAGGTTGTCCTGGTCGCTGTGCTTGCGTGCCAATATCCTGCTGTGTTGAGCGTTGGTCCTGTGTCTGTTGACGTTGTGCGGCCGTTCTATTAATAATATCATTCAGGCTTTCCATTGCTGCCTGCCTTCCGTTTCCCAGCGCCTCAAAATCGCGCTGATATAGCTCCAATTTCGCTTATTGTGCTGCACGGCCTCTCGGAATGCCGCCTCGATCCACTCTTGTGGATACTGGTCGGCAGCATCTTTGAGTTGGTCAGCGATGAGCGGAGAGAGTAAGCCTATATTTTGTTCATATAATACAAAAATATTAGGACGTTCGACTTGAACCTGGACATTACGGGCTATTTCAGTGCTATTGTTCTGTTTCCGCGCGCCGGCGGGTACCGCGATTTCGCTTTCCTGTTCGATTTGCTCTCCCTCGACATCGAGAAGACGCGCGGGAACGATTTGACCTCCCTGTAGCTCGTTCACTACTTTACGGCTACGAGGTGTGTTAAAGAAATACCAATCAATAATCTCTGCTTGCTCGTCTCCTTCACTCACTAGTCGTAAGTGTATCCTCAAAAGGGTTCCGCGCGCAAGTGCCAATTCTAGACCCTGGTGCAAACGCTCCTCAGGTGGTCGGGGGTCACCCCTGCGTTTGAGGCTGCGCAACAAGACGTGGTCTGCCCGCAGATCATTGCCGCTCACGCAGCGCGGGTTGCCCTTTTTTTGTGCCAGGAGCCAGAAAAGGTGGAGTGTCACTTTCAGTTCAGCGCTATCCTCGATTTCCGGCAAAAGTACCGTGAAAAATACTTCCGGTACGGGCACGAATGGATTTTTCCCTGATGGGAATCCAGCAAAACCTGTCATGATGATAAGTCCAGTGATGTATTTTATATGTATTATGCTTTACTCCGATGGGGGAGTGAGCTCCAGGTCATGGAAGCGGGTCTGGCTGGCTTGAAAATAGAGACTGATTGTGCCAACTGGCCCGTTGCGATGTTTTGCGACTATGATGTCCGCGATGTTTTTGCGTTCGGTTTCCGGGTTATAGACGTCGTCGCGATAGATGAACATGACGATATCCGAGTCTTGCTCGATGCTACCGCTTTCGCGAAGGTCTGACAACTGGGGTACTTTGGACTGGCGGCTCTCCACGGCGCGAGAGAGCTGGGCCAGCGCCAGAACAGGCACGTTTAGTTCGCGCGCCAGGCTTTTCAGGTTGCGGCTAATCTCGGAGATCTCCTGCACGCGGTTCTCGTTGCGCTTGCCGCTTCCTGACATCGACTGCATTAATTGCAGATAGTCAACTATAATCAAATCAATGTTGCGCTCGGCATGCAGGCGTCGAGCCTTGCTGCGCATCTCTACTGTCGAGATACCAGCTGTATCATCGATCCAGATATTGGCTTCTGAGAGTGTACCCATGGCATAGACGATGCGCTCCCACTCGTCATCTTCGATCCAGCCGGTGCGCAAACGCTGCTGATCGATCGCCGCATCCATGGAGAGGAGGCGCTGCACCAGTTGTTCTTTGCTCATTTCAAGGCTAAAGATGGCGACGGAGCGCTGGTGTTTGATGGCGGTGTTGTGCGCCATAGTCAAAGCCAGGCTAGTTTTCCCGATGGCAGGTCTGGCAGCTAAAATAATCAAATCGGACTTTTGCAGACCGCCCGTCAGGTGATCCAGGTCGGTGAAGCCAGTGGGTACGCCGACGATGGTGCCGCGCCTTTCATGGAGCTGATCGAGTTTATTCATATATGCGGAGAGGATGTCGCGCAGCAGAGCGAAGTCACTGCGCGCGTGGCGCTGGCTGATATTGAAAATCAGCTGCTCGGCTTTATCAAGGGCTACATCCGCGTCTTCCTCCTGGTAGGCGACGGCCGCGATCTGTCCGGCGGCTTCGATGAGACGGCGCAGAATGGCATTGCGCTCGACGATGCGCCCGTAATACTCAACGTTGCCGCTGGTTGGCACCAGATTAATGAGGGAGGTGATGTAGCTGGCTCCGCCGACATCTTCCAGCTTGTTCCGTCGCTCTAGTTCATCACAGATCGTGATGAAATCAGCGGGTTGGCGCTGCTCATAGAGCTGGATGATGACCTCGTAGATGGTGCGATGTGCATCGCGATAGAAATCGTCAGGGAACAGAAATTCTGCCACCTGGATAATTGCCTCCGGATCGATAATGATGCTGCCGAGCACTCCGCACTCTGCTTCAATGTTCTGAGGTAATAGTTTCTCCACGTGTCTCCCCTGCCGTTTTGATGGTAATCCCTCTGCTAGTTATATTAGCACATTGGTTCGACTTTTAACACGTCGCAGAGCGACATCTCGTCTGAAATTGTGCGCCTCAAAAGTGTACCGAATCTTTCTGTCGAAATCAATTGATGGGTATATTTGAGTAATGTGGATATGTGGATATCTCTGGTGTGTGTATGTGCTTGAATTTTGTAGCAGGATGACATAACATAGGGTTTTCCCCCACTTGTCCACAATTTTGACAGGGTTATCCCTACTTATCCACGAATTTATCCACACACATATCCACAGAGAAAAGTCATAAGCAAAGCAGAGATTCTGTCACTTATCCATAGTGGGAAGAGGACCGTGTCAAGTCAAATGAAAATGTTACTGAACTGCGAGGGCTTGACCCAACTAGATGGGAGGATTATTATAGCAGAGAGAAAATTCACACTCGGGTTCAAGCTGGCCACCCACCGGATTACCAAAAGATAGCAATCATTGATTGGCTGGGGGCCTCATAATACGTAAAGAAGGAGTACTTTTCGAACCCCATGCCAAAAACAACAAAACGCGCAAGCACCAAGCGCGCAGCAAGAATAGCCAAAGCTCATGCCACTGAGCTGCCAAAATTAGAGGTCAAAGAACCTGCTAAAAGGGCTCCTGGTTATAAGCCCCCCAAACGAGGACTGGCCCGCTATCCCTGGGGTATCTTTTTGAGCGTCCTTATTATCGCACTAGGAATTTATACGCTCTACTTCTATCACGTCGGTCCCTTCGCACCGCCTTCCGTGAAGCCGAAAACCACGCCAGTGGTCAAAGTTTCGCCAACGCCGCTGGTGCCAACGTCGACTCCATCAACGACCCCTTCACCCTGTTTATCGATTGTAGGAAAGCTGACTGATAGTTCTCCCGGTCCGAGTGGCGCGGACTTCAATAAGATTACGCATACGTACAGCCAGGCTCCCGCGATGACGATAGATACCAAGAAGATCTATTGCGCTGGAATCAATACTAATCGTGGTCTGGTCGTGGTGGAACTCGATCCGCAGCTGGCACCAAAAACTGTCAATAACTTTGTGTTCCTGGCACAGCACCATTTTTATGACGGGCTCAAATTCCATCGCGTCGTACCCAAGTTCATTATTCAGACAGGTGACCCTCAAGGAACAGGTCAGGGTGGTCCTGGCTACAAATTCAATGATGAGTCTGTACTGGCAAATTACACCGCCGGTTGTATTGCTATGGCCAACGCAGGCCCTAATACCAATGGCAGCCAGTTCTTCATCTGCACAGCCGACGACACAAAGGCCTTGCAAAAATCGTATAATCTCTTTGGGCATGTCGTGAAAGGTATGGATGTCGTGCTCAAGATTCAAGGACCTGGCGATACCTCGAGCTCAAAGAATATTAAACCAGATGTTATCGACCATGTGATTGTGGTTGCGGCGTCGTAGGTTGGAGACGAAAGGATAATTTGATTATGGCACAGAAGAGTTATAGCGGGCCACCTCCAATGGTGATTGACCCTGCTAAAAAGTATGTGGCAACGTTCCATACGGATGTAGGAGATTTCCAGGTGGAACTATTTGCAGCGCAGGCCCCTCAGACTGTGAATAATTTCGTGTTTTTAGCGCGCGAGGGTTTTTACAATAATACAACATTTCACCGCGTCATTCGCGGTTTCATGGCTCAGGGTGGGGATCCCACCGGTACAGGTACAGGCGGCCCGGGGTATAAGTTTGCCGACGAGCGCGGGGCGCTCTCTCTGAAACATGATCGCGCTGGTATCCTGTCGATGGCAAATGCTGGCGCCAACACCAATGGCAGCCAGTTCTTCATCACTTTTGGGCCAACGCCGCACCTCAATGGTAAACACGGGGTTTTTGGGGTAGTGACTTCAGGAATGGATGTCGTGCAGTCGATTCGTGAGCGCGATCCAGGCCGAGCACGTGAGCCCGGCACGGGGATTCGTTCGATAGAGATCACAGAACAATAGGGGCAATATAAAGAGGAGCATGGGCCGCGGTCCATGCTCCTCTTTATATTGTGTACGCGCCGCTATTGATAGCCTATGTAATAGGGGTGTTTTCTAGTTGCCAGCCACGCTCCCAGGAGACTGGCCAATCCACCGATGATGCCCCATACCAGGAGGAAGATCAGCGAGACTAATAAGCCACCCAGCACTCCGCCACTGCCGGCTGTCGTAGTTGTACTGGCGCTATGTTGAACGCCAGGATAGTTAGGAATATAGTTTGTGATAAAACTGAAGGCATACACAATGAGACCTGCGACAAAACCCGCCAGGAAGCCCAATCTGCGTTGCACGACGATCTTGCCCGCGATGAAGCCAGCAATACCTAAGATCAAGAGGGAGATGACAAAGGTCAGCACGGCATAGCCAAAGATGGTGAAGGCGAGGGCGCTTTTGACCGCTGTATCCTTTGCTATGTCGTAGGCGTGATATGTGGAAGCATTCGCTAGCGTAATGGCGAGGCTTTGCGCTATACAGAATATTCCCGCAATAGCTCCGATGAGCACTGCATTGCGAACACGATCTCGTGGAAGATCGGTAGTAGAGACTTCAGAGTCTCGCATACGGCCGCTCCCTTCAGTGGCTTACTTTGACCTGTGTGTAAACATTCGAATAGGTGTTGATGAGTTCCCAAGTGCTGAGTGGCCAATAGACTATAACTGCCTTGCCTACAAGATCAGCTTTCGGTACAAACCCCCAGTCACGCGAGTCATCGCTGAGCGGGCGATTATCCCCTAAGACGAAATATTCATCCATTGGAACTTTAATAGTTTTTCCGGAAGGGTTGTAGGCCTCGCTGATGTAGGGCTCATGCAGCACAACGCCGTCAACTTGAACCGTTTTATTATCCAGGGTTACGGTGTCTCCCGGCAAGCCAATGACCCGTTTGATAAAATCTTCAGAGGTATCGAGTGGATAATGAAAGACGATCACATCTCCACGTTCTGGGGCATGGAAGAGGTAGGCGATTTTATTTACCAACACATAATCATCGGTCTGGAGCCCTGGTAGCATACTGGGGCCGGAAACGCGATAGCTCTGAATTGCAAAGCGAATCACTAAAAAGATGATTAACGTCAATGCGATTGTTTCAACGATTTCTCTTGCTAGATGTGAACGTTGTTTCAAGTCAAACCTCGTCTATGTTCATTATTGGGGTGTATAGCAACATACACTGAAGGTACTACGTTTTACCAAATTGAAAGTTGCTGATGTGTATAGGTTGGAAAACGACATAGCCATCAAAGATGTAACGACGGAAGTGCCGGTGTTCGAAAGCCATGATCCGCGGGAAATGGAAAGCCGGCGAAGAACGGAGCGGAAAGATATAGAAAGCATGCGGGTCTTTTGTGATGATACTCCAGTAAGGCAGATAACGGTTGTAACCCTGCTCGATGTGATTGGTTACAACCGCGCAGATAATGCGCTCGTTGCTCTGGAAAGAAATACGATCGCAGGTCCAGTACTCTGAGTATATATGAGTTGCATGCAAACGCAGGAGGCCGGAAATCAATGCTTCCTGCTGCCGATTGACCGCCTGCGTCGATGGGACGGTCTTCTCTGTATTGACAAAACCCATGAGCAAAATCACAGCAATATAGAGCAAGATCGTACCATTCAGAGCCGCCAGAAGTTTGGCTTTCCATGACGATGTTGCGTTGAAGGCGCTAACATGTTCCCACAGCGGTGCAATGATGGCCGGAGTGGTAACAAGCAAGCAGAATAGATAGCGCGAGCTCGACCAGGGGTCCAGAGCTGAAACAGGACTATAGGTAAAGAGTAAAATCGTCAAGCAAGCACTTGCCAGGAGCATCAGGCGCGCGAAGTAGCGAATAGAGGACTGCCGTTTTACGGCGGCTGCACTATCTTGAGCCTTATGTCGCAGCCTCCAGATGGCTCGAATATTTTGGAAGGCCGCAATGATCAAAAGCAAAAGGTAACCGGCAGTCCAGCTACCCTGGAAAAGCGTGCAATCCAGACTGGTATGACTGAACAAGCCAAAGAGCGGTAAATGGCGGTCAAGGCAGATAGGATTGGCGCCTGTTGCGTTGGGAATACTGACCAGCAGAGTTCCTACAGCTTTTTGTACAACAGGGATGTAATTGACGGCATTTCCTGCTACATCGGAATGATAGATACGTAAAAAATAGGATAATGAATTTTGATAAGATGATGCAGTGAAATTATAGATAAGCAAGGGGAGCACGCCTAGAAGAAAACACACGATAACGCATAGCGGTGCCCAGGTGCGCCATTCACGCCAACAGAAAGCAACCAGCAGGAGGCCCGAGGTCAAGGCAAATGGTATTACAAGCAGGTCCGTCCAGATGCTGAATCCCACTAAGAACCCCCAGAACCCATAGACTACGAGGCGTCTCCAACGCTCGCGGGTGGAAATGTCGCGATTGTACGAAAGAGCCAGCCAGGTGGCAATAAGCAATTCAAGCGCGCCAAAAAGTAATGTTTCAGGATAACCACCAATAGCTTTCAACTGTATCGACAGAATCTCTTGCGAGCCGAAACTGAGCAGGCAGAGAGTAACAAGTGCCAGGTTTCTGGTGAATAACAAGGCTGTGAGTAGATAGATACTGACGAGAAAAAGGGCGATGATGATGATCAGGCCAAGTCGAAGCACGAACAATGAGGGACCAAAGAGATGGAAGAGTATGGCAGCAAGGTAGGCCTCGAATGATCCCATATAGCCCTGACCGTAGAAGAAAATAGGGTATTCACCACGATAGGCAATATGGCGAGCCATCAAACCTAACGTGCCTTCATCACTATCTGTTGCGGGCCAACCCTGAACTATAAGGATGATGCGCAGTACTATCGCGAAGAGTATGATAAAAAAAGCGCATAAACCATGTCTATTAATGTTGAGATGTTTTAAGAACATGCCAATCTACTGTTAATACAGAAAGGACAGTTATTGCCAGTGCTAAGATAGCATACTAGCATACTTTCTGTATATAGACAAGCAAATTGTGCAGAAGAGGTTACCAGGGACGAATGATAAGATGTCCCTGGGCAACCGCGTGTACAATGTCCGCGCGGCTCACGATGCCAACGAGCTTACCATCTTGCACGACCGGAACTCGTTTGATCTTGCGCTCGGTGAGGAGCAAGGCAATTTCGCTGACGGGAGTCTCTTCATTGACCGAGGTGACCTCAGTGCTCATAATGTCGGAGACGCGGAGTCCTTCCTTGTCGACCTTGCTGATAATATCGGCTTCTGTGACAATCCCGATAATATCGCTGCCTTCATCGACAACCGGTAGACCGCTGATGCGATGCTGGTCAAGCAGCTGAGCAGCTTCTTGAGCGCTGGCATCTGACCTGATAGTGTAAACTTTGCGGGTCATGATATCTTGTGCGATCATCCTGGCACATTCCTTTGCGTGCTGAGAAAGTATAGCAGAGAAACTTCGTCGTTGTTATTCATGATACCATATCCACCGCATTTTTGATATTCAATCTGGTCTTACCTGCCGCTGATACTACGCTACACCGGTGACATTGCGAAACGGTTGGGGTTTGACCTGGTTGAAGTGGGAGCATATGCGTCGTCCATATCGCTTGCACGCAGTGTTCGTCGTAGATTTGACAGTGCTGCCTGTATACGCTTTTTGAGGGTATTTTCCGAGATCCTTAATATCTGGGTCATCTCAGGAAGGGTCATGCCACTGTAATAGTGCAGAACGATGACCGTTCTCTGTTTGACAGGCAGGTTCTTGATAGCCTGGGCGAGGTCCCAGTCTCGTTCCATTCGTCCCTTGTGGTCGTCTGCCACCTGAGCGAGAATGTTTGTTTCTTGATCGGCCAACGATTGACGAATAAATGCTGTGGAGCGTGCCAGGCGGCGCTTGAAACTGATACATTGATTGACGACAATGCGCGTGAGCCAGGAGCGCAGAGCCCCTGTATCGCGCAGAGCGGGAAGGTGCTGCCAGACCTGGATCAGAGCATCTTGCACCACATCTTCAGCTATGTCACGGTCTCCCACGATCATGTTTGCCGTTCGCAACATCAAAGAACTATACTGATTGACAATATCGTTAAAAGCTTCTTGCTCACCTTGCAATGCACGTGCTACAAGAGCCTGCTGCTCGCTCTTGCCTGGATTCTCGTTTGCGAAGCCTACGTTCTCTGTATCTTGTAGTTCCGGCGGGCCTATATCTTCTGCGCCGTTAGAACTATTGGTTAGGGGCTCTATGGCCATAAGTGCTACCATTTTTTCGCGGTCCTTCTGATAAAACATTATGCAAAGTATGTACATAGTTATAACACAAAGTAAACAAGTTTACAAGGTGAGCAGGCTCATGATTTTTGGTATGAATAATGTTTGTTCAAGGTTGAGGGGCGTGAGGCGTTTCTTTTTTCGCATTGTTCAGGGGGTGGCGATGAGGTGAAAATAAAAAAACGGAGGGGTATGTATATCCTCTCCATGGCTGGGGTGCAGGGATTCGAACCCCAATCGGCCGATCCAGAGTCGGCAGTCCTACCGTTGAACGACACCCCAATAGAACAGGCTGCATACTTGCAGCCTGACATTTGTGAGGTGTATGATACTCCAACTTTTGCAAGATGTCAAGCAGTTTTTTCTGGTGATTCCCCATAAGTCCGCCAGAGATCCTTCGCTACGCTCAGGATGACACAACCCCTGGCTGTCATCCTGAGCGTAGCGAAGGATCTCTGGCGCGCATTTGTCCAGCCAACCTGCCTCACTGTGTACACGATGGAAGAGACGCGTTCAATCGGCTAGAGCCTCGGCACGCTGTTCGCCACGCGAAATCACATCCCGTCTTTTGAAGCCAAACCAGTAGATGGCGCCGACTCCAAAGAGGATAATGAGAGAGAACTCAAAGATCGGGATGTTACCGATGACGTTGAGCACAGGGATGCTGGCCCAGGAGGTGAAGACCAGGTTTAGCGCCGGGTTAGTATAGACGCTGCGGAGGCCGCCAAACCAGAGGAAGTTGATAATCATCAGGCCGCCGTAAATCAATGCTAACACGTTGATGATAATCCCCCACCGGCCGAGGCTGAAAGGAGTCTTTTCTCTTGGCCACCCCCTGAATCGAGCGCCAAGTGACGCGACGTTATTCATGAAGTACGACGTATAAATCAAGCCTGTTGCGGCTGTCACTATGACACCGATGGCGGTGCTGATCAGGAAAGGAAGTGCGGAGAGCACAGCGACGGCGATGCCTGCCCAAAGTGGAGTACGGAATGTCGGATTAACTGCGCCCCAGATTCTGCCAAAGGGAAGACGACCGTCGCGTCCCATCGAGAACATCAGACGAATGGTGGCGGACTGGATAGCCAGCGTGCAGACGAAGACAGCTATAAGCACCACAAACAGGTACACGTTTCCCCAGAATGGACCAAAAGCATCCTGGATAATCTGCGGTAACGCCGTCAGGAAGTTAGGTCCCTGCGCGATGCCCTCAATTTTTTTGACATTTTGGATCGAGAGCAGCGTTCCACCGAGGAAGAGCAGACCTGCGATGAATGAGAGACCGATGGACCAGAGGACACCGCGTGGAGCGTTCTTCTGTGGATTTCTGGTCTCTTCCCCGAGCGTGCCTGCCGTGTCGAAGCCATAGATCACGAAGAGTGACATGAAGAGAGCAGCTATGAAAGCTCCGGCATAGGTGACGCCGAAGCCAGGAGTCCACTCATTGCCAGGAGACTGGAGCGATGTTTGCGGGCCAGTAAAGAGGAAGCTGGCAGGTTGGTGGTTGTGGAATAAGAGCAGGATCAGCGCAAAGCCAAACATGCCGATGATCTCAGCCGCCACACCAATATTATTAATGATGGAAACCAGCCTTACACCCGCGATGTTGATGAGAGTGCAGAGTATGATCGCGACCAGGGCGATGAAGACGGCGTTGTTCAAACCTAGAATGGTTGCTGGAATGTTGGGGAAGATGGCCAGCAGCGGGATAGGAACGGTAAATGCGACTGCTGTGACTGTCAGAACGCCAGCGAAGAAATAGGTCCATCCAGTAAACCAACCGAGGGTAAAGCCCGAGAGGCGCTTGCTCCACTGGTAGATTGAGCCCGCGATTGGAAAGTGCGAAGCAAGTTCAGCGAAGTTGAGGGCAACGAGGAACTGTCCGCCAGCAACGATTGGCCACGTCCAGAAAAACGCCGGGCCACCTGCGGCTAAGCCGAGATAGAAGAGAGAGAATGTGCCAGTCGAAACCGAGATGTAGGAGAAAGCAACTGCGAAATTGGAGAGGAACCCCAGCGTTCGCTGCAATTCCTGTCTGTAGCCAAACCTTTGCAGTAATGCTTCATCTTTCTCGTGCTGGGATAAATCTGGTTGCGCCATTGATAAATGCCTCCTTTGTGGTAGATAATACCAATGTTAATACTACATAGTAGAGTTTCTTTTTTATAATTGCTATG
>Ga0209577_10002983_pt1 | contig 15997 bp, 16 predicted proteins | sample GraSoiAngelo_109_FD_185874 | JGI IMG/M metagenome (GOLD analysis project Ga0209577, IMG submission 185874) | Grasslands soil microbial communities from the Angelo Coastal Reserve, California, USA - 14_0903_12_20cm (SPAdes) (version 2) | ecosystem: Environmental > Terrestrial > Soil > Grasslands...
CACAGGAAACGATCCGGCGTGCGGTTCGTGCTGCTGGTTGTGGCTCCAAGGCCTCTTTGAGTACAGATCTGCTAAGGAGTCAGCACGGTGGATGACCCCATGACTCCCAAAGAGCAGCATCAAGCGTGGAAGTCGTCTTCCCCAAGGGGAAGTGGAGGACACTTGACATCATATTGCACACGAGTCGTTTCAAGGGGAGTGCGCGTTGGTGTCTTCCTTGCCTTGTTTTCCTCCCGCAGACAAGAAGCGATGTTCTTGACCCAGGTAGGTCTTGCTGAAGGCCATGCAACAAGGGAACATTGATCGTTTTGGCATCTGTCTCTCACTTTTCTGAACAGATGTCCCAAGCGGGATGCCTCTGCAAGGCAGAGAAGAGCATGAAAGTCTCAGGGAGCCATGTGACCAAATTGAAGAGCTTTTCAGGGACTGACGAAGGAAGTTGAGTAGGCGACTGGCGAGGTACTATCTTGCAATAGCCCTTTTCCCGTCGCCCCTCTCCGAACGAAGCGTGACCGTTTCCGTATCACTTCGCTCTCCAGTGGTCAATCCTGTCGCCCAAAGGCGACCAGTGACGCTCAATGCCACTGTGGCTCTCCGCATCTCGCGTCCCACATGGCTGTTGATCGTCTGACCACCTGTGCCCCTTTATCCTGTGGATGGCTCTCCCATCCGCGCCTTCAGAGACGTGACCCTCGCGATTCCTCTGGGCACTCCGTTTCCCTGGAGGTCGCCCTCCTAAGGCGCATCCCGTGTTCCGTCACGATGAGACGTTTCTGCGCCACGTAGGTACCTCACACATCACCTTCATGAGACCTCATTGGTCCCCATCCTTCCTGCGAGAGTACCCGGAACGGCTACTTCATCCTGGGTACAGAAAGGCTCTGGCTCCAAGCGTTCTGCCAGAGGACGTGTGCTTCCATCATCGGTGATTGAGGTTCGAGCAATCCTGCCCTTACCATATGGCGCGGAACTCGCGAGCCTGAGGCTACAACGCTTTGGCCTTTTGCCGCTTTCGCGGCATGCTGTTGTTCCGTCTTCCTTTCGGAATCGGGTGAGCCGGTGTTCCTAGAACCTCTCTCGAATTCTAGCCGACTGCGGAGGCTCTCTCATCGTGCGTGACACGGCGCACGTGGCCAGTACAAGGATCAGCATTATTTTTGAAACACAACCTTGTAAAAAGAACGCGATGTGTCATACTTATAGCCACAATATAAATAAAATGAATTTTTGTAGTAAGGGGGCGAATTGTGCCGCATGCGATCCGCAGCCCACTACTGAAGCTTGAAAGGAGCAAACTAATGCGCATTACTAAACTACGGACAACACCGGTCGCAGTACCGTTCCGCACCGACGAAATATGGGCGTTTGGTCGGCGCCGCGGCCAGGCTAGTGTGCTGCTCGAGCTGGAAACCAATGAAGGTGTAACCGGCTTGGGTGAAGCCGCCACCTACCCATCCACGGATATTGTGCTAGCCGTCTTCCGCAGCCTGGAGCCGCTCGTGATCGGCTCGGATCCTTTCAGGATAGAGCAGCTTGTGCGGCGAATTGATGTGGTTGGCACATGGCACCACGTAGGATACACGAGCCCGGCGATGGCTGCTGTCGAAATGGCCTGTTGGGACATTGTGGGCAAGGTCGCCGGGCAGCCGCTGGTCAACTTGTTTGGCGGCCGTTTCCGCGACGAGGTTGAGTATTTTTACTACGTGGCCAAGGCGGAGCCGCAAGAAGTTGCCGACGAAGGCCGCCGCGCTGCCGAGGCCGGCTTCTCGACCTGCTACGTCAAAGTTGGCGCGGACAACCCACAGACCGATTTGGACCGCGTTGCCGCACTGCGCGACGGTGCCGGCCCTAACATGAAAATCCGGGTCGACGCCAACGAAGCGTGGTCGCCCGGCGCGGCAGTGCAAATGATCCGCAAGCTCGAACGCTATGACCTCGAGCTTGTCGAGCAGCCCGTCTCTGGTCGCAACCTGTCGGAGATGGCTTACGTGCGTAGCCGTGTGGATACGCCGCTCCTTGCCAACGAGGCGTCCTGGACTCGGCACCACCAACTTGAGGTCATCCGCCACGGCGCCGCGGATGTAATTGAAGTCGACAATCAGATGGACGGCGGCTTGGCCAATCTCCGCCGCTCGGCCGGTATATGCGAAACCGCAGGGCTGCCAGTCATCAAGCATAGTCTTGGCGAGCTGGGTGTCGCGCTGGCAGCCACCACGCACGCGCTGGCAGCCACACCGAACTTCCGCTACGCCAACCAGGCATATGGTGCCTTGCTCACCGATGACATTGTCAAGGGATTCGGTGGCCCGATAGAAAACTATACCAACGGCTGTTTGAAAGTTCCGATGGGACCCGGGCTTGGCGTTGAGCTGGATCGGGGCAAGGTCGAGCAGTACGCTAAGCTTTACAAGGAAGAGGGTGACTCATTCGCGTTTCACGACCCGAATGCGCTTCAGTCTTCCCAAGCCTTGCCGAAATTCTAGCCAGATGTGTGCCTGCTACAGCAGAGCGTTCTGCGAGTTTGTGGTGAATACTTCGCAGCCTGTTTCGGTGACGGCTACCGTGTTGGAAACGAAGTAGTCGCCCAGCCGCGAGCCGACCAGCCAGGATAGGATGTGGAAGACCATGCCGGCTTGCAGAACAAGGTCGCTGCCCTCGCGCAGGCTGTACATGCGGTTGCCGCCTTCGGTCCAACTCGGCGGAAAGCTAATGCCGACCATGTAGCCGCAGTGATGGCGGCGATATTCGGGGATTCCCGCTTTGTCGACGACGGACTGCCAGGCTTGGTAGACCTCGTGAGCGGTGACGCCGGGCTTCATGGCCTCGGTCACCGCGTTAAATGCCTCCAGGCAAACATTTTGCACTCTTTCAATGCCAGTGGGAGGATTGAGGTAGATAAACCGGCCCATTGGCGCGTGGTAGCGCTGATAGCAGCCAGCCAGCTCGACAAAGAGCGTATCGTCCGGTGCCAAAAAATTCTGGCCCCAGGTTGTATGCTCTTCGTCTAACCGGCTGGTCGGCCGGATAAAAGGGCCGAAGCTGGGCGGCTCGCCTCCCGCCAAGATCATTTCCTTAAACACTTCGGCAGCTATAGCTTTTTCGTTAACGCCCGGTGTCGTAGCCCTGATGGCAGCCTCCATCATCCGCTCCGAAATGACGGCGGCTTGCCGGACAGCCGCCAGCTCCAGCCTGGACTTGGAAAACCGCAGCGTGTTCATGAAGTTGTGCGAGTTCTGCCACTCTACCTCTGGCAAACTTTCAATCAGTTGTTTGGTGTCGATATACGAGCGGTAGAGCGTCCCCATGTCCATGCCGAGCCGCACTTGCCCGCTCAGGCCCTTTTCCTTGAGCACCGTGGCGGCTACCTGGACCGGCACCTCACTATCTTTAAAACCGCGGAATTCGACCCGTGACGCGAGCTGGTTTCTAATCGTCGCGCCGTCCACGTTGCGGGCAATGAGAGCAAGGTTGCCTTCGCGCGGGACAATCAACAGGTGAAAGCCAAAGTAACCCCAGTGGTTCAGCCCCGCCAAGTAGTAAATATTTTCCGGCGATGACAGCAGGCAGGCGTCGAGTCCTTCTTCTTCCATCTTAGCGCGCATGCGTTTCAGCCGCGCGGCGTATTCTTCTTCCGGGAACACTTCAGAGTGCATGGGCGCGTCTCCTTCCTATTTTGTTTCGCTATGCGGTTTTCTATTATATCACCATGGCGATCAACTCCCTTGACGCGCGACGCCACGAGCTCACATTTCAGCGTTGACATGGAGTCCTGTTGCCGTTAGGAACGGGCCACGCTTGGCCCGTTTGCCCAGGTAGTGCTCGTACTTCAGGATGGGTTCGTTATCGAGGAAACTACACTTCCACACCTTTTGCCTGACACGGATCATATGGAAATAGCGTTTCACAGTCAAACAACACGAGAAGAACGGATAGAATGGACATGTACAGCCGACAGCGGTTATGCCGCAGTATAGCCTCCATCGACTGCAAGAGAAGCTCCTGTCACATGGCTGGATTCGTCTGAGGCAAAGTAAAGAATGGCCGAAGCCACGTCTTGCGGGGAGGCAAAGCGATGTTGGGGAATGGTAGCCACGGTCGCTTCTCTGAAGCGCTCTGGATCGGCTTGAGCCGCCAACCACGCCTCGAACAATGGCGTTTGGGTCAGGCCAGGGGCCACCGCGTTGACCCTGATGGAGTACCTCGCAAGGTCGATGGCGGCCCCGCGTGTCAAGCTCAGTAAGGCCCCCTTGGTGGCCCCGTAGATGGTCATGGTTGGTACCCCTACAGATGCGGTCCGCGAGGTCACGTTGATGATAGACCCGCCTTTGCCACTGCGGCGCATGGACCGGGCCGCCTCCTTTAGCATCAAGAACGCACCGATGAAATTTACCTCGAGGATACGTCTTACGTCTTCCAGAGCTGTCTCCAACAGGTCACTCGTAAAATCGATGCCGGCGTTGTTGACGAGCACGTCAAGGCCACCCATCGTCGTCGCAAGCGCGACGGCTTCGGCTGCAGCGGCGGGATCGGCTACGTCCCCAGCGACAAAGGCGGCCTTGTCTTTGCCCAAGAAGGATACTAACTCTTCGCCGAGCTCTGTGCGTCGTGCAACCAGCACCAGCTTTGCCCCTTCTGCTACGAATCGCTCGGCCGTCGTCCTGCCGATTCCTAAGGTTGCGCCAGTGATAACGGCGATTTTGCCGTTCAGACGTCCATTCATGATTACACTCCACGACCGTTCATCCGGACCATTCGCGGTCTAGGGCGGCGACAAGCAACATCTTGACAGACCGTTGTCAGTACGATACCTGATGGACATATGACATCAGATATATGATATCATACCTAATTTCATCGGTCAACCTCTTGACAAACCTTCGCAACTCTGATAAAATATATGACATCATATGTCATACGAATGATGTATGATGTCATACAGCTGATGCAGGACACCTCAAGAGGGGGGATGGGTGCGGAAGAGCGTGACAATATCTTTGTTAGGAATGACGGACATGGCTGACGTCCCTGATGTCTTACAGAAGATAGCACCGAGGAACGATCCTACCAAACTGAGTGACCAGGTGGTCGGCGAAATCGAGCGCCTCATCCTCAGTGATGAGTTGCGGGAAGGGGAGAAGTTGCCCACCGAGGCTGAGTTATGCCAGGCGTTCGGTGTGAGCCGCAGCGTGATCCGGGACGCTGTGCGCACCCTTTCTGCACGCGGACTAGTACGTGTCCAGCATGGGCAGGGCACGGTGATCGATCTTCCCAGTGAGACCGCCGTGGCGGACGCGCTGATCTTGCACCTGCTGCGGTCCAACCTTACTATCCACGACGTTCTGGCGGCACGCGCCGCGATCGAGACCGGGGTTTGCCCGGTGGCTGCACAGCGTGCCAGCGAGAATGACATCAGGCAATTGGCGGCAGACCTTGCCTCCCTCGAGGAGGCGCTTCAGCGAGGAGACTGGCAACACGTCCAGGATGAGCACCTGGCCTTCCATCTCGACCTACTCCGGGCCACCAACCTCCCCGCTCTCGAGGTCATGCTCAGGCCCTTGCAGCATGTCGTGATGCTCAGCTCGGTGCCACCATACGTAGATCGCCCGGAGTTCTGGGAGGCCTCAGCCCACCAGGCCATTCTCGATGGCATTCGGGCACGCGATGAGGATCGGACACGACAGGCGCTCAGAGATCACTATATGATCATGGAAACCCCAGCGTACGCAGAGACGCAGGCAACCCCACTGCGCGATGCGCCAATGGTTCATGAGGTCCTACAGCGCATACGGCGTGGAAAGCTCTTCAGCTAGCGCGACGCGTCTGATGAAGGGGGTACATAGTGGGTGCATCTTTTCGCTCTTGTCTTTCGTGTAAAGGACAAATGTGCAGCGCAATAGCTTCACGGTGTTGTTCTGTTCAGAGCTGTTGGTTCTCTGAATATAGCCTGGGGCATGCTCTTTTGTCCCATCGAGCAGCTAAAGTGAGCATGGGTAAGAGAAGCTTGTCCTTATATCAAAACATCAGAGTAGGAGGGAGAAGCTTGTGTCTCTTCAAGATCGCTTGCTAGAGGTTGGCACCAGCGCGGCTGACTGGCCTGGCCCAGCTAACCGTGAGCAACTGGAGCGCCGCAAGCGCTATGTTGCGCGCGGGGTAAGTAGCACGATACCAATATTTGCCGCCAGAGGGCAGGGAACCCGTCTCGAAGATGTGGATGGCAACGTGTACCTGGACTTTGCCATCGGTATCGGGACCCTCGCCGTCGGGCACTGCCATCCCAAAGTGGTGGCGGCAGTCAAGGCCCAGGTAGACAACTTCCTGCACACCTGCTTTTCGGTCGCTATGTACCAGCCCTACGTGGACCTGGCACGCCGCCTCACGGATCTCGTTCCTGGCTCGTCTCCCAAGAAAGCTCTGTTCCTCAATAGCGGTGCTGAAGCAGTCGAGAACGTGGTCAAGATTGCCCGCGTCGCCACGGGGCGGAGTGCTGTGGTGGCCTTCCAGAACAGTTTTCACGGGAGGACTCTCCTCACCATGTCCCTGACCGGCAAGATCCATCCTTACCGAGACGGATTCGGGCCCTTTGCCCCCGAGATCTTCCTGGCCCCTTATCCCTATCCCTACCGCTACCCGGGCAGTGAGGATGCCTGTGCCGAGGATGCCCTGGCTGGATTGAGCCACCTGTTCCGCACCCAGGTATCCCCGGAAAGGGTCGCCGCGCTGATTGTGGAACCGGTGCAGGGAGAGGGCGGCTTCGTGGTCGCCCCGCCGCGGTTTCTTCACGAACTGCGCAAGATCTGCGACGAACACCAGATTCTGCTCGTGGCAGACGAGATCCAGACGGGATACGGTCGGACAGGCAAGATGTTCGCAGTCGAGCATTACGGGATCGCTCCCGATTTGCTCCTGGTCGGTAAGTCGATCGCGGCGGGCCTGCCACTCAGTGGGGTGATCGGACGGGCAGACGTCATGGACGCTCCCGTGCCGGGTTCCCTGGGGGGCACCTATAGCGGCAACCCGGTTGCTTGCGCTGCGGCCCTTGCGGTGCTGGACGTCTTCGAGGAGAACAAGCTGCTGGAGCGGGCGATGGCCATCGCACAGGTGGCACGTCCGCGCCTCGAGAAGATGCAGGGGCGTTTCGCCAGTATTGGCGAGGTGCGTGGCTTAGGACCCATGCTGGCACTCGAACTCGTCAAGGACCGCAGGACCAAGGAGCCTGCTCCCGAGTTGACCACCCAGGTCCTGCGGGCCTGTCATCGGCGCGGCTTGATCGTCCTGAAATCGGGTCTCTACGAGAACGTGGTCCGTCTGCACATTCCCTTTGTGGCCACTGATGAGGATGTAAACCAGGGGCTCGACATTCTCGAACAAGCTTTGGAAGAGGGAGAGGCGGAAGAGGGAGAGGCGTACGTCGCATGAGCGAGGTCAGTCAACCAGTAGTGCAGGTGACCAGCAGATGATCAGCAGTGCTGGCAACATGTTCAGACCAGCAATCAGACAAGGAGGTCTCCTATGTATGACATACTGCGGGAGCAGATAAACCGACGTACGTTCATTGAGCGAACGACTCTGACTGTTGCCGGGATCGTCATGACCCCGGCTGTACTGGCGGGGTGCGGAGGAAGCACCTCGACCTCGGGCGAAAGCCTGCTTGACCAGGCCCGCAAGGCCGGCTACATCCGCGTCGGGTTCGCCAACGAGGCTCCATATGGATATGCGGACTCGTCGGGGAAGCTGACCGGCGAGGCGCCTACCGTGGCCGGAGCGATCATGAAGAAGCTCGGCGTGCCGAGCCTGCAGGGCGTCTTAACCGAGTTTGGTGCCCTGATACCGGGGCTGACGGCCAACCGGTTCGACATAATCGCTGCCGGGATGTTCATCACGCCGCAGCGTTGCAACGCCATCCTCTTCTCCAATCCGGATTACCTTGCGACTGAAGCCCTTGCGGTCAAGGCGGGCAACCCGCATAACCTCACCGATTATCAAAGCCTGGCCAACTCCCAGGCGGTCGTGGGAGCCGAAAGCGGGGCGGTGGAAGGCCCGTGGTTGGCGCAATCCGGGGTGTCCTCTTCCCGTATCCAGCACTTTCCCGATGGCCCAACCGGCATCCAGGCACTGGCTTCTGGCCGCGTCGACGCTTTTGCGCTTACCACCATCTCGCTGGAGTACCTGATCAAGACGGGAGGCTACAGGAACCTCGAAGTAACGCAGCCTTTCATCCCCGTCATTGGCGGTCAGAAAAAGCTCACCGCCGGGGGGTATGGCTTCCGTAAGTCGGAGGCTTCCCTGGTCACGCAGTTCAACAAGCAATTGGCCGCAATGCAGCAGAGCGGCGAGTTGGTAAAGCTCGTCGAGCCGTTTGGCTTCACCGGTGTGACGGTGACCGGAGCGTACCAGGTAACCGCTACACAGGTGTGTAAGGCGTAGAGCCTGCCGCCCCGGCTCAATGACGAGCATCAGGTAGAGCATTCGCGCTCGCCTGGTTGTAAGGAGGATACCGATGTCACTAGTAATAACCCTGGCAGACGCTCTCTTCTCAGGGCTCAAGATCACCCTGGAGGTGACGTTCTTCTCGGCGATCCTCGCCTTCGTGGTTGCCTTTGCAGCCGGGATCGCCCGCCTTGCAAGGCAGCGCTGGATCAGGGCCATCGCGACAGTGTATGTGGAAGGGTTCCGCAGCATGTCGGCTCTGGTAGTCATGTTTTGGCTCTACTTCGCGCTCCCCCTCTTCGGCCTCCAGTTGACGGCACTTCAGGCTGGAGTCCTGGCTCTAGGCCTCAGCTATGGAGCATATGGTGCTGAGATCGTTCGTGGCGCTATCGTGCAAGTTCCACGCGGGCAATGGGAGGCAGCTACTGCGCTGAACCTGTCTGCGAGCCAGCGCATGCGGAACGTCGTGTTGCCTCAGGCAATCCTCGCCATGCTTCCACCGCTCAGTAACTTGCTGGTCGATTTGGTGAAAGCGACCTCCCTCGTCTCGCTCATCACCCTGGCAGACCTCACCTTCGAGGGCAAGATCCTGCAGGGCACCCTCGGTCATCCGCTCGAGATTTTCGCCCTCGTCCTACTGGTCTACTTCGTGATCAATTTTGGCCTCACCCGCCTCGTGAGGCTCTTAGAGCGGCGGGTCTCGTATGGACAAGGGATCGGTCGCATTGCTAGAGAGGTGACAGTCACATGATCTGGGACAACTCTTTCGCCCTGAGCGTGCTCCCAGTGATCGCCCAGGGGCTCGCAATCACGGTGCTCATTACGTTCACTGGCACCGCCATCGCGCTGTGCATAGGGCTGGTGCTTGCCATCATGCGACGGGCGCGGGCAAAATGGATCTCCCTGCCTGCTGAGGCCTTCGTCGAGTTTGTGCGCGCCACCCCCCTGCTCGTCCAGCTCTTCTTCTTGTACTTTGGGCTTCCTGTCTTCGGAATCTCCCTGTCGGCCCTGGTGACAGGCATCATTGGCATCGGTCTCAACTACAGTGCCTACACCGCTGAGGTCTATCGGGCTGGCATCGAAGGGGTTCCGCGTGGGCAGTGGGAAGCGGCGCGAGCCTTGAACTTTTCGCACGGCCAGACGTGGGTCCGAATCATCTTGCCTCAGGCGGTCCGCAAGGTCATCCCGGCCCTCGGAAACTACTTGATCGCCATGTTCAAGGACACGCCGATTCTCGCCTCCATTAGCGTCCTCGAGATGCTGGAGCAGGCCCAGATCGTTGGGTCGGAGAACTTCCGCTACCTTGAACCCATGACGTTGGTAGGGCTGCTGTTCATCCTCGTGAGTTATCCTGCTACGCTTCTGGTTCGACGGTTGGAGGTACGCTATGGTCAGGTTAGATAACCTGGGTGGCCAGGAGGCCACCACGAAGACTGCTATGATGGTCCGGTTTGATCAAGTCTCCAAGTCCTTTGGCATGACAAAAGTCCTGAACGAATTGGAGCTGGAAGTACCGCCAGGGGAAAAGCTGGCCGTCATCGGGCCCAGTGGCTCTGGGAAGACGACGATCTTGCGGCTGCTCATGACGCTGGAGCGGCCGAATGCAGGGATCATCGAGGTGGATGGAGAACCCTTATGGCATGAGCGCAAGGGCAACCAGCTCGTCCCTGCCAGCGAGCAGCACCTGCGGCGCATGCGCACCAAGATCGGGATGGTGTTCCAACAGTTCAACCTGTTCCCGCACATGAAGGTGCTACGCAATGTCATGGAGGCTCCGGTACGGGTACTGGGAGTGCCGCAAGAGCAGGCAGAGGCTCAGGCAAAGAGGCTCCTGGACATGGTCGGTTTGAGCCAAAAGCTCGATGCCTACCCTGCGCAGCTGTCAGGTGGACAGCAGCAGCGGGTCGCCATTGCACGCGCGCTCGCCTTGAAACCAAAGGTGATGCTGTTTGACGAGGTAACGTCGGCCCTCGACCCCGAGCTGGTTGGTGAGGTGCTCCAGGTCGTGCGCGAGCTCACGCACAGCAGGGACATGACCATGCTCATGGTCACCCACGAGATGCGCTTTGCCAGAGAGTCCTCTGACCGCGTCGTCATGTTTGACCACGGCAAGATCATCGAGGCAGGACCTCCCGAACTCATCTTCACCAATCCGGCGCATGAGAGAACAAGAGGATTCCTGAAAGCGGTGCTGGAACGGGGATGATCGGGATAGCTGGTGGCTGGGCTGCACATCGGGGGGGGCGTGCGACAGCACGCAGCCGCCTCCACCCCAGTCACATCAGAAAGCAGGAGAAGAACCAATGCCCAAGTACATGAAGATCGCCTTGGAAAAACGTGGCATCTCGTGCATCGCACGGTTGCTGGAAGAGGATGCTCCCAGGACGTGTGCTGCGCTCTGGGAGGCGCTGCCCCTAGGGGGTCCCGTTTACCACGCAAAGTATGCACGCAACGAGATCTATTTCATGGTTCCACGTTTCGCACAGACTGAACCCGGCCTCGAAAACCCGACGGTGACGCCGATCCCGGGGGATATTTGCTACTTCTCCTTCCCGTCAGGCATGCTCGATCGCCAATTCAAGGAGGAGAAGGGGATACAGCAACTACCGGGCGTGATCGACCTCGCCCTGTTTTACGGACGCAACAACCTCTTGCTCAACGCCGACGTCGGATGGGTCGTCGGCAACGTCTTCGCAACCGTGATCGAAGGCCTCGAGGACATGGCGAGGGCGGGCAACGATATCTGGCGTGCCGGATCGATCGATGAGCGCCTGACGTTCTCGCGGTATGAAGACCAGGAATCGCGTGCAAGATGAGCCGCTTGCCCCCATCAGCGTTGATCGATCTGTCAGACCAGGTCGAGTTCGAGACCGGCAGCAGGTTGACCGGCATCGGGCTCATTGCTCCCTTCGACTTCGTGCTGGACCGCGAGTATTGGGAGTGGATACCGGCCAACGTCTCTTTGCACGTCACTCGCAGCCCGTTTCTCGATCAGCAGGTCGGTGTTGCTATGGCTGAGCAGGTCAGCGAGGACGAGGTCTTGACGACGGCGGCACAAGCATTGACCATCGCCAATCCGGCTGTGACCGTCTTCGCCTGCACATCGGGGAGTTTTGTCCATGGTCTCGCTGGGGAGAGGCGTTGTCGGCAAGCCATCCTTGCCGGAGGAGCGAGACGAGCCTTGACGACGAGCGGTGCTCTGGTGGAGGCGCTCACCGCGTTAGCGATCAAGCGTCTTGCTGTGGTTACTCCTTACGATGCCGCTACCACCATGCGCCTCATCGAGTTTCTGGGCGAAGCCGGTTTTAGGACCACGTCCTGCGCCTTCCTTGGCCTGAAAGACGATATCTTTCGCGTCAGTCCCGGCACAGTTGATCGCCTTGTCAGGGCTGCAGACGGTGGAGATGCTGAGGCCATCTTTATCAGCTGTACGAATCTCTGGACCAGAGAAGTCATTTCCGCACTGGAACACGAACTCGGCAAGGCAGTGCTCTCGGCCAATCAGGTGACGGTCTGGGCTGCCTTGAAGGCGGTTGGCGCCAAGGGCGAGGTACCAGGCCAGCGCCTCTTTACCGTCTGATGACGTGGCTCGAAGGAGAAGATCTATGATGCAGCGAGAAACGAAGCAGATTCGGCTCGGATTTCTCTATCCTGGGTACGCGGCCGAGGATGACTACCCGCTGTTAGCGATGAACGCTGGGCAGGAGATCATCGTCCATGTTGTCCATACCTCTCAGGATGAGGACGCCCACCGCGTGGACGCACTCCTGGACCTGGGATCGCTCTCTCGCCTGTTAGAAGGGGCGAAGGTTCTGCGCGACCAGGCCGTAGACGCTGTGGTCTGGGCATGTACCAGCGGCAGTTTCGTCTATGGTTGGGAAGGTGCCCGTCAGCAGGTAGAGGCTATCGCGCAGGTAACCGGGGTGCCCGCCTCGAGTACGCCGTTTGCCTTTGTCGATGCCACCAGGGCGCTCGGCATCAGCAAGGTCGCTGTTTCGGCGACCTATCCGGAAGATGTCTCGAACTATTTCCGAGCTTTTCTGGCTGCAGGAGGGATAGAGGTGGTCCACATGGGCTATCACGGCATCCTGACTGCCGAGGAAGTGGGAACACTTGGACGAGCGCAAGTCGAGGAGATGATACGGCGTGACGACCATCCCTCAGCCGAGGCGATCCTCCTGCCCGACACCGCCCTTCACTCGGCTGCCTGGTTGGAACGCCTGGAAGAAGTGGCTGGCAAGCCAGTGCTCACGGCTAACCAGGTCTCGTTTTGGAAAGCACTGCGGCTAGCTGCTGATACGCACCGCTACCCCGGTTTGGGCTCGCTTATGCGATCAGGCTGATAGGGACATGACGATCCCTTCCTGGAGCATGAATCAGCGCAGTCTGATACAGGACCGACACGGGAGAAGATCGCAGGGGTAACTTCGCCCACCCATCTGAGCTTCGAACGTTGCAGAGCAACCTGCGGTACCGGCAGGTTGCGTCACGGCGGCAAACGCAGACTTGCCGCGGTCATGGAGGACGATCATGAGCCGAACACCAGAGATAGCCTTTCTTACCGCTGTCGAAGAGAGAGAGGCCTTCCAATCCAAACGTCTGTCACCGGTCGAACTCACAAAGGCTGTGCTGGAGCGAATTGACCAGCACAACCAGCGCTATAACACATATTGCCTTGTCGATGCCGAGTCAGCCATCGCTCAGGCCAAGGCTTCAGAGGAGCGTTGGTTCCGCGGTGAGCCACTCGGTGTGCTGGACGGCGTGCCCACCGCGATCAAGGATCTGATCCTGACGCGGGGCTGGCCCACGCTGCGTGGCTCGCTTGCTATCAACCCGGATCAAGACTGGCGCGATGACGCGCCGGTTGTAGAACGGCTCCGGCAAAGTGGCGCCGTACTGGTGGGCAAGACCACGACCCCTGAACTTGGCTGGAAGGGGGTGACCGACAGTCCGCTGACCGGGATCACGCGCAATCCATGGGATGAGAGCCGCACCTGTGGGGGGTCGAGTGGAGGAAGTGCCGCGGCCGTCGTCCTTGGAATGGCTACCCTCGCTGTGGGAACCGACGGCGGCGGCTCCATCCGAATCCCGGCCGGCTTTTGCGGTTGTGTCGGCCTGAAGCCGACATTTGGCAGGGTGCCCACATGGCCGGTAAGTCCATTCGGCAGCCTGGCGCATACTGGCCCAATGACGCGCACGGTAGCGGATACGGCGCTGATGATGGACGTGATCGCCAAGCCCGATGCCCGCGATTGGTCGGCACTGCCGGACGATGGCATGAACTATAGCCAGGCGCTGGCAGGAGGAGTGAAGGGGCTGCGCATTGCCTATATCCCACAGTTCGGCAGTGTACAGGTTGATCCTGAGGTAGCGGTGGCCGTGAAGCAGGCGGCGAAAGTGTTTGAGGATCTCGGTGCGCATATCGAGGAACTGGCTGCCCCGTTCGACGATCCCCTCGATCTCTTTACGGTACTCTGGTATGCAGGCGCGGCTCAGGCCCTGTCCAGTTACGAGCCGGAGGCACGCGCCAAAATGGATCCCGGTCTGCTGGAAATAGCGGCGGAAGGCAGTTCCTACAGTCTCATGTCGCATCTAGAGGCCACCATGCAGAGGGCAAACCTGGGCGTGAAGCTGTTCCAGTTCCATGAACGCTTCGACTTGTTGCTGACACCTACCCTCCCGATCCCTGCATTTGAAGCGGGGCACGAGGTACCGCAAGGTTGGCCGGGGCGCAGATGGCAGAACTGGACCCCGTTCACGTACCCCTTCAACCTGACTCAGCAACCGGCTATTTCTGTGCTGTGCGGCATGACGACGTCGGGCCTCCCCATCGGGCTGCAGCTGATTGGCGCGAAGTACAGGGATGCGTTGGTTCTGCGTGCAGCTCATGCCTACGAGTCATCTTCGCCAATACATCAACGGCCACCTGTCTGATGTGGTGCCATTCCAGAGGCATCTTTCTCACGGTCCCTGTCAGGCCTTTGGCAATTGCCAAAGGTGGCCATCTAGATTGGGATAACTGACATGACCTCAGGGAGTGAACAGGGAGTTTGCCTTTTGCAGAAGTGCATATCTAGAGTGAGACTCAGCCTGTATTGGCCAGCGGCGCCGCGTGGAGACAAGTATGAAGCCGCTTCCCTATTGCCACCACCAATCGTCTGCCATCTGGCAAGATGACTGCGCCATCATTGACTTTGCGACATACCTCCTCTAAGTCGCGTACCAGTGCCCGGTTGTTAAAGGCACAGAATTCGAGCTGCACCTCGCTGGCTGTCGTGGTGACCCACCCACCTAGCTTGAAGAAGGGCAACAAGCGTTCCCACCCACAGTGCTGGTAGCTCTCGCCAAAATAGTGGTAGGGTAGGCACCCAGCGAGGTGCATTGCTGCCCTTTTCTGTGTGCCCCCCTCCGAATGAAGTGGGGTACCGACGAGGTACCAGAAGAAGCTCTCATGGCCCTTTTTCGTTACCCTCTTCCCAAACCGGACTGGACCCTTTCGGTGTCATCCGGCTTTCCAGTCCCTGTTTCCGAAATGATGCGGTGGATGTTCCCGCATGAATGGCCTCATGACATTTCCGACACACGATCAGTGTTTTGCGTCGTCTTGCTGCCATTTGTTTGACCCATGCTGGTTTTGCTCTTCGTCCTGGCTTTTCCAGATCAGCGAGCTTACGGATATGATGGACCTCTACTTTCTCTTTCGAGCCACAGAGTTCACACCTATCGGCAAGGACCCGTTGAAGGAGTTCGCTGCGGTTGGTCATGGCGAATTGAGGATGGCGATCAACAAGAATGGCTTCTTGCTTCCGTTTGAGGGGGGATGCCCCCAAAACGGGCTACGAGCGGTTTCTTGTTCTCGCCACGGTGAATAACCACTTGCAAGCACTTTCTTGGTCCATGCTCCGTCTCCATGGTGGTTTTGTGCTTCCTCGCCATCTTGGTGACGGTAGACCGGTGTTTGCCTGCGAGGGTTTTGAGCAACGATGTTTGCGCTACCCAGTGCAACGTGTTGAACCAGCCCACATTCTGAGCCAGGAGATAGTATTGCACTATCCCTCGGTACTCCGATTGATACTGGGCTTCGAATGCTGTAATCACTCTCCCGTATCATCTCGGCCCGTTGTGCCGGTTTTCCGCCTCGCATGTACAGTGCACATTTTTGTTCAATGACTTCCTTTGGCACTCGTAGGGCCATCATTTCGTTGACTTGTCGTTGACCTCGATAGTCCAGCTTGTCATCAACATGTTGGCTCACGATCTCATAGCCGAGGAATTTCGCGGCACTCGTTCGAGTATGGGTAATCAGAGTCTTTTCTTCAGAAAGCTCCACTTTCAGCGTTTCCCGAAGAAACGTTCTGATGTCCCGTTTGATCTCCTCAGCTTCTGCCTTCGGGCCACTGATTATGTATCATCTGGCTCGTCTTCCCGGAAAACCTCATCGGAATCGAGCACAGAAGATACATAATGATAGTTAGATACTCATCTTCCACTGCGTTCCAGATGATATCTAACATACAAGCCAAGCGCCCAATCATCAGCATACCTCACATAGCGAAGCCTGCGATAGGTG
>Ga0209577_10002985_pt1 | contig 15990 bp, 11 predicted proteins | sample GraSoiAngelo_109_FD_185874 | JGI IMG/M metagenome (GOLD analysis project Ga0209577, IMG submission 185874) | Grasslands soil microbial communities from the Angelo Coastal Reserve, California, USA - 14_0903_12_20cm (SPAdes) (version 2) | ecosystem: Environmental > Terrestrial > Soil > Grasslands...
ACCCGTCACGCCAATCGTGCAAAGTTGTTGCGCCGGATAGCCATAAAATGCACAGGCCAGGTTGGCCAGCGCTGCCAGGACATTGCGTACCGGTATATAGGGCAATGGCGGTTGTGTATCTGAAGGTACCAGGTCATCAAGCGCAGGTCCAAGCGCCGCCACTGCTCCCCGCTGCGCGGCGTTCGCGAGGTACTTACGTCCATCGGTATGGGTGCCGGGAACTGCAATAAAGAGTGTACCGGGGGTGACCTTCCTTGAATCGTAGGCCAGCTGGCTGACCTCGATCTGCTCACGCTCTCCACCGGCGGGCACACCTTGCCAGCGTTCCGGCTGCTCCTCTAATGCTGCCAGCAGCTTAGTAAGTCGCATGTATGTCCTTTATATCTTTTCTCCATTTTCCAGGCCATTTGTAGGGGCGCGATTTAGAACCTTCAAAAATTAAGAGGGTATGTAGGGCTAATAATACATAGTACGTACCCGGTGATACGGACGCATACTGGTAATGTTCTGGCTGAGAAGCCAGAGTTGTTGGTCTATCTCGGCTGCCGTGATGGACTGCACTCCGGCAATGGTCATGACCTGTCGTAACAGTTCACACGCCCAGACTGTTGCCGCGCGTATCTCTACTTCCTCTTCTCCTCCCGGTTCCAGCGGTTCAAGCTTATCGATGCGCTCCGCCAGTTCGGGATGATATTCCAGTACGCCGAAATGGCGTAAGATTTGGGGCAGCTTATAATCCGCGAAAACGGTCAGCTGGTCCATGCCGGTCAATGCGCCCCACAGCTTGCCGCCAAATGCTCCGTACAGGTCGGCGGCGCAAATCTGAGCGCGTTTGAGGAAACGTACTTCCCGTTTGCGATAGGAGGCGACATCGTGGAATGAGGGAAAAGCCTCTGCCAACAGCTGTGCGAGTTTGACCGCGCTCCTCCCAGCCTCTTCAATTACATGTGCGAACTGCCCATCGTATCGCTCTAATAGGACGTTGCCTACTTCATGCGCATTGGCTAAACGCTGCTCGAACAATGGAATCATCACCGGCCTATCACCATTTTCTGGTGGAATCCCACGAAAGATATGCGCCAGGTCTTCTCTGCTCATGCTACTCAGATAGCACGCGTCCCACAGGGGAAAGCCCTCTTCAACCCCTCGCTTGAGCGAGGCCGCTTCAGCCCAATACCCATTCAATATCTCACCCTGATACGCAATGCGCCAGCGCGGCGCGTCCTTCTGCGCCCAGAAGCAAAAGTTCAGCGCGTCGAGTACCAGCAACCAGTTCAGGGTACGCACTGTCCCATCAAAAAAATGATACTGTTCATACCATACAGGCGCTGGCATTTGCGCGCTAGCTTTGAGGTCTTTTTCCTGAGAAAAGGCATGCAGTTGATCTACGAGCGCGTCGAGACGGTCTCGATTGATCCAGACCCACTCTCCAGCCTCTACAACCGGGCGCGTCGTACTGAGTACACCTAAATCGTCGGTATCTGAGAGAGCATACATACTCTCGATATCATCAGTCGAATTCCACTGTGTTGTCATGCATATTTCTCCACCGAGCCAACTTTCATTTCCCGCCTCGATTGTACAGACAATGCATAGTTTCGTCAATCACCCTGGTATTAGCGGTAATGCAGCCAGCAAACGTACCATCCAAAGCCATGAATATCTCTGCTTGCTAGCCAAATTGGTTCAATAGCACTTGACGAAAGACTCATCTTTGTGGACAATACAAACATTACAAAAGAGTCATTTTTGATGTACTATAAGCATCAAATTTACCTGATGAACAGAAGGGAGGCATAAAGCCATAGCTGAATACTAGTTCGATGCATTCTTATTTATCAGCATAGTAGTTTCGCTTTTATTCTACCCTACCATCATCGCTCTTACATAAGGGGAGGTGTCTCTTGGCTTCAAGCAAACGTGAGGAACTCATCGAGCAAGACATTAAACGCCTGCATGGTCTCGGTTATGCGCAGGAACTGTTCCGCGCAATGGGTGGCTTCTCCAACTTCGCTATTTCCTTCACCATCATCTCGATCCTGAGCGGGTGCGTCACCCTCTTTTACCTGACCACGCTCGATGGAGGCTATTCAGCCGCTTCGATTGGCTGGCCGCTCGTCACTATCTTCGTGGTCATCGTCGCCCTGGGCATGGCTGAACTGGCCTCTGCATTCCCGACCGCCGGTGGCCTCTACTACTGGGCATCCAAGCTTGGCTTTCGTGGGCGTGGTGGGCCTGCCTGGGGATGGTACACCGGCTGGTTTAACCTGATCGGACAGGTTGCTATTACCGCAGGTATCGCTTATGGCGCAGCCATCACCCTTGACACGTTGTTGCATGCCTGGTTCCCTGGTATCCCTGCTATACTTGGCACTGTTACAGGCTATAACCCCGCCACACAAAATGTGACCCTGCTGCTCTACGCCATCATCCTGGTTGCGGTTGCCCTGCTCAATATCTTTGGCGTGCGCATTGTGGCCTTCCTGAATGATGTCAGTGTCTGGTGGCATATTGCCGGCGTACTCCTGATTGTTGTAGGTGTTGTAGTCGCGACACTCTTATCGTATCAGTTCAATCCCGGTGCAGGCGGAGTATCACCTGCTACGCAGGTTACAGGTTCTGCTGTTCACGGGTTTAATTCAGTCAGCACAGTTTTCACGGTTAACAATCATTTCAATCAGACAGGAGGCGCCCTGGATGGGGTGGGAGGTTTCCCTCTCTGGTATGCCTTCCTCTTGAGCCTGCTGCTGGCTCAGTACACCTATACCGGCTATGATGCCTCAGCCCATATGACCGAGGAGACCGTTGGAGCCGACACTCGCGCGCCCTGGGGTGTGGTTATGTCGGTGGTCGTGTCCGCCATCGCCGGTTATGCTCTGCTGATGGCCCTGGTAGCGGTTTCCCCCGACCTGGCTGCGGCTGGTGGCTTCGTCAATCCGGTGCTGTACATCTTGCAAAGCCGTCTAAGCTATGTCCTGGGAACCCTCTTGTTCGCCGTGATATTTGTTGCGCAGTTTTTCTGCAGTATGTCCTCGGTCACGTCGAACTCACGTATGATCTATGCCTTCTCCCGTGACGGTGCTGTGCCAGGACACAATTTGTGGCATAGCCTGAATAGGGGCCGTACGCCACGCAACGCCATCATTCTGGCGGCGGTCGCAGCCTTTGTCCTGGCTGTTCCCTCGTTATGGAGCGTCACGGCCTACCTGGCAGTGACTTCTATTGCCGTCATCGGCCTCTATATCGCTTACGCGATACCAATTTTCCTGCGCCAGTTTTCAACGGACTTCAAGCGTGGACCATGGCATCTGGGAGCTTGGAGCAGCTTGATTGGCTGGATCGCTGTGATCTGGGTTGTCTTCATCTCGGTGCTATTTATGCTGCCAACATCCCTTCCCATTACGCCCCTTGGCTTCAACTACACACCTGTGGTAGTACTGGGCGTGCTCGTGCTTGTCACCATCTGGTGGCTTGTCAGTGCACGTAAGTGGTTTAAAGGACCGATTATTCAAGGCTCGGAGGTTGAACTGGCTGCCATTGAGCGCAGCGTCGGCGAAACACACGTCGTCGAAGGCGCTGCTGGCGGTGGTGGCGGCGAATAGTACTGGCAAATAACGCTTGCCTTCAGTCAGTGACATGAGTCATCCCATTTGGGGTGACTCATGTCCTACTAATCTGGCTACACTGGCTCGATGACATGCTGCCGGTACATTTCCTGAATGATTGCAGTGACAAATGTCTGCTCAAGCTCACGTATGCCGTCCTCCTGCTCTCCTCCCAGCAATGCAGCAACCTCGGCAGCAATCTGGCTAACCCGGTGTTTGCCATCGATCCTCTCAAAAAGCGGTAGAGAGGTGATAGGCATATTGGTTTGCTTCTTCGGAATGCCCGCTTCCTCGTGCACAATTTGCACGAAAGGCTGCAAGAGGTTATCGCGCTCCTCCATCGAAATGGTGTAACGCATACCGGCGGCGAAGCGCGGGCGGCTCATTGCTCCATATCCCCCATCCGCACCATTCCCTTCAGCAAGTTTTTTCAACGCTAATGTCGCGGGCGTAGACTGCTGCATCACATTCTCATGTGCCTGCTCCAGTATTGCGCTATCCAGGTGATCGTAAATCGTTTTGACCTGGGATGAGCTAAAGCCCCCCATTTCTTGCATTTCGAGAGGCTCCTGACTGGAAAGGCCAGCAGCAAAGCCCGCGGTAAGCAGAATAAAAGCCTGGCGGATAGATAAATTCGAACTGGAATCCATGAGTTGCTTCGCCTGCCAAAACCAGGCGTCCTGGTTGCGGTGCCCTTTATACCAGTGCACCGCCATCTGCAAAAAGCTCTGGAACTTCCCCCTGTATTGCTCTTCGTACCAGTTCATCACCCAGTTGGTTAGCTGCGGATCGCTAAGGGCGGTATTGATAGCCAGGGCGGCTTGCAGACCACCATCCATTGCCAGGGTCACTCCCGTTGACAAAATTGGATCGACGAAGCACGCCGCGTCACCTACTAAAAGATAACCAGGCCCCTGGAAACTCCGGCAGATGTATGACCAGTCGCTCTGCGTATACAACGACTCAGATTCGATGTGCGCGTCCCGCAGTAGGAAGCTAATCTCAGGCGTAGCAGCCAGCGTGTCCAGGTAAAACTTGCGGCGACCTTCCTGGTTAATCCCCTGGGCCAGCGAGGCGTCTGTCACCAGCCCGACACTAAATAACGTGTCCCCCAACGGGATATACCAGATCCAACCAATATCGACCGTCACCACAAAGATATTTCCCTGACTTTGGGGTGAAAGATCATGCACATACTCTACAAGTGGCTTTCCGCCGCGAAAATAAGCATATAATGCGATATTGCGCAGCGGCCGGTTGAATCTGCGAAATCGCATGGAGCGGCCCAGGATTGCGCCCTGCCCGGAAGCATCCACACAGAAGCGACTGCTCACCACCTGCAATGCGCCCGTTTCGTCCAGGTACCTCACGCCTGTGACCCGCCCATCTTCGTGCAGTGCCTGCGTTACTCTACAACCCTCTTGCACCCACACACCGCGCTCGCGGCTGTGTTCAAGCAGAAGCGCGTCAAAGCGGGCCCTTTCTACCTGGTACGCGTGGGTGGTATCATCGATCATCTCGGAAAAAGAGATCGTCCATGGCTGCCGCGTTTTACCCCATACATACGTAGCTCCCAGTTTATGCACGAAATTCGCCTGCTCAACCTTATCCAACACTCCGAGCCGCTGCATAACACGCGATGCGAGCGGCAGAAGCGACTCTCCTATATGGTGCCGGGGAAAGTGCTCCTTCTCCAGCAGCAGGACACGGCGTCCCCACTGAGATAACAATGTTGCCACTGTAGACCCTGCCGGGCCGCCTCCGATCACTACAACATCATAGTCGTGCATCGACTTTCCCCTCCTCCTGGCTTCATCAGCATATCCAGGCCATTTAGTACAGCCATACAATGGCTCCTCCTAACGGGAAAAATAAGCGGAAGATAGATGTTATTCCTCCATTCCTTTCCAGCATGAGCAATAATAAAGTACACCTGTGATTACTACATATCATCTCATCAATATTATTGTCAAGTACTGCCCGAAGCACCCGTTATTCGAGTTCTATCTAAAACATAATTTCTCGAACTACTTGCTTTTTTCTCAATTAATGAGTATAATGGTGTTACACAACCGTGAAGCTGTAAATGCCAATCAGGCCTGATGTATTTTGGTTTTGTAGTGTTCCTCTGTATATCCCCAATCGCTCGTAGTTTCCCTCCATCTAAGTCATGAAGGATACGTATGCTGTTTCTTGTATAACATCATCCGATAGAGTTTATCTCATGAACCCGGGAACTTGCAAAAGAAAGGAGTATTCCTTCTATGGAGGAACAACTAATTCAAGAATTTGTTCATCGCGTCTCCACCGATGAGAAGTTATGCGAGGAACTAAAGAACGACCCTGATGGCGTCATTATGCGTGAGGGGTTTTCGCCGAGAGTAGCCCAGGTTGTGTCACGGCTGGTACCGCATCTGGCTTTCGATAAGCCAATCGATCCCTCCCTCAACTTTTGGCATTGATACCCAGGTAAAGGTATAACATTTTACCTATGTGCGAGGATAGAGGCTCTTCTGTAAATCCTTTCGCCGCTCACCAGCAAATACTGCGCGAGCGGCTGCACTTTTTTTTATGTACACTGCATCCAGCGGTGTACGCGGATGTCGTACGTGCGTTTGAGGACGAGTTAAAAATTCTGCACCAGGTCAACCAGGATATTTATACTCCTCAAAATATTCGTTCCTCTGGTGTCTGGTCACTACTTCCCTTGCTGGTGGCGCAGCATGTCGCGCCGGAAATCGATCCCACCTATGCCAGCAGTGTGGCTCTAGCCGTCGAGAGTTTTGTCACGGCCATTGATCTGCTCGATGATATAGAAGACGAAGATCACACTGAAATTGTCCATGAGCTGGGAACTGCTCGTGTTATAAATACTGCAGCCATCCTCTTCACATTAGCGCAACAGGCGCTTCTCTCCCTATCCGACATAGGTATCCCCCCTACAACTATTCTCCGCCTGCTTCAAACGCTCCAGGAATCCTCCTTGGTTGTGTCTACAGGTCAACATCTGGATATAGTCGTCGAGAACCGGCCGACCCATGAATTCACCGGTGAAGAATGCATCGAGATCGCGGCAACCAAATCCGGAGCGCTGCTCCGTCTTGCCTGTCTTATGGGCGCTCAATGTGCAGGCGCAAGCGATGAACTCTGTGCAAAATACGCGGAATTTGGAGAACTTCTTGGGATTGCGGCACAACTTGACAATGATTGCAATGACTTGTATTATTTGCTCTATAGTCAAGGTTGGGCTTTATCATCTGAAGAGATCGTAAGAACTTCAAACATGATGAAATCTGATCTTGTTCGCGGAAAGAAAACACTGCCTATTGTGCTTGCTGCTGAAGAAATTGCAAAAACGCAAGGCGCGTCGACAGCAAATATGCAAGATGCTCTTCAGCAAGCGGCAACATTGTCCGATACGGAAAATGAAGCGTATATGCGTGCATTTCGTGAGGGGATAATTACCGCTTGGGGCATTTGTTTACTCTATCGCGAGCGTGCCAGCGAACGCTTGCAAGAGTTGGAAGCTCAGAAACCTTTTACCCCGCTCCTGCATCTGCTAGTAGGTGTGTAACATTGGGGATAAACAGCAAGGTGGCGAGGGAATAATTGAAGCACTCGCTTCAAGCATTGGAGAAGACTGTATGCGCTATAAAGCCTGGGCTCGTATACCATCTGTGCGCCTGTTGGTAGTGATCACTGCTCTACTTTTGTATCTCCTCCTGTTGAGTGTAGATGGCTTCTCTTTCTTCTCACGCACAACCGCTTCCATCCTCAATTGGACGCTTTTTGGTTTCTCGGCTTTTGTGGCAGCCATGTTTCTGGCCGTTGGTGCACTGGTCTGGCTGTATGTGCGCGATCGTCGCGTCGCTTTGTTGCTCTTTCTCTTTTCTTTTACCATAATGATTGCATTTGCAGTGGAAACATCAGCTGGTTCAGAGGGAGGACCATCCTCACATGTAGCTCCATTTTCAGCGGTTGCTGACGCCGGTGTATCACTGGCGCTCTTCTTCTTTGCAGTGCTGCTGTTGGTTTTCCCACGAGACTATCTGGGGGTTTTCCCCTCTGTGGAGCCTAGCTCGAGAAGACTCACTCGCCTGCAATGGCTATTGCGAGCATACATTGCTCTGTTACTTTTCTTGAGCATCGTCTCAGCGGCGGGAACTGCGCTTCAGTATATTCCCACCTGGCAGGTTCCAGATTGGTTGGGCACTGTAGTGATCAGCTATTATCCAATCGTATTGATTGGTATTTTGCTCTCTATAATCGTTTCATATCGCAAGGCTTCCTCATTGCGTAATCGCCAGCAGGTACGCCTGTTTGTGATTGGTGTTGTTCTGGCTTTCGTGCCCGTGCTGGTATTAACTGTGCTGCCACAGGCATTAAATTTCTCTGGTGTGAACGGCCAGTTAAGTAGCATCACTGTGTTATTCTTGCCTTTGTCGCTTGGCTACTCTATTTTGCGCTATCAGATCCTCGTGTTTGACGTGTATATTCGTCGTGTGGTTGCATGGATGCTTGGGGTTGTTAGCCTGGGAGTGCTCGGCTATCTTGTAGTGATGCTGAGCAGCTTATTTATATCGAGCAATCACACGGCACAAATCCTTTTCGTTGCCTTTGCGCTGGTAGTGCTGGTTCCCGTTGCCTGGTGGATGGCGCACATACTAACGGAGCGCCTTTTCTTCAGTGAAATGCTGTACTATCGCCGTTTGATTGATAAACCCGATATGCTTACGCGTGAAACATTCGATATCGATGAGGCTTCTCACTTGATCACGCTTGCCGTAACCAACGCCTTTGAGACCAAAGAAGTGTGCCTGTTTGTGTTCGACAGGGATACCGGTCATTATCACCCGGCTCCGGCTCTCGCGGAAGAACAGGATGACTCCTCTCGCGCTCGCCTTGCGCAGCACCTTTTTCAGGCGGCCAGTTCATCGGCCCAAGATGGGACTAACCGTGCTTCTGTTGTGGGACCGTCTGGCTGGCTCGAGGCCCATCTCCCATTGCTTGAGAACGTGGCCAGGGCCGAACGCCCCCTGTTGCTAAGCGAGGCTGCCAAAGCTGAAGGACACCTCCCCACGGGCTTAGCCCGCTACCTTTCAACCGCGCCCACCGTAGAGAATGATTTCCTGCTTGTGCCTGTGCGAACGCAGGGCAATATGATCGGTCTGCTGATATTGGGTGAGCGTGGTGATCGCCAGCCGTATGCAGGCCCCGATTTTGAAGTAGTTGAACTGCTCCTCGCGCGTTACTCACCGGTGCTGGAAACCGCGCGACTCTACCAGCAGGCCGGTCGCCATGCCGCTACGCTCAATACACTGTACAGCGCGAACCTGGCCCTGGAGAAAGCGTACTCGAGTATAGAAGAGGTTGCCCTTGCTTACGCTACAGCTGCCGCCGGGGCGGTGAAAGCGGGAGCGGAAGTGTGGCTCTTTAATGAAGATTACCTTTCGCTCAAGAGCGTTTCCCATATAGGCGAGGGAGAGCGCCTGATAGCCCAGGATACCCTGATTTCTCTCCAGGAGGCTGATTGGAAAGCGTGGTTTTATGAAGGCTCCAGTCCTCAAGTATGGAGCGGCCCTTCCGCCGGTGTTCCCTCGTGCTTGCATCAGATGCCCTATTTCCCATTCGCCTGGCTGCCGCTGGTGAAAGGAGAACAACATTTCGGCATCCTGGCGTTACTCTATGCTCGCCCACATCATTTCCCAGAAGAGGAGCGGCGCATTTTAAGCATGTTTGCCAACCAGTGCGCGGCAGCGATGGACAATGCGCAGATCACCATTGCCCTGCGTGCGGCCTATGAACGCCTTCAGGAACTGGATCGACTGAAAGATCAGTTCATTATGACGGCATCTCATGAATTACGCACACCCCTCACTGCTGTGCAGGGTTATATTGAGTTATTGCAAAATTATAATAATCGTTTGAGTCTCGAAGAGCGTTCTGATTTCATCGCCAAAGCCCAACGTGGATGTGATGAGCTGGTACTGATGGTTGGCAATATCATGGATGCCAGTCGCGTCCAGGTCGATGTTGAAGAGGTCAGGCTCGGCTCCGTATCGCTTGCCACCTCGGTACTGCATGTCCTGGAGATCATGGACGGCATGACGAGACGAGAGGGCAGGCGCGTTGAAGTGGATGTCCCAAACAACATCGTTGTCATGGCGGATGAGTTACGCCTGAGGCAGATCATTCTAAACCTGGTAGGGAACGCCTTTAAATATTCTCCTGTTGGCTCCCCAATTCACATATCGGCGCGTTCTGGCGATACCCTGAGTACGCTGTCTATCCGCGATTATGGCTCGGGCGTACCGCCAGAAGACCAGAAGCGCCTCTTTGAGCGTTTTGTGCGGCTTGAGCGTGATATGAATAGCCCCGTGCGCGGTGCCGGGCTGGGGTTGTATATTGGCAAGCAACTGGTAGAAGCCATGGGCGGCGAAATCTGGGTGGAGAGTACCGGGAGAGAAGGAGAAGGAAGTCTCTTCGCCTTCTCCCTCAAGTTGAATCAGCCTTCCCAGGTGTCCCCAGGCTCCCCCCAGACGCCCCGGGTGTTCGTGCCGTGACATACCCTTTCTCCTGCGCATAGTTCCAGAGCGATTGCTGGAGTTGCCGTCTACCGCGTGAAATACGGCTCATGACCGTCCCAATCGGTATTTGTAGGGCTTCAGCAATTTCTTTATACGACATACCTTCAATGTCCGCCAGCATGACCGGCATACGGAAGTTGACCGGGAGGTCGTTGAGCGCTTTATAGACGTCTTCATCTAGATAGCGGTTTAGCACTTCGTCTTCTGCCCCCGCCGTCAACTCCTGCCCGCTCAGGTCCCGAATACGGTTATACAGATAAAACTCCTCTCCTTCGGGCAGCGAGGATGGTGTTGGGTGCGCGGCCTGTTTGCGATAGCGGTTAATGGCGGACGTGTTTAAGATACGGAAGAGCCACGCTCGCAGATTGGTGCCGGGTTGATAGGAATGAGCGAAACGAAATGCTTTCAACATCGTTTCTTGCACCAGGTCTTCCGCCTCCTGTGGGTTGTGGGTCAGCCGCAGGGCTGTGCGATAGAGACTATCTAATTGTGCGATAACGCCCGCTTCAAAATCTTCTTGAACAGCAGTATCAGTTGACGCCGGTTGGTTTCCCGGCGAATTGGACTCTTCAAACATGCAAAAAAAGCTCCTCAATCATCCAGGTGACTTCCTGTCCCATTGCAGTATATCCTATCTTACTCTCTTTGGGAATGAAAGTCACTATGATTTATGTTAGAATGTACAGAACAAGTTTAAGGGCGAGGCGGCACAAGCAGCGAATCCCTTGCGGAACCCACAAGAGGTAGAAGGTTTATGGAAGAATGTATGGACTGTATTGAAACCGTTGCTCGTCTTCATCTATATATCGACCGGGAACTCAGCGTTGAGGAAGTCGCCGTTGTACAGCAACACCTGGTTGCCTGTCCCCACTGCGAGTGCCGCTTTCATTTCAATATGAAATTGAAGCGGCTGATTCACGAACGCTGCACCATCGAACGCGCACCTGAGCGCCTGCGTGAGGCCGTGATGCAACTCGCCCACAGGCACGCCGGGGAAGCTATCGACATCGACCCGGAGTTGGAGATGAAGATTCGGGCTGAGTTGGAAGATTGTTAAGATCAGGTCTAGAGATTGATCCCCTGGTTAAAGAAAAAGAAGCGATTGAGATAGAGCAGCAAGTTGAAATAGATCATGACGCCTATGACGATCATGATTAGGCCCGTACCAATTTCAATCTTGCCCGCGTGCGGCTTCAACCACTTCAATACCTTGCTCAAACGATCAAGTCCCAGACCAAGCAGCAGGAATGGAATGCCCAGGCCAAGCGAGTACACCAGCAGTAGGAGAACGCCCTGCCGTAATGTTTCAGCATTAGATGCCAGCACAAGGATAGGCCCCAGGATCAGGCCGACGCAGGGCGTCCAGCCGATGGCGAAGATCAGCCCGATAAGAAACGACGCTGGGTAGCTGGGATGATTGGGACGGTAGGAAAAGCGTTTTTGCCGGTAGAGAAAGGGTATTTTGAGCAGCCCGATCATGTGAAGCCCGATAATCACCAGCAAGACGCCTCCCACCTGTCGCAGCAGGAACTGGTGGATTTTGAGAAATCCGCCTAATGTACTCGCAGTTGCGCCCAGCGAGATGAATGCGAGCGTAAAGCCTGATACGAACGCCATGGCGTGGAGAAATGTCGTGAGACGCGCCGGGCGATCTTCCTCTTCGCCTGTCGATTGATACACGCTCTGGCCCACGAGCTGCGCAAGGTAGAGTGGTACCAATGGTAAAACACAGGGTGAGAGAAAAGAAGCCAGCCCTGCTACAAAGGTTAACGTCACTGCTGATACGTTCATATGATGCCAGAATCTCCATACTTCAGATAATAGCTCACCATATTATAGTAGTACGCAGATCGCTCACCTGCAAGCATCATGACGATGTCTTAAAGATCCGTTGCACTTGTTTCCAGAAGGACCGACGTGCCTCCGCGCTTTGAGACCCCTGCTCTTCTGCTGAGAAGGGTGGCTCGCTGATGAGAGGCCCGGTGGGAATGTCCTCCACCTGACCTATATCGTGATTGCCAGGAGTTTCCAGTACCGGGTCTGGAGCGGGCGACCCTTGCAGTTGATCGCTGGTTTCGCGAGCAGGTGACCTGGCGGCTTCAGGTTCCAGGTAGGGTGGACGCTGTACCTGCGGGCGTTTCGGTGGGCGAAGGACGATGCCTTCGCGTTGCCCGAGCTGCCGTAGTTTTCCGGTGACGGTAGCAGGAGCCTGCAAATGCAAGTTGCGTAGGTCTTGCGCCATTATCGAAGCATTTTCATAGCGTTCATCGCGATGGCGCGCCATCGCCGCAAGAATGATTTCTTCTAACCCTGGGGCAATTTCGGAATTGAGCGCAGTCGGTAAACGCGGCGACCCTCCGACAATAGCCTGCGTCAGTTCTGGCAGATTACGACCGGTAAAGGGGCGCTGTCCTGTGACCATCTCGTAGAGGACCACGCCTAGAGCGTAAATATCGCTTCTATTGTCCAGCGTGTGTCCCCATACCTGTTCGGGAGAAGCGTAGTAGATACTGCCAACCAGCGTTTTCGCGATGGTAATTTGCTGGTGACCGGGCGCGCGTGCCAGGCCGAAGTCCATCACCTTAATCTTCCCCCAGCGGTCCAGCATCAAGTTTTCGGGCTTGATATCGCGGTGAATGACGTTACGCTCCTTGTAGGCAAAATCGAGGGCATCAGCAATCTGGGCGGCATACTCGGCAGCCAGGTGTTGTGGCATGATAGTATCGATTTGCAACAGGCTGCCGATAGTTGGCCCCTGCACAAACTCCATCACAAAATAAAGAAAGCCGCTTTGTTGCCCCGCGTCAAAGATTTGAATGATATTTGGATGATTTAACCCTGCGATAATCTGTGCTTCGCGGATGAAACGCGCTACATAGGAGGCATCTTTTGCGAGAGCGCGCGGCAACACCTTGATTGCCACCTCGCGTCCCAGCGCAATTTGCCTGCCGCGATACACCATCCCCATGGAGCCGCGCCCGATTTCCTCTTCCAACAGATAGCCGCCCAGGCTCTGGCCTGCCAGTTCGTTCATGTATTCCGCAGCGCAGGGAACCCAAACTATGTCCATCCGGTCAGCACACCCCGACTTCGTCGCCGGGCCGGATGTAAGGACTCGATTTCGGGTAGGGAGCGCTGCCCTCCTTCCCTACGTGTGTAGTATTGGACTCCTGTTTGCACAAGGAGTCCAACGAAATCATTTCACAAGAATAAACGCATCAATCAAGGTAATCCTTGAGGATACGGCTGGCTTGTGGGTGACGCAACTTACGAATGGCGCGTTCTTCGATCTGGCGCACACGTTCGCGCGTGACTTTGAGCTTTTTGCCCACTTCCTCCAACGTGTGGTCGTGATCGTCCAGGAGGCCGAAACGCAGCTCGATCACCTGGCGTTCGCGTATCGTCAATTGATTGAGAACCTTGCGGATCTCCTCACGGAGCAGGCGTTGGTCGGTGAGTTCCACCGGTCCGCGTTCGCGCGTATCTTCGATGATATCGCCGAGCGTATTTTCCTCTTCTTCCGAGAGCGGCGCATCCAGTGAGAAGACCTTTTCGGCCCAGATCAACAATTCGTTGACCCGCTCCGCCGCCATGTTCAATCGTTCACCGATAATGTCCGAGGTGGGTTCGCGCCCGAGCTCCTGGTACAACTGGCGGGTCATACGCTTCACACGCATCACCTCTTCCATGATGTAGACCGGCAGGCGCACGGTACGCGTGCCCTCTAAAATAGCGCGGGTGATGGCCTGCTTAATCCACCAGGTGGCATACGTTGAGAAGCGGAAGCCTTTCCTGTAGTCAAACTTGGTAACGGCGCGAATCAAGCCAATATTGCCTTCGCCGATCAAATCTTCGAGGGAGAGTCCTTGCCCAACATATTTTTTAGCGATACTGACCACCAGTCGCAGGTTCGCCTCGATCAGTTGGTTACGCGCTGTTTTATCTCCTTGTTCCGCTCGTTCGGCGAGAAAGGCTTCTCTGGTTGCAGAGAGTAGTGGAATGCGTGAAATTTCGCGGAGGTATAAGCGCAAACTATCACTTTGCGCCAGGGTACTCAAGTCTGATTCCTGGATGGCTTCGCGTTCTGGCTCGGCTGGTTTTTCGGCTTCAAACATAACTTCCTGTTCCAATTGCTTACTCTCTTCTACCGTGGCTCTCCCGCTAAAGGAGTCGAGAACCGGGCGATCCCCTTCTTCCCTGAGCAGAATACATCAAAGATCAGCTACCTACGGTGTCATTTTATCACACCTCTGTATGATTGCAAACTATGAGGGGCAATGAGACAAATTGGTAATAGTTTGCCTCTCAATGTTCTTTTCGGCCTATTTCAGATGTTCTGTAGGACATCCACATGGTACTAGACCCAACTTCTTGCCGGATTGTAACGTAGATAGATTTGTACGTTTATGTATCGTAGAAACGTCTAATAACACATACGATGCTAAACCGAATAGCATGATCTCCTTCTTTGTTTGAAAGAGTACTACGATGACCAATATATTGCCGCTGACGCCCGGAACATCGATAGGTGGCCACTACAGTATCGGCCCATTGCTCAATACAGGTGGTTTTAGCGCCGTCTATCGCGGTATTGATACCAGCGAGGGCCATCGTCCATGCGCCATCAAAGAGACTTATGATGTGACGCCAGGTGCGCGCCGCCAGGCATTGACAGAAGCGGCGGTGCTGTTCACCGTCAGAAGCGCGCATCTTCCCCAGATATACGATGCCTTTGAGGATCAGGGTCGTTTCTACCTGGTCATGCAGCTGATCGAGGGCCAGAACCTGCTCGAATTGAGTAAACGACATGGAAGACCCTGCAGCGAACAGGAAGTCCTGCACTGGTTGTTGCCGGTCATCGATGTATTGCAGGAGCTTCATAGCCGCAACCCTGCCGTCATTCATCGCGACATCAAACCCGGCAATATCATCCTGACCCCACAGGCAACGGCGGTGCTGGTCGATTTTGGCCTCACCCGGCTCTACGATCCCAGCAGCGATACCCACACCATCGTGCGGGCCGTATCAGAGGGTTTCAGCCCTATCGAGCAGTATATTGGCAGAACCAGCCCACAGTCCGACATCTACTCGCTGGCCGCGACCATATATTACCTGCTCACGCAGACCGTACCGCCCGCCTCCGTTCATCGTGGCTATCACGACGAATTAATAGCGCCGCGTCTGCTCAATCCGAACATTTGGCCAAACACCGAGCAGGTGCTGCTGAAGGCACTGGCTGTCGATGTCGACCAGCGTTATACCAGTATGCACGAATTTGCCAGGGCACTGCGGCAACCGGTCTTTACAGGCTATGCCGATCAAACCATTGCCGATAGCCGCGTGCGCGCTGCCATCCCCCCGGCGCAGGCATCGTTCGCCAGGCCTTTGATGCCCTCGTTTGCCCCTGTCGTCTCGGTGCCACCCGCATTCATCCCATCGCGGCCGCAACCAGCGCGCCCGCGTAGCTCCGGTCGCTCACACCCGACACCCATTCCGGCGGGCCAGGCGGCAAGCCCTAGAGTCTATCCGGTGCTCCCCCCACATCCGCAAAAAGCAGCTCGAGCGCCTGTCGTACCAACCTACCGGGCATTGCCCAGCCCATTCAGTCAGGGATGCCTGTGGGGGCTGCTCCAGGGTGTGTGCGCAGCCCTTATCATCTTATCCTTGAAAAAAGAAGTCTACTTTTACCTGGCTATATTCGAGGGATTGTTTTGCTATCTGCTCGCGGGCTTCTTCACCGCGCACAAGGGGGGAAGCTCATTTCGCGGAGCCTGGGCCGGTTTCTGGTCAGGCATCTT
>Ga0209577_10002987_pt1 | contig 15988 bp, 5 predicted proteins | sample GraSoiAngelo_109_FD_185874 | JGI IMG/M metagenome (GOLD analysis project Ga0209577, IMG submission 185874) | Grasslands soil microbial communities from the Angelo Coastal Reserve, California, USA - 14_0903_12_20cm (SPAdes) (version 2) | ecosystem: Environmental > Terrestrial > Soil > Grasslands ...
GCGGATCTCGGAGGCGCTCGCACTCCAAATCGATGACATCCGCCCTGACGGACTTTACATCCGTGAGACCAAATTTCGAAAAAGTCGGCTTGTGCCACTTCATCCAACGACGGAAAAACAACTGATCTTCTACCTTGATCGTCGCCAATAACTGGCACCCGCGGAGACACGTGTGTTTATCTCTCTGCGCAGTAAGCCCCTGCACTATGCGACCGCGATTGAGACCTTCATTTTCCTCCTGTGCAAGCTCGGGGTGCGTGAAGCGGCTGCGCATAAATAATTTGGCATTTTGTCAGCCTCAGTTGGGGCGAATTGTGTAGTTCCATGCCGGCAGTTCTGAGTGGTTCGATAAGGGAATCGTTTTGAACAGGTGATCGGGCACCGCCTTGCCTTTGGCGTACTCCCGTTTATTGAGAAGAGCTTTCACTTTGAGGCCGGTCTTGGTGGTCCAGCCGAATTCCGCGATCCATCGGTCCAGGCAGTCCACGGCGAATTCCGGAGTGTCGGCGGAAGTACCGATCACGATCGTGCCGCGATCGCGAACCGGCTCATAGAGTCCATAGGGCGAAACCCGGGCCAATGCGTGGCTTCGGAAATCGTGCTGGTTGACCTGCTCGGGCTCTTTCTTCCAGGTTTGTCCCGCATTCCTAAAATTGCCGATGAGTTCCTTTTTCTTCGCATCCAGGCTCAGAATCGGACGGCTGGCATCTTCGAATCGCTTGCGGAAGTCGGCGATCAGTTCGAATTGTCGGTTGCGGGCGGGATGCTGGGTCTCCGCGATGCTTTTGCGGTTGACGCGAAGTGAGTACTGACAGTGCTTCAGCAGCTGACCCGCCGTATTGGGGGGCAGAGCGGCACTCCCCGGGCAGTCATTTCCTGACTGATCGATCGCGTGTCTTTCCGGCTCCACTTCTTGTCACTTGTGGGATCGCCCGCCGTGTCTTCTTGCATCAGTTCCTCGAGCAGGGCGATCACTTCGGTTTTTTTTTAGCGCCAGTCGGCCGGCTCCCGCTTCCCGGATCCGCTCGGCAGTGACATTGCGCGCGAGTAACTGTCGACGTCCCTGGGCGACCGTCTTCACATTGACTCCGGCCATCCGCGCGACCTCCAAGTCCCCTCCATGCCCGAGTCGAATCGACTCGAGCCCCAAATAGAGACGCCGCTGCTTTTCGTTGAGAACCGAGAGCAAGACATGGATGCTTTCGTGCAGCTCCTGGGGCACCCCTGGGCGGCCGACTGCTCCCCGTTCGTGGGCCTGTCGGATCGCTTCATAACGCCTCTGCAATTGCTCCTTCCCCATCGTCTGGGAGAGGTAGAGATATTGGTCCACCAACTGCTCGCGGTCCAACCGCTGGACGGCCGAGAGGCGAGCCAGCGCGTTGTGGACACGGACTTGAAGCAGGGCCTCCAGTTCCGAGGCAAAGTACCCTTGCTGGGAATGTTCCACCAGATAGGCGATCGTCTCCTCCAGGGTTCCGTGTCGAGAGAAGCGAACGCCACGGAAGCTCCACAGGCCGTTTTTGTCGTAGGCCGCGAGCCGGTCCAGGGTGTGATAGTGGCCCCGATGGGAGTAACACGACCGCGCCTCCAATTGGGCCAGCTTGCGAAAAACCGTGATGCGCGAGGGGTTTCCCAAGGCCTGGGCGATGCGCTCCCAAGTCAAGATAAGCATTTTTTCGAACCAGCGAACGAGTCGAGAGGTGTGGTATTTTTCTGGGCGCATTATGACACCTTGGGGCATGTAAAGTGGACAACATGCCCGGAGGTATCATAACACACTGTAAATCGTCAGTGCTCGTGAGAGTGCGTGTTTATTGGGCTAAAAGCAACTATTCGGCGAGAAGAAGAGCTTCCATAATGATACTGTAGTGTATGAAGCGTACCTAATTATTTGTGCGCAGCCGGGAAGGGCCGGGGCAGCCCGGCCCACGGCTCCGATTCGCTCCTCGCGTAGCAGTATCGGTCCCTTGCACCCGGAGTCGTTGTGGAGCAATATTCGACTAATTTCTCCTCCTGCTGGGTTGGATGCAGAGAGGCAAATGAGGGAGTGTACCTAAAAATGAGACGCAATTATTGGTTTAGCTTGCTCGTTTTTCTTAGCGGGCTATTTTTCGCTGCGGCGAGTGCGACAGGCCAATCTACTCAGGGAACAATCCTTGGGACCGTTCGAGATACCAGCGGTAGCGTCATCGCTTCCGCGGACATCAAGATTACCAGTATCGAAGAGGGCGCTTCGCGCATTGGTGCGTCCAACGAGCTGGGCGATTACCTCGCTTCCAATCTGAAGCCCGGACGCTACCGCATTGAGGTTCAAAAAGAAGGATTCAAGCTGGGAGTCCACAATGACGTTCAGCTCTTGGCTCGCCAGGAGCTTCGTGAGGATTTCGTTTTGGTGGTCGGCGAAGTCACGCAAACGGTCGAGGTTAACGACAGCGCCGCTGGGACAATCAACACGGAAACTCCAGCGATTACCGGAAGCTTCGATTCCGCTGAGGTTCTGGAACTCCCTGCGAACTATCGAGCAAATGGCAGTACAAGCCCGCTAATCCTCGTTCAAAGTCTCCCCGGCGTGCAGCCGGACAGCAGTGGGAAGTTCTCGATCCAAGGCGGCCTGCCTTTCATGTCGGAGACCTCTGTCGACGGCATTAGCACGCAGAATGTCACGAACAACAATCCCTTGTCCGACGCTTGGCCGTCGGCGGAAACAATCACCGAGCTGCGCGTAGATGGGGTGAGTAACAATGCCGAATTCGGCCAGCCTGGGGCGGTCACTTCCATTTCAAAGAGCGGCACCAACGATTATCACGGTGGCCTGTTCTGGTATCACCAGAACCGCGCACTCGACGCGCTCGCCTACGGACAAACCACCAAGCCGCAGAGGATCGGCAACGACTTCGGCGGCACCGGCGGGGGGCCGGTGCGCTTCCCGCACCTCTACGATGGTCATAATCGCACCTTCTTCTTCGGCACTTATGAGGGCTTTCGTTTTCCCAGGGGCGAAGCGATCCAAAATACTGTCCCGACTTCTGCGATGCGCGGCGGCGACTTCTCAAAGGTCTATGATTCAAAAGGCAATCACATAGCGCCTTTGAACAATCCCAACGGAGGAACGTACGGTTACCTACTGCCCAGCATAAGCCCCATCGCGCAGAAATTGCTTGCGCTGTATCCGCTCCCCAATGCTGCCAGCACGCCGATAACGGTCGCGGGCGGTTTTGACGGCAGCACCAATTACATCCAGAACGTCGATAACAGTTACAGCTCGAACCAGTTCGACATCCGCGGGGATGAGTACGTCGGCAAGGAGTGGCAGATTTTCGGACGCTTTAGTTGGAAGAATATCAGCGTGGCAAACCCAACGGAATTGCTGCTCCCTTCCAGTAATTTCGTGAACCAGTATCGCATGCTGGTTGCTTCTGCCACTTACAATTTCAGAGCGAACCTGATCAACGAGTTCCGGTTTGGCTTCACCCGCAACAACAATGGAAACACCAATCCGTTCAACGGCCAGGCCTTCGCGCAAACCCTGGGAATTAATGGAATCGGGAGCAATAATCTCTACTTCAATGGTGTGACTGAACTGGACTTCAACAGCGTTACCTCGCTCAACGCCGACCGGCTTAGTAGCATTAGCAGGTCGAATGTCTTCCAGTACACCGATACGCTCAGTTGGATCAAAGGGCGTCATACCATGAAATTTGGCATGGATATCCGCCACGTCCAGGCAGTCACGCCGCTGGGTTTCAACGGCGCGGACAATTACGGAACCTTTGATTTCGGCTCCGCGCTCTTTACCGGCAACGATTTCGCTGATTTCCTGCTTGGTATTCCCTCAACTTCCTTCTACGATACGGTTTCCCAGGATAACGACGGCCGATCGATTTATTACAATTTCTACGGTCAAGACACTTTTCAGGTTGCCCCAAAATTCACGCTGTCCTATGGTCTGCGTTATGAATTTCATCCAGGCTATCAGGATGCCGCTGGAGACATCGGTAACTTCGATCCTTCCGTGCCGCTCTCTGGCCGCGTAGTCTATCCGGATGGAAAGTCCTCCCTGCTGAATCCGGGCTTTCTGGCCAATTTCAATGCCTGCCCTAACCTTGGCTCGACACAAGGACCTGCAGTTAACCGTGCGCCATGCACCCCGGTTCTCTCGGCGAGCCAGGCCGGTTTGCCGAACTCGCTGCGAACCACCGACAAACTCCGATTCATGCCGCGCCTCGGGTTGGCTTACCGTCCGTTTAACAGCGACCGCACTGTGTTTCGCGCGGGCGCTGGAGTGTACAACGTCACCACGCTCGGTTCGATTTTCTATGCGCTTACCGGAACGATTCAGGCTGGAACGCAGACGTTTCCCAATCAGGAGAGCTCCAGTGGCCCGGCTTACCAATGGCCCGCTTATACCGCGGGCGGCAGTGGTTACGGCGCACCTCAGTACGGCACGGACTACTTCGGAACGGCCAACGACATTCATTTCCATGACCCTCTTGCTTACCAGTGGAACGTCTCAGCAGACCACGAGTTCGCGGGAGGTGTCTCCTTACGCGCTTCCTATATCGGCCTGCGAACGAATCATCTGGTGTGGGCGCCGAGCTACAATGACATGGGTTATTCCTCAACCACATCAGCATTGGACCGCCCCTTGACCGATCGTCCCTTTCCCAACTGGGGAATCCTCAACGATCGCCATAGCAGCGCCAACTCTTTGTACAATTCGTTTCAATTGGAGGCAAGACGGCGTTTCCGAAACGGTCTGACCTTCAATTCCACCTATACCCTTGCCAAAAACATGGCGGACAACCAAGCGCATCAACAAAGCTTCGCCGACGAAAACGGTGGTTCGCGTGCGACTTACTATGGCGACCGAAGCATCGATTACGGAGAAGTTTACGGCACGCGGCGTCACCGTTGGATCACCACAGCTCTCTATGATCTACCTTTCGGACGTGGTAAGCAGTTCGGCAAAAACTGGAATAAGTTGGCGGAGAATGTGCTGGGCGGTTGGCGCCTGTCGAATATTTTCTTGTGGCAGAGCGGCGCCTTCATCACTCCTTACTTCAGTGGCGGCGATCCTTCCGGTACCGGTTCGGGAATCATTGATGGCCGGCAGCAATATCCAGATAGGGTAGGTAACTGGGTGCCTGCAAATCAGAACGCCCAGCATTGGATCGTTCCTGGCTCTTTTGTCTGCCCAGGTGACCCCAGTTGGACACCGGGCAGTCCCTGCAATATTGGGGACAGCTCTGGAACTCTTCCGCCCATTGGCCGCTTCGGCAGTTCCCGCCCCGGTTCCGTAACCGGCCCTGGCATGGTGAACCTCTCGACGGGCCTCTCAAAGCAGTTTGCTTTTACCGAACGCTTGCGTCTGAAGGCAGGCGCAAGCTTCACAAATATTTTGAATCACGCCAATCTGGCTGATCCCAATTTGAACATCGCCAGTGGCGGTTTCGGACAGATCTCCGCAGCTCGCGGTTCTGATTTTGGAGGCTACCGCACAGGCCAGGTCTTCCTACGCTTGGACTTTTAGCCTGGAACTCACCAGGGAGTTCATCGTCGGGCGGCTTGCGCGCGTACGGCAGGAAGGAACGCAATGCCGTGGTCAGTAGTTTCGCGCGTTTCAAATGCAAGTGTGGTGCTTGGCGCTGGACAAATCGCACAACATCGCCGGCCTTCAGACACGCGAGTCTCACAGGTCCAGTGATTGAAACCTGCAGCGAGCCGAACCTGTTGGTGAATCGAATGCCGGGCATACCCTTGTAGGCTTTGCGATTGGGCAAACGGGCCGATGTGTGCCACGAGCGGACCGTCAGGTGCTCGCGATAGAACCACTTAGTTATTGACGATGTATCGCACGGTAGACTCCTTTCCCCCTCCATGGGATGACAAGGAGTCAGGACTATGTCGTAGTGCCGGAAAGCATGAAGGCCGCACCGTGGAATATCAAGCGCGCCCGAGCCGGCTTGTTTTTGTCACGCATAGCTTCGCAGGGTCAGATGTTTCTTTGGTTAGCGGCCACCTTGCGTGGCTAATCAAGTCTGGAGGGGCGCGTGGGCCGCTTGGCCTAGATACTGAATTGAAAAGAGCAAGTTGCTATTGTATGTTATACCAATATCGCGAGGCGGTTCCATCCATGCAGTGCACGCAGTGCGGATTGTCGAATCCTCCCGGTACGAGCGTGTGTACTCAGTGCAGCACTCCCCTTGCCTTGGATGACGCCACAATCAAAGATTGCTGGCGCGACTCCGGTAGCAGTTGTGACGCAGATCAGACGCTAACGCACGGCGGGTCAGAACCTTCTGCACCCATTCATCGAACGGTCTCTGCTGGACGGTTCAAGCTTGGACGTATGCTGGGAAACCGTTATCAGATTCTGCAGCTCCTCGGTGAGGGCGGAATGGGGGCCGTTTACAAGGCGCGGGACCGCGAGTTGGATCGCTTAGTGGCCTTGAAAATAATCCGTCCCAATTTGGCCGTGAGCTCCGAAATCCTGAATCGTTTCAAGCAGGAGTTGATTCTCGCTCGCCAAGTAACTCATCGCAACGTCATCCGAATCTTCGATCTGGGCGAAGCGGATGGCATCAAGTTCATCACAATGGAGTTCATCGATGGGAACACATTAAGAACAATTCTGCTGCGCGAAGGCAAACTCAGCCCTGTTGAGGCCAGCAACATCATCCAGCAAGCCTGCCGCGGACTAGAGGCCGCGCATGCCGAGGGCGTTGTGCACCGCGATCTGAAGCCGGCCAACATCATGCGCGACGCGCAGAACCGGATTGTGGTGATGGATTTTGGGGTCGCCCATTTGGCCGATGCCGCGGTGACAGGACCTAGTCGACCACCGGGTGACGACGCATCCAACATACAAGCTCAGCCATTTTATTCCCAAGCAGGCGTGCTTGTCGGCACTCCGGCATACATGGCACCGGAACAAGCGCTAGGTCAGGAAGCAGACGCACGCGCCGACATCTTCGCATTGGGAATCATCTTCTTCGAGATGCTCACTGGTAAGTTGCCATTTGAGGCCGATACTCGCGACGTGCTGCTCAAACGTACCCGGGAGAAAGCCAAGGCCGTTCACGAGATCGATCCGCAGGTGCCGCGCAGCTTGAGCAAGATTGTCGAACGATGCCTCGAACCGCTACGTGATTTTCGCTATCAGACTGCGACGGAAGTCCTGACCGATCTGGATGCATGGCTGGCGCCAGCCTGGCGCAAAGCGGCGAAGTGGATTGCCGCCGCAGCGGCGGTGCTGCTGCTGGTCGGAACACAAATCGTAGTGCAACGGTTCACGCACAAGACCGCGGTACAGCATGCTCCAGTGTCGGTGTTGGTGGCCGATTTCAAGAATGACACCGCCGATCCCGTCTTTGACGGCACCTTGGAGCCGGCGTTCAGCACTGCAATGGAAGGCGCATCGTTCATTACCTCCTACAATCGCGGCCAAGCGCATAAACTTGCGGCACAACTGCAGCCGGACGCAAAGACACTCGATGAACAACTGGCGCGCCTCATCGCCACACGGGAAGGCATCAACACCGTCATTGGCGGATCCATCGCTCGTCAAGGTGACTCTTACCGCGTTGTCGTGCGCGCTCTGGATGGAGTCACAGGCAAGGTCATCGCCACCGACTCCGACAAGATACAGAAAAAGGATGTTCTAGTTGCCACGGGGAAGTTAGCGGCCGTCATTCGCAAGGCGCTCGGGGATAAGACACCCGAATCAGCCCAATTGGCCGCGGCGGAAACCTACACCACTCAGTCGTTGGACGCTGCGCACGAATATGCGATATCCCAAGTCGCGCAGTTCAGTGGCAATTATAGTGAAGCCATCCAGCATTCTTTCAAAGCGCTGCAATTGGATCCCGAGCTCGGAAGGGCTTACGTCGTGTTGGCGGTCGTTTACAACAACATGAAACAACCACAGCAGGCTGCGAAATACTTCCAGCTTGCCTTATCGAAGATTGATCACATGAGCGAACGGGAAAAGTACCGAACGCGCAGTGCTTATTATCTCGTCGCGCGCAAGCCGGAGAAGGCCCTAGAAGAGGGGCAGCAACTCGTGCAGAGGTTCCCCGCTGATAACACTGGCTTGGCAAATCTGGCGCTGGCTTATTTTTACCGCCGCGACATGGCTGCGGCATTGGAGCAAGGTAGGCGCGCCGTACAGATCTACCCCAACAATACCATCCAGCAAAACAATGTTGGTCTGTACGCGATGTATGCAGGAAACTTCGAGGCGGCCATGCAGGAGCAACGCCATGTTCGCCAGATGAACCCTTCTCTTGTCCTCGCTTATGTCGGAACAGCGCTTCCTCAACTGGCGCTCGGGCATGCTGACGAAGCGACCGCCACTTACCTGGAGCTGCAGAAACTCGGGGCCGGCGGCATCTCCGCGGCGGCTACCGGCCTTGTTGACATTGCCCTCTATCAAGGACGAGTCGCGGAGGCCGTCAAAATCCTGGACGGGGCAGTCTCTCAGGACCTGGCTAATAAGAACCCTGACGCAGCAGCCACCAAGCTTTCTTATCTGGCCGAAGCGCAATTGTTGGCTGGCAATCCTGCCGAGGGTGCACGCAGCGCTACGCGAGCCATGGCACTGAGCCATCAGAATCCCATCGAGTTCTGGGCCGCACGAGCCTACGCCGGCACAAGTCAGGAATCTAAAGCGCAGTCGATTGCGCAGGAAATGGGCAGCGCGTTAGAAGCCGATCCCCAGGCGTATGGGAAGTTAATCGAAGGAGAGATCCAGCTCAAGCATGGCAAGCCTCAAGCGGCGCTGAAGTTATTTCTAGAGTCGCGCAAACTCGCCGATACTTGGATGGGCCGCTTTGATGCGGGCCGAGCCTACGTGGATGCCGGCGCATTTGCCGAGGCGGAATCGGAAATGGAGGTCTGCATCAAGCGCCGTGGGGAGGCCACCGCGCTGTTTCTCGACGAAACCCCCACATACCATCTATTTCCGCCGGTCTATTATTATCTCGGCCGCGCTCAGGAAGGGTTGAAGAGTCCCGCTGCAACGGAGTCCTACAAGACATTCCTCTCCATGAAGAACGGCGGTCAGGATCCGCTTCTCGCGGATGCCCGCCGCCGGCTTGGGTCGCTTTAACTGCCCCCAGGCATGGCCACCGTGGATTCCGCTTTCGGAGCACGCCAATGATCGTACCAACGTTGCGCGTTGCACACCGCCACACTTCCACAGCCTGCAAGCAAAATCTCTTACGCCTGGATTGGTGCCTCTCCCGAACGCGTTACTTATAATAAGATCGCCACGGACACCTCGTTGGAATACGGGCTCTCGACGTTACCGGCGTCAACTGAAGCCACAACATAGTAATACGCCAAGAAGCCGACAGTGGTATCCGTGAAACTAAGATTGGTTGTGGGCACCGATGTTAGCTTCGTGTAGGGACCGCCCCGTACGGTGGCCCGATACACGTTATAACCAACGACCGCAGACGTGCTAGCACTCCAAGCCAAAACCACCGAAGGCGCTGAACCTGAAAACACGACATTGCCGGTGAGGTTGGCGGGCGGTGCTGGAGATGACGCGGACCCAGTTATAACCGCTGTGTCTGAAGACTCTGTCGGCAACCAGATTCCGAGGCAGTTGTTGGCATTGTTGGCGCCGTCCGTGGCCACCCAAGGATGCGTCAGAAAGGTCTGCTGCACATACGACTGGCCTGGTCCCAGGGAATTGTAGAAGACTCGCTGCCCCGAATAATCGATCCAGTAGACGGATACGTTCCCCGTCCCGGTTGTTTGGTTTTGGAACTTGATCGAGGTCGGCACCGTGCCCTCGATGGATTTTAATGTCGATTCGAAGCTGCAAGCGTACTGCGGCAGCACGGAATTGTGCGGCGGTATGCGCCAGGCAAAGATCGTATCGAGGCGGTTCGCCGGAATCCTATTTCCCTGGAACGGCATTCCCGTCTGAGGATCAATCAGTGTTAGTCCTGCATAGGCGCTGAAATCGCCCAGACGTTCCGCAACAGTGGGTACATATGCCGGAACGGTGTAATTCGTTTCCAACGTCACCGGATTGGAGAACTGTTCGTTGAGCGCAGAAGGCAATGGAACAAGCTGCAGTCCCGCCACGATCCCACCATTGGGTCGACCTCCAACCACGAACGCATCCCCCGCCGAATCTTTTGCTATCGAAAAGACTGTCGTGAAGGGAGGAACAAAACCCGCTGGGAACGCTACAGTGGCGTTTATGATGGAAAATGGCTTCGAGGTCGCCGTTACCTGGTTCACCGAAGTTACCAAAGTATAGCCAGTTCCAGCTGTGTCAATGGCGAGGTCGGGAAATGTTGCGATGCCAAAAGGACTCGGATCAATGCCCTGTTGGCTCGTGGTTTGGGTCAGCGTGCCCGACAAGCTCCCGGTGCCAGGATTTGTGCCCAGTCCAATCGTAACCGGGATGAATGGCAGTGGCTGGTTATTGTTGTCCAGCGCTTGCACCTGAACCGCAGGAAATATATGCGTGCCCGTCGCTGCGTTGGCGGGCTGCGTAAGAAACGTCAGAGTGGAGACCTGAACGGGGAAGCCCCACATTCTCACGAATCCGGCTTTGTTCGATGCTGTGTTGAAAGACCACGTGGCTGCACCAGAGTTGATCACGGTGGAAATGCCTGCTGGCACGACCACATTGGGAGTCGCCACCCAGGCCTCGTTGGGCCCGCTTTGTCCAGCTACGCCCGTTGCCGTGAACGGTCCCAACGTATTTCCAACCGGGATTTGTAGGCTAATCGTCCCCGGTGCGGCGCCATTCCCACCGTTATATTGATACGTCGCCACCTGGGTGATCATAGTCGGGGCGGAGAAGGTGCATGTCGTCGGGGTTGGCGGTCCCCCGGCTTGTTGAGTCACAGGGGTGAAGTTGAAGGTGTCGCAGAGCAACGTGCTCGATGGCGGCGCTGGGGGGGTTGCAGGAACCACAGTCAGCGTCATTAATTGGCTAACAGTTTGTACCGGGGGACCGCTGTCGGAAACTGTCGCGGTAAAAGGAAACGTCCCCGTGGCGGTCGGTGTGCCGCTGAGTACGCCGCTGCCATTCAAGGACATCCCATCGACATTGACAGGGGTCCAATTGTAGGACCCAGTGCCTCCGCCCGCGAACAAAATCACGGGTGCATTCCCTATTCCTTGGGTAGCCGCCGGCAATGACGTGGTCGTGATTGCCAGTGGCGCTAACACGCGGATGATGAGCACTCGCGTCGCTCTATTCCTCGCGCAGTCGCCTACTGTGACGAGAACATTATAAGTTCCCGGTGTGGTAGGAGTTCCCGATATCAGTCCACTCGCAGATAGGGTCAGACCCGGAGGGGTTCCCGAGTCAAAAGCTCCCGACCAGTTCCAGAAGTAATCGGAACACGTGCCCGAGCCAAGCGTTCCACCGATAGCTTGTAACTGAACACCCGGATTATACTGTTGCCCACCAACAACAGCGTTCGGCAGCATGGCGGTGGTGATGAACAGGGGCGCAATTATGGGCGGCATCGTCGACGTCGTGTTATTGCTGTTGATCGCCTGCGGAATTATCACGGGCGCAACTTGCGTGAGAATCTGCTTCATCGTTACCTGGTCAACATTCCCGCGGAGAGTGATGTAGGCCGTATCCCCCGGTCCAAGAGAGAAGGAGGGACTCGTCACCGGGACCGCACTCACATTCGGAGTAGTCAGATTACTCAGTTGATCAGGCGGAGTAATGGGCGTATTCGGGACGTTTGCCAGCGTGATGTTCTGCTGTTGCGCTATCAGATTGCACTGCCCATCGGTCTGGGGAGTCATATAGATCTGCGACAGCAACAACTGCAATCGGGTGGAAGTCTGGCCGATCACGGCAACGTTGTACGAGGCGTTAGTATTTCGGTTATTTTGGACTGTATACGTGCCGTCCGATGGCGGCGCCGCAGATACGTTCGGCGCGCTCACATTGGGCGCGCTAACATTCGGGTTGGCAACTCCGTAGGCACTCACATTGGGCGCACTCACATTGGGCGCACTCACGTTGGGCGCACTCACGTTGGGCGCACTCACGTTGGGCGCACTCACGTTGGGCGCACTCACATTGGGCGCACTCACGTTGGGCGCACTCACGTTGGGCGCACTCACGTTGGGCGCACTCACGTTGGGGTCATACAGCTCGACATTACTTATGTTGTTGGGGTCGCCTGATGGGACGTTTGGATCGACCAAGCTAGTCGGCACCGTGCCATCCGCATTCAGCAGTATGAAACCGGATAGTCCTCCCGGGACTACTTTGCTTCCCGCGCCCAAGCTGTCCATCTCGGTGACATTGACCAGAATGCTGGCGGTGGGATTGCTCGAAACCGCAAACACCGTGCGCGCAACTCCTGTATGCGGGGCAATCGCCACGTCCACGCTGGCCTGCGGGAACGGTATTCCGTTGGCATTTGTTACAGGAAATGGGGGTGGGCGAACCGGGCTGGGTGGCACGAGCTGCGCAAACGATGCGAATCCATTCACAGGTTGATTTGCTATCGAGAGCCGGAAATAGTTGACGAAACCCGAAGACGCGGGTCTTCCACTGGATTGGTTTTGCAACAGGATCACGAACCCTCGCTGGACCGTTGAGCTCAGCGGCTTCGACGTCTGCGGCGAAGTAATCGACAATCCTTGCGTGATGCGGCTCGAATAAACATTCTGGTTGCGGTCGCCTTCATGCCCGTTATTCGTTCCAACGATGCAGGCCTGTGTAGGCGTGCCATTGTATACGCTTGTTCCCGAGGTTATCGGAATATACGTGGTCCAATCGTTGTCAACGGGCGGGATAACATCCTGATTGCTTGTCCACGTTGCATAGTGAACCGGGGAGGCTGGCGCCGGTTTGGGAGCAGCAAAAGACGTGCCGGCGACACCGGGAGGCGATGGATTATTGTAGGTCCAGCACTGCCAGTTGCCGCACCTAACCAAAACGAACGGTTGTCCGGTAATACCCAGGTAGTCTCCCAAAAAAGCAGCGAGGCCCTTCGCAAACATCGGCAGATTGGGTGGATCATACTTCACTTGATGGAAGGCATTGGCCGTCTCGCCTGCAAAAAGGCCGAAGTCGTAGTGCGAAACTCGGGAATACGTGAACGTTGGAACGCCTAGCCCACCATTCGATTGCGCCAAGACAAGATCGATGGTTTTCCGCCGCTTTGTCAAGCATGCGTCACTGATGAAGTAAAGTGGGACATCGCAAGTGGCATTTTCGGGGATTTGATCGCGCGCTTCCTCGAAAAAATTCCCATTCGCATCCGGCATAAAGTCACCGGTCAGCGAAACGCTTGGCGTGAACGCCCCAGTAGTGTGGTCCTGCCGCAAGTCATAGTAAATCAACATCAACTTGCCCTGGTTAAAGGTCATCGCGGGCATGACCTGGAAGCCGTTGGTCAATAGCGGGAACGTGCCTCCAATATCATTGGTAATCGCCCCGTTGTCCACCACAAAGGGCGAAGGGGGTTTGAAACCGCTGCTCGTTAAGCTGGCATTCCCAGGAATTGCCAGCATCATGATTCTGGCTTCGGCTTCTCCGTTCAGCCCCATTCCACGTTGTGACCAGGCGAGATAAAGGGGGCCTGGAACGAAGGCAATACCGCTGTCCGCTACGGCCATCGCGGGATAAGCCGTGGTCCGGAAAGAGGTGAGCGTTGTACCCTGATCGAAGAAGGCATTGGCTTTGGGATTGCCCGGATTGAACGGAGGAAGGCTGACTAATGTGAGCGGCGGGAAAAATTTATTTCCGCCGTCAAGCGATGCGGCGATTGCGATGCCGTCATTGTGCTGCTGAACTCCGCTATGGATCATGCGCCAGGCCACATACACAGTCCCGGTTTCGGGATCGATCTGGATGGTCGCACCCTGGCTGATGTTATATCCCTGGCTAATCGCCTGCGGCGTGCTCCAGCTCTGACCGCAATTTGTTGAACGAGTGAAATAAATAGTGCTGGCAATGTTTCCGCTGGTGCTCGTTGCCACATTTGCGTAGGCGACATACACGTTACCCGCGGGAATCGTCTGTTGGACTGGCCCTCCTGCTTGAGGAACATTGATCGTGCAGGTGCCGCTTCCGCGGGGAATGTCCACGGCAATCGCTGGTTTGTCGAGGAAATTTGCCGGGACGCTGCTGCCATGTGCCACGGCGAGCGTATCGATGTACCGTACCGGAAAGCTATCCTGCGTAATGTCCCCATTTTCCTTGTTGTTCAGGTCCATGTAACGCGCCACGAAGACCAACCCTTGACTTGTGCCGCGATTGAACGCGATTCCGCCGTAGTAGAACATTCCATTCGTTCCCGACGCGATGACCGGGTCCGCAGCCGTGCTGAAACCATGCACCGGTGACGCCAACCCCTGCCGAGACCCGTCCTGCGGATAGCCGGGCAACAATGTGCTTTGCCATCGGGCGCCACCATCGATGGAGATGTATTGCCCCACCCAAGGTTCGGCGCTGGGAGGGCACGGCGTCACGCCTGCCGTAGGGCACAGGCTGACCTCGCCGGGTTCAGATTCCAAAAGCGTGTTCAAATCAACGGTCCGATAGTCATTGGCACCCGCAAGGAGATGCAGGGGATTGCGGGTCGAAACTGCAAGGCTCGGTTCGTCTTGCCGTTCCAGGAACGGATCCCCGTAGGGCCATGTCATACCGGAAACCATGTTGACGTTCTGCCCCGGGGTCGGTGCCTGTTGCGCGTAGGTTACAACGGGGAGGGTCGTAGCGAACAGGAACGCGAGCTTCAGCCACAGCAACAGAGGTTTCGCCTTTCGAGTATTTGAACTCCAAAAGGTGCATGCAACGGCTGGTATGTGTTCGCACATATTCCCCCCTCGAATTTCCGATGGTAGACTCCGTGGGACTCGGCTTCGGGGACCGTAGGAGAGAGTGTGCTAGTCCCCCTCGACCTTATGCGGGAGTGAGGGGATTCTGGTTCACGATTCGGAAGTTGTCAAGTCAAAACTCCAATTGCGAGGCGCGTTGTCTGAATGAGCGAAGAACCCCGGGATGACGGGCATATTCTCGCAGTTGAGCCTCACCCAAAAACCGAGGAAACGGCACGTGAAAACCAGGAAAATCACTGCGCAGTATGAGTATGACCTGGAGGATTTTCAGCGAGATGTCGGAACCGTCGTGGCCGGTGAAAGGCCGTAGGCGCGAAAAACTGCTTGGACACCGCTGGCCAATGTGAAATTGGGGACAAGATTGAGCTGTCCATGGCGTTCTAGAGCCTCTCTGTGAAAAACAGGGCTTTGCAGGCTTGAGGAGCACGAACGCGAACACGCCCCCCGTTGACGATAAAAACGATTGAAGAAAAGATATGTCTGCAGCCTTCTCGATTCGGTGCGTGTGCGCGCCACACTTGCCAAGACCAGGAGCTAGCTATGGATCAACGGAAGATGGCACGAATGGTTCTCTTGTTTGCGGTTCTGAGCGCGATGTTTGCCGCCGGCCTGTTTGGTCAGGGGGGTGGAAACGCGGCCATCACAGGAACGGTCACAGATCCTAGCGGGGCGGTCGTCGCCGGCGCGCGGGTGACCGTGACGCAACAATCGACATCGGTCAGACGTTCCGTGACAACCAACTCGAGCGGCGACTTCACTGTTCCCTCGCTTCCCCCCGCGAGCTACAGTGTGACGATCGAGGCTGCGGGCTTCAAAACCGTCGCGCAAACCGTCACGCTTTTGGCCGATCAAATTCGCGACCTCGATGTGCGGCTGGAAGTCGGCCAAGCAACCCAACAGGTCATCGTGGAAGCAGCGCCTGTCCTCGTAAATACGGTCACACCGGTCTTGAGCGAGGTGATCGAGCAAAGCCGTGTAGAGGGCATTCCTTTGGTTACTCGCAACGCCGCGGATCTGACCCTTCTCGTGCCGGGAACCACGAGTGCCAACGGACACGGCGTCCAGCAAGGAGACACCAAGCAGATTGCCGTGGGGACCCGTTCGGTGGCGGAGTCCATTGCGGTCAACGGGGCACGCCCGG
>Ga0209577_10002988_pt1 | contig 15987 bp, 14 predicted proteins | sample GraSoiAngelo_109_FD_185874 | JGI IMG/M metagenome (GOLD analysis project Ga0209577, IMG submission 185874) | Grasslands soil microbial communities from the Angelo Coastal Reserve, California, USA - 14_0903_12_20cm (SPAdes) (version 2) | ecosystem: Environmental > Terrestrial > Soil > Grasslands...
GCGCGCGTGGAAGGGTTACTCATCCGGCCGCCTCACTTTGATGCCTCGAAGAAATACCCATTGCTCCTGCTCGTGCACGGCGGCCCGCAGGGATCGTGGGCCGACGACTGGGGGTATCGTTGGAACGAAGAGCTCTTCGCTTCCCCAGGTTATGCAGCGGTGATGATTAACCCTCGAGGTTCGACGGGTTATGGGCAAAAGTTCGTTGACGACATCCGGGATGATTGGGGCGGAAAGGTTTACGACGACTTGATGAAGGGCACCGACTACGTGCTAGCCCATTACGCCTTTATCGACGCCAGCCGCACGGCCGCCGCAGGAGGCTCATACGGCGGTTACATGATGGATTGGTTCGCTACGCACACCGGGCGCTTCAAGGCGCTCATCAGCCATGCCGGTCCTTACGACAATGTGAGTATGTATGGCGGAACCGAGGAGCTCTGGTTCGTGGAGCACGACTTGGCCGGAACACCGTGGTCGAATCCCGAGAGCTATCGCAAGTGGTCCCCAAGCGCCTATGCCGCGGCGCTTGGAAAATTCAAGACTCCAACACTCGTCATTGCCGGAGAAATGGATTATCGCGTTCCCTACACGCAGTCGTTGCAGTTCTTCACAGAGATGCAACGCCAAAACGTACCTTCGAAGCTGCTCATCTTCCCCGACGAAGGCCACTGGATCACCAAGCCCCAAAACAGCCGGCTCTGGTACAAGACCTTTCTGGACTGGCTCGCTACTTACCTAAAGTAGGCGAGCGGCCCGTTACCGCACGAAGCACGTCATCACCTACCAGGTGTCCCCGGGTGTCATTGATCCTCTTGAAGTGATCAATATCCGCCAGTAGGACGCCCACGGAGCTGCCGTCTCTTCGTGCGCGGTTCAGTTCGCGTTCCAGCCGCGCCGCGATTCCAAATCAATGTAAGCGCGTCATGGTTGGCTTTGAAGCGCAAGTTCTCTCGTGCCTCCACAAGATTGCTTTCGAGTTCCAACATCCGCAAGCCCACGCGCAATCGGGCCCTCAACTCTTGCTTATGATCGCGCGCCCTTGTACCTTCTGTCCGGCAACGATGCGAATGAGGCTGTCGCCAAAGGGATCCTCTCCGATAATTCCCATCACAATCGGCGCGTGGGGATCTTCAAAAGTGCCGTCCGGCCATTCCACGAATTTGGTGAAGTTGAATAAGAACGCTGCCTTGACTGCTTACTCGCTGAGCTGGTCGGATTGCGCCGCGCAAATGCCACAGAAGGTCAAAGCAGCCACGAGGGCGAACAGGAACCAGGCCGTTCGCTGTGCGAGCGGCAATTGCAGGCGGTACGGTGGCAAATTCAGAGGATCCATCAGACTTTGGCGTAAGCGTCGCGCTTCATAAGGGCCCAAGCCGTGCTACCGAACGCTAGATGTCCTCTTGCGTGATGACGTTCACCGAGAGTCTCCGCTAGTCCTGAGCGTCGTTTCCCCTTGCGCAGACTTAGGCCGCCATAGCCCGGCGCGCGCGTTGTTACTGTCTCAGTGCCGATAAGACTTCATTCGATCGTTGCGTCGGACCTGTTTCCGTCGCCTGTCCACACCTCGCCATATGGGCTTATAAACAGGCAAAAGGCCGCCTTGATTTCCATTCGTTGAGTCAGAGAGAATTTCTGTGATAGGAGGGCCGAAAAAGGCGTTGACCAGTGTGGCGCTGTTCGGAAAACGAACCTATGTACCGTTCTGAAACAACTCAGGGTTGGCTTGCTTCAACTAGCTCTGATCAGAATTCCCCTTTTTGAAATACTTTCCCCTTCCGGCAAGGAGCGGCTCGGCAGGCGTTTGATCGTCGGAAGCAGGCGAGCCGTTTCGGGCACCGATGTTTCGGGAAAAAGAAATGCACGACGCAAAAGTGAACGCGTGGAGAGAATGTCTGGCTGAGCAAGTCCTACAAAATGACGCGTCGGCAGAGAGGATGTCGCTGCCGATTCTTTGTTATCTAACGCACCTGTAATTTAGTTACTGACCTGCGGCAGCCGCTTTCGATTCCGGCTTCGCAAATTTCGAGCTATCGAGCGGCGCATTATCCAGCACTTTGGTGACGCGGATGGTAGCGGTCGTAGACGGCTCGGTCCGCGCGTTAGCGGGATTCATCGTGATCAGGTAAGGGAATTTCACTCCGCTGCTGGTGTCTCGGTAGTCCTCGTAATCCACTTGAAAGGGGGCTTCGCCGACGGGAGTCGGCAATGAGCTCCACTTCCGCACAAGCAAGCCCGTTTGCACGTCGAAGTAGAGCCGCTCCGCGGAATCGCCCTGCGGACGCGCGCCCAAGACATAAGCATCGTGGCCGTTCACGTTTGCAACGCCTCGCAGTTGCATTTGCGTATATACCTGCTTCAAATCCAAAGGCAGATAAAAATCCGAGTCTCGCTTGGCGCGCATTTGGTCGGTGGCGGGAGGCTCGGTGACGCGTCCCGTCGCAGCCTGAGCCCAGGCTCGCGTCCCATCGAAACCATCAGAGACCGTGTACGTTGCCGTGCGGTACGTGTTCCTAACGAGGTTGGGCGCCTTCTGGCTGCGTTCGATCGCAGCCGGCACAGGTATCGTTCCACCGGGCCCCGTGGGAATGTACTGAGTCCCAATGATCACGCGGCTCGTGATTTTCCGAAGAGCCTGCTCACCGCCGAGTGCCTGCACGTATTTGGTCAGGATCTGATCGACTGACGGCAGACCTTGGGGCTCCGGCTCTACTCCCTTTTCGACGGCCGGCAGAGCCACCGTGGTCATTGGAACGGTACTGCCGCGGTGACAGGTATAGCAGGTGACCTCTTGTTGCCCTTTAAAATTGTTCTTGTTGATGTCCATCACCATACGCATCATCATGCGGGCCGTTTCTTTGGCTTCCTTGGTGTCTGCTGCTCGATCTGGATCCTCATGGCAGAATTCGCAATTTACGCCCAGGGCGGCCCGGATCTGGTGCATGGCCTCGATGACCTGGTCGGCCGGAACCCCGTTGAGCACTTTGATGCTCTTATAAAACTGCTCGGCCGTCTTTCCTTCCATGCTCGGCGGCGCTCCCTGAGCGTGTGCCAATAGCGAGGCGGCCAATGTCAACCCCATCAGCACGCCAATTTTTTTCAGACAAACCAATAATTTACTCATTGATGAGACGATCCTCCCTGCGAGTCTCGAGAACCTCTGCCGGTTCGCCGCTATCGAATCCGGGCCAATCTCCCGTTTGATTTCTCCGGTGGGGCGTTAGCATACACTCTTACCTTGCCGGTTGCCACCCCAGCATACGCAATGTACGCAATGGCGGCGCATGCTGGGGATCCCGGTTGGAAGATGGGGCATCCTTGGCACAGGCGGTCGTTCGAGCGCCCTCCCACATGGATCTTCAGGAACCTTCGTGCCGTGCCCATATGCCCATATGCAGGGCGATTGAAAAGTGAGCGTGAGCATTGTATTCTCGGCGCCTACTTTCCAACCGGGGGCGAGGTGAGAGTCATAACATAACCCTCTACGGTCTCTGGCTGATTGACGGAGCTGAACCAGAACGCGCAGCATTCATAGTAACGAAGGGAGAAAATTTATATGTCTTTGGGATGGAAGCCACGCCTCCGGAGTGCCATCGGAATAATCACCGTGTGCCTGTTGGGCGTTGCGTCAGCGAGCGGGCAGGGCGACTCCGCTCAAAAACCACTGATGTCCGAAGAGGCGTTCAAAGACGTCCAGGTGCTGCGAGGGATTCCAGCCAGCGAGTTCATCGAAACCATGGGATTCTTCGCCGTCTCACTGACGGCGAACTGCACCACCTGCCACGGCGATGCCAGCGCCGGCAGTTGGGAACATTACGCCGACAACACTCCGCTCAAGCAGGCCGCGCGCAGGATGGTGTTGATGATGAATTCCATCAATCAGGCCAATTTCGGCGGGAAACGTGAAGTGACCTGTTATACCTGCCATCGTGGCGACCGTATGCCGAGAGTCACCCCGACGATTGCCGACGTATACAACTCCACGTTCAATACTATCGAACCGGATCAGCTGCTTCCGGCCGCTTCCGGCGAACCTTCCTTCGATCAAATTCTGGACAAATACATTCAGGCGGTTGGCGGAGCACAGCAATGGGCCAAGCTCACCAGCTTTGTGGTTAAGGGAACATCCCAGGCCTACGCCGAACTCGCTTATCCGTTCGAAGTCTATGCCAAGGCTCCCAATCAACTCATGACCGTCACGCACACCGAGGCGGGCGACAGAACCACGGCTTATGATGGCCGCAACGGCTGGGTAGCCATGCCCAGCGACGACAAACCGATCCCGCTACTTCCGCTGATCCAGGGTGACCTGGTCGGCGCCCGGTTAGATGCGACCATCTGTTTTCCCACCGCCATCAAGCAGGCGCTCACACAATGGCGCGTGAGCATGCCGATAACTATCAACGATAAGGATGTCGAAGTCGTACAAGGAACTGCCGATGCGGGTCGAACTCCGGTCAATCTGTACTTCGACAGCAAGTCTGGGCTGCTGGTACGGCAAGTGCGCTATACGGACACGAAAGTCGGCCTCTCTGCGACGCAAATCGACTATGATGATTATCGGGACGTCGCCGGAGTCAAGATGCCGTTTAAGTGGACGACGAGCTGGCTCGACGGTCAGACCGTCTATACGGTAACTCAACTTCAGCCGAATGTGCCCATAGACGCGGTCAAATTCGCAAAACCGGCCCCGCCAAAACCCGCAAATCCCTGACCGCAAGCGGACGCACCAGATTCTCAGGAGCCTTCCGCTCATGAGGTGATGCCTGGACCATAGCTTGACTCTTTCTCGGAGGCAAGCTATGTTCAGCCACGGTCAATCTTTCGGCTGCTCTCCATCACGACTCCCGAAAATGGCGAATCGGACAGGAGGAATAACTCGAATGACAAACAGAACTTGGGGCATCGTGGTGATCCTTTGTGGAGTGCTCTTGGCGGCTCTACCTACCTTTGCGCATCATTCGCTGAACTCAGAGTTCCAGATGGGCAAGCCTACGGAGTTGAAGGGCACCCTCATGAAAGTGGAGTGGGATAATCCCCACGTTTATTGGTACCTAGATGCGAAGGATGCGGGCGGGAGTGTTGTACGCTGGTCAGTAGAGGGCCTGCCTCCGAGCTACCTGCACCGCAACGGGGTCTCGAGAACAGACATGCTGGCGCTTGTAGGAAAAGAAGTTACGATTCACGGTCGTATCGCCAAAGACGGTTCAAAACTGATGTTTGGGCTAGATTTTGTTCTGCCAGACGGGCGAGTGATTCCGGTCGGGCCGAAGGTAGGCGACGACAACCCGTAGTGATTTCGAACGTCGAGAGGAGGATCCTATGAACTACCGTTATCTCCTCGGCTGCTTAATTGCCGCGGCGATGATCGCGGGTCTCAGCTCCACGACGGCGTCCGCCCAGGCAGATAGGGACCAGGGAACTAAGAAGTACGCGCCTCCCTCTTTGCCGACCGATCATTCCAAGCCTGCGCCGCGGAGAGCTGACGGACATCCGGACCTTTCGGGAATGTGGATTGAGAAATACGGAGCGCTAGGGACCGACCCTGCTGTCGGAAAGCCGGGAGGTGGCGCGCGATCAGCAAGGCCTGCCTCCTACCCGTCCGATGAGCTGCCTTATCAGCCGTGGGCGGCTTTGAAGGCCAGGCAACTGCACGATGCTGGGAATACTGATCCGCTGTTGCATTGCGAACCCTATGGCGTCCCGCGCATCTGGGGCGGCCCGCATCCCGCAAGGTTGGTGCAATTGCCCGGAGAGTTGATCATCCTCTATGAGAGAGATACTGCCTTCCGCATAATCCCCACAGACGGGCGGTCTCATCCCGCAGACGCAGACCCATCTTGGATGGGAAATTCGGTCTCGAAATGGGATGGCGATACGCTAGTCATCGACACGATCGATCTCAATGAAAAATCTTGGCTAGGATCGGGCAAGAATGCCGGCGAGGGCAGCGGCACGTTTCATAGCGACGCACTGCACGTGACCGAACGAATCCACCGTCCCGATTTTAATCATCTCACAGTAGAAATCACGGATGATGACCCAAAGGTGTTCACACATCCTTGGACCTATAATTGGAACATGAACCTCGTTCCCAACGAGGAGATGTACGAGGACGTGACTTGTTCCAACGAGAAGGATTACGAACACGAACTGCCCGACAAGCTGGCGGCCACGGACAAATCAGCGGCGGCTAATTGAAAGAGGTTGGACGCAAGCTGACGGACTTCTGCAGAGCCCTGATAGAGTTTTAGGGAAGAGAATTTGCCCTATCTCCGTCTTTCTGGCCGTCCGCGCATTCTCGATTTAGCGAAACTTATACGCGACTCCTGGCCCGTTGGGATGTTGGGATGGTTGGGTGCTTGGGTGCGCGACGCTTTCCAGTTCGCCGCTTATCTTATAAGGTAGGCTTGGCTGCTCGGCACGATCCAAAAGAAGTCACTACTCCGGGGTGGTGCAATTGGTAGCACATGGGCCTTTGGAGCCTAGAATCTTGGTTCGAGTCCAAGCCCCGGAGCCAATCTTCGCAATCGGGTCAGCGGGGGCTGCTCACCAAAGGAACGAGAATATCGCCGTTCTGTCGCTGCTAAGAGGCGGTGCCGACCTGATGGAAAGCACCAGGCCCGCACGCTGGTTTTCATTTCGAGGATCGAATGGCACCTTGCCGCCGACGGACCCGCTGCCGTTTCCGGAACGGAAACGGAACCATCAATGTTCGCAGGCCCCCGAATTTCTCGATGGTTTCCGTGTGCCCGTGTGCCGCGCCGTCTTGATCTTTCCTCCGAATGCTGCAAGGATGGGTCAGGTGTCCATTCCCCTTGAGGTCGACCGCGCTTAGTTTGGCAGCGAAGGAGATTCCATGTGCGCATTCCGTTCTTTCCTAGCATTTCTTGCTCTGACCGCTGCTTCTTCGCTGAGTACACGCGCGGCGAGCGTTACCGGTACGGTTAAAGGGCCCGATGGCGATCCTTACATGGGAGCGTTTGTCCAGGCCAAAAACCAGCAGAACAACGTGCTGTTTAGCGTGTTGTCGGACAAACAGGGCCGCTACCGCATCGACAGCCTGCCGGCTGGTAGCTACCAGATTCAAATTCGCGCCATCGGGTGCAAGGCGGAACCCCAGAGCGGCGTCAAGCTTGCCGGCGATCAAAACGCATCCTTCGATTTTGCCTTGCAGCCGGGAACGGTCCGTTGGAGCGATGTGAGCCTTTATCAAGGACGGAAGCTGTTGCCGGAGGGCAAAGGGAAGGACGCGCTGACGTCGAACTGCATGGTCTGCCACGGCTTCCAAAACGTCATGGCTTCAACGCCTCGCACGGAAGCCGGATGGCGCGACCGAATCAATTATATGCGGAAGGCCATGTGGTGGCAGTTGCCGAGATTCGATGACGACAAAGCCGACGCCGTCGTCTCTTACCTTTCGCATATGTTCGGTAACGACCCCACGGCGCCGCGTTCTCCGGCTGACCTTCCAGGATATAAGGAGACAGTCCGCTCGTTCAGGGAAGAGGCGATGGGCATCGCGTATGTCGAATACGACGTCTCGGGGTCGAAGGGCTTGCCCTGGAGCGCTGCTCCTGACAAAGACGGAAATCTGTGGATGCCTTACTATGGCAGGGGCAATGAAGTCGCACGGCTCAATCCGAACACTGCCGAAATGAAACGATTCCTCTTGCCGTTTGAGGAGTCAGCGGGGGTGCACTCCTCCGTGCCCACGCCTGAGGGCACCGTTTGGTTCACGGAATTTGCTCTGAACCGGATCGCGAAGCTCGATCCCCAAACGGGCAAGATCACCGAATATCAAGACTCGGGAGACGTCCCGGGAGAGCGTCCCAGCAAGCATACAGCCCGAGTGGATGCACAGGGAAACGTTTGGACTTCAGGGAGTCCGGTGACCGAGTTCGACCCCAAGACAGGGAAATTCACTCACTTCATGGACGCACCTTCCTCCTACGGCATCACTTTCGATAAGGAGGGAAACGTCTGGTTCTGTGTGTTGAAGACGGACGGGACAATCGGCAAGATCGACGCGAAGACTGGAAAGGTCAGGCACTGGTCTCCACCGACTCACGGGATGCCACAGCGACTCGATCTAGATTCAAATGGGATCGTCTATTTCAGTGAACGCCAAGGAAGCAAGATCGGCAGGTTTGATCCGAAGACCGAGACGTTCAAGGAATATCCGTTGCCTGGCCCCGCTGGGACTCCCTACGCCATTGCGGTCGACAAGGACGACACGGTTTGGTACAACTCCAACGATCAGGATACGATCGGGCGCTTGGATCCGAACACCGGCAAAATTGTGGAGTATCCTTTCCCCCAGTCTGACGGATTGATGAGAGAATTCTTCCTGGATTCGCATGGGCGGATGTGGTTTGCCTCGCCTACGAACAACCGCGTGGGTTATTTCTACCTCACGAGAAAAACTGAGTCGTCCCGAAACTAGCGGCCACAGAAAGATTCCTCCGTCGCCTTGGCGACCTCAGAATGACAGGGAAATCAACTTTCCCGTGACCTGCAAAGCCGTCAGAAGATCAATTTCAGTCCCAATTGCACTGCGCGGTTCCCTCCCGATCCCAGCACCGGATTCCCGCCAGCTTGATCAGGTGTGGCACAGCCACAGCCCAAAACCGTGGAAGAAGGATCATCATAGAGCCCGGAGCCAAAGCCATTCGACGACCCGTACGGATTAGTGAAGTTGGGATGGTTGAAAATGTTGAAGAACTCCGCTCGGAACGGGCGGTAAGCCTCTCTCGCGACTTCCAACCCTTAGTCACGGATAAGTCCAAATTGCCAATGCCCGAGTCGCGGAAGTTGACAATGGATGTATACGAGCGAAGGAAGGCGACGCCTTCGGGCGAGCAAGCAGTTATAAGGGCCCGCTCCGATAGACGGGATGCTCGGCAACTACTCGGCTTCGCGAATAACCCACGAGACTTTGAGGGCTTGGAACGACTTGTATTCACCGTTTTCCATCAGCTACAGTTCCCGCACAACAGGAAGGGAGACGCTCTATGACATCGCCGAACGCAGGTTCCTCAGATGCCGAGTTTTTTCATCAGAGGGGCTTCGGGCAGAAGCTTGGATTCGGCCAGCGGCCGGCCCTGCTAATCGTGGACATGGCCAAGGCGTTCACGAACCCTGGGATGCCCCTCGGCGCGAAGCTGGACAGTCAGATTGAAGCCATCCAGCTGCTGCTGCGCGCGGCTCACGATCGAGGCGAGCCGGTGATTTTTTCCACGGTGTCCTACGAGGACGAAAACCTTAGTGACGCCGGAGTGTTTGGAATGAAGCAAAAGGGGGCATCCACTCTGCGCGCCGGGACAGAGGGCGTGCAGATTGACTCGCGGCTCGATTTTCGGCCGACGGATTCTTTGCTCGTCAAGAAGTATGCATCCTGCTTTTTCGGAACCGACCTTGTCTCTCGCCTCCTCGTCCGCGGAGTCGATACGCTGATCATCACGGGGTGCACGACGAGCGGCTGCGTGCGGGCCTCCGCCGTCGATGCGTGCCAGACCGGCTTCCGCCCGATGGTCGTGCGCGAAGCTGTGGGGGATCGCTCACAGTCAGCTCATGACCAAAGCCTATTCGACTTGAATGCAAAATACGCCGATGTTGTGACCCTCGAACAGACCCTTCAATACCTGAGCACGCTCCGCGCTGCCGCCGCGCCGAGCCGCGGCTGAACTCGGAGAGGATTACACCATGGCAGAGCCGCCTGCTCAAAACCCGCAAGAACACGACCGGTTTACCTATTCCGCGATTGTGGACCGCAAACCCCTCCGCTGGCCCAAGGGCGCTCGAGTCGCGGTCTGGGTAATTCCCAACATTGAGCATTTTCTGTTTGATCGCCCTTCCACGTCTGTCACGAACGCAACAACGAGCCTCGTTCCTGATGTCCTGAATTATTCGTGGCGCGACTACGGCGTGCGCGTGGGAATCTGGCGGCTGATGGAAATCATGGACCACTACGGCGTCAAGGGAACCGTGGCACTCAATTCGGACGTTTGCATCCGTTATCCGCGAATTATTCAGGGAGGAAACCAGCTCGGCTGGGAATGGATGGGACATGGGACGAGCAACTCGGTCCTGATCAGTCGGCAGAGCGAAGACGAGGAACGCGCGCTCATTCGCGAAGTGGTCGATACGATCCGCATGGGCACGGGGAAGCACCCACGTGGGTGGTTGAGTCCGGCCCTCAGCGAATCACATCGAACACTCGACCTGCTGGCTGAATGCGGCATCGAGTACGTTTGCAACTGGGTCAATGATGAACAACCTTATTCTTTGCGTGTCAAGAGGGGCTCCATGATTTCGATTCCCTATTCGATCGAGATCAACGATATCCCCGCGTTTCTGGACCTCAAACAAAGCCCTGAGACGTTTGGGCGCATGATTTGCGATCAATTTGACGTGCTCTACGAAGACGGCGCCAAGACCGGGCGAGTCATGGCTATCTGTTTGCATCCCTTCCTTATCGGGCATCCCAACCGGAGCAAATACTTGGCCCAAGCGCTTGCCCATATCACTTCGCGCCAAGAAGTGTGGCTAACCACCGGGGGCGAGATCAAAGATTGGTACCAGCAAAACTGTCTCCACCGCTAGGTCGCATTCCCCAGCTCGATTCAAAGTGCGCCGAATGTGAACACCTGTGCGCAAATGAGAGCGCTCAGCCCTAGATGGTGCCTCCCGCATGTAGTCGAATGGTCACAAAATAAACGGGTAAACTCCCCTTGCCCTTTGGTCTTTCGCGTGCAGCTCAGATAATCCGGGAGAATACAGATGCAGAAGTCGGGTCGCTCACAGATTTTCCACCGCGTCCACTCGCGGAAGTGAGCTAAAGATCCCCGCAAAGCATCCTATATTTGTGTGCGACGAGGTGAAACCATGAAACTGCCCGAGCATGCGCCCTCATTGTCTGACCGCGCCTCGACGCGCGAAGAACTGTTCGAGATCCTTGAACTGATTGGTGCTTTCGAAGAACCCCAGGGCATCGAACAGGCCCCAACATGTGACCGGTTCGCCTCTCTGGAAGCCAATCAAGCCGCGACACCTGCGGAGATCCTCGAGGACGCTGGCGCGAGCGAGGAGCGGTTCTTCATCGAAGCGGAAAGCCTCGATTCCTTGTTTGGCAGGAAAGGCGAAAGGATAAATTGATGAATACGGAGCGAGTTCGCGCTTGGAACGAATCCGGCGCGAACCTGCTCCAGATCGGGACTCTACCTGCCGTCTGTGTTCCAGCCTGCGTGGCGTTTCCAATTTCTGTTGCATAACGCGAGTGGCTTCTAAGCCCTGCTTCATTAGCGGTTTAGGGGCACCGGCCTTAGCTCTCCTTGCGGCTCACCGCCCCAAAAACGGTCTGTCGTCCCGTCTGGCACACCTTTTGCCCGAATCTTCCTCATGAGCGTAAGCACGCAGCCTGAAGCCACCGACCAAGACTCTTCTCCGACAATCATCGACATTTGTGTGGTCGATGATGAGCCCTCAATCGTGGAGATGCTGCGGGAAACTCTTTCTAACTTCGGCTATCGCTGCTTTGGAACTTCCGACCCTCAGGAGGCTCTTGAATATGTCGGTAACGGCAAGGGCCGAATCGTTTTATGTGATTTGAAGATGCCGAGTATGGATGGGCGGACCTTTCTGGAGCAGGCGTTGCGCAGGGATCCTGGCGTTTATGTGATTCTCATGACTGGGTTCTACTCCATCGATTCCGCCATAGAGGCCATTAAACATGGCGCCTATGACTATCTCCCGAAGCCGCTCAACCACCATCGCCTGAAGAAGACCCTTGCCGATCTTGCCGAACAGTTCGATCGACGACGAAGAATTCATGATCTCCAGCAGCGGTTGGTGAGCGATATCGAAGTCCACGGAATCGTCGGCCGAAGTCCAGCCATGATTGATGTTCTGGAGATGGCGCGGAAGATTTCGCGGCATTACGTGAATGTTCTGCTCGCAGGCCCCACCGGCTCGGGAAAGGAGCTTGTGGCGCACGCCATCCACCAGATGAGCCCAGTAGCTAATCATCGCTTCGCTGTTTGCAACTGCTCCGCGATCGTCGATACGCTACTCGAGAGCCAATTATTCGGCCATCTTCGCGGTGCTTTCACCGGCGCCACCGAGACGCGAGCCGGTCTCTTCGAATATGCTAACGAAGGCACGGTATTTCTCGACGAAGTTGGCGAAACGTCCCTCGCCATGCAGGCAAAACTTCTGCGCGTGATCCAAAACCGGGAAATCCAGCGAGTGGGTTCGCCCGAAGTGCGTCGCGTGGATGTGCGGCTGATCGCGGCTACCAACCGCGACCTGGGCAGCGACGTGGCCGCAGGACGATTTCGTGAAGATCTCTTCTATCGCTTGAGTACCATCCAAATTCGTGTGCCCAGCCTGGCCCAGCGCCTGGAAGATGTCCCTGCGTTGATCACTTTCTTTATCAAGAAATACAATGCTGCTTACGCAAAGGAGATTCAGGGCCTCACCGGGCGCGCACAAACCGTACTGCTGCAACACGCCTGGCCTGGGAACGTAAGGGAGCTCGAAAATGTGATCTCCAGCGCCGCCTTGGTGTCGCTGAACGACTTCATTGATGTGCACGATCTGCCGGAACATCTGCAAAAGCCGGAGCGGGCCGAAGCACCCTCAAAATCCTGGCGACCGATGCCTCTGGAAGAGGTCCGCCGAGAGCATATCGAACGCGTCCTCGACCTGTGTTCGGGTAACCGAGTTCGCGCCGCGCGAATGCTGGGCATCGGCCGCACTAGCCTTTATCGCTATTTAAAGCGCGAAGGTAGAGCGCGCCCGGCCACGGGGATCCCGGCAGCCTGACAATCTGAAATTAAATTCCGTCAGCTCACTGAGCTCACTTGAGCTCACTGAGCTCACTGCCTCGCCTTTCGCCCACCCCATCGCTATGCTAGACTGCGCGGAGGGTTCAAATTCCTGCCGATGCGTGGAACTTCGGGCTTTGTGCAACGATTCCCCGTGAACCCCGCCAGGCCCGGAAGGGAGCAACGGTAGCGGGACCGCTTCGTGTGCCGCAGAGTACCCGAAGTTCCTCTCATCGCCGAGAGCAAACGGCTCCAGCATCCATCTCGAGTAACGGGCTCATGAGCTATCAAGTCATTGCACGAAAGTGGCGTCCGCAAACATTCGCGGAAATTGTCGGACAGCAGCACGTCACGCGAACGCTGCAAAATGCAATTCAAAGCGGTCGCGTGGCGCATGCTTATATTTTTTCCGGCGCCCGAGGCGTGGGCAAGACGACCACGGCTCGAATTTTGGCCAAAGCACTGAATTGCGTTCATGGGCTCACACCTTCACCCTGCAATGAGTGCGATTCTTGCCGCGAGATCGCTTCGGGAAGTTCGCTGGACGTACTGGAAATAGATGCCGCCTCCAATCGAGGTATCGATCAGGTTCGGGAGTTGCGCGAGATGGTGCGGTATGCGCCGGTGGGCGGACGCTACAAAGTTATCATCCTCGATGAAGCGCACATGCTTACCGACGAGGCTTCCAACGCGCTTCTCAAGACGCTCGAGGAACCTCCGGAAAAAGTGGTCTTCGTCATGGCCACCACGCAACCCGAAGATTTGGTCGAAACGATCCGCTCTCGCTCGCAACATTTCCATTTCCGCGCGCTTTCCTTCGCCGAAATCGTCGCAGCTCTCGAAGACATCGCGGCCAAGGAAGGACTGACGATAGAGGCCGGCGCCGTTGCGGTGATGGCCGGCACGGCGGACGGCAGCCTGCGCGATGCCCTCTCGTTAATTGAACAGGCGCGCGCCTATTGCGGGGCGGCAATAACGGAAGCACAACTTCGAGAATTGTTAGGCATTGTACCGGCGGAAGTACTCGACGAACTAGTCGCTGCCATCGAGAATCGTTCCACCGAGCGCGCGCTCGCCCTGGTGCACCGACTACTCGCCGAAGGACAAAATCTACAGCAGTTCTGCCGCGAAGCAATTTCTCATTTCCGAAACGTACTCGTGGCGCGCGTTTGCGGGGCCGATTCGGATTTGATTGCCGCGTCAATTGAAGACCGCCCCAGACTTGCCCGCGCAGCGGCCGGCTTCAGTGAGGAAGATCTAACGCGTTTCTTCCAGATTTTGTTGCTTACCGAGGACGATCTCCGTCGCAAACCGGATCCCCGCCTCCACCTAGAAATGGGCCTGCTTCGCCTGGTCAACGCGGCGCGCCTCGCTCCGCTGGAAGAAGTCTTGGCTGAACTTTCGGGAAACGTTACTGCTCGGGCGCCAACGCCCCAATTGAATGCCGAAGCCGGCACAACAGCCCATGCCGCTCCGGCGAAGTCTGCGGTCTCGCCGCCCGCGCCAGTGTCAACCAATTTGAATGCTGGGCTTCCTCCTCTTGCCGCTTTGCCGTCCATTCCTAATATCTCTCTTGATTCAAATACTGGTGCTGCTTCTGCCGTGGCGCCGGCGCTCGAGCGGGGCACAAATACGAGCTCCTCTGCTTCCGCCAATGGCCTCGAGGCCTCGCAGGTGGACGCGATCAAAGCGGAGAGTTTTGCTCAAGCGCAGTTTCTAGGAGAACTTGTGGACGGCGTGGCCCGCTGGGAGCTCGAGGCCGGAGAAGTTCGCCTATATTTTCCGACCGAACGCCGTGCGCTCGCCGACTTATTGCAGTCTCGTGATCGTATAGAGAAATTGCGCACCATCGCCAGCCGTGTACTCGGCCAGCAATTGCGGGTCTGTGTTAAACTGGAGACCACACCGGCGTTGGCTAGCGGGGTTCGCGCCGGAGAAACCAGCCGCGAGTTGCGCGCTCGATTTGAGCAAGACCCGATTGTGCGCGCGATGCTCGAGCGGTTTGGCGGACGTATCTCCGAAGTGAAACGCCGGGACGAAGGATGAATATGGAAGTCAAGGCACTGCAACAGCTCCTTTCCCAGTTTCGGCAGATTCAGGAAAATCTGCAGAAACAGGTAGACAGCGTTAGCGTGGAAGCCTCTGCAGGCGGCGGCATGATCATTGTCAAGATGAATGGCCAGAAACAAGTCACCGATGTTCGCATTGAACAGGAGGTTTTTGCCGCCAAGGATCCGGAATTGTTGCAGGATCTGATTCGCGCTGCCGTGAACGAGGCATGCCGCCGCGTTGATGAGGAGCTGGCCAGCCAAATGAAGGGTCTTGCCAGCGGACTTCCAGGAATCGCCGGTTTGAAAATCCCCGGATTATTCTGACTTCGCGTGAACGCACTCTCCCTCTCCCTCTTAGCTTGCGGACGCCTGCCAGGCTCCTGCACCCCAGCACATGCGATTTTCTTTTACCGCGCGAGTACTCGCGCTCGAGAAGCGCGTGCTGGGGACCCCGGGCTTCGCTGATGCCTGACTTTGCCGAACCCATCGCCCGGCTTATCGATCAATTCAAGCGCCTGCCCGGGATCGGTCAAAAGACAGCGCAACGCCTGGCCTTTCATCTCCTTCGCGCCGGCCCAGAAGAGGCGATCGCCCTTGCTGACTCCATTCGCGATGCTAAGCTGAAGATTCGTGAATGCAGCGTCTGTAACAACATCACTGATGCCGATCCCTGCCTCTACTGTGCCAGTGCGACGCGCAATCGCACTGTGATCTGCGTTGTCGAAGAACCTCACAATATCATCGCCATTGAACGAACCCGCCAGTACAACGGTCTTTACCACGTGCTGGGCGGCGCCCTTTCTCCCTTGGAAGGAGTAGGCCCGGATCAGCTGAAGCTGAGGGGATTGATCGAGCGGCTGAAGACTGGACCTGTGCAGGAGATCATTATCGCCACCAATCCCACTGCGGAGGGCGAAGCTACCGCCGTATATGTTTCGAAATTGATTAAGCCCCTGGGAGTGCGTGTCACGCGCATTGGCGTGGGAATACCCGTAGGTTCGGACCTTGAGTATGCTGATGAAATCACGATGCTTAAGGCCATGGAAGGTCGCCGCGATCTGTAAGCCCCGCCCCTGAACCGGGCACCTTCCCATTCCCGGCACGAGCGG
>Ga0209577_10002989_pt1 | contig 15987 bp, 15 predicted proteins | sample GraSoiAngelo_109_FD_185874 | JGI IMG/M metagenome (GOLD analysis project Ga0209577, IMG submission 185874) | Grasslands soil microbial communities from the Angelo Coastal Reserve, California, USA - 14_0903_12_20cm (SPAdes) (version 2) | ecosystem: Environmental > Terrestrial > Soil > Grasslands...
CGGCGATCGCCGCGATGCGCGTGATCACGTCCACCCCGCGGTAGATCGCGTTGTCCGCCCGGCGCCAGTCCGACGAGTGCCCGCTGCGGCCGAGCACGGTCAGGGACGCGATCGCCCGCCCCTGGCACCCGATACCCACGGACAGGCGGCCCGTCGCATCATCGTACGACGGCTCCGTCGTGACGGCGTAGTCGGGACGCGCCCGGCCGATGAGCCGGCGCACCCCGTTTCGCGGGGTGATCGACCCGCCTTCTTCGTGATTGGTGAACGCAAACCACGTGCGCACGTGGGGGCGGACGTGCTGGGCCAGCCACATCATGCAGGCCAGGCCGGCTTTCATGTCCGAGGCGCCGAGCCCGTAGACCCGGCCGTCCTCCACACGCGGCGTGAACGGATCGGTCTTCCAGCCGTCGACCGGGGGGACCGTGTCCATGTGGCCGTTCACCACCAGGAGACGCTCGCCCCGCCCGACCTCCGCGGTGACGTTCCCCTCCTCGTCGCGCCGGACGGAGACCCCCGCCCGCGTCAGGTGATCGTGGATGTACTCGGACAGCGCCGCCTCTTCGCCGGTGACGCTGCGCACGCTGACGAGGTCGCAGAGGGTCCGTTCCAGGTACGAGGCCATCTCCGGCACGCCCGTCACCTCTTTCAGCCGCGGACTCCCCCGGAGCCTCAAGAGACGGAGCCCCTAGAGGAGGCGGGCACACGCCCCTTTCGATTGAGGACGGCGCCATCCCTCCAGCATCGCGGCCGCGCCCCCCGGACGGTCGGGGATGCGGGCGCCGCAGTGTCGTTAGCGCAGAGCGTGAGGAGTCTGGCGAATGTGCGGGAGGGAGATCAGCGCGGCGCGAGCGCCGGCGAGGAGGCGCCCACCCCGGGCAGAGGGGCCAGGGCGGAGGGCTTCGCGGTAAAGCGCACCGTCTCGAGAATCCGGGAGATGGTCGCAAAATCTGTGCGGACGCGCGCGGGGTTGTTCACGGTGTATCCGGTGGCAAAGATCCCCATCCCACCTTCCCCGAACAGCGTAAACACCAGATAGACGCTCTGCCCGGGAGGGAGGTGACCGGCGGTCACCAGCATGTCGCTCGCAGCGAGCGTCTTGGTCGCATACATGAAGTACGCCTGGTGCCCCGCGATCTTTGTCGAGCCTTCCTGCACGACGTGGTAGCCGAGGTCGCTCATCTTCTTGGTGGGAACCGCTCCAAGCGCCGCGGAGGCGAGCGCCTTCCCGGAGACCTCGCCGGGGAGCTTGATCGTCACCACCGTCAAGGCGGGGAGGTGTTCAGGCCCGCGGGGAGCCATCGCGACGATCATCGAGAAGAGATCCTCGGGGACATCCTTCTTCATCTTGCCTGCGAGCACGTTGGCGCCGAGGGAGTACACATCCCAATCCACCGGGACGCTGATGGTGACCCGCCCTTTGGAATCGGTGACGGTACGCGTCCCGGACTCCGCGCCGGCCGCGAGCACGGACACCAGCACGAGGAGGACGCCACAGAGACCGCCGAGCGGCCGCCGGTGTCTCATCGTGGGGAGAGTATAGCATTGCCGGAGGCCGGAAGGAACGGGGACCGGGCAAGATTTCTCGGCCCTGACGCCCGGGCGTGTCAGCGGGCGCCCGTCCGCGCCCCGGAATCCTCCCGGTAAATGACGCGAAATCTCTCAAACGATTCCACGAGCCTCGCGCCCGTCCCCGGGTCCTGGAACTGATGCTCGTGGCGGCTTACCCGTGAGAGGAGCACCGGGGATCCGTCGCCGGCGGCCGCCGCCATGACCGGCCTGGGCGCCTGCGCCTCCCCGGTCAGCAGGGGGCTCGTCGTCAGGAAGTATTCGCGCAGGACGCGGGCGGCAAACAGGCTCGGCAGAAAGCGGGGCCCACCCTCGCACACGGCCGACCGGACGCCGCGGGCCGCCAGCGCGCTCATGACGGCACCGATCTGCGGGCGACCCGTGGGCCCCGCGGGGACCCGAACGACCTCCACGCCCCGGCGTTCCACCGCGCGCGTATCGGCGGGGTCCGCGATGCCGGTCAGCACGAGCTTGTCGAACCCGGAATCGCCAAAGAACCTCCGGGCGAAGACCCCGGCGTCCCAGTGGAGCGACGACGCCACCACGACGGCCAGCAGCCGGGGCGCGCGGCCCTGCGCGATCCGCCTCTCCACCTCTGCGTCCGGAAGCCCCGCGGTGACATCGTCGTGGATCAGGGTCCCGACGCCGATCAGCACGGCGTCCACGGCGCTCCGCACCCGAGTCAGCGCCGCCCCATCGACCCGCGTGCCGATCGTCGTCGCCTTGCCCTCGACGGTGGCTTCGCCGTTCTGCGTCATCACCATGTTCGCGACCATGTAGGGGGGCGTTCCGTCGGACGCCGGGATGTCGAGGGGCCGGTAGAACGCGTCAAGGGGAATGTCGCGCGGGCACGGCTCGGCTTCGTGCCAGACCAGCCGGACCGTGGCCGGGAGCGGAACCGTTCGTTTCCAGTCCGAGCGGCTCATGACAGACGCCCAGGTTCGGTTGGGGGCAGCGCCTTCCCTCCGCCACCACAGGCAGGCCGCTCCGGAGTGGGCGGCCGCCGCAGATCAGCGGATGAACGTGGGCAGTGGGATGGAGGCCGAGGCTCTCGTGTTGAGGTGAATCGTCTCGAGAATCCGGGAGATGGCGGCAAAATCCTTTCGCACGCGCGCGGGATCGTTCAGCGTGTACCCCGTGGCCCAGACGCCGAGGTGCCCTTCACCGAAGAAGACCGTGACCGCGTAGAGGCTCCTGCGGGCCAGGAAGCGGCCGGCGGGCCCCCGGGGGGAATCGAGCGTCAAGGTGGCATACTGGTAATACGCCTGGTGCCCCGCGACCCTGGCCTGGCCTTCCTTCACGATGGTGTACCCGGATTCGCTCAGCCACTGGGTCTGAGACCGCCGGAATCTCGCCAGAAGCGAAAACGCCGCGCCTGAGAACTCATCGGGGAGCATGATCGTCATCACCGACAGAGCCGGGAGGTGCTGACGCCCCCGCGGCGCGGTGGCGGTGACCATCGACAGGGGATTCTCAAAGGCGCCCGCCCGCGGCGTGTCCGGGACCGCGGCACGGCGCGAGACGACTTCCCAATCCCCCGGGAAGCTGATCGTGAACCAGCCTCTGGCGTCGGTCACCGGCCACATCCCGGACTGGGCCCCGACCGGGAACACAGACGCCAGGACGACCACGCCGCAGATCAGGAGGATCAGCCTTCGGTGTCTCATCGCGGGGAGAGTATAGCATCGGCGCGGCCCGATAAACCGCCTCCGAACGCGAACTATCACTTCGGCCGGGGGAGATTTAACCGTTCGGACCAACGCGGACCCACCGTCCAGACGATCAACGGTTCGGGCAACCCTCTGAATTACGTACGCGAAACCTCGGCGGAGCCGCAGCGAAACCGACAGGCCCGCGTCCCTTCCTCGCGGAATAGACCGGGAAACGATCGTGAAGGCCGATCGACGCGAAGAGCAGAGCAAAGGAGTCTTCCCTGATGGCATCATATACCAGCCTCGTTTCGACAAAAGCGAAAAGGCTGTAGGGGGGTAGTCGGTCGTAGGGGGGTAGTCAGAATGAGACTGCTGGCAGTCATGGTCATGCTGGTCGTTCTGGGCCTGCCCGGGGCGGCGTTCGCCCGTCCGGTGGCCGACAGTGCCCTGCCGGCCTGCCCGAGCCTGCGGTACCTGGGCGAGGCGAGCCTCGGGCTGGCCAAGGCGGCGTTGCGGGACGCCCGGGGGGATCGCCCGAAGGCGGTCGCCCTCTACCGCGCCAGGAGCGCGGGCCTGCGGGAGCAACTGCTCGGGCGGACGAGTCCGATCTGCCAGCGGGCGCTGGAGATCCTGGCCAGTCGGGTGCTGTGGCACGAGGACGTGTGGGCGGACCCAGATTGGGACCATGATCGGTCGGTCGAGTTGGCTGAGCACGAGGCCAAGGAGGCCGAGCGGCGCGGCGAGGCGATGCAGGACACGGGGCACATCCTGGAGATTGCGGGCGCCGTCGCCGTGGTCGCGGGGCGGTCGCCCGTGTCGGCCGTGGTCGGCGGCGTCACGGGAATCGTCGGCATGGTCATGAACTTTGTCGGCGGCAAGATGGCCGACGCGGGCCGCCAGCGGGAGCACGAACTGGAGCACGAAGGGAGCCAGCAGCGGTGAACCTCAACGAGAAGGTGTTGACGCGGGCGGACAGGATGATCCTGGGGGGCGCGCTACTGACCCTCGCGCTCCTGCACGTCTTGGGCACCGCCAGCCCGTGGTCGTGGCTCACGCTGGCCGTGGCGGTTGGCGTATTGGTGCTTGGCGTATGGCGACTCTGGCAACTGTTCAAAGAGGCGGCGGCGCGCCGACGCGGGCCAGCAAGCAGAGCGTGAAAGAAGCGGCCAGCGATGAACCTCAACGAGAAGGTCCTGCCGTGTGACGGCTCGGCCATCTGTTCAAGGTTAGCGGAGTGATGCGGTGCCCGAGACGCCGCCGGCCCAGTGGATCCGGCTCTGGCAGATCCTCAGAGACCTCGACGAGCAGGCGAAGCGGCTCCGGTCTCTCTCCCAGCACGAGCCGCTGGCCCAGCCCACGCCCGGCTATCCTCGGGCCGGCACCCACCGGTCGCACGCCGGCGAGGTTCGGGAGACGCTGGAGGGCATCCGCGCCCGGCTCGAGGAACTGCGCGCCGCGGTCCCCGCGGCGGTTGCTCCGACCCTGGACCTCCCCGGGATCGCCGCGGACGAGCAGCCCCGCGCGCTCGCGCAGCGCCTCGAGCCCCTGATCCGCCTCGCGTCGGGCCTCAATGAACAGGCGTTTCAGCCGGCGCCGCCGCTGCCTCCGCATTCGCCGCCGTACCTTGTCGAGCCGCCGGGGCACGATCTGGCGGGCACGAAGGCCGTGCAGCTGGCCATCGGCATCGAGGGCCTGGCCGAGGCCGTGCGAAACGTCATGCTCGCCGCCGCCAACGCTCGATAGCGCGACGAAAAGCTTCCGGCCGGGATCGGCGAACGGATCCCGGCCGGTCTGCCGTGCCGGCGACAGAGGGGAGATCGCCGGCACAACGCTGTCCACGATTGGGAACGCCGGACGGCTATCCCGGCTTGAGCGCACCGGCCCGCGGCTTGATGACGTCCACGCCGGGGAACCGACCGCCGAGAATGGCCTGGCTGCCGATCTCGTCCGGTGTGACGACCCCGGGGTCACACTCGACGCGGGTCGCTCACCTTGCCAAGCGCGCGGCCGTCCGGAAAAGTTCCCGAGAAACCACAAGACCAGGCACGTGGCCTGGTCTTGGGTCCCCCTGCGGGTCTGACGGGTCGGGCAGGCGCCTTTAGATGTCCACCGTGTCGAGCATCTGCCCCAGCTCCTTGCGCAGGTCGGGCGTGTTGGTGTGCCCGTGGGTCTTCACGGCATGCGTGGCCGCCGCTTCGATCAAGTCCTGGCGCTGCGACTGCGGCGCCATGAGCACCAGCTGGCAGTTCTTCTCGCTGGGAAACTTCCCGCAGTTGGCCACCACCCACGTCCCTTTCTTCAGGCTCAATTGCTTAAGATCCATCTCCGACACCTCCGTTTCGATTTTTGGTGCGTGTTGGTCCCGGGCAAGCCAGCGGAATAAATTGCCCATCAGGTGGATCGCTTCGAAGTGCGCCTCGGCATCCTCTCCGGCGAGGATCTCGGCTTCCGCGCCCCAATAGAGATCCCCGATCACCCGGCCCAGCACTTCCGGGTCGGCCTGTCCGGCGATGCCGTACTGCGCCAGCGCCTGCCTGGAGAGACCGGTGACGAGACGCCGCCAGTGGGCGATCATCTGCGTCACGCGCGTCTGGATCCGAGCATTGCTCAGGGCCTGCCCTCTCAACTCCCACAGCGCCCGCACGTACCCCGACCGCACGTCCGTTTTGAAATACTCGAGCGCCTGGGCCCAGATCTGCTCGAACGATCCGGCCTCCGCGTACATGGTCCGCTGACGGGCGAGGAGGCGCTCGTTGACGAAGTCGAGCACCTCCAGCATGAGGTTCTCTTTGCTCCCATAGTAGTAGTGGAGCAGGCTCTGGTTGACCCCGGCGCCCTCGGCGATCTTGCGCATCGAGATCTGTGTGTAGCCCACCTCCACGAGCGTCCGGTAGGCCGCCCCGAGGATCTTCTCCCGGGTGGACGCGCTCTCGGGGGCGGCCGCGGCAGGGCCGGTCATGCGGTTCGGCCCCTGCCGGCGGGCGGCCGGTCCTACGTGCTTGGAAATGGCACGATCCCCGCGAGATGGAGCGCCGCCCACAGCACGAGCGCGGCCCCGACCGGCGCGGTCAGGTACCGGCCCCAGCGCGTCGTGCGTTCCGCGGCCATCAGGGCGCCCAGGGCCAGCATCCAGCCGAGATTGGCGCCGCCGACGGCGAACATCAGCAGCATCAGCGTCCAGCAGCAGCCCAGGCAAAACAACCCGTGGCGCACCCCGAGCCGCAGGGCGTCGGATCCGGCATCGCGGCCGCGCCAGTGCTCGACGAGGAACGAGTAAGGGGACCGGCACTTCTCCAGGCACATGTGCTTGAGGGGCGTAAACTGGTACACCCCCGCCGCCAGCAGGATCGCCGCGGCGATCCACGCCGACCCGGCCGCCAGCTGGGGGATCTCCGCCACCGCCTGGTGAATCCAGACGTCCCCCCGGTACGCCGCGGCCCCGAAGAGCGCCCAGACGGCCACGTAGCCGAGGCCGAGCCGCGCCACCAGCCCGCCGCGGTCGGGGCGTCCCGCGACCATGCGGCGAAAGAGGTTGACCAGCGGCAGGCTGCTCGGCAGCATCATCGCCACGGTCATGAGGGTCCAGCCGAAGACGAACACGGCCAGCCGCGAGGGCGGGGACAGGGGTCCCACACCGATCCCTCGGTGGCTGAGCAGCCCGGCGAACGGCGAGGCCCCCCACACGGCGAGCACCAGCCACGCGAACGCCACGAGGGCCCACAGCGACAGACGATACCATCGGGCATCGTCGGGCGTGCGCATGGCCCCGATCACGCGCGGCTCCCTCGGGCGTCCTGCGCGCCGGTCACGGCCGCATCTCCGCGGCCGTCTCCCGCGCTACCCCTCGAACGAGAACTCGCCGAGGATCGCGTTGCGCCCGCTGAACTCCCATGCCATCTTGTGCTCGGGGATGCTGACCTTGTTGCGTGTCGCCTTGCCCACGTAGGCCGGCGCTCCGGGGATCGTGCTGAAGATGGTGTCGACGAGCTTGGTGGGCCGTCCCTTGGCGTCCACGTAGGGAGCCATCTCGGCGTAGGCGGCGGTGCCGATCCGAATCGTGCCCTTGCCCTCCACCACGCGAAACTCGATCGGCGCATCGTAGACGCCGAGCACTTCGCCGATCAGCGGCGCGAGGTCGGCGAGCGGGCCTCCCAGCTTGCCCGTGTGCACCGCCAGCATCGCTTCCTTTTGCTTGGGGGTGGCTTTGGAGTCCACGTGCACGACCGCCTTCCAGTTCCCCTTCAGGATGTTGCCCGGGATGTGCGCGACGAGCGCGAAGGTCAGGCCCGCCACATCGATGTCGTTGATGTGCCCCTTGTCATAATGCCAGCACACGATCGTGTCGCACGTGCCGCCGTCCGGATCGTCGCCAACCCAGCACGGACACAACCCTCCACACGAGCAGACCTCGAGCAGCTTCCCTTGGAGCGAATATCCCATATCGGCCACCCCCTCTTCGAATGTCTGACCGATCCTGATGCGGGCATGTTTCTGCGGATGGGCTTTGGGTCGGGCGGGCTTTAATCGGCTGATCAATCAATACCTTAAAGATAGTACCCGAATATCATTCAGGAAGTCAACGGGCAAACACTTTGTCGCCAAGGCAAGCGGTGAGAGTCGATTCCGAGATGTGCGATCGGGAAAGGAGCCCGGGGTGCCCCCGGGGGCCTCGCTAACTCGGACTGGACCCCACCCCCGTCGGCCGCGCACCGCCGGAGGCGCCGCGGGTGGCCGGCGGTTTCCGACGTCGGGCTGCGGGGGCAGGGGGGAGGGCGGAAAGCGCTGGAGGAGCGGTCTTGGGCACCCGTCCCCTGTACCGGAGGCGCCTGGCGGCGTTCCGCAGGCGCTGGTCGGTGACCTCGTAGTAGACCTGGGTCGTCGACGGGTTCGCGTGCCCAAGGAGGCGCTGGGCCTCCTCGATGCCGAGCCCCACCGTGGCCATCTGCTGGCCGGCGGTGTGGCGCAGGTGGTGAAACGCGATCCCCTCGGGAATCGGGACCCCCCCGGCCGCCGCGTAGCGCTTGAAGATTTTTTCGACGCTCGCGTAGTGGAGGCGGGCGCGGCGCGGCTGAAACGGGAGCCGGAAGAAGAGGGCGGTCGTCGGCGCCGCGGGGCGGACGGCGAGCCAAGCCAGGAGCCCCTCGCGCGCATCGGCGGTGAGCGGGAGCACCTGCTCCTTGTTTCCCTTGCGCAGGACCACGATCGCCGCCCGTTCCGGGTCCGAGAGGTGCACGAGCCGCTCGATATCGAGGCGGATGACCTCGCTGACCCGCAGGCCCATCAGCCCCAGCTCGGCCATCGCCCGGTCTCTGAGGACCCGCGGTGCGTCGCCCTGGAAGGCGGACCGGAACTGCGCGACCTGATCCTCGGTCCACCAGCGGTGGACCCGCTGGGGGCGACGGGGAGGGTGGAGGTCCTGGGCGATGGAGTAGGGGCGCCCCCGGCGCCTGCGGAGCCACTCGTAGAACTGGCGCAGGGCCGTGATGCGGCGGGCGCGGGTCGCCACCGAGAGTCCCGCCTCGGTCATGCGCCGGGCGAAGCGGACGAGATCCTCAGCCTGCGCGCCCTCGAGATCGCCGTTGACGTACTCGGCGAAGTCCGCGAGATCGCGGACGTAGGCGAGACGGGTGTTGAGACCCCGGTCTTCCCCTTCGAGGTCGGTCCACCACTCCAAGAGCCGCGGGTGGGCGGAAGGAACCGGCGAGCGCAGGTGCCGCCGTCCGGGCATCGCATGATCCTCCGACGAAGCTGCAACCACTGGTACGATTAAGGGGCGAACCTGCCGCGATCGCCGCATAGTTCGCACCGCGCGCGGCGATTTCCTGTGTCGCGGCCCGCCCGGGTCTCCGGGCGGGCCGCCCGTCAGAGCGCCTGAATCCTGCTGTGAACGCCTCCTGTCAGCGCGCCGCGGCGGTGAGCGCCGCCCGGAGGATCTCGACGATCTTGTCGATCGTCTCCGGCGGGGTCATCAGCGGCGGCGCCAGGCAGATGGTGTCGCCGATCGGCGGATCGGCCGAGCCCACGCGCAGCCTGGGCAGCAGGCCGCGCGACCGCGCCTCCTGGATCACGCGGCCGCCGAGACCCAGGGCAGGGGTCTTGGCCTTCTTGTCGGTGACGAGTTCCACGCCGCACATCAGGCCGAAGCCGCGGACATCCCCGACCACCGGCAGATCCCGCAGCGTCTCCAGCCCGGCGAGGAGGCGGCGGCCCATCGGGCCGGCGCGCTCGACCAGCCCCTCCTTATCCAGGATGTCGAGGTTGCGGAGGGCGACGGCGCAGCAGGTGGGGTGCCCGGAGTAGGTCGCGGCGTGCATGAACTTCTTGTCCGGGGGCGCTTCCAGCACCGCGTCGTGAACCTTCCTGGACGCCAGCACCCCGCCGAGGGGCAGGTACGCGCTCGTCACGCCTTTGGCGAACGTGACCAGGTCCGGCTGCACACCCCAGTGCCCGAGCGCAAACCACCTGCCGGTCCGGCCGAACCCGGTGATGACCTCGTCGGCGATGAACAGCACGTCGTGCCGGTCGCAGATCTCCCGGATCCGGGGGAAGTAGGTGGGAGGCGGGACGATCACCCCACCGGCGCCCTGCACCGGTTCCGCGATGAACGCGGCGACGGTGTCGGGTCCCTCCCGTTTGATGGCCTGCTCCAGCGCGTCCGCCGCCCCGATCCCGACGTCGCCCCCGCCCGTCCAGCGGTAGGCATAGGGAGCGGGGATCTGCAAGAACTCCGGGGCGAGCGGGCCAAACATCTTGTGGAACGCCGCCATCCCGGTCGCGCTCATCGCGCCCAGGGTGAGGCCGTGGTAGGCGTGGGTGCGGGAGATGATCTTGACTTTCGACGGCCGGCCCCGGACCTTCCAGTAGTACCGGGCCATCTTGAACGCGGACTCGTTCGACTCCGCGCCGCCCGTCGTGAAGTACACGCCCGAGGTGTTGGGGTAGGCCAGGGCCACGAGGCGCTCCGCCAGATGGACCGCGGGGATGTTGGACATGCCCGCATAGCTCGAGACAAACGCGAGGCGGGCCATCTGCTCGGCGGCCGCCTGCGCCAGTTCCGCCCGTCCGTGGCCGGCGTTCACGTTCCACAGACACGACAGCCCGTCGATGTATTCGCGTCCCTCGGCGTCCTTGAGGATCGCCCCCCGACCTTCGACCATCATCAGCGGGTGCTGGTGGTCCTGAGGGTGGTGCAGCGGGTGAATGAGATGCTCCTGGTCCTCTCGGACAAGCACATCGAGCCGTTCCATCGTCGCACCGCCTTCGCTGGAATGTCTAGGCGAGACACTACGTCCCCGGCCGCGGCCTTCCCTTTGCGCCTTGCGTCGCACCGATCGGCCGTGGATCCGGGGGAACTCGCCGTCAACTCTTCTGCCTGTTCTTCCGATCTCCCTGGTCGATCCGCGGCGATTGCGCGCAGACCCTGTGCGGCCGATGTTTCACGCGCTGGAGAGGAGGCGCCCCCGGCGCCGCGAACACACTCCGGGACCCCATGCCCCCGCAGGACCCCTGGGAGATGGCGCTGCAGCAGTTCCAGGTCGCGGCGGACCATCTGTCGCTCAAGCGCGGCATCCGCGAGTGCCTGGCCTACCCGCACCGGGAGCTCGTGGTGCACTTCCCCGTGGGGATGGACGACGGATCGGTCCGCATCTTCACCGGCTACCGCGTGCACCACAGCCCCGTCCTCGGCCCCACCAAAGGCGGGATCCGGTACAGCCCCGAGGTCCGGCTCAACGAGGTCCGGGCGCTCGCCATGTGGATGACCTGGAAATCGGCGCTGATGCATCTTCCGTTCGGCGGCGCCAAAGGCGGCGTCACGTGCGACCCGCGCCAGCTCTCGCCCGGCGAACTCGAGCGGCTGACGCGGCGCTACGCGACCGAGATCAGCATCCTGATGGGCCCGAAGAGCGACATCCCCGCCCCCGACGTCGGCACCAACGCCCAGGTGATGGCCTGGATCATGGACACCTACAGCATGCACCGCGGCTATTCGGTGTCTTCGGTGGTCACCGGGAAACCCATCTCGATCGGCGGCTCCGTCGGCCGGAGCGACGCGACCGGCCGGGGGGTCATGATCGCGGCGCGGGAGGCGGCGCGCCTGCGGGGGATGCCGTTTGCGGGCAGCCGCGTGGCGGTGCAGGGCTTCGGGAACGTCGGCGAGGCCGTGGCCCGGCTGATGCACGCGCAGGGATGCAGGATCGTCGCCCTGAGCGACATCTACGGGGGGATCTACGCTCCCGAGGGGCTGGATCCGATCGCCGTGCGGCAGCACGCCCGGCAAACGGGCCGGGTGGAGGGGTTCCCCGGCACCGAACCGGTCTCCAACTCCGAGGTGCTCGAGCGGCCCTGTGACTTCCTCATCCCCGCCGCCATCGAAGGCCAGATCACCGGGGAGAATGCCGCCCGGGTCCAGGCGGCCGTGGTCGTCGAAGGAGCGAACGGACCCACCACGCCCGAGGCCGACGCGATCCTGGCCGGCCGCGGCGTCCTCGTCGTCCCGGACATCCTGGCGAACGCCGGGGGGGTGACCGTGTCCTACTTTGAGTGGGTCCAGGATCTCCAGTCCTGGTTTTGGAGCGAGGGTGAGATCAACGAGCACCTGGAGCGCATCATGGTCTCCACATTCAACCGGGTCGCCGCCCTGGCCGCGGAGCGGCGGGTGGGACTCCGGACCGCCGCGCTGATCGCCGCCGTCAGCCGGGTCGCAGACGCGTTGACGACGAGAGGGATCTATCCGTGAGACTGCCAATCATTCACCCAAACGAGACCGCGCGTCGGAGCGACGCGTCGGCTCGGGGCGCCCGGGACCGGGCGCCGGTCACGCGAGTGAGAGGGGAGGGGGCGGCTCCATGACACGGGTGCTTCGGAGAAGCCTGATCGCGTCCGCCGTGGCGGTGGCCGTGGGGCTCGGCTCGCTGGGCGCCCTTCAGGCGGCACCGGCGGGGAAACTGGAGATCTTCTCCTGGTGGACCGCGGGCGGCGAAGCGGAAGCCCTCAACGCCGTCTTCGGCATCTACCACGCGCGCTATCCGGCGGTCCAGATCGTGAACGCGACGGTCGCGGGCGGCGCCGGGACCAATGCCAAGGCCGTGCTGAAGACGCGGATGCTGGGGGGCGACCCGCCCGACTCGTTCCAGGTGCACGCCGGGCACGAGCTCATCGATACCTGGGTGCGCAACGGGTCCATGGAGCCGCTGACCGGTCTGTTCAAGGCGGAGGGCTGGACCACGGCCATGCCGCGCGGCCTCCTGGACATCCTCTCGTACAAGGGCGACATCTGGTCGGTGCCGGTGAACATCCACCGGGCCAACGTGCTCTGGTACAACAAGAAGATCTTCGCCGACGCCCATCTTGCCCCGCCGGCGACGCTCGACGAGTTCTTCAAGGACGCGGACGCCCTCAAGGCCAAGGGGATCGTGCCGTTCGCGCTGGGCGACAAGGAAGGCTGGGAAGCCGGCCACGCCTTCGAGGCGGTGCTGATCGCCGCGCTCGGGGCGGACGGCTACCGGGGCCTGTGGACCGGCACGACGCCCTGGACCGGCCCGAAGGTGACGGCGGCCCTGGAGATCTTCAAGCGCATGCTGGCCTACGCCAATACCGACCACGCCGCCCTCACCTGGGACGGGGCGGGGGAGTACATCATGGGCGGGAAGGGCGCCATGATGATCATGGGGGACTGGGCCAACGGGTGGTTCACGTCCAAGACCTTCAATGAGTACGGCTGGGCCCCGCCGCCCGGGAACATGGGGGTCTACGATGCGCTCTCGGACAGCTTCGGCCTCCCCAAGAAGGTCCGGGACCGCGAGAACGTGATGGCGTGGCTGCGCGTCCTCGGCTCGCGCGAAGGCCAGCAGGCCTTCAACCCGCTGAAGGGATCCATCTGCGCCCGCACCGACTGCAGCCCGAGCGTCTTCGGCGCGTACCAGCGGTGGGCGATGACGCAGTGGACCACCGACGCCATCGTCCCCAGCGTGATCCACGGCGCCGCCGCCAGCGAGGGCTGGGCCACCGACTACAAGGACGCGATTGCGCTGTTTGTGACGTCCCGCGATACCGCGGCGACTCAACAGGCGCTCGCGAAGGCCTGCGTGAACGCCGGAGTGTGCAAGTAGCCTCGAGGCGGCCCTTCCGCGCAGGGTCCGCGCAGGCAGGCCGGCCGCGCCGGCGGGCCCGGATGTGGGATCGCGCGGCGGCCACCGCCATGCTGCTGCCGTCGGTGGTCGCCATCGCGGTCTTCGTCTACGGGTTCGTGGGATGGACGGGGTATGTGTCGCTCACCCGGTGGAACGATGTGCTGCCCAATTACGCGTGGGCGGGGCTGCGCACCTACGCCGACCTGTTCGACACCTTCCGCTTCCGCATCGATCTTCTCAACACGCTCAGGTTCACGCTGGCCTTCCTCGCCGGGTGCCTCGGCGTCGGCTTCACCCTCGCCGTCCTGCTCGACCGGGGACTCCGGGGGGAAGCCATCTTCCGCACGATCTTCCTCGCGCCGCTGGCGATCTCGTTCATCGTCACGGGCGTGGTCTGGCGGTGGCTGCTGAACCCGGGGAGCGCGCAGCTCGGCAGCGTGGGCATCAACCTGTTGCTCGAACGGGCGCACCTGGGCGCCCTGCGCACCGGGTGGTATACGGATCCGCGGATCGGGATCCTGGCCGTCGCGCTGGCGGCGCTCTGGCAGTTGTCCGGGTACACGATGGCGCTGTACCTGGCCGGCCTGCGGAGCGTCCCGGATGAGCTGCGCGAGGCCGCCCGGGTGGATGGGGCGGGGGAGTGGCAGGTCTACCGGCGCATCCTGATGCCGCTGCTGCAGCCGATCACCCTGAGCGCGGTCATCATCCTCGGGCACATCTCCCTGAAGATCTTCGATCTCGTGGTCGCCATGACCGGATCGGGACCGGGGTTCAGCAGCGACGTCCCGGCCTACTTCATGTTCGACACCACGTTCCGGGGGAATCATTTCGCCCAGGGCGCCGCGATCGCCGAGGTCCTGCTGGTGCTGGTGGCCCTGCTCACCGTCCCCTACCTCATCTACAGCACGCGGGCCGAAGCGGGCCGCTGATGCGTCGGGATCGCGCCGGCACCCGCGCGGCCGCCTACGCCGTGCTGGCCGCCGCCTCGGTCTTCTACCTGCTCCCCCTCTACGTGCTGGCCGTCACGTCGATGAAGAGCTTCGCGGAGGTCAGCCTCGCGCGGATGTGGGCCCTCCCGTCGGGGCTGTACTTCTCCAGCTTCGCCCAGGCCTGGCACGGGAACGTGGCCCACGGCTTCCGCGGGCTCAGCGCCAACTTCTACAACAGCGTGAAACTCACCGTCCCGGCCACGGCGATCTCGGCGGCGCTCGGCTCGATGAATGGCTATGTGCTCGCGAAGTGGCGCTTCCGAGGCTCGGAGGTGGTGTTCCCCGCGATCCTGTTCGGGATGTTCATCCCCTACCAGAGTATCCTGATCCCGCTCGTGCAGACCCTCCAGCGCCTGGGCCTCTACGGGACGCTGCCAGGCCTGATCTTTGTGCACGTGGTCTACGGGATCCCGATCACGACGCTGATCTTCCGGAACTACTACGCCCAGGTTCCGGACGAACTCATCGAAGCCGGCACCGTGGATGGGGCGGGGCTCTGGGGGATCTACCAGCGGATCATCGTGCCCCTGTCGCCGCCCGCGCTGGTCGTCGCGGCGATCTGGCAGTTCACGTCGATCTGGAACGACTTTTTGTTTGGCGTGACAGTCACGAGCCAGCCGGACGTGCAGCCGATCACCGTTGCGCTCAACAACCTCGCCGGAAGCTTCATCGTGGAGTGGAACGTCCAGATGGGCGGCGCGCTTCTCGCCGCCCTGCCGACACTGGTCGTGTACGTCGCCCTCGGACGCTACTTCATGCGGGGACTGATGGCCGGATCGCTGAAGGGGTAAGGGACGGGGGGAGGCCGGATCGAACCGCGCCGCCCGCTCGGGAGGCGCACCCCGCCCCCGCACGCCCGCCAAACGCGGTAAAATAATGAGGACAATATATCTCAGGTGACTTCCCTATTGTCATAGCAAGTATATAGGGGTTATGCTTTACAGCGAGATCCCGAGGTAGGGGGGGATTTCTGGACCGCGCCCTAGAAGGACTTATCGTCAGTTTCGCACACAATTTTCATCAGAGGGGTATAAATGAGAGTGAGGGGTCCCGGATTGACATGGCAAGACCGCAGATCCTCCACGCTCAACGGCCGGATATTGCCACGCTCGACAATGGGGCAAGGGGGGTCTCTATGCCTGACGGCGTCATGAACCCAGTCATCACCCATCTGGAACGAGACGAATCGACGGTCACGCTGCTCCGGGAACTCGTGGCCCACCTGCGGCAGAACCGCACGCAGCTGCGGGAGGAATGGGCGCGGCGGATCACGGAAGCGAAGCTGCTGACGGCGATGAGCGCGGACGAGGTGTTCGCCGAGGCGACGGCGGTGTACGACAACTATCTGGAGGCACTGGAGACCGGCTCCATCGAGGCGCTGGAAGCGTACGCGCGGAACCTGTCGGAGCGGATCATCCCGCGGGGCGTGGAGACGGACGAGGTCGTCGGGATCGTGCTGCTGCTGCGCGACGTGCTGGCCCGGTCCCTGTTCGCCAAGTACCGGCAGAACTTCGATCTGCTCAGCCGCGTGCTGGACGCGTACGAGCCGGCGGCCAACCGGATCGCCATCACGGTGGCCGTGGGCTTCGTCCAGGAGCGGGAGCGGGTCATCCGCCAGCAGCAGGAGGCGATCCGGGAGCTGTCCAC
>Ga0209577_10002991_pt1 | contig 15970 bp, 26 predicted proteins | sample GraSoiAngelo_109_FD_185874 | JGI IMG/M metagenome (GOLD analysis project Ga0209577, IMG submission 185874) | Grasslands soil microbial communities from the Angelo Coastal Reserve, California, USA - 14_0903_12_20cm (SPAdes) (version 2) | ecosystem: Environmental > Terrestrial > Soil > Grasslands...
AGGCGGGCAACTGCGCCGATTGCATGGAGAAAGATACGCAGGTGCGGCACAACTTCCAAGCCTCGCGCCGCTCTTTGAGAGCATCGTTGTACAACTGGCGGCACACTTCCAGCGTCGAAAACAAGACCTCCCGCTGTCTGCGGTTTGGCCACAGCCGATATTTATACGTTCTTCTGCTTTTCGACATATGGTTGGATGACCGCCAGCGGCACACCCCCGACGGTGGACACGAAATAGCGGTTCGTCCACAGCGTCGGCAACCGTGATTTCAGGGTGCGAAATTCCTGCCGCAAGCTGTGCGAGGGAACCCCCTTGAGGTGCTTAACCAACCGATGGATACCCAACTGCGGGTCTACTTCTACCAGCACGTGTACGTGGTCGGGCATGATTTCCAGAGCCATGATTTCGGCACGATATTTGTCTGCCACTTGTCTAAGCGCCTGTTCGCACCGTTTAGCGCTGGGTCCGACCAGCACAGCTCGCCGATACTTAGGCGTCCACACAACACACAATGGTACTTGCTTGAATAGACCACGTTGTAGTTTGATTTGTACCCTTCCAGGGCCATACTGATGCTTATACCTAAATGAAGCAATCTAAGACAAGGCAAAATCACGCCTTATATCCCCAGCCCTAAAGGGCGGGGCTTTACGGCGCTTCTCGGTAAAGTCACGACGCACGGTCCGAAGCTGTGGTTGACAGGCCGACGGGCGTTAAGCCACTGCGGGAAACAGACGCTCCCAAAATAGCGGCCTCCTCAAGGTTGCACCCGAATAACGGGCGCGGGTATGCAGCGAGGGCGCCATCGGATTTACCGTGTCTTCGGCATACCATGGTGCGCACTACCGGATGACATGGATCCGAATGCCCAGTTTCAGGTTTCTCCATGATTCGTCGGCGGTGTACACCGGGGCTTTCAACGCGAGTCCCAGGGCCAAACAAGCCCGGTCTCCCAATGACAAAGCGAGCGCACGGGTCTGGGCAACGAGGCTTCCAGCGGTCCTAGCCTGTTCGGCAGTGAAGGCAGTAGGCTCCCGAATGGGGCTGAGAGCGGCTTCCACGCATCGCGAGGGCTGAGACCATATTTCATGGCGCAGGTGAAAGAACATAGTCTGTGCGTATGTACGTCCACGCGTTGGCATCAGGCACTCATGAAACGTAAACGAATTTTCGTATCATAATCCCAAAATACTCCTGTCCCGCACTCAGGTCTTCCGGCCAGATACGTCCGCAACCCGCATGTTCGGCTGCAGCCACAATCATAAGATCATAGAAATGTAGGCCATAGTTGGCGCGAACCTCCACTGCCCGCCGAACGGTTTCGGCGTCGATCGAGATAAGTTTGATGGGGCTGAGTGCATCGAGCAAAACCATCAGGTCAGAGTGCTTAGCCGGAGGGGAGATTTCGTGAAGCAGGGTCGCCGCGAGCTCGGCGAGCACCTGGGGAGAGACATTACAATTTCGCCCGCGACCGCCTTCCGCAGCAACTCCTGCGCGATGCGTTGCTTTTCCGGGTCGCTGACATCATATGCATATACGAGGACATTGGTATCAAGGAAGTCAGGACCGGGCATAGAGATCTTCCCGTTTCCAGGTTCGCTTTCCTATCCGGAACTGAACTTGCCCGAAACTGCGCTCGAGCGCCTCGCGCTCCCGCCGCATACGCCCGGAGAATCGGTTCTGGGGCACGAGATCTTCGAGAAAATCGCGGACTAATGCCGTCAGCGTGGTGTCTCGTTCCACGGCAATCTTTCGCGCCTCCTTGACGACCTTCTGGTCTAAAGATAACGTGAGATTCATATACCCATAATGAGTGGTTACCTTAATCCGTGCAACTCAGACTTAAGGAGTAAACTGTTATTTTGTAATTAGTTACAGGCAAGAAAGCAAATCGAGGCAGGGTCGAAATCTCGCTCCACTTTCACGGATCCGGCGAGCCATACGCCTGGCTGGCTTAGCCGGGCTCGCGAGTCAAGACCGGTTATTCCTTCCTCATTAGGGGATCTGCTTGAGTGATGCTGCCTTTAGCCAGTTCCGTCTCGATCTTAAACTTCTGCTTGGGTAGGAGGGTGATCTCCGTCTCGAAGGTTTGGTATCCAGGCAAGGCGATCTTGATGCGATGCTTTCCAGGGCTCACCAGCATGGCTCGCCCAACTCCGGTAAACTCGTGGACGTTGCCGACAAAACCACCGTCGAGAAAGACTGCGGCCCGGTCAGGTGTAACCTGGAGCTTGACTTCAGATGTTACGTTGGGAAATTGAACGCGAAGGTCTCGCTCCATTTTCACGGTGAGCGTGAGTCTCTTATTTGGCTCTACAACTACATTGCGAATGAAGTCCATATAGCCAGACTGTCGCACAGCGATCACATGTTCTCCCGGCAGTAAGAGCATCTTTTTGTCGTCCTTGAGTTCACCCAGGTAGCCGACGTATTGGCCGTCAATCCACACGCCGGACGTCTTCTCTACTTTGCTGGGACCGACAAAACGAACCTCTCCCAACACTCCGTTCTGCGCGTGGGAGGCGTCGCCGAGAAAAAGAACGATCCAGAGCGCCACAAGCAGTGTCTTGAATTTATTAGGCACAGCCATCGCCTTTCAATTGAGCAATTCTCGATGCTACTCCACACCATATAAGAGCTAGACGCCAGGGCAAAACGACACCCTGCGAGAGTTTGATTTGTGGAGGGTCGATGAGGCTAGCCTATCATAACTATTACCCCGACAAGTTGAGAAATACGAGGAAGGAGTGGCATGAAGCGCCGAATCCAGGGATTGAGTGAGGTGACCCTGAGGCGTACCCGCGGGTCGAGCGTCTAACCTGCTCAAAAGCTTTCCCAAGCCCGTGTTCTCGAATACACTTGAAGAGCCGCTCGCCGCGCGGATGCTCAGTTCTTGCTAGGTTTTTTCGGGGTCAGGTCGCAGGCCTGCTTCACCCGGGCAAGATCCAGGCCCGCTGGGGAAAATTCCGCGATTTCGGGGCCGTTTCGGCCGCGGATTTCCACCTTGAAGATGTGAGCACCGATCAGTCCGCGAATCGTGCCTTTATCCATCGAGAGAAACTGGCCGTGAACCCAATCCCAGCCGTGATAGCCATGCGCATCGTCGACACGGACCATGACCTGCATCTGCGGCTGTCCCCAAAAGCCGGGACGATTAGGCGGCCCCAGACGCATACCGGGATCGAATGCGGCGTTGGTGTACTTTCTGTCCGTGCAGGTGAATTCGATTCGCGGCTTATAGTCCAGGTCCTCGCTCAGGTAGTTATCCGACCGAAGCTCAAAGCGAGCTTTCTTGGCACCGGTCATCTTATCTTCGGAGTGAAACTCCATCCACTTTCCGCCAGCCCTGATGCCGTCACTCTCGCCCTGGTAGGGACTCATCACGCCAGTCTGGGCGCCGGCCAATAGGCCTACCTCGCAAACCAGTAGCAAGGTCGAAAACCGGGCTAGAGGCGCGGAACGCAAACGGTTTAGTCTATGGAACTGTGAAGCTTTCAAGCTTCCTCCAATATCCATCACTGCACGTATTGAACCGGGCACGCGAATAGGAGTTGCACGACGTGTTCCGTATCGGAGGTTCATGTGGACCTGAGGCGAGCTGGCCTAAGACGGTGAATACCGGGGCCTACATCAGGTTGAGCAAAGGAAGGCTGGATGTTAAGCGCAGCTTACTGGCCGAAAACCACCACCCTGGTGGAATTGGGCCACCAGATTGCCTCTGAGCCACAACCCTCTGTGCAGGCTGACACATTAAGAACGTTGCAGTTAGTAGATGGGTGATGACAGGCCGACTGTTGGCAGTCGGTTTGCACGTTTCCAGCGGGTTTTTTGTCCGCAGCGAGGCCGGGACTGGACAGGCGGCAACACCTTGAATCTAAGTCCCTGCTGCGGGCCGGCAGGAAAACGCCGGTGGAAGACGCTCTCGGAGAAAAGCGGAAACGCGGCTTGACGCAACTTATATTGCGCGCCACCCCTTGCTTAGCACGGGAATCCGACCAAGACGACGCGCGGCCCCCGCGCTATGCTTCCTCGATCGAGATTGCACTGCCACACGGGAAGGGGGTTCAGAGATTATGAGGAGATTGGGTGCTGTTGTTAAAACCCTCATCACAATCGGTGCTTTCACGAATCTTGCTCTCGCACCTAATTCGGCCTTCGCTCAGCGCGGCGGTGGTTTTCATCTTGGAAGTGGTGGTGGATTCCATGGTGGTGGGTTTCATGGCGGGAGGGGTGGAGGATTCGCCGGAGGCGGCTTCCACGGCGGTGGCGGTTTTCATGGCGGCAGTGGTGGGTTCCATGGCGGCGGAGGTGCGGGTTTCTATGGAGGCGGCTTCCGCGGCAGAAGCGCTTCTCATGGCGGGGGTGGAGGATTCCCCGATAGTGGCGGCTTCCATAGCGGCGGCTTTCGCGGTGGGCCAAGGGCAGGCTCCTACGGAATGGGCAATCGCTCCTACGGTGGGTTCGGTGCGCCGCGGAGCATGCCCGCGCGCAACGGCAGCTTTGGAGGCAACCGAACCTTCGGCGCGTTCGGAAATGGGTCGTCGTTCGGGGATCATTCGGCGAATTTTCATTCCGCTATGAGGGACGGCCAGTGGCATTCGTTCGGAACCTCCAGCAGCGCCGCGCGTTTCAACGGCGGACGCAATTCGGGCGGCTGGACGAACCGAAGCCACCCTGGCGGTAACGCCGGAACACGCGACGGAGCGTGGCACTCTTTTGGACCGTCAAGAGTCGCTTCGCCAGGAAGCGGGTCGCGTTTCGCAGCCGCGGCGGGCACAAGGCGAACTTCACGATCCGAACCGATGCGGGCAGGGACTGGCTTCGTCGGCGCGCGCTCTGGCAGTTCCTTCATCGGCAATTCGCTTCACGTTGGATCGCGTTTCGGCCATTCCACGTCCGGATCTCTCTTTGGGAACCCGCGATTCGGATCGACCACATCCTTATCAGGTAGCTCGCGCCTCGGCTTCTTTGGCGGCTCGGCCTCAAGATTTCTCGGCGGCCTGGGGTGGCATGGCAACGCCTTCGGGCCCTTCCGCACAGGCTATCGGTGGGGTGGTTATGGTTGGAGAGGCTCTTGGCCAGGCTTCGGTCGGGGCCTAGGATGGCATCCTGGCTGGGGTTGGGGAGGTTGGGGCTTCGGATGGCCATTCTGGGGTGCCTACTGGTGGGCACCAGGCTGGACATTCGGTTGGAACCCTTGGTGGTACGACCCGTTTTGGTATTCTCCATGGCCGACGTACAGCTACTATCCGGGTTATTACCTGTACGATGATCCGCCATCGTACTATCCGGATTCCTCGTATGTCTACGACTCGCCCGGAAGCTACCTGACTAGGCCGCTCTCGAACTATGAGTATCATCAAACAATCGAAATGGCGGTGAAGTTGAAGGCAGCGGGCGTGCAGCATGAGACTATCGTACCGCCCGGCATGAATCACAGTTTCGCAGGGAAAACGCCTGACCAAACTCGCGCAGCCAATTTGAAAGCGTTGGACGCCACATTTAGTTTCATCGACTAGTTTCATCGACAAACATTGATGAAAGCTCAGTGGAGCCGGGCGGTATGTCGCTAAATGCGTTCGGTTGGGAGACTCTTTGGAACTACGCGCCGACCGCAGATGCCCGCTCGACTGACTGCTTCGCCGGCGCCAGCACGATCAGGGTTACACCGATGGCAACCAGCACAGCCGATCCCCAGAGAGCTCCGCGTTCCTCCGCCTTCTGGAATGCCATCACCGCCATAACAGCGGCGTGACTGAAACTTGACCATGCGGTGAAGGCGATCAGGCTGCGATGTGCCGACGGGCTGCGCACTGCTATCAGCAGGAAAATACCGAGCGCGACATAGAGGCTAAGCATCATATCATCGGTATACATCGACTGATTCGCGTGCCATAAAGAATCCGTAACCGGATAAAGGCCAGCCGAAAAAAGCAATCCCACCAATCCCAATACAACCTTCAGCGCCCGTTCTCGACGCATAGCGGCCTCCTGCTAGATCGCTAGATCACCTGATGTGGAAAAGACACGTACATCCCGACTATTGCAAAGATGCTGAAAGACACCATTAGGGAGGCATCTTAGGGCAGGCCTCAAGCCAAGGTCAATCGCCACTTTATCGCGCAGAAACGGCTATCGCAGCTTTGCGTACTCGGCTTTCGCTTGTTTCAGAATGGGGTTGTCGGGATTCAACTAACGGAAGCGGGGCAACTAAGAGGATTTGGCACGCCCGGTGCACTTGAACCAAAGGTGAACCATCTCGGATTAGGAAGTTGAAAGCTGCATGAAGTCGTTCGCACCGATGAGCCGGAGCACGATTCGCACAGGAATGGGAAACCGTCGCCGACTGGGGTCGTGCACGATCGTCGGTGCAGAAAGCCGATACCGCACGCCGCGAGTCTCAAGCTGGCATCCGCCAGCCTCAAGCACATTCTTGACCCACTCGCTCTCTCGTCCGTATGTGAGCGCGATGAGGAATCTGTTCGGCGCTCGAAACACATTCACGGGCGTCCGATAGGTTCGCCCCGACCTCCGACCTATATGAGTGATGATGCCAAAGCCGGGCAGCCGAGCGGCGAATCGGCTCGTGATTCGGTTCGTAATAGCGATATTGAAGGCTGCTACCCAGCGTTTGCGGAACCGGATCAGGAGGATCGGAGCGAGCAGGATTGCCAGAAGCGAGCTGACCCAGGCGATTACCATGGCAAATTGCCTTCATTTCACCCTATAGTTGCTAGCACCTCACTGGTCACCAGCTCCAACATTCTCCTGTCAGCATCGCGACGTACCTAAGTGCGGCTTACGCTCTTGACCATTGCCGCTTTTGAACCCTCGGCAAATCTCTTTTGCAGAAACCGTGACAGTGGATACCCCAGTCTGGCCAGCATCTGCCGAGGACGAGAGAAAGCAAGAATGTCGTACCAGACCTTATCATCGTCTCGATTCCATTCGACCGTGAATCGCTCCTCTCCACGTTCGGCATGCTCCGCCAAGGTGCCGTAGGCAAAGCCAAACCGCTTTATTGGATCTGCTTCATCGATGACATAGACGATACGACAGGCGTTCAGCGAATGGAATCCGAAGTGACGTACCAAAACCGCAACCTCGGTTCCGACCCGTATCGGCACAGTCGGCCAGCACAGGCGTATCCATGGTATGTTGAACATTTGCCATGCGCGGATTGCCTCGACAGCCCGGTTCCATGCCAGTGTGCCGGTGCCAAGCTGAACACGATGGTGGTCTACGTTGTAGCCCGTTGGCACCAGGGTAGCCGACGCTCCGACATCCGGGTACGAGAATCCTGAGTCAATCTGCTTGGAAATGAAACGTCGAATCCCATCGTCCGAGGGTGCTGTCAGGCTGAACACGTGAGCCCCTTTCCCGTCAACGATTCGGCCGCAGCCAAACGTGCCAGACGAATAGCCCCACGTAGCTTGCGGCAAGCACCAAGAACAGAAGAGTCAGGAGTGCGTGTCCCACAATAAATGCCGTTCCCTTGGGCCAGTCCGCGTGCGAAAAGTAGAGCGCGTCCACGAGAATTCGAGTAGTCCAGTAAATCCCGATAAAGCACGCAATTCCCAAGGCAGCACGGTCGCCCCGTAGCAATTCCGCGTGCAACAGTAAGGTGAAGGTGCCAAAAGCAATGATAGTCAACACTGTGAATCCACCCTGTACCCAAAGCACCTTCCGGTTGAAAGGCATCAACTGCCGCAAGTCCTTTTTCCACCCCAGTTGGTATGGCACTTGGGAGCTGGCGAACAGGATCACAAAATGCGCACCGCCGATCAGCCACAGGTCGAGGTCAAAGAACCGCTGCGCGAGTGAATTGTTCATAGCGCGTGAATTGCCCGCGTGAACGGAAGTATTACACGCAGTACGAACCATGGGTGAAAGAGCCAAAAGACAGGTGCCGTAAGGAACACCATCATGAAGCACCAGCCACGCACTCCCTGTCGAAGGCCGAGCCGCTCACCGAGCCGCGAATGCTCGATGGTCATTCCAGAGCCTTGAATCAGGAAGTATATGGTGGGGAGACCATATCCCCCGCGAGCAGGCAGCGAGATCACCAAATCGTGGATCAGACCGGATAAAACGAACACTAAGAAGCCAGCCACGCCCGTACTCAGCCTTCGATGTAACGGGCGGAAAATCAACTCATGAGAAAGCTGACGGAAACCGAGATTCCACCGCTTTCCCCAAAACTCTCCAAGCGATGTGGAGCGGAGTGGGGCGGACATGATGGCTTTTGCTTTGACACCAAGGCTCTGCCACAGCAGAGCGACGATTTGGAACGTGCCGAAGTGAAGCAGCAGGATGACTCCTAACATTGCCACCCATCCGCGTAAAAGGGGCTCTTCTTGCGGAACGGATCGGGCCACGATCCAGAGCAGAGTCGCACCAAGAAACGTTTCGAATGTCGCCCAGAACCAAATTGAGGGCGCCGGCGGCGGTACGCTCTGGCTCGCATCCAAGAAAGCGTCTGCGTCCATTCCCGGCCAACCCAAGAGATAGGCGGCAGAACGCCAAGCCGAATGAGCGACTCGTGTTCGCGCCCTCCACCATGTCAACCATTTCAGGCTGAAATAAATCGCAAATGCTAACGACCACATGAAGCCCCAAGCCGGAAGCACATTTCGGAAAGCAACTGCGCCCAAAGGCAAGACAGGAATTGGGAGCCAGCCAATTATCGGAGAGCAACGGAATCCCTCGCTCGACTCGACCGCCTTTGTTTCACTCAGCGGCAAGCAGGTCACTCTCCTCCAGAAAGGCGAATCTCATAGACGGTGGGAAGCGGGTCTGAACTGGTGGTACGAACGAAGCTGCGCACCAGTTCCGTGCGGGACAAATGACCAAGGCTCAGGAGCCGGATGCACTCGTCGGTCGCACAACTCTCCCATGAAGTGCGCCTCCCCCATGGGAAACAGCTCGCTTCGATAACGCGCAGGGGAAGCTGCTCCTCAAACCCGGCTTCAATCTGCTCGCGCAGCCATCGCAGATAATCCAGCTTCTGCGCGATGGCGATTTTCGGGTCTTCCCGGATCACCACGCCGGGGAAATCAGGAATGTCGGTCCGTAACGTGTGAATGTGCCCGTGTCCTTCGACCAGAATCTGAATATCGAGTTCCATAAGCCGTTCAAGACTGACGAGCCATTTACCGCTATCCACGTCTGGGTTGGGGGTTGCGAAGTAGCTCCCCATGAAGGCATCGCCCGCCAGCAACAATTTCCTCTCGGCATCGTACAGAACGACGTGGTCATCACAGTGGCCGGGGGTCGAGATCACCTGCAACTGCCCGGAGTTGGTAGCCAATGTTTCGTCCAACACGTGGTAGGGCTGCTTCAGGCTCGGGGGCTGCCCGATGATCTTGGCGCGAACCCATGGCAGTTTCTTGAATGGCATTAGGAACCGGGCGGTCCTCTCCGAAACATAGACGTGAGCACCTGTCACGTCGGACAACCAGTTAAGGTTGCCGACGTGTTCTTCATGGGCGTGGGTCGCGACGATCTTTGTAATCTTCGGTTTCAGCCGGCGAAGGTGGCGTGCAAGCGACCTCCGCATCTTGGGGGAGCCGGGATCGACGGCGACTCCGTCGTAGAGCAACGTCGTAAAGAGTTCCCCGAACAGCAGCGGGACAGCATTAGGCAACACGCCGTTCAGAAATAGAATGGTGAGCTTGCCATCCAGCAGATCGAGCCGCTTATGGTATGTCCGGGCGAAAATGCTCATTCGTTGTGCCGCAGCCTTCATGCCCGCCCACAGGACGAGTGGCAACCGAATGAAGAAGCCTAGCGTGTAGCACGACCAGAACGCTCCCAGTCGGGCTTGCCGTCGTACTGCTTCTGGTTTTGCAATGCGGCACGCGCCGCCGCGACACTTGCTAAGGGAATATCTGTTGGTCGCCACGAAGCTGTAGAGCAGCCGTCCGGCATTTCTAAAGGGGAACCGCTGTCCCAGCGTGCCAAGGATCCAGGTGAACCAGAACAAACGCGCCAAAGCCGCAACGGCATCCCAGCCAACAAGGATCTCGCGTTCAGAGGTGATCACGTGCAACTGCCGGAGACATTCATCCATCCCGAGCCGGGAATCTATCGTCGGCAACAGTTCTGCGCTGATTGGTAGGGGGAGCGTCTTGTTTTCGCGGTCGAGTGTTTTCAGCCATGCTACGCAAGACTGACAAATTTCGCACTGCCCGTCATAAAGAACGCGGTAAGCGGGTTGGGAACGAGTGCGACGTTGGTTATCTTCCTCGGCTACCCGGTCGCATCGCAAAGTGGGTGTGGCCACGCGTGGATCTTAGGGCGGCTTCTAGGCCGCGGTCAATATCGCTTGCTGTCCACAGTCAATTCCGTCGCCGAACACACACTCGAATGCGATTTTAGTCGCCATTCTGCTTGCACATCGGCGGCAAGTCTTTCAGGTGGCTCAGGAATGTAACCCCTTCCCAGATATTCTGTTCCGAAATCTCGCCTTTACCCAGCACCCAGGCCTGTGTACGCCCTCCATCTTTTATGATCCAAAACAATGGCACTATTACGTAAGCAACGCTAGACTCTGGCAGTGATGCTTCGCGTGCCGAGTGCTGTTCCGCTCGTCCGCTGCGGGAGAGCTCGGCTAGCGGTTGGCTAGCCTCTTGACCACGATCTCTATGCTTTGCGCGGTTTCTTCAGTACTGGGTGTGACGGAAGACGGAGCCACAACCACCCCAAACGTGCCAGCGGTCAAGAACTCACTAACAGCGACCTGTAAGGGAAGCCCCCTCCGCTTCTGCAACCGCAGCAGAAATTCCCCCTTGTCATCAGAATAGACGACCTGGGTTCCGATACGAATAGCGGCGCCTTCAACAGGTGCCCTGTCCGGATCGTGCACGGTGCCTATTACGACATATTTGGGAAAAGAGAAGCTGTCCGGATCGGTGGAATTCCACATCCCGCGCTGGCGATAGAGATATGTACTGACGCCAAAGCTGTATCGTGGTCGTCCGTCGGGAGCAACGCTGCTGGCCGCCGTTATTTGCAGCGGACCGTGAACCCTGAGTGCAGTATTGAGAGCGAGGGCCTGTTCGAAGGGACGGGCAGGACGGTACGGCAGGTAAACATTCTGGTAGTCGGCGCGAAATTTCAACCGATTAGTGAGGAAATCTCCTCCGACCGCAACGGTGGTCTGGCCATTTGAGCGGGTAATCAACTGCAACAGGCTGATTCGCTTGGACAGCGTTTCCCGGACAGTGCCAGAGGCAATGTCAGTCTTTGGACCGTGCTGCGGGTGACTAGTGAAGTAGTTCCCGGTAACATCTACATTCTTCGTCATCCGGCGGCCAACATAGACGTTCGTGCCGTTGGTCAGCCGCGCTTGCACACTCGACGTGAAGTATCCAGCTCCGAAATAGCTCCGACCCACATGAAAGTTGGCGCCGATCTCATTGACCGAGGCGGGCGTGAAGGGCGCGTCTGGGGTGACCGGCTCGAGTATGTTATGGTGTCCGGCATTTATGCTGACGATGCGATTAGGCTGGTAGGCGAACTCGAGGTTGCCCTTTTGCACTTCTGAACTGAGGGGGCTGACCAGCGTCATACGTCGAAACCGTGCGCCAGTATCAATGTAGCCGGCCTTGAGGGCCAAGTTCTTAGTCTCAATATTGAATCCAACCGCAGCATAAGCATGGTTCGAGCCGAATCCGCCGGTGAAGGAGAAGTTCAGCCACTTCTGCGCGCGCCAACTGACCCCCTGCAAAGAACTTTGGTATTTGGAGACAACGTTACGGGAGGTGAACCGCAGGTTGGGACTCAGACGTCGGTCGTAAAAGAACAGAGCTGTCGGATCGTTGCTGCGCGCCGCCTGAAAGAAACCGGTAGAGAATCCAGTCGAACTCGTGCCTAGGAAAAGACGGACACTGCTTACCTGGCCGATATGGGAGACTTCCGCCCCACGAGCCATGAAGTAGTGGGTCCCGTCGAACCAGTCCGTCGGAAGATCGAACAGAATAGAATCATCGCCTGCGGTGACGGTGTACTGGTGAATTGGGTAACGAACGACTGCCCCGAACTGGAAATTGCCGTTGTAAACACCGAGGCCCATGTTGCCGGCGTAATGGGGCGCTTTAAATTCTACCGAGCCGCCATCGGCGTTCAGGAGAGTAGAACTGCCACCTTGCAGTTTTAAAACTTGTCCGCTTACAGGCAGGGCCGCCAGAAGCAAACCAACGAGTAATGCAATAGCGGCCTTCAGGTATGCCATGGAAACGGCGGCTACGGGGTTGAGCCGAGCTTCTCCTCGAGCTTGAAGCGTTGAAAATCGACTACTACTTCGTCCGGCATTTCCATTTCACCAATGGGAACTTCTATTCGTCGTTTACTCCGTGGAAACACCGGAAATCCAGGACCTTCTGTCTTCTTGCGGCCTGCGGCAACAACGGTTTGCATCGCTCGCCCAAAGTAATCGCCTGTGTTCTCGACTTCGATCAATACCTTGTGCACTTCGGGCTCAAACTCCGCCCTCGTTATCCGCACTTGCGATTTGTTCAGAGACTTTTTGGGAAGCAGATACACGGTGTGAGGCAACTCGAGGCGTACATTCATGCCGTTTTGCACGCGAAAGCCGAACCCGGAGAATGCTGCATAAATTACAAACCAGCCTATCGAGGCATCGGTCTTTGCCTCATAGAAAACAAAAAACGTGTCATGCGGTTGGATGCGGAAACTGGTTGAGGACAGCTTCAGGTGGATACTCGGATCCAGCGGCCGGTAGGAAATGTCGCCCGTCTCCGAGACGCTGAAGCTCTTGGCCGAGAGGACGACATTTAGCGGCGTGTCGTTGTCGTTCACGTACTCGACACGCCCTTGGGCAGGGTTGCCAAGCTCCGCAATCAATGGTCGCACTGTCTGCGCCCCGGCACCGACAAACGCGGAACCAAGGGCACAGCACAGAATGAGTGCGCGAGCGAGATTGCGGACCTGATCGTTCATACCTGTCAGATCGCCTGCACTTGGATCGTTAAAGTTCCCGTGTACACTCCGGCCGGGAGCGAAGGAGTCGTACTTAGGTTGATGTTGAAGTTCATCGTATCGGTCCGGCTTCCTTGCTTGTTGTTACCGAGAATCGGCACCGTTGCGAGCTGCAATCCGGCATTAGCGCCGCCGAAAGGGACGGCATTGGTAAGCGCCAGGAAAGCACCCCCGTTTTCTGAAACCTGAAAACTGGAGCTGGGAATGTTGTTCCCCGATCCATCACTCAATGCTGAACTGGCGCTGCTGAAAAAGGCATACACGTTAAGACGGCCGCGACTGGGTCGCAAGACCCAGCTTGTGGTTGCGCTGATGGACGTACTCCCCGGGTTACTGGCGCTTCCCGCAGTCAAATTGAAATTCACGGCGCCGGCGGAAAGAGTGAGGCTGATAGATTCGGTCAAGGCCGCATTCAACGATATGGCCTGCGCACCTGAACTGACGGCTTGCGCGTGCGCACCGACCATGGCAGCCGTCAGTACGGCAATCAGGATCGCCACCCGTATATTGGCACTTGATCTCATTTTTCACATCGGCGAAGCGTAAGGCGAATGAGGCAAAGGACCAGACTCCCGCCTGGTCCTTTGTGCCATTCATTCACTGAGACGCTATTACGGAGTTGCTTGCGCCTGGATGTTCAACGTTCCGGTGTATGTCGCAGCCGGGAGCTGCGGCAGCGTGCCCGCGCTCAAGTCGATGTTGAACGCCATGTTGTCGGTTCGACTAGCATTCTTGTTTATTCCCGTGATGGCCACCGTCGCGAGTCGCAACCCGGCGTTCGCGGCGCCGAACGCCACTGTGTTCACCAGTGGAGACGAAGCTCCACCGTTATCGGAAATCTTGAATGCTGATGAAGGAATGTTGTCACCTGCTCCGTCTGTCAATGCCACGGGGGCGCTGGCAAAGTACGCGTCGATGGTGACCTGTGTGCGACCTGGCTTCAGAACCCAGGCGGTCGTTGCGGTGATTGCAGCGCTGCCAGGATTGCCGGCACTGCCCGCCGCCATGGTGAAGTTGACCGCATTTGCCGATAGGCTGACGGTCAGCGATTCTGCCAGCTGAGCGCTCAACGTGATCGTCTGGGCCCCGGAATTCATTACCTGCCCGGATGCCAAAGATGCCGACATGAGGATGATCATCGCCAGCATCGTTAAAGTGAGTGTTCTGCTTGCCCCGTTGCTCAAGTTCTTCCCCCTGTTAACCGAGTTCGAAGTGTTTCTTCGGCTAATTGCCGAGATATCGTCGGTGATCCGACAAGGCCGATTATGGGGAAGGTGGAGGGGCTTAGAAAGTTACATTGGTCACAACAGATTTTAGAAAGGGGTGGGGCGCGAATTTGGGACGGGGCAAAGTCGTCAACAAGTCGCAGAGAGACAGAGGTATCTGCTTGCAACCAAAGAGGTTGCTGAACCGCGGTTCGCGTCCTTGGTCATCGCGGCCGGACACCACGGTGCGGCTGGAACCTGAAGTCAGTGGCCGTCTGTGCCGATTTATCCTCCCTTTCTTTCGTGAGCAGGTCTGGCGCGGCCGGGTTGCGGCCTTGCGTTTAGTCCAACTGAATTCTGCTGGTTCATTGCAGTAACAGCTGGAAATGCAGGGCTCCGTAATAGCGAGCCGGATATACGTTTTCCGCTCCCTCCCGTAACCGAAGGCTGATCTGATAAAGCTTTTTGCCCTGCCGTCCGACTTCGCTCAGATCTTCCGACGCAACAAGCACACCGCTGGACAAGCTTTCGACTGAACAAAGTGGAAATGGCTTCCAATGCTGCTTGTCGGTGCTCAACTCGAGCTGCGCGGCAGTGATACTATGACCCGAACCGTCCTGCAACGCATCTCGGGAGTTGGGAAACCTCGCTACTATCTGCATTCTGCGAGTGAAGCGATCGATGTTCCAATCCAGCTCCAAAGTAGTGGAAAGGGTCGCGTCGCTGCCTTGCTCACTTCCCAGTGCAGCGGAGAAATAGGCCGAAGGCGGGTCGAGCTTCGCGGTGGCGGGTAAAACAGCGCGTACCGTAATGGCGCCCTGCGCTCGAAGGGGTTCCAGGCGTTGCCCGAAACACCATGGCACAACAAGCAACAGTACGGCGGCATATGCGCTTTTTTGCGAACCGGGCATTGCGATGCATCTGCACAACCCGCTGCCCGAACGCGAATGACGGTTGCTAGTCACGCAAACTACACAGCACCTAGCGGGCCAGATTGGGGCAGTCCGCAACTTGTTGAAAGCTGTGACATAAGAGCCCGGCGTGGAGGCAGGTCCGTTATGCTGGCGTCCAGATTCGGGACGAGCGTTCGTTTATTGGACAAGTGCAACCAAGCCGCAGTGCAGAGTATCGCGCCCTCGTGGATCGGTACCCCATGGAAGAACTGCGAGTGTGCCGATCTAGCTTGTCTCAGGCGAGGGGATGAACCCCAATCCGGTGTGCCGTACTTGATGCCCATATGCGCTAAACTGCGCCCAACGTCGAACACTGCCAGAACATTGGCGTAGCTCAAGGCGCCGAGGATGCGTGCTTCCTTTTCAAAGCGGCTCCTTCGGCCCGGATCTTCGGCGAACACTCCAGGGAGCACCTTGAGAGCAACGGTTCGGCCGAGTAGTGCGGCGCGCGGTACACCTCGCGCATTCCGCCGGCACCGAGCGTCCCGACGATCTCATAGAGGCCAAACCGGGTTCCGACAGCAAGGCCCATGCTTTTGCCGTGGGAACTCATTCTAGTGTCGGCGCCGGCTCAAGAAAAGTGGTTGTATTAGTCCCAATAGATGCCAACGGACAGAGCGCCGCACCCGCGTTAACCACAACCACGATTCGACGCGCAATGCGATGGCCAGGAGGCGAGGCCGTCTCTGGCAGGAGTGCATCTCCACTCTTCTTAGGCCATGCGCTCGCAGAGTAACCACACATGACAGCTCTTATGCATCCGTCCTGCTTCGAAACCCAGAACCTGAGTCCTATTCACGCTGAACCCAT
>Ga0209577_10002992_pt1 | contig 15969 bp, 14 predicted proteins | sample GraSoiAngelo_109_FD_185874 | JGI IMG/M metagenome (GOLD analysis project Ga0209577, IMG submission 185874) | Grasslands soil microbial communities from the Angelo Coastal Reserve, California, USA - 14_0903_12_20cm (SPAdes) (version 2) | ecosystem: Environmental > Terrestrial > Soil > Grasslands...
CGGCACCGAGCTGTTCCCGGGCGCCGAGGCGCACCGCGCGATGGATCGCACCGGCAGCATCGTGACGCTCGAGCCGGAGCTCGACTGGACCGTGTTCGGATTCACCGGCCTGGCCGCCGATCTCGACTCCGCGTGGTCGGTGTTCGCCGATCGCCTGCTCCACCCCACACTGTCCGAGCAGGGAGTCGCGCAGGCGCGCGCCCGGCTGCTGAGCGACGCGCGGCGTCGCTACACGGAGCCCGACGCGCGCCTGACCGCCATCGCCATGCAGGCGCTGTTCCGCAGCCATCCCTACGCGCTCGACCCCGAGGGCACCGAGACGTCGCTCGCCAGCCTCACCGTCGCGGACCTGAAGACCTATGCGCGCGAGCAGATCGTCACGTCCCGCATGCTGCTCGCCATCGTCGGCAACGTGACACGGGCGCACGCCGAATCGCTCGTGACGGCCACGCTCGGTCGCCTACCACGAGGCAGCTATCGCTGGACGCTGCCGCAGGCACCGGCCCGGGCGAAACCCCGCTGGTTGATCGAGCACCGCCTGATCCCGACCACCTATCTGCTGGGGTTGTTCGCCGGTCCGCCGCCGACGAGCCACTCGTATTGGGCCTTCCGGGTGGCCACGGCGCTGCTGTCGTCCGACCTGCATCACGCCATCCGCTCGGAGCGGGGGCTCTCCTACGCCGCGTTCGCGCCGTATCGCGACGGCGCCATTCCGGTCGGGGGCGCGTACGTGAGCACCCCCAAACCCGACAAGGCGTTGATGCTGATGGTCGACCAGATCCGGGAATTGCGGGACCAGCCGCTCGACTACTTCGGGCTCAGCCGCTTCATCGACAGCTTCGGCTTCGACTACCTCGCGGAAAACGCCACATCGGCGGGGCAGGCCGACTTTCTGGCCCGCGCCGAGCTGTACCTCGGCGGCTACCAGCAGGGCGACGAATTCTCCAAGCGTCTCCACAGCGTGTCCCCGGACGACATCTTGAGGGTCACCGGGCAGTATATGGCGGCCATCCAGTACGCGTATCTTGGAGACACGACACGGATGCATGGGCATTGGTGACACCTACCCGCAGCCGGAGGCAGCACGCATGCGTTCACTGGTTTGGGCGGCGCTCGCCGCGGCCGCCTGCACGCCCGGCGACAAGTCGGGCGCGGGAGGACCCGCCGGGCCGGCACGGAAGTACGCCGGCACCTGGGAAGGCCGCGCGTTCCACAGCGAGGCGGACACCGGCACGCCGTTCCGCATCGCCTCGAGCGTGGCGGAGGACGGGTCGCTGCGCGGCACGCTCACGTTCCCGCAGGTCCCCGAGCCACCCATCCCCGTGCGGGCGCGTCAGGTCAGCGACACCGCTCTGGTGAACGAGATCGGCCCGTACCAGAGCCCGTCGGCACACCGCCGCGTCCTCACGACTACGACCGGAAGGCTCCACGGCGACTCGCTCAACGGCACGTTCGAAATGCGGCCGGCCGAAGGTGGGAACGCCATCATGAGTGGCACGTTCCGCTCGAAGCGGGTGGCGCCGTAGGACGTGAGCGCCGCCGAGCGGCGCGCCCGCCTCGCCCTCACCGCCCTGCTGGCGGTGTATGGCGGGTTCCTGATCCTGCATCCCGGCCACTATGGCTGGCTCGACAGCCTCGACCTCGCCATCCACGAATTCGGGCATCCGGTGTTCGGCATCTTCGGCGAGTTCATCGGCTTCCTCGGCGGCACCCTGATGCAACTCCTCATACCCGCGATCTTTGTGGCGTACTTCTGGCGTCGCGGTGATCGCCACGCCGCCATGGTGGCCCTGTGGTGGGTCGCCCAGAACCTCTGGAACGTCGCCGTCTACGTGCAGGACGCCCGTGCCGAAGAGCTGCCCCTGGTGGGCGGCGGCGAGCACGACTGGAACTATCTGCTCGGCCGGCTCGGGCTGCTGCAACAGGACCGGTTGATCGGCAGCGGCGTTCGCCTGGTGGGAGTCCTGATGTATGTCTGGTCCAGCCTCATGGGCTGGACCTACGCTAGCGGGAGCGCCGAGCCGTCGTAGCTTGGTCCCGACCTCAAAGGAGAGCCGATGCCGACCGCCAACGTCAACATCGTCGCCGTCCTGGTCGCCGCACTCGTCACCTTCGTGCTTGGCGCCTTCTGGTATTCTCCGGTCCTGTTCGCCCGGCAATGGATGCAGGCGCAAGGATACAGCCCCGAGAAAGTCCAAGAGCTGAAAAAAAAGAAGGGCATGACCCGCGCCTACGCCGTGTCCGTGCTGTGCTACGTGGTGACCGCGTACGTGGTGGCGCTGCTCGCCGGCTACACGAACTCGACCACCCTGGCGCAAGGTCTGTGGCTCGGCTTCCTCTTCTGGCTGGGCTTCGCGGCGACGATCGGCCTCGCCGCCCATATGTTCTCGGAGAAGCCCATCGCCGCGTGGGTGATCGACGCCGGCTATCAGCTCGCCTACCTCGTGATCATGAGCGTCTTGCTGTCGCTGTGGCGCTGAGCCGGCCGCCGGGGATGGGGGTCAGTTGCGACGGATCTCGACCGGCCCGTTGGTCGTGACGACTCGTATCGGGGCACCACCGGCGCCGAGCTTGGTCACGATTCGCCGGCCCACTCTGCCTTCGATGGTGACCGTGAGCGGGAAACCGACCGTCATGGGCCCGTTCACGGTGCCGAACTCGAGCTGCGCCGAATAGCTCTCCGGAATCGCGAGGTTCACCGGCCCGTTCGTGGTCTCGGCGTCCAGCCCGGTTCCCTCCCAACGGGCCCCGGTGAGGTCGATGTCGAGCGGGCCGTTGGTGGTGCGAGCGTGCACGTCACCCCCCACACCACTCAGCGAGACCGGACCATTGTGCGCCGTGAGCGTCATCCGGCCCGTGACATCCCGCACGCCGATCGGCCCGTTGTCGGTGTCGAGCTTCAAATCGGACCGCCGGGGCGCATAGACCACGAAGCTCACGCCCCACGACTCGCGCCGGCCGGCCTCCGGCCCGTCGGCGCTGATCGTACTCCCCGACGTCACAACCTTGATCTGGCCGGCGATACGGTCCGCCTGGTCCTGAGTCGCGGCCTGCGTCTGGATGCGGGCGTGCACCTCGATGCTGTCGCGATCCCACCCCTCGACCGAGACGGCTCCGTTCCGCCCCGGATCGACGGCGATGGTCCCGGCCCTGGCGAGCGTGACGACCCGGACCTCGCAGTGCTGCACGCGCCACCCGTCATCGTCGTCGCGGCACTGCGCCATCCAGCGCACGTCCGCCGCACTCTGGGCACGGGCCGAGACGGCGAAAGCGAGCAGCATGGGAACGAGCAAGATGGCGCGCGGCAGCATCGGTTCCTCCTCCGGAAGGGTGAGCAGCTCCTGACTTGGACAGCGCCCGGGGCTGGATAGTTGCTCGGGACTAACCCGACCGCTGGAGCGGCCGCATAATCCCCGCGTGCGCTTCCCCCGGTTCCCCCACCCCCTGACGCTGCTCGTGGGCGCGGTGCTCCTCGCCGCGCTGGCGAGTCACGTGCTACCGCCTGGAGAGTACGAGCGCCGCGACGATCCCGCCACCGGTCGCCGCCTCGTGGTGCCCGGTACCTACCACGCCGTCCCGGCGCGGCCGGTGACCGCGTTCCAGGCGCTGATCGCGATTCCGCGCGGCATGAGCGACGCGGCGGCGGTGATCTTCTTCGTGTTCCTGATCGGAGGCGCCTTTACCGTGGTGGATGAGACGGGGTCGCTGCGCCACGGGGTCGACTGGCTGGTGCGGCGTTTCGGCCATTCGGAGCGGCTGGTCATTCCCGTGGTGGCGCTCGCGTTCGCTCTGGGCGGCGTGCTCGACAACATGAAGGAAGAGATCATCGCGCTCGTGCCGGTGATGCTGCTGCTCGTCCGGCGGCTGGGCGTCCGGCCGGTCGTCGCCGTGGCCACGAGCCTGGGTGCTGCCGCCGTCGGCGCGGCGTTCAGCCCCATCAACCCGTTTCAGGTGGGCATCGCGCAACAGCTGGCGCAGCTGCCGCTCCTCTCCGGGTGGCTGTTTCGCACCGCGTTCCTGGTGGTCGCCCTGGGCGTGTGGATCGCGGGCACGTTGCGCTACGCCGCCCGCGGCCGCACGGCGCCGCTGAGCGCGCCCGGCCCGGACGCCGGCTCACCGGACCGCCGTCGCGTCGCGGTGCTCGCGCTCGTGCTCGCCGCGTTCGTCGTGCTCGTCGCGGGTGTGCGGGGGGGCTGGGGCTTCAACGAGATGGCGGCGCTGTTCTTCACGATGGGCGTCGCGGCGGGGCTGGTCGGCGGGCTGGGCGTGGCCGGCACGGCGGACGCGCTGGTCTCGGGCTTTCGGTCCATGGCCTACGCCGGCCTGCTGATCGGCTTCGCGCGGGCCATTTTTGTGACGCTGGAGCAGGGCCGCATCGTGGACACGCTGGTGCATGGGCTGTTCGCGCCGGTGGCGCATCTGCCGCTGGGGCTCGCCGCCGTCGGCATGATGGTGGTGCACACCCTGGTGCACGTCCCGGTACCGAGCCCGACCGGGCATGCGGTTCTCACGCTGCCGATCCTCGTGCCGCTCTCGGACCTGCTCGGCCTATCGCGTCAGGTGACCGTGTTGGCCTATCAGTACGGCGGTGGAGTGTGCGAGCTGTTCACGCCCACCAACGGCGCGCTCATGGCGATCCTCGCCGCGGCCCAGGTGCGCTACGAAGATTGGCTGCGGTTCGCGCTCCCGCTCCTGGTGGCGCTGCTGGCGCTGGGCGCCGCCGCCATCGGGCTGGGCGTGGTGCTCGGACTCCAGTAGGTTGGTACACGCTCCACCCACGAGGAGCCCGCCAGTGTATCGTCGGTTGGACGGGACCCATATCGTCGAGACGCTGCGACGTCTGGAGCACCGGATCGGCGAGCGCTTTCCGGACTCCGGGTTGTCACGGGTGTGCGCGGACTTGCTGGGGGCGGCAATGGAATCGATGACCCGTCTGGCGCTCCTCCGGCGACCCAACGTCCCGCTTCGCGTCGGCAGCTGGGCGTTGATCGGCGCGATCGCCTTCATGGTGCTCGAGGCGCTGGTGCACCTGCCGCTCGCACCGCGCTGGGAAGAGTTCGCGACTTTTCTGCAGACGTCCCAGGCGATCCAGAACGTGGTGTTTCTGGGGCTCGCCGTGCTGTTTCTCGCGAATGTCGAAACCCGCATCCGGCGTCGCCGCACGCTCGCCGCCATCCACGAGCTTCGCAGCATCGCGCACATCGTGGACATGCACCAGCTCACCAAGGATCCGGACCAGGTGGTGGCCGATGGCAGCGCCACGCCCTCCTCGCCCGAGCGCACGATGACGCGATTCGAGCTGTCTCGCTACCTCGATTATTGCGCGGAGTTGCTCGCGCTGACGAGCAAGGTGGCAGCGCTGTACGTGCAGGACTTCCAGGACCCGGTGGTGCTCGAGGCTGTGAACGACGTGGAAACGCTCACCACGGGACTGTCCAGCAAGATCTGGCAGAAGATCATGATCCTGGACCGGGCCTAGCCGCCTCGCAGCCGCTCGATCTCGCGCCGATCCTTCTTGGTCGGCCGCCCCTTTCCTTCATAGCGCAGGGACGGCGCCACCCGGAGCTGCTCGGCCAGGCGCTCCCGCCGCCGCTTCCCCTCGGCGTCTTCGTCGTACAGCGCCGCCGCCGCCGCCGCCGCCGCGCGCTGCTGCACGAGCGCGCGCACCACGACCAGGTACTCGAACGGGCCGCGCCGGATCCGCAGGCGGTCGCCGACCGCAAGCGGTTTGGCCCGTTTGGCGCGCGCGCCGTTGAGCTCGACCTTCCCGCCGGCGACGGCCGCCGCCGCCAGCGCCCGCGTCTTGAAGAAGCGGGCGGCCCAGAGCCACCGATCCAGCCGCACCCGTTCCACACCGGACACTAGGACCTCCTTTGCCAGGCTCCACGCACCCCCCGGGCCGTGCGTATAATCCCGGGAAGCCCGATCCAGCCGCCACCCTTTCACACTGAGCCGAATGCGTGAACGGATGCTGACGCACCAGCCAGACGTCCTCCGCCCTCGTCCCTCCATGGGCAGGACGTTCCGGCTCAGAACGCTCGTCACGGCCACCGCTGCGCTGCTCACGGGCTGCGGAACTCCGGGCGTACGCGGCGTGGCGGGGACCGCGCCGGCGCCGAACGTGCTCTGGACGCCTCCCCGACAGCCGGCCCCCACCGTCGCACCGCCACCCGAGGTACCGCCGGATCTTGGCGCGCGGATCTCGCAGCTCAGGCTCGTCGATGTGATCGACATCGCCCTGCGGAACAATACCGCCACGAGCGCCGCATGGGCGGACGCCCGTGCCGCCGCCGCCACGTACGGCGCGGCCAAGGGGCAGTATTACCCCACGCTCTCGGTCACCGGAGCCCTAACCACGATCCACCGAACGGTGGCGTCCGCGGGCCAACAGGCCGTGAAACAGCAGTTCTACGGGCCGACGCTCACCGCCTCGTGGTTACTTTTCGACTTCGGGGGCCGCTCGGGCTCGATCGGTGCCGCGCGCAACGCGCTGCTCGCGGCGGACTGGACCCACAATGCCACCCTGCAGTCGGTCGTGCTCGCGGTCGAGCAGGCGTACCTCCTGTATCTGGGCACGAAGGGGCTCCTCGACGCCCAGCAGACCACCCTCGCGGAGGCGCAGACGAATCTCGATGCGGCCGAACAGCGCCACCGGGTCGGCCTCGCGACGATTGCCGACGTGCTTCAGGCGAGGACCGCGCTTTCTCAGGCCCGACTGGCACTCGAGTCGACCCAGGGGGACCTCCAGACCACCCGCGGCGCCCTCGCCCTGTCCATGGGCTTGCCCGCGAACGTCCCCTACGACATCGAAGTGATGCCCGACACCACGACGCCGGTCGGGATCGTCGAAGGCGTGGACAGTCTGATTGCGCGGGCGATGCGCGAGCGACCGGACCTGGCGGCCCAGCGCGCCCTGGTCGATCAAGCGCGCGCCCGGGTGACTGTCGCGCGCTCGCAAGCGCTGCCAACCCTCACCGTGGGCGGGAACACCGGCGACACGTACTTCATCAACCCCGCTGCCGGCTTTCCGCCGTCCGGCAACAGCTACACGGCGACGCTCACGCTCTCGTTCCCGTTCTTCTCGGGGTGGTCGCAGATCTACAACGTGAAGGCCGCGTCCGCCGCCGCCGCCGCCGCCGCGCTGCGCGCGCGGGGCTTCGAGCAGCAGGTCGTCTACCAGGTGTTCAACGCGTACTATGCGCTCCGCACCGCCACGCAGCAGGTGCGGACCAGCCGGGACCTGCTCGCCAGCGCCACCCAATCGGAGCAAGTGGCGCTGGGACGCTACAAGGCGGGGGCCGGGAGCTTGCTCGACCTGCTCACCGCGCAGGCCGCGCTGGCGAGCGCCCGCGCCCAGGCCATTCAAGCCCGTTTCTCATGGAACACGGCGCTCGCCCAGGTCGCGCACGACGTAGGGATCCTCGGGCTCGACGGGTCGAGCCCGCTCCAGATGCAGACCGACACCACCGGAACGCACAAATAGATGAAGCTCATGACCCTCGCTGCGACCGTTTCACTGACCCTGGCGCTCGGCTGCTCGCGGAAGGGGGCCGGCGGCCCCGCTCGGGTGCCGGTCACGGTGGCCCATGTCGAGCAGCGCGCCGTGCCCTTCGAGATCCCGGCGACCGGGACCGCGGAGCCCGTGCAGACGGTGTCGGTCCAAGCCCAGGTCACGGGCGTGCTCACCCACGTGACGTTCCACGAGGGCGACGACGTCGCCGCCGGGCAGGTGCTGTTCGAGATCGACCCCCGGCTGTTCCAGGCGGCGCTCGACCAGGCCAAAGCCGTGCTGGCGCGCGACCAGGCGCAGCACCAGGCCGCCGAGCTCGACGCCCAGCGTTACGCGCAGCTCGTGAAGCAGGACTACGTCACCAAGTCGGACTACGACGCCAAGCGCGCCGCCGCCGACGCGTTACAGGCGACGATCCGCGCCGACTCGGCCGCCGTCGCCAACGCCGCGCTCAACCTGGAATGGGCCACGATCCGGGCCCCGATCGCGGGACGCACGGGACGACTGCTGGTGCGCGAGGGCAACCTGGTGCGCGCCAACAACCCCGACCCGCTGGTGATCATCAACCAGATCCATCCGATCCTGGTGCGCTTCGCGGTGCCCGAGCAGCACCTCGCCACTATCCAGCGCTACCGCCGCAACCGGCTCCCGGTGCTCGTGAGCCCGTCCAAGACCGACACCGCGTTCACGGAGGGCGTGCTGTCGTTCGTGGACAACAGCGTGGACACGACGACCGGGACGGTGCTCCTCAAGGCCGAATTCCCCAACCGGGACAACGCCCTGTGGCCGGGTGAGTTCTTGAACGTGCGGCTGCAGCTCTACGTGGAAGACAGCGCGGTGGTGGTGCCGTCGCAGGCCGTGATGGACGGCCAACAGGGAACCTATTTGTTCGTGGTGAACCAGGACGGTACCGCGCGCTCCCAGCCCGTCACGGTGGAGCGCACCGCGGGTGCGTACGCGGTGATCGCGCAGGGGGTGCGCGCGGGCGACGAAGTCGTGACCGACGGCCAGGTCCGGCTCGTCACCGGCGCGGCCGTCGAGGTGAAGGGCGTCGCCGAGGCGGCGCGCGAGCTGGGGGGCGACAAGTGAACATCTCCCAGCTGTTCATCAAGCGGCCCGTCATGACGACGCTCGTCATGATGGGGATCCTCGTGTTCGGGCTGATGTCCTACCGGCTGCTGTCGGTGAGCAATCTGCCGAACGTCGACTTCCCGACGATCCAGGTGAACGCCAGTCTCCCCGGCGCGAGCCCCGAGACCATGGCGTCCGCCGTGGCCACGCCGCTCGAGAAGCAGTTCTCCACGATCGCCGGCGTGGACCAGATGACGTCCTCGTCGAGCCTGGGCAGCACCAACATCACGCTGCAGTTCACCCTGGACCGCAACATCGACGCCGCCGCGCAGGACGTGCAGGCGGCGATCTCGAAGACGCTGCGCCAGCTCCCGACCGGCATCGTGCCGCCCTCCTACCAAAAGGTGAACCCGGCCGATCAGCCGATCATCTACTACGCCTTGAGCTCGGGCACGCTGTCGCTGTCGGAGCTGGACGAGTACGCCGAGACGTTCATTGCGCAGCGCCTGTCGATGGTAGACGGCGTGGCGCAGGTCAACGTGTACGGGGCGGCCAAGTATGCCGTGCGCATCCAGCTCGATCCCAAAGCGCTCGCCACGCGCGGCATCGGCATCGACGAGGTGGCGAACGGGGTGGACGCGGGCAACGTCAACCTCCCGACCGGAATTCTGTGGGGACCGCACCGGGCGTACACCGTATTGGCGAACGGGCGATTGCAGAACGCCGAGCAGTTCCGGCCGCTGGTCGTGACCTTCCGCAACGGGGCCCCGGTGCGCCTGCAGGACCTCGGCCTCGTGCTCGACGACGTGCAGGACAACAAGAGCGCCGCCTGGTTCAACGGCAACCGGGCGATCGTGCTGGCGATCCAACGGCAACCGGGCACGAACACGGTCGCGGTGGCGGCCCGCGTGCGCGACGTCATGCAGAACCTGAAGCAGCAGCTGCCGGGGTCGGTGGATCTGCAGCTCCGCTCCGACCGCTCGGTGTCGATCCTCGCCTCGCTGCACGACGTGCAATTCACCCTGTTCCTGACGCTGGCGCTCGTCGTGCTCGTGATTTTCCTGTTTTTGCGAAACCTCTCGGCCACCGTCATCCCCAGCCTGGCGCTGCCGTTCTCGCTGGTTGGCACGTTCGCCGTGATGTACGCGCTCGACTACAGCCTCGACAACCTGTCGATGATGGCACTCACGCTGTCGGTCGGGTTCGTCGTGGACGACGCCATCGTGATGCTCGAGAACATCGTGCGCCACATGGAGAAGGGGACGCCCGCCCTCGAGGCCGCGTTCGCCGGGTCACGCGAAGTCGGGTTCACCATCCTCTCCATGACGCTGTCGCTCGCGGCCGTGTTCATTCCGGTGCTGTTCATGGGGGGGATCATCGGCCGGCTGTTCCACGAGTTCGCCGTCACCATCGGCGCCGCCATTCTCGTGTCGGGTGTGGTATCGCTCACCCTGACCCCGATGTTGTGCAGCCGGTTCCTCAAGCCGTCGCGCGAAGCCCACCACGGCCGATTCTACGAGGCGTCGGAGCGCGTGTACGAGCGCGTGCTGCACTGGTACGAGGGGAGTCTCGACTGGGTGATGGCGCGGCGTCCCGCCGCGCTCGTCTTCTCGGTCGCGATCCTGGTCGCCACCGGGGTGCTGTTCTGGGCGATCCCCAAGGGGTTCCTCCCGAGCGAGGACAACTCCCAGATCTTCGGCACGACGGAGACGGTCGAAGGAACGTCGTTTGACGACCTGGTGCGCCATCAGCAGCAGGTCATGGCGGTGCTGCAGGGGGATCCCAACGTGGATGCGACGATGTCGTTTCTGGGCGGCGGCCAGATCAACCAGGGCCGCGTGTTCATGCAGCTCAAGCCCCGCTCGCAGCGGGACATGAGCGTGGACCAGCTGATCCGCTACTTCAACCGCAAGCTGTCGGATATCCCCGGCATCCAGGTGTTTCTGCAGAACCCGCCGCCGATCCAGATCGGCGGCCGTCGGACCAAGAGCCTGTACCAGTTCACGCTGCAGGGCCCGGACCGGGTGGCGCTGTACGACAACGCGAACCGGCTCACGGCCGAGCTCCGCAAGCTGCCGGATCTGATCAACGTCACGAGCGACCTGGTGATCTCGAACCCGCAGGCCAGCGTCGAGATCAACCGCGACCGCGCCGCGGCGCTGGGGGTCACGGCGCGGCAGGTCGAGGAAGCCCTGTACGACGCCTACGGCTCCGCCCAGGTGTCCACGATCTATACGGCGACGAACCAGTACTGGGTGGTGATGGAGCTGCTGCCCCAGTACCAGCAGGACCTGTCGGCGCTGAGCCTGCTGTACATCCGCTCCAACACCGGCACGCTGATACCGCTCGCGTCGCTCGCGACCCTGACCACGACCGTCGGCCCGCTCACGGTGAACCACTCGGGGCAGCTGCCGGCGGTGACGATCTCGTTCGACCTGCGCCAGGGCGTCTCCATCGGGCCGGCGTCAGCCCAGGTGGACCGGCTCGCGCGGCAGCTGCTGCCGTCGAGCATCAACTACTCCTTCGCCGGCACGGCCCAGGCGTTCCAGTCGAGCCAGTCGGGCCTGCTCGTGTTGCTGGTGCTCGCGGTGTTCGTGATCTACATGGTGCTCGGGATCCTGTACGAGAGCTTCATCCACCCGCTCACCATTCTCTCGGCCCTGCCGTTCGCCGGGTTCGGCGCGCTGCTCACCCTGATGCTGTTCCGGATCGAGTTGAGCGTATACGCCTTCGTGGGCATCATCATGCTCGTGGGGCTCGTCAAGAAAAACGGCATCATGATGATCGACTTCGCGCTCGAGGCGCAGCGCGCGGAGGGCATGTCAGCGCGCGAGGCCATCCTGCAGGCGTGCAGCATCCGTTTCCGGCCCATCATGATGACGACCATGGCGGCGCTGATGGGCACGCTCCCCATCGCCCTGGGCGTCGGCCAGGGCTCGGAGTCGCGCCGGCCGCTGGGCATCGCCGTGGTGGGCGGGCTCGCATTCTCGCAGTTCATCACGCTGTACGTGACGCCGGTGATCTACACGTACCTGGACGAGGTGCAGCAATGGCTGGGCCGCCGGGCGCCGCAGCACGCGGCGGCGGTGGCTCCGGCGCCGGCGGATTGAAATGAGTCGTCAGTACTCAGTCGTCCGTCATCAGTCAAGCGGGCCAAGGCGCATAAGGTCACGCTCGCCGCTTACAAGGAACATTACCAGCCTCGCTTTCGCGCGCTAACTTCTCCCCATGCACGAATGGCAAGTGTGGTTCGTCGCCGCTCTGCTGCTCTTCGTGGCGGAGATGATCGCGCCCGGGTTCTGGCTGCTCTCGGTGGCCGTGGGCTCCATCGCGGCGGGGGTGGTCTCGCTCGTGCTCCCGGGCGTGGTGGCGCCGGCGCTGACCTTCGCCGCCGGCACCCTGCTCTCGCTCGTCGGCATTCGTCCGTTCCTGTTGAAGCACCTCCATCCCAGCGGGCGCGAGATCAGAACCAACGTCGACGCCCTCGCGGGCCGAGTCGGCATCGTGTCGGAGCGCATCGACCCGGGCACGGGCAAGGGGCGGGTGGTGGTCGAGGGCGAGGACTGGCGCGCGGCGGCGCTGATGGATGCCCCGCTCGAGCCGGGGACGCGGGTGATGGTCGTGCGGGTGGAGGGGGCGACGTTGTACGTGGACAAGGAGAGCTGAGGGGGGCAGGAAGCATGGACAACATTGGCGCGCTGATCGTTCCGGCGGCGATCGTGCTGTTCGCAATCTCGATCGTCGCGCGTGGCATCCGTATCGTACAGCAGGCCCAGACGATGATCATCGAGCGGCTGGGCAGGTACCACCGCACGCTCTCCTCCGGAGTCAACCTGATCATTCCCATCATCGACCGGCCGCGGGCGATCGACTGGCACCAGGTGATCGTCACGCCGGCCGGGGACTCGTTCGCGCGGCATTTCCGCACCGACAAGATCGACCTGCGCGAGACGGTGTACGTGTTCCCGCGGCAGAACGTGATCACGAAAGACAACGTCGTCGTCGAAATCGACGCGCTGATCTATTCCCAGATCACCGACCCGGTGCGCGCGACCTACGAGATCGCGAACCTGCCCGATGCGATCGAGAAGCTGACGCAGACCACGCTGCGGAACGTGATCGGGGAGATGGAGCTGGACCACGTGCTCTCCTCGCGCGACACGATCAACGCCAAGCTGCGCGAGATCCTGGACGAAGCGACGCACAAGTGGGGCGCGAAAGTCAGCCGCGTCGAGCTCAAGGACATCAACCCGCCGCGCGACATCCGCGACGCGATGGAAAAGCAGATGCGCGCCGAGCGCGACCGGCGCGCCGCGATCCTCACCGCCGAGGCCGAGAAGCAGTCGCGCACCCTGCAGTCGGAAGGCATCCGGCAGTCCGAGATCAATCAGGCCGAGGGCCAGAAACAGGCCAGGATTCTCGCGGCCGAGGCCGAGGCGAACGCCCGCCTCAAGGTGGCCGAAGCGGAGGCGCAGGCGATCGAGCGGATAACGACCGCGATCAAGGGGACCGGCGGCGATCCGGCACGGTACCTGATCGCCATCCGCTATATCGAAGCGCTGAAGGAGATGGTCACGAGTCCCCAGAGCAACAAGGTCATTTACCTACCTTACGAAGCGACGGGCGTGCTGGCGTCCCTCGGCGGCATCCGGGAGATGCTGGCAAGCCCAACGGAGGGGAAGAAAACATGAAAACGGCGGTCGGGCGGACGGGCGGTCTGGCGGTCGGTCTCCTAGCGGTGTTGCTGTCCGCCGGTCCACCAGACCGCCGGTCCGCCGCTTTACCCGCCTGCGATCCCGGCAACGCGGGCCTCACGCTCCCCGAAGGCTTCTGCGCCGTCGTGGTCGCCGATCAGGTGGGCACGGCCCGGCACCTCGTCGTGGCCCCGAACGGCGACCTGTTCGTCGCGATCGCGGGCGGGCGCTCGGCCTCGGGCGGCGTGCTGGCCCTGCGGGACACCACGGGCGACGGCAAGGCCGACGTGCGGCAGACCTTCGGCAGCGAGGGTGGCACGGGGATCGCGCTCGGCAAGGGAGTGCTGTACGCCAGCACGACGTCCACCGTGTATCGCTACGCGATGCGGGCGGGCAGCCTCACCCCGCTGGGCACGCCCGACGTGATCGTGAAGGACCTGCCCACGGGAGGGCACAGCGCCAAGAACCTCGCGCTCTCTCCCGACGGCCGCACGCTGTTCGTGAACTTCGGCTCCGCCACCAACTCGTGCCAGGCCAGGGATCGCTCGGCCGAGTCGCCTGGCGAGGACCCCTGCCCCGAGCTGGCCTATCGGGCCGGCGTGTGGCGGTTCGACGCGACCAAGCTCGACCAGAACCGGCTGAGCGGCACCCGTTTCGCCACAGGCATCCGCAACGCCGTCGGGCTCGCCTTCGCACCTTCGGGCGAGCTGTACGCCACGCAACACGGACGGGATCAGCTGGGGCAGAACTGGTCCAAGTTGTTCACCATCGAGCAGAGCGCCGAGAAGCCGTCCGAGGAGTTCTTCAAACTCTCCGAGGGCGCCGACTTCGGCTGGCCCTATTGCTACCACGACGCGGAGCTCGGCCACCTGGTGCTGGCGCCCGAGTATGGCGGCGACGGCAAGCAGGTGGGACGCTGCAAGGACAAGCAGGAGCCGCTCGTGGCGTTCCCGGGCCACTGGGCCCCGGACGGCTTGACGTTCTACGTGGGGACGCAGTTCCCCGAGCGCTATCGCGGCGGCGCATTCATCGCGTTTCACGGCTCCTGGAACCGCGCGCCGCTGCCGCAGGCGGGCTACCGGGTGGCGTTCGTGCCGTTCAAGAACGGCAAGCCAGTGGGTGGCTACGAGACGTTCGCGGACGGCTTCTGGAAGGAGGACCCCGCCGGGCCCAAACACCGGCCGGTGGGCGTGGCGGTGGGGCCGGACGGATCGCTGTATATCACCGACGACGCGGCCGGGACGATCTGGCGGGTGATGTACAAAGGGCGGTAGAAGGCGGCAAAGGGCGGCAAGGTGGCTGGGTACTCCGGGAAGCCGCTGGTGCAGAAGCTCGGCATCAAGGATGGCTGGGCGATCGCGATTCTCAATGCGCCCAGCGGTTACGATCGCCTCCTCGGCAAGCTGCCGCAGCGGGTGACGCGCAGGGCTACCGTCGCCGGCACGCTCGACTTCATTCAGCTCTTCACGGACTCGAAGCGCGAGCTCGAGCGTCGCTTCCCGGCGCTCGAGCGCGCGCTCGCGCCGGCCGGAATGTTGTGGATCTCCTGGCCCAAGCAGGCATCCGGTGTGGCAAGTGATCTCACGGAGAACGTGATCCGTGAGATCGGCCTCGCACACCAGCTCGTTGACGTGAAGGTCGCCGCCGTGGACGCGGTGTGGTCCGGGCTCAAGTTCGTAAGGCGAGTGAAGGACCGGTAAAGCGACGGCGCCCGGGAGCGATCCCCGGGCGCCGGTGCTGTTCACACCGCGGTGATCTTAGGGCACTGCATTTCCGGGACAGCTGAGCGGTATACCCCCAGGGTTTCCAGCCCGGCTCCGGGAATCGCATTCCTGGTTCGGGAGCACGCTATACGGCGCCACCGTGAAGCCCGCCAAGGTATCCTGCGGGAACTTGCCAAGCTGGGCGAGCCGGTTGAGGCGCTTGTAGTCCACCCAGCGCTGCCCTTCCTGGTACAGCGACAGCGTGCGCTGCAGCAGCAACTCGCTGACGAACTCCGAGTCAACGGCTGGCGCAGGGAACCTGGCTACTGACGTGCCACCGTTCGAGCCACCCGAGTTTGCCCGCACGGCTGCGAGGTCGGTAATCGCCGCGGCCGTTGCCCCCGTGAACCATTCTGCCTCCGCCCGGAGCAACACCAGCTCCTCGTTCCGGATGATCGGGATCGGCGTGCTAATGCCGGCGTAGGTACACGGGCGATGCGATGCGCTGACACCGGACTCCGAACGTGGGTCGGAGGGGGGGCATGACGATATTTTCCGGCGATAGCGATCGTCGAGGGAGACGCCCGCGATCGAGTCGATCCCCGGATGGACGTAGAGATCGCTTCCGAGCGACCCCGCGAATGAGAGATTGTTGAGGAAGTCTCCCGCTGCACTCGAGTAGATCGTGTAGATACCGTTGTCGCGATTCGCCGCCGTGAGGTCGGCGACCCAGGTTTGGCCGAGCGCCGTTAACGCCGCGGTATAACAGGTTGCTCCGCAGCCCAGAGAGCCGCGCTTGGCCTCGACACGCGCTTTGAGGGCGCGGTTGAACTGAGAGAAGCCGGCGGGCGTGGTCGCATCCGCCGGGACACCCGTCGAGAAGCCGGTGTAGATCGGAAAGTAGAAGGCGGTTCCAGCCGAGTCGACTTCGGCCTTGGCTTCATCGAGCTTGGCCGAGATCCACTTGTATACGGAGTCCTGACTGACGATC
>Ga0209577_10002995_pt1 | contig 15963 bp, 14 predicted proteins | sample GraSoiAngelo_109_FD_185874 | JGI IMG/M metagenome (GOLD analysis project Ga0209577, IMG submission 185874) | Grasslands soil microbial communities from the Angelo Coastal Reserve, California, USA - 14_0903_12_20cm (SPAdes) (version 2) | ecosystem: Environmental > Terrestrial > Soil > Grasslands...
TATGCACACCGCGATTAACCGCGCCTTTGATCGAGCAAAGCCGATTCTGGATGTTTTGCGCCAGTTCTGCCGCATACGGTGATCGATAGTAGGTCTCAAATCCTTTTACCCCGCGTCGTCGCGAATCATTGAAGTGAATGCTAACGAAGACCGAATTCGGCGTGCTGTTTTCAATATCGACGCGCGTGTCGAGTGGAATAAAAACATCGTCCGTTCGCGTCATCACCACGTTGAACTGGGATTCGCGCAATTTCCGGCTGAGCCGCGTGGCGACATCGAGAGTGACGGCTTTTTCTGGAGGACCGTATCGACGGTAGGCGCCGCTGTCGCGTCCGCCGTGGCCGGCATCGACAACGACGGTGTTAAAGGAGCGGCTGGTGTTCTTTAATTGCTGCTGCGGTGGCGAGACTGTTCGGCATCCAGCAAGAAAGAGCGCGCCGACCGCGACGAAGATTCCCCAATCCCGACCCTGCATTGCGATTGATAAGCGAAGCGCATTACGGTGACAAATTTTGCGAAAAAAAGGTGCCGCTGCACCGTGATGATGCAAAAACCGCTTGTTTTTAGCGTGACCAGATTTAAAGGCGTGTCTCACGTGTATGCGACTTAAATTAGTAGCAGTTCCTGTGCTTTTGGCCCTCGTTCTGGCGGGCTGTAATAAGAAACAAAGAGCCCAAACCATCGGTGAGGGATCGACCCCGGCCCATGGCGCTTCGGCGGCGCCCGCATCGCCTCCGCCAACTGCGGCGTCGGTCGCGACTGCGACGGCACCGGCAAAAGTAGCGATCGATCAGACCGCTCAGGTCATTGTTTACGGCTACCATCGCTTCGTCAATCAGGTGCGACGGCCTGATACCGAAATCACGCCCCAAATGTTTGAGCAGCAAATGCAGGAGCTGAAAAATCGCGGTATCAGCGTGATCGGGATGCAGGATTTTCTGGCCTGGAAAAGGGGCGAGAAAAATATCCCGCCGCGGTGTGCGATTGTTACCTTCGACGACGGCTGGAAGTCACAATACGACGTGGCCTGGCCGATTATGAAAAAGTTCGGCTACCCGTTCACTCTTTTCCTCTACACTGAGGGAATCCGCGGTGGGCATTTTGGCGGTGGAGAGGCCGTCACCTGGGAGCAGCTGGCGGAAATGCGCGATGCTGGTGTCGATATTCAAGCGCATTCAGAGACGCATCAGGATTTGCGCAAGCCTTACGACAAGGTGGCGAAGAAAAAACTGAGCCCCCCTGAATACGAACAATGGCTCCAAAATGAAGTAGGCCGCTGTAAAGAGACGCTCGAGCAACGGCTTGGCATCAAGGTCAATTGTTTCGCCGTTCCCTACGGATTCTACAATCAGCACATAAAAGAGATAGCGACGCGCGCGGGCTACGAAGCAGTGTTCACCGTTTATGGCCAGCCGATTACTTATCGCGCGGCCATGGATTCGCTCGGTCGCTATTTGATTGAAGGAAATAAGCCGAAGGTTTTTGCCGACGCAATCGGAATGATCGCGACTTCCAGTGCCGGTGGCGCGCCTGTGGCGGAGATCGGAGCCTCCAATATCGCCAGCAAACCGGCTGATGGCGAGACGATTCGTAATCCGTTGCCCCTGATCAGTGCGAACTTATCCGCTTTTGGTGCGATCGATTCCGGCACCGTTACCATGCGAGTGAGCGGTCTCGGGATTGTGTCGGCGTCGTTCGATCCGAAAACCAACACGGTTTCGTATCAAGTGACGAAGAAGTTGCGCGATAAATGCACTGTCATTGTCGAAGCAAAATCGGGCGGGAAAAAAGTGGAGGCACATTGGACCTTCGCGGTTGAAGGGACCGGAACGCCAGGGGCAGGGACGAGTCCCTCGCCGACACCCAAAAAATAGAAACCGCGGTGCAGGCGATTTCTTCCGGTAGCGCACGCGTCTCGCGTATTGGTTTCGGGGTCTCGCCCAAACAATCTTAACCCACCTGGAATTGACGCATGTTTTCTCAGCTCGGCGATAAACTTCAGGACATCTTCAAGGACCTACGCGGTCACGGCACGATCAGCGAGTCGAACATTAACGATGCGCTGCGGCAGGTCCGCCTTGCATTGCTCGAGGCGGATGTCGACTTCCAGGTTGCGAAAAGTTTTGTCGCGCGCGTAAAGGAAAAAGCTCTGGGTGAGGAAGTCTTGCGCAGTATCACGCCTGGCCAACAAATCGTTAAGATTTTTCATGATGAGCTGACGGTTTTACTCGGCGGCGGCGCGGCCCCGTTGAATCTGGAAAAGCCGGCGCGCATTTTGATAGTCGGATTGAACGGCGCAGGAAAAACCACGTCAGCTGCCAAACTGGCGCTGTTATTGAAAAAGCAGGGTCATACCCCGCGCCTGGTCGCGATGGATTTGCAGCGTCCGGCGGCGATCGAACAACTCGCTACCCTTGGCAGACAGATCGACGTCCCGGTTTTTACCCCGCCACCTAACGAGAGGGATGTAATGCGCGCGGCTGCGATGGCGCTCGATGATCGACATCTTGATGGAGGGGCGAGGTCCCGCGAGCCCGCCGCGGTCAGCGCCCGTGGCTTCAGCGTCGACATTTTCGATACCGCGGGTCGGCAGGAAATCGATCAGCCTCTTGTCGAGGAACTCAAACGACTGCGCGATTTCCTGCAGCCGCAGGAAATTTTGCTCGTGGCAGATGCGGCGACTGGTCAGCAAGCGGTCAGCGTCGCGACCCACTTCAACGACGCGCTCCAGATCACCGGAATTGTTTTGACCAAGCTCGATGGCGACGCCCGCGGTGGCGCAGCGCTTTCGATGCGCGAAGTGTCGCATCGCCCGATCAAATTCGCGGGCGTCGGCGAAAAGCTCGATCAGTTTGAAGTCTTCGTGCCGGACCGACTGGCTGGCCGGATTCTCGGGATGGGCGACATCGTTGGCCTGGTCGAAAAGGCAGCCGAAGCTGTGGATGAGGAAGAAGCGGAGCGACTGGAGCGAAAGTTGCGCACCGCGAAGTTCGATTTCAACGATTTCCTGGGGCAGTTCAAAATGATGCGGAAACTCGGCCCGCTCGAGAATATTCTTGCCATGTTGCCTGGAATGAGCAACGTCCCCGGCCTTTCGGTGGACGATAGGCAACTTCGGCGGGTCGAAGCGATTGTGCTCTCGATGACGCCGCAAGAGCGCAGCCGACCCGACATTTTGAATGCGCGCCGGCGCCAGCGCATCGCGCGTGGAAGCGGCCGCACCGTCACCGAAGTCAACGATTTGCTCCAACGTTTCAATCAGATGCGCAAGCTGATGAAGAGTGCCGGCAAAATGAAGAGGAAGTTAAAAGAGTTACAAAGATTGCATCGCTAGATTGATCCTGCCGGTTCCCGTTGTAACATAATAACCCTCCAACCTTTTAACGTATTCAAGATGGCAGTTTCAATTCGACTCCGCAGAGAAGGGGCGCTCAATCGTCCGTATTATAAAGTAGTAGTCGCCGACAAGCGCAGCCCGCGCGACGGCAAATTTCTTGAGCTTGTCGGCACCTACGATCCGAAAAAGCAGGGGCACAACAGCACGCTCAAGCTCGATCGCGTCGAACACTGGCTAGCACGTGGCGCCCAGCCGTCAGATACTGTGCGCAGCCTGATCAAGAAAAATAAGAAACGGGCTGCGAGCGCGCCCGAGGCGGCTCCGGCGTAACGGTCCACGGACTATGCGCGAATTTCTTGAATTCGTGGTCCGGCAGCTGGTCGAGTTCCCAGATGAAGCAATCATCACGGAAATTCCATCCGGCAGAACTACCATCTTTCGCCTGCAACTAAGGCAAACCGATGTCGGCCGAATCATCGGCCGGAACGGGCAGACCATTCAGTCAATTCGAGCGCTGCTCACCAGCGCCGCCGCGCGCCATAATCAGCGCGCCACGATCGAAATCGTGGAATGATTTGTCGCCCGTCAGGCTTGAGGTAGTGACGGTTCACCCGAACCGCCCGTCTCCGCGTTGTCCGTTCTGGGGAACGGGCGATTGAGGTCAATCGCCTCTACCTGCTACATTGATGCAATGCGCATCGACATCATCACGCTATTTCCTGAGATTTGCCGGACCCCCCTGGATGAAAGCATGATGAAACGGGCGCAGAAAACGGTGCGCTCCAGCTCCACATTCATAATTTGCGCGATTGGACGAACGACAAACATCATGTGGTGGATGATGCCCCTTTCGGAGGAGGGCAGGGGATGGTGATGAAGGTGGAACCGGTTTTCAAGGCGGTCGAAGAACTGAAGATGGAAACGCCGAACGCCAAACGCCAAACATCGAATGCCGAACAAAAGGCAATTCATAGTAGAAAGCCGAAGGTGATTTTGATGTCACCGGCGGGACGGCGCTTTGATCAGGAGTTGGCAAGGCAACTTTCGGCGGAACCGCATCTGATCCTCGTCTGCGGGCATTATGAAGGCGTGGATCATCGAGTCGTTGAACATTTGATCGATGAGGAAATTTCCATCGGAGACTATGTCCTGACTAATGGTGCAATTGCGGCCCTGGTTTTGGTAGATGCAATTGTGCGGTTGATCCCTGGTGTGCTTGGGGATGAACAATCAGCCCTCGATGACAGTTTTCGAGAAGGACTCTTGGAAGCGCCGCAATACACGCGTCCCGCCGAATTTCGCGGATGGCGGGTGCCGGAAGTTCTGCTCGGTGGAAATCACGGCGCAATCGCGAAATGGCGGAAAGAACAATCGCAAAAACGGACACGCGAAAATCGACCGGACTTGTTGCGCGAGTAAAAATCAATCGCGCAGTTTCCCTAAAATCACGCAGGCGTTGATTCCACCAAATCCAAATGAATTACTCATCACGTAATTCAACTTCGTGGCGCGTCCGTGATGCGGAACAACATCGAGATCACACGCCTCATCAGGATGTTCGCGGTGCAGAGTGGGCGGGACGTATTGATGTTCAAGCGCGAGCGCGCAAATCGTTGCTTCAATTGCTCCGGTCGCCCCCAGCGGATGCGAAGTGAACGCTTTCGTTCCGCTTACCGGAATCTTTCGCGCGTGTTCGGCAAAAACCTCTTTAATTGCGAAGGTTTCCGCTGCGTCATTCAACTGTGTCGAGCTAGCGTGCGCGTTGATGTAATCAATCTGCTCGGGAGCAAGTTTCGCATCGGCCAAAGCTTCGCGCATCGCGCGGATGCATGACGCGCCGCTCGGCAACGGCGTCGTCATGTGAAAGCCGTCGTTGTTGAGACTGTACCCGAGCAGCTCCGCGTAAACCTTGGCGCCCCGTGCGCGCGCATGCTCGAGTTCTTCAACGATAAGCGAAGCGGCGCCCTCGCCGATGACGAAGCCGTCACGCAATTTGTCAAACGGCCGGCAAGCCTTTTAGGGATCTTCGCAACGGCTCATCGTCTTAATGATATCGAACGCACCAACGGTGATCCCCGTCAGCGGAGCTTCCGCCCCGCCGGCGACAACGATATCGACGAAACCATCGCGAATGTAGCGGAGCGCCTCACCAACCGAGACGGTGCCGCTGGCGCAGCTATTTGAATTGGTAGTGCCGACTCCACGAAGTCCAAAATCAATCGCGATGTTGGAGTGGGCTGAACCGCCAAAGACCTGTACAGCAAGCGTTGGCTGGACGCCGCGAGCGCCTTTCTTCAAAAATCGAATGTATTGCTCTTCCGCTTTGCAAACTCCGCCAAGTGCCGTGCCGAAACTCACGCCGATATGGTCCTGCGGCTTTTCGCGAGAGCATTCCAGCCTAGCGTCGTCTAAAGCGAGCTTGGCGGATGCGACGGCAAATTGCGCATATCGATCGAGCCTCTTCAGACGATGGGGGAAGAAGAACTCTTCCGCATTCCAATCGCGAATCTCGCCGGCCACTCGGACTCCGAATGCGCTTGCATCAAAGCTGGAGATTGGAACGATGCCGGTTTTTTCGGCCAGAATGCCATTCCAAAAGCCACTCACCCCTTTCCCGATGCAGGTGATCGGGCCGAGACCGGTGATGACGCAACGACGCTGTCCGTTTTTGCTTGAGAACATGTGGTCAGCTCCGGGATTCCAGGTGCGCTTTCATGCATCGAAGCGTGCGATTGGCGACATGGCCGATAAAAAAACCGCCGATGATCGGTTCCATCACTGGCGCCAGGGCGCGGACACGAAAGCTCAGGTCGTGCGCGATTTCGACGAGAACGCCGGCCGGCGTCTCCTTGAAGGTCCAGACGACGAACATGCCCTTGGTGAAAGCCTTCAAATGATGAAAACGCACCTCGGTTTTTTCGCGGTCGATGATCTGCTCGGACGTCCAGGAAATTGGAATGCCAGAGCGCGTCGCGGCCATGATGACAACGTTGCGATCGCCATCGCGCTCAAGATATTTGATGTAACGATAGTGCGGCAAGATCTTTGGCCAGTTTTCCAGATTTGCCGCGGTCTCGAAAATTTTAGCACGCGATGCCTGCATGATAATTGAATTCGTTTGGTGCATTGCGGTTGCGCTGGTAGTTGTGTGAGACAATAAACGTGGCCCGATTGCTGACAACATGGCACTGGAAATGCGAACGAAATGCGAGAAGTGCGGGAGAGACCTTCCCGTGAATGGCGAGGCTTACATTTGCTCGTACGAATGCACCTTTTGCGCACGTTGTTCGCAAGAAATAAAAAACGTTTGCTCGAACTGCGGTGGCGAACTTGTTCGTCGACCACGGCGGTAGGTCGAGGAATCGTAGATCGATGGGGCGTGAATCCGCAGGGCATCGGACCCTGCGGATCTTGCACGGCTCTTCGCTGTGACTTATTTGCCCTTAATTCCCATCTTAACTTTCGCGTCGAGCTGCATCTGCTTCCTCGGCCAGCTGGTGCAGGAAGGCAAAGAACGCCGGCGATTGACCGATGAAAAGCCCCATGTCGGTCAGGAACTTGACCACCCCCATGGCGATCCCATTTGTCTTGGTAGGCCGAATGATCGAACATTTCGGAAGCGTCCGACTAAGGAATGGGCATGGCTCCGGCATGATCAGGTTGGTTTGGAAGTTTTGTGTATCAAACGGCGGAGCATTGAGATCCGGAAACGTCAGGCCATTAGTGGGGTCCGTCAGGGGAGGCGCATTGCCGGCCTTGTCTGACCAGGTCTGAAAATGCATCGTCTCGGTGGGGCCAATGCTGATTAGGATTCGCAGCACTTCCACACTGGTGGCCCTTTGCGCCATTGCGGGATAAAGGCTATTTCCACCTTGTTCGATTGTCGGAAAATGGAATCCCGCCGTGTTTGCGATTGCCTGGATGTGCTTCGGAGGATGCAGATCGGCATCGGTTCTGGGGATTGCCGTAAACTGCCCATTTTGCAAGTCCGGGACTGCCTGCGGAAACACGAAATTGGGATCAAGGTCCGGGTTATTATTGCGGCTGCGGTACCGAGTCCACCAACTGGTATCGAGAGTGAGCTGCATGAGGTTAGTAAGCCGAAGTTTTCCGCTAGAGCCGGTGGCGGTGCTGCCCGGTAAGGTGCGGAACCGCTCCAGATGAACTGGCTGCGCGCCTTTCGACACTAGGTATGCGTTAAGGAATGTGAAGTGGGTGCGCTCATCCTCGGTGTTATCATGGATGTACTGATCCATATCCCCATCCAGGACTTTCAGGACTTTGGTGTAGATTGGATTCCCAGTTCCGCTTGGTTCTTCGCTGTCTTGGATTCCCCCGAGCTCATTGTACTGGACCCAAAAATCGGTCTCAAGGATTTCCGCCGCAGCCGCGAATCTGAGAAGGGCCGCATCACCGGCTGTGATTCTGCTCGCGCTCTCCTCCTCGTCGCCAAAGGCTTTCGAGGCCGAGTTTAACAGTGCGGCTCCGGGAGCAAGCGCAACCGCACCCAGTCCCATACGGTAAAGAAATGTTCGCCGCGGGAGAGCGCGTCGCGCCGGTGAGAGATTGGCAGCTTCAGATGACATTTGACTTTCGACTTCATTCATACGCAATTTTCCTTTCAAACTTGTTTACTTTTGGGGTTCACTAGCGAAGCGCGAATTAACGCACGAAATGCGTCGATAGGTTGGCTTCATACTTCGGAGTATCGCAGTAGTTGACGTTAGTTGCCGCTCACGAATAGTAACTAAGTTGTTACCTTTGCGGAGTGCGCTGTCGGTGTTTGGCCGACAAGTCACGGGAAAGCGACAGCTGTATTTAACTAGGAAGTTCTCCCTAAATCAGGGTGACGACTGTAGAAACTCGGCGATAGCTTGTTTATCGATGCCAGTGAGATTAGCTCACTCGCATATGCTGAAGAATGATTTTCCACTGCGCATTACTATATATGATGCGTGGTTGGATCTTGTGACAGCGCCAGTTTATCGTCTAGACCCAGTTAGGAAAGGTAATTTGTTTTACTTTTCCTGAGCACTCCCGAGTGGAATCGCTTCGTGAATAGCGTAACCGACGTGGCGCACGGTGTGAATGAGCGAAGGCTCGCCGATTTTCTTGCGCAACCGTCCAATAAAAACCTCGACTAGTTTAGTATCGTATTCGTGTTCGTGTTCCCAAACGCGCTCGCACAATTCAGTGCGGGTAAAAACTCGGCCTGGTTCACGCATGAGCACCTTCAACAACATTAACTCACGCGTAGATAAATCGATTCGGTCCGCGCCCCGAAATACTTCATGGTTGGCCAGATCGAATGTGAGATCCGCGACTCTCAAACTGAGCGCTGGTTCTTCCGCGTAACGGCGCCCAAGCGCCCGCACGCGGGCGACCAGTTCCTGCATGGCGAAGGGTTTTGGCAGGTAATCATCTGCGCCGAGCTGCAATCCGGTGACCCGGTCCTTCACTTCGCCACGGGCAGTTAGCACGAGGACGCGACTCGCGACATGTCGAGTGCGCAGGCGGTGCAGCACGTCGAATCCATCCATTCGTGGCAAACCGATATCCAGTACGATCAAATCAAAAGAGTTTACTGCCACCGTCTGCAAAGCTTCTTCGCCGTCATAAACGGCAACCGGATTGTGGCCTGCTTCGGTTAAAGCCGAGGAAATCTGTCGCGCCAATCGGACGTCATCATCAACAACAAGGATGTGCATGAATCTACAGCCGGCGCACCTGCTCCAGGCTACCAGGTTTTGGACGGAATAACATCCGATCTTTGGTTTGCCATAAGATATTTTGCTGAAAAAACCATCCTATAAAGTAACGCGTTCGTTACCTTTGTCAGATGTTCGGAAAGATCTCGCAAACCGAGTGCAACGCGACGAGCAAGTGCTTCAGCGATTGATATTTTAGCCACCCATATCGGGAATACTGCCAGCAGTTCAGATGAGGGATTCCTCGACTTCGCTCGGAATGACAAATGATACGAAATCGCGCGTGAAATCTTATTACGTATTTGAGCAAGACGCCTCGATATCGCTCCTCCGTTCGTGAATGATCTGCCGCTGCAGACGTTATTTTGAAAGCGCGCGAATCTCAAAAGTCCAAATAGCTAGGCTGAACCGCTGGCTTACCCGGTCGGATTTGACGTTCGGCGTGGGGTGGCGGTAGCTCAGTCCGGCCGCCCCACCAGGGTTGCCCGGATGAAGAAAATTAAACGCCTCTTTCGCAGCGGAAACATCGGGTTCTCATTTTTCCGAAATCCCAGAGGCAGGAGAAGCTCGATTCGATATAACAATCGGGCCTTCTTTTATCGGCGCGGCATGGTCGATACCGTGATCATGGAGCGAATCCTCTTCCTTGGTAAACGATGTGAATATCGCCTGCCGACCCGGCTCAATCCTTCGTTCATTCTGGATTTGGGCAGCAATATCGGCGCTTCGGTTGTCTATTTTAAGAAATGCTGGCCGGCAGCGCGGATCGTGGCGGTTGAACCGGCCGCCGCCAACTACGCTCTGCTCTGCGACAACACCAGGAGCTATGATGGAATCCAGTGTCTTGGCTGCGCGGTTGGCGGAACTTCGGGGCGCGGAGCGCCGGTGGATCGTAACACACCGAACATTTCGCCCTATCGAATCAGCCAGGATGGTAGCGGTGAGGTCGACATACTAAGCTTCGCGGACCTGCCGCTCGGCGAGCAACCGGTCGATCTGATCAAGATAGACATCGAAGGCCAGGAGTACGATTTTCTCCGCTCGATTCCGGAACAAAAGCTGCGCCGGATAAAGTGGATCGTGGGCGAAATCCACGGCGTTGACGATTGGAAGTTGTTCGATCACCTCAGCAATTACTTTATATTAGACACGAGGAAGACGCTAGACAACAGGACAGCGAAGTTCCACGCCTGTAACAAGGAGATTTTCGAGGACGTGACGCGCGGTTTTTCGATAAAATTGTTGCAGCATTGAGTGTCGGCGCCTGTTCGCCAGGCCCCGACTGGGTATGCTCTATGAGTCGTTAGGAGGGTCAAACCTAAAACTTATGCTAAGTTGAAGTTCACAGCCCGGGTCGGAGGACCAAGACCCCTCTCACATTTGCTTTCAAGCTCTAGCTGTTCTGCTCAAAAGCGCACCGTCAATTGCGCAGCGAAAAGGTGATTATTGTCGTGCGGGCCACTGGTCTGTTGCTGGAAGCTGTACTGCAGTTTTAACTGGGTGTATGACGTAAAACGATAACCAGCCGCAATATCGACCCGCCCGAGGTCGTGCCCCCAGCGGATCGTTTCTCCGCCGCCGACATCGACCTTACTGAAGAGCTGCTGGTTCCAGCGGAGCGCGCCGAAAAATTGCGGAGTGAATTTGTACTTCGCTTCCAAGTAATACGCGAGCGTGTCCGCGTTACCGACGCGCGGAACCTCAAAACGGGCCTCGTAAACTTCCGCCCAGACTTGCAGATGATGCCAGGCGAAACTTGCGTCCTGCCCCACAACCAACTCCCGGTAATCGCCGATATCACGGCCGGGCGGCAAGGTTTGTTGGGCTTCAGCCCGGAAATAGGAACCGTTGCTCACGGAAAAACCAAAGTTCCACATTTGATTCGGCCGGAGACCCACCCGCGCACTGAAAGTCGGATACTCAAAGTCAACTTCGGTTGCGTTCCACGATTCCGGACGCGAAGAGAGGGACGCGTTCTTTAGTTCGGCGGCATAATCGAACCAGCCCACTCGACCAGACACAGAAACACCGCTGGCGTAACTGGGCCCCCAGATGACCGGATTGAATGAATACTTTTCGTTGGCATACATCCTGAAAGCAAAATCATATGCGGAATAAGGTGCGGCCTTGTCACTAATGGCGGTGATATTTTCGTAAACCAAAGGCGCATCGACGAAAGGATTATCCCACGACAAATGGCGAGGAACCCAGTTGCCTATCACGGTGGCGAACTTTCCCAGTTGCAAAGTGAACCGCCCGTCCGCCCATGGCGTGATGCGAAGCGCATATTCATCCAGTCGAACCTGAGCGCCATGATCGCTGGGATCGAACCCGCGATCGACCCGCGCCTGAGCGAAGAAATAAATTTGCGATCCTATCTGGGCGTCCAGAAACAAGGTCAGACGCGGATTAAAAAGGTTGTCGCTGCTACTGTCGATTAACCCCGGTGCTGGTTGCTCAAAATTGTAAAATTCGAGGTCGATCGTGCCGCTTACGCGCGCGCGAAAATTGTCCTGAAAGGCAGCAACCGTCAGTGCGGCATCAAGACGATCGAATAATTCGTCGATTTCGAATGCGGGTGCGCTACTAGCGAGAAGACAAAAGCACAACGTGCGGACCAGCTTCATAAGCCTTAGTCCGTTGTAACTGGGACAGCATTCGCAACGTGAAAACACACCTCAAACTCCGTCCAATCGTTTTTCGACCGAACCAACTTTAGATCTCCGCCATGTAATCGGGCGAGCTCGCGTGCCAAATTTAAGCCGAGCCCATGCCCAGCCACACTGGTTTCAGAATTGTGATAGAACCGTTCAAAAATATGTTCTTGCGCGGAGAGAGCGATCGCGCGTCCGGTATTGCCGATTCTTAGCATCACCTCGCCATTCTGCTGTTGTGCCAGCACCCGGATGTGGCCGCCCGGCCGGTTGTATTTGCGCGCGTTTTCCAAAAGGTTTTGCACAATGAGGGAGGTGTATCGTTTCTCGCCCGCAATAAATAAACTCTTCGGAAACTCCTTCTCGACCGCCACCTCGAACGCCTCCGGCAACGCGGCCAGATCCTCGAGCCATTCTTCAATCAGCTGAACCAAGTTTACCGGTTGCGAATCAATTTTGAGGTGACCGGCGTCCATCCGTGATAGAAGCAGCAAGTCATCAATCACACTGGTGAAGCGGCGTGTCTGATGCAGCAGGGCGGAGAGTTCTTCGTACACGTTCGGGTGGAAGTCCTCGCGTGCCAACAGTGATTCAATTCCAGTGCGAAGAACCGTTACCGGGCTTTTCAACTGGTGAGAAGCATCGGCTGAGTAGCGGGCGGTTCTCTCTAACTCTTCACTCGTAGATTCGAGGACGGCTTCCACACGCTGGCGTTGCGCACGGTTTTCTTCGGAATCGAGCGCAAGTTGCTCGACCGGCTGGGCGAGACGCATGGCAAGGAAACGACTGGCCATGAATCCACCCAGCAGGAGTAACGCACCCGCGCCCCCAATTTGCCAGCTCAGCCGACGCTGTCTGGCAATCGACTCGGTGAGGGGATAGATACAAACCTGGTAGGCAGAGGCGAGAAGTGAATTGGCATTGAGCCGCTCATAGAACAACAGCTGAGTATCATCGTTCACCGTGACGGTGAAACTACCTTTGGTGCGATCGCCACTGGCAATAGCCTGTGTGACTTCCTCGCCAAGAGTCTTTCGCGCAGCGGTCGAGACCAGCGCCAGGTGCAGCGCGCCTTCAATCAAGATTCCGCTTTTCATACCTGCACGCACGTGAACCCCGGTAAGCTCGAAGGGCCTGAACCCGACGACTAATGCCGCAATAATCTCGTTAGTTTCACTGGAAAAAATCGGGACGAATATTACTTCGTCCACGACGGGTGGCATAGCGGTTCCCTTTTCCGTCAGATAAGCAGTCTGCTGCCTGTCCGGTAATTCCTTCAGGGCCAGTCGCTTTTCGTCGTCCGGTGCGAGCTCACCAACTTCTTTCGGATTCGGCGGCGGGAGGACGATTCCATCGACGTTGAGAAACCGATAAAACCTTGCGTGGAGCGAACCGGCCGCTTCTTCCGCCGGTTGTTGTTCAGTTTGCATTAGGTCCGCCAATTCGTCTTTCGCGCTCGGATAAAGCAAATCGAGAGCGTTATCCTCTAACGCGGCGTGGATACGTGGCTTTGCCGCAAGTCCGCGGCAACGTTCCTGTAGTGCCGCATTACGTAATTGCTGAAGGCGGTGCAGCCATGAGAGCTCGGCTTCAAAACTTTGTCTCAGATTGCGCTGCGTTGTGATTGCAACATTCCTCTGGGCCAGATAAACCCCGAGAAGGGTCAGACCCGAAACTACCAGCATCATCGCTAGCAGTAACTTGGTGCGAAAACTTGTAACAGTGCCACTCGTGGGTCCTGATGACACTGTCATGGGAAATCGACATGCGCCGTCGCTCCGTCTTTCAAATCAACTGGTTGCTTCCGCGTCGTCTTGCTATCGATCCACGCCTTGAGCAGATAGTGACCAGAAGGAAGCCCGCTCAATCGAAACCGCCCTTCCTTATCTGTGATGACAAAATAGGGCGTGTCCAAAACCAGAATGAGACCGCGCATGTGCTCGTGAATATCGCAGCGCAATGTCACCAAGCCCGGCGTGTCAAAAACCTTCGATGGGATTGGCCGTTCATCCGGCCGATAGCGCCCCAAATCGAACCGTTTCGCCGGTGAATACGAAAAGACACTATGATAGGTATCGTCGAAGTTCGGGAATTCTATTTTTGTTCCAACGCGCACCGGCAGGAGTGCGGGAATAAAAGTCAGATCCTTTTGCCCGATTTGTTTAGTTATCGAAGGATTCGGTTTCGGAAACGAGCCCTCCAGATATACAACTGCGAGGGGCGGTTCGGTTTTCAGGACGTTCCCTGTGGTGACAATCTCGTAGCGCTTGGCCATGACCGGTGCCGCACGCGCTTCCGGCAATTGCACTCGTCCTTCGACGATCGCATCTGCCAGGCTCGAAAGAGGAAAGCAGGCAAGAATAGCGCTCAACAAAATGAGTCCGCGCGAGCCCATTGCCCCTAATTTAGCAGCGGTTTCGACAGACTGGAAGTCGGTCGGAGCGCAGGCTTCCAATCAATCGGACCCGTGCTCTACCTTAGACTTTGCGCAAGCATCCTCGACTTCGCTCGAGATGATGAGTGACGGATGCGATAAGTCAGGAAACATTCGTCGCCGACGACTTTCATGTCCTGCAACGAACAGCGAACGCTGCGCGGAAGAAAATCCATACGCGTACCGATCAGGGTCGGAGCGTTTTTTCCGCCAAAAAGAAATGGCGCGACCGTCAAATTCAACTGATCAACAAGCCCTTGTTCTAGCAATGAACGAAACAGCGCCGGTCCGCCTTCACAGGCGACATGTTTCACCTTAAAGTCGTAGCGCAACTCCTGCAGCATCCAGCGTAGATCAACGCACCTCGCCTGGCTTAGATAAAGCGTCGCTTTCTTGCGCAGTTGTTGTCGCGTATGACGAGGCATCCGCGTCGTGGAGAAAATTATGATGGGGCCGAAGTCAGTCTCGAAAATATTCAGCTTGGGATTGATCCGGCCCTTATTGGAAACAATCACCCGAATTGGATACGGAGGCTGTCCGCGGGCCATTCGTTCCTGGCGTAAGTCCTCCCGCGGAATTCCCAATCGCGCATTGTCGTTCTCAATTGTTCCGTGGCCGACAAGAACCGCATCGCCCAGCGCGCGTTGTCGAATGAGATGCGCTTTGTCTTCCCGGGAAGTGAAATCGACCGCGGAATAATTTCTTGTCGTGACTTTGCCATCGACCGTCATAGCGAAGGTGACGGCCACGAAAGGTCGAGACGCTCGAGCCCTTCCCAAATTCCTACTCCGACTCGCTGATTTCATGCTCAAGCGTTGCCATTTCGGTTTGCATTTCACGCATGCGCACGTGGCGAGTTTCGCCGCTCGGCTTGTAAAAGAAGTAAACGATGCCCCCGGGGACGCAGCAGAAAAATATTATCAGGAACCCCATGGTGCCGATGAGCTTGGAAACCGCGACAGAGGCATGACAAACATTGTGCAGCATGACCTGCAAGATTTGTTCGCGCAGACCGAGACCGGCGAAGCTAATCGGCAGGGCGGTAATGGTGCGTTCGATCGGCAAGACGGCGAAGAAATCGAGCACTTTCACTCCTTCCGGAAACGCCGAAGGCACGTCAAATGCGTAGGCTACGCAAAGGAAAGTGGTGAAGGTGGCGAGGTGCGCTCCCAAAGACGCACCGAACGCGACGAAGGTAGCGATCCAATGTCGGGCATAAAGATGATAAGCCGCAGAAACCTCAATCAATTTTTCGCGTCCGGGAAATTTGTGAGGCAACCAATGGAAAAGATTGAAGCCACTGACGATGAAACTGGTGAGCAGGGCAGTGATCGAGCTGCCCAGAAGAAACAGCAGTATCCAAAGCAATCGTCGCGTTTCCGGAGTCTTTGACAAGATGTCGAAACGCAGGCTGATCAGGGTCACGGTAATCGCTACCAGCGCCACTAGACCGATGAGACGGTCGAAGACAACCGCGAGCAACGCGCCCGCTTTTTTATCCGGGGTTTCTTTAAGCAAAAGATAGCTCTTAATAATATCGCCTCCGGTTCCACCGGGCAGGAATTGATTGTAAAACATGCCGATCAGAAACAACCCGGCGATTCGTGGAAAACTGAGGTGAATGTTTTGGACCCTGAGCAAGACTTGCCAGCGAAGGGCGGCAAAAATTTCGACGAATAAATAGGAGAATATTCCAACGACGACCCAGCGATAATCAGCGGTGCGAAGCGCCTCGGCCATTTTAGCTCGCTGATGCGGATCGTGAAAAACCCAGATTAACATGCCGACGGTGACGGCAATTTGGAGAGCTGTGATCAGGATTTTTTTCAT
>Ga0209577_10003001_pt1 | contig 15955 bp, 15 predicted proteins | sample GraSoiAngelo_109_FD_185874 | JGI IMG/M metagenome (GOLD analysis project Ga0209577, IMG submission 185874) | Grasslands soil microbial communities from the Angelo Coastal Reserve, California, USA - 14_0903_12_20cm (SPAdes) (version 2) | ecosystem: Environmental > Terrestrial > Soil > Grasslands...
GAGCAGGCGTTCGACCATCCGGCGCTGCGCCGGATCCTTCAGCTGCTGCGGCCGCCGCGTCAGGTAGGCGATGAAGGTCTCCGCCTCGAGCGGGACGCGGCGGGCGCGGCGGCGGAGGAGGAGCGATCCATCCGGCCGCAGACGAGCGTCGATCGGCGAGCCGTCCTCACGAGCCGCGAAGAGCCCGAACGCGATCCGCCACCCGGCCCTGCCGGCGCGGGCGCGCGCCGGCACCGGGACCTCGATGTCGTCGGCGTGGATCGCGTACTCCTGCGCCAGGTGCCAGACCTGGAGCCGCAGCGGATACTGTCCGGCGCCGGCTGTCTCGATCTTTCCCTTGAGTCCGATCCGGCCCCAGGCGTGCCGGACGCGCCGCTGGCGGCGCTCCCACTCCAGGCGCACGGCCGCGGGCGTCATCGCCCGCCGCCGGCGCACGCCGCGCTGGTTCGAAGCGTCGAGCCCGCCGGAGAAGTCGAGGTCGGCGAAAGTCTCGTCGAGACAGGCCTGGTTGTAGATCTCGTCGTCGCAGAGGTGGGCGACCACGTCTTTGACCGACCAGCCGCGGCAGTGGCTGGGTGCTCGATAACCGGACGGCCCAAGCGCGCGCAGGTGCCGGCGCAGGCGCCGGATCTCGGCGTCGTAGATCGGAAAGGGATCGGCGGTCCGAGGATTCAGGAGCCCCGGCTTTTCTTCCGGCCGGTCTTCGGCCTGGGTCGCGGGAGAGCCCGCCGGGCGACCGGCCCGCTCTCCGTCGTGCCTGCGCCTTCGATCGCTTCCATCGCCGCCGCAGCCAGATTGACCTCCGCCGAAGTCGTGCCGGTCGCGACCTGGCCCGCGTCCAGCAGGCGCGACTCGATGACCTCCGCCAGGTGTTCTATACCTTGCTCCGCCTTCTGGACGACGCCCCGCTTGCGACGCGGCGTTGCGCGGCCGGGGACCGGTTTGCGGGCCACGCGGCCATTGTAGGCGCGGCTATCCTCGATGGAGATGCCCCCGCAGGCCCTGCTCCTCGACATCGACGGAACCCTGGTCGACAACACGGCGCAGCACCTCGCCGCCTGGCGCGACGCGCTCGCCGCGCTCGGGTGCCGGGCAGACGATGAAACGCTGCGCGCCCAGATCGGCAAGGGGGGCGACCTGTTCGTCAAGGCCGTCGCCGGCGAGGACTGGGACCGTGAGCATGGCGACGCCTGCCGCAGGCTTCACTCCGAGAACTACCGCCGCCGGATGCCCGAGGTCGGACCGATCCCCGAGGTCGAGCGCTTCCTGCGCGAGGCCCGCCGCAGGCGCCTGGTCCTGGGCCTGGCCAGCTCCTCCAACCCCGACGAGGTCGACGCCAACCTGGCCGTGATCGGTGAGAAGGTGGAGAACTTTCCCGTGGTGGTCGACAGGGACGACATCCGGACCTCCAAGCCCGCGCCTGACGCCTTCGCCGTGGCGCTGAAACGAACCGGCCTGCAGGCGGCATCGGCGGTCGCCATCGGCGACACCCGCTGGGATGGGGAGGCGGCCGCCAGGCTCGGCACCGCGTTCTGGGCCGTGCTCACGGGCGCCGGCCGCGAGGTCGAGCTCAGCGCCGCGGGGGCGAGCCGGGTGGGCGCCACCCTGGCGGCGTTCATCCCCCTGCTCGACGACTGAGGACTCAGCCTCCCGCCGGCGGAGGCGTGGCGCTACCCGCCGGTGTGGGCGTCGGGCTGGCGCTGGGAAGGATGGAGGGCAGGATCGAGGGCAGGATGGAAGGAGTCAAGCTCGGCGTGGGAGTCGGTGAGGCGCTGGGGCTCGGCGTGGGGCAGAGGTCCTTGGTCCCCGGCAGGAACAGCTCCGGACCGCTGAAGACGCTGACCGCCGAGGTCGGCTTGCCGCTCGATCCGTTGGGTCCCGCGCACGGGCCGCCCTCCTCGAGGCCGGAGGGACGCTGAAAGTTCTCCACCGGGACCCTGGCCTGGGACAGGCCGTTGTTGATGAAGTCGCGCAGGACGGTGCTGCCCACCATCGTCCCGTAGACACCGTTCATGCTGGGACTGCCCCCTCCGGTGTGCCCGACCCAGGCTCCGACCACGATGTTGGGGGCGTAGGCCATCATCCAGGCGTCCTTGAAATCGTTGGTCGTCCCCGACTTGCCGGCCATCGGACGGTTCCAGCCGAGATGCCACTGCCGCGAGTAGTCCTTGAGGATGTAGGTGATCAGGTAGGCCTCTTGCTGGCTGATCACCTGCTGGCTGTCACCCGGGTTCGGCTTGTCGACCACGTTCCCGTTCTGGTCGTCGACCTCCAGGATCCCGCTGGCGGGACGTCGGGTGCCGCCGTTGGCGAAGACGCCGTAGCCGACGGCGTGGTCGAGCATCGTGATCGCGCTCGATCCGATCGCCGTCCCCACCTCGGACTTGAGCGGGCTCCGGATGCCGAAGGCCTTGGCCATGTCGATGACGGTCGAGATACCGGTCTGCTGCATCACCTGCAGCGTCGACACGTTGCGCGAGAGCAGGAGCGAGGCGTGGGTCGTGATCAGGCCCATGTCGCGGAAGTCGAAGTCGTGGAACTGGCCGTTGGCGAAGTGCCGGGAGGTGTCGTCGACGATCGAGCCCATGCTCAGCTTGTGATTATGGAAGGAAGCCTCGTAGACGTAGGGCTTGAACGAGGAGCCGGGCTGGCGCGGACTGGTCACGACGTTGAACTGGCCCTTGATGGCCTCGTTGTAGAAGTCGGCCGAGCCTACCATGGCCAGGATCTCGCCGGTCCTGGGATCGATCGCGATCAGGTCGCCGTTGTCGGCGCCCAGCGGACCGAGCTGCTGCATGCCGACGGCGACCGCGTGCTCAGCCGCCTGCTGCAGGCGCAGGTCCAGCGTCGTCTTCACCACGAAGCCGCCGTGAGCCACGGCGTTGGGTCCCAGCTCCTGCTCCAGCACCTGCATCAGGTAGTCGATGAAGTGGGGCGCCTGCGTGCTGCGCTCCTCCTTGAAGGTGTAATGCAGCGGCTGCGCGTAGGCTTGATCGGCCTGGCTGCGGCTGATGGCGCCGGTCGTGACCATTCCGTTAAGGACGTAACGCTGGCGCGCCTTGGCCAGGCCGGGGTCGGTCTTGGGGTCGTAGAGGCTGGGTCCTCGAGGCAGGCCCGCGAGCAGTGAGGCTTCGGCCACGTCCAGGTCCTTGGCGTGCTTGCTGAAGTAGACCTGGGCCGCGGCTTCGATACCGGTCGCTCGATGGCCGTAGTAGATGCTGTTCAGGTAGAGCTCGAGTACCTGCCGCTTGCTGTAGCGCTGGTCGAGGGCGGTGGCCAGCAGCAGCTCTCGCAGCTTGGTCAGCCCGGAGCGGTTGGGCGAGTTGAGGATGGCGATCTTGGCCAGCTGTTCTTCGATGGTGCTCGCCCCCTGCTCCGCCCGGCGCGCGATCACATCGACCAACAGCGCCTTGGCCACCCGGGGCCAGTCGATGCCGGCGTGCTGGTAGAAGTGACGGTCCTCGGCCGCGATCGTCGCCTCCTGAAGCGCGGGGCTGATGTCGCTCAGATGGACCGGAGTGACCCGGGCGCCCTGGGCGTTGCGCTCCTCGATCAGGGACCCGTGCCGGTCGACGAAGGCAACCGAGCCGGCGGCCAGGTCGAGGCGCGAGGGATCGGGGAGCGTGGCGTAGGCATAGGCCAGCGTGGCCACGAACAGGAGCAAGAGCGCCGCGAGGGCGCCCGCCGCGATCAGCGCCAGGCGCCGGCGGCCGTCGTCTCCCGCCGCCACAGACAGCGGCCTGAGCCCGGCCCGAACCCGGCGGGCCGGCGGGCGAGCCGCAGCCGGCGATCCATCCGCGGCCTCCGACCCGCGTTGAGGCGGGATCGGATCAGCCACGCGGTCCCCTCATGCCCGTGGTTGGCCGGCCGCCTATCGCGCCTTGGACATGACCGCGCGCTCTCCGCGCGATCGCTGGGGCGGGCTGATCAGACGGCGAGCGAGTCCGGCGGCCGCGGCCGTCAGGGCAGCTTCGGCGGCGCTGACCAGGAGGCGGCGGATGACGCTCTCGCGCCGTTCCAGCTCGGCCTCCTTGCTCTTGCTGTCCGCTCGCACGATCCGGCGCTGTGCCGCCGTCCAGGCCCGGGCGTCCTCCCTGAAGTCGTTGAGCCGGTCGCGCAGCTCGTCCAGCTTGAGGCGCCGGGCCAGGCGCTCGGCGGGGGAGCGGCGGCGGCGGCGCATAAGCACCAGCACCGTGAGCGCACCCGCGCCCAGCACCAGCGCGCCGGTCAATGCCTGCACTCCGGGATTGCTCTGCAGCTGATGGCGGACGTCGAGGTTGCGCCGGGCCTTGAACTCGAGCGCCTCGATCGTCCCCTGAAGGTGGGCGCGCGTCTCCTCTACTTGCCGTTTCGCTTCAGCAGATGTTTCGCCCACTCCGCATCCTCCTTGAGGGTGGTCATGGTCTTCGGGAGCGGTCCGGATTTCAGAGACCGGATGTTCCGCATCAGCGAAATGGCGCCGATCGCGCCCAGGATCAGACCCAGGACCGCGAGGACGGCCAGCTCGATCAGCGCGGCCAGGGCGTGATCGGGAACCGCCAGCGCGATCCAGACCAGCAGCATGATCAGGGCCAGGAAGAGGAATCCGCCAGCCAGCGCCAGCGTCAGCGCCGCGCGCAGGTTGGCAGTGACCATCTCCTGCAGCTCGAGGCGGGCCAGCTGGATCTCCAGCCGGACCAGGCGGACCGTGTCCTCGACGGCCGTGCGGGCGAGATCGATCACGCCGCGCCGTCCGTTGGCGTCGACCGGCGCCGCCGTCGCGGTCGCGGGCCGATCGGAATCGCTGGCCATGCGCTCCTCCTTCCTCGAACTGAACCCGAATCCTCCAGCCGAATCCAAAACATTATAGCGGTCCTGTTGGGAAACCGTCAAAGCAGGGCGTCGGCCCCGGCCAAGAGAGAAGCCCTCCCGCTTCTGGTCGGGAGGGCTTCGACGAGAGGGGGGCCGTCGTCCGAACTCGCTCCTCGCTTGTGGGCCTAAGTATAGCATTTTCTGTTCATAGCGGTATCATGTCGGCATGGAAAGGAAGACCCCGGACCCGGTGATCGAGAACCCTGGCGAGATCGAGGTGCCCAACCCGCAGGGCCCCACGCTGGCGCCCCGGCCCGGGCCGGAGATCCAGGAGCCCCCGCCGGCGCCGGTAGAGGTGCCTCAGCCGGGCATTCCCGCCACGCCCGACCGCGGCCGCTAGCCGCCTTCAGGCCTCGACCCGGAAGAGGGTGTGGGTGCCGGCCCGCAGCATCCGGCGCAGCCCCTCCACGTGCGTCACGCCCCAGTCCGCCCAGCGCTCGATCACCAGCGGCGCCAGCGTCCCCACGTCCTCCGCCGAGACGGCATGCACCGCGCCCTCGACGGCCATTGCCGTCCCCGGTAGGGTCAGGCGGACCCACGGGTCCGACCGCCATCGCCTGGCCTTGACTGAAAAGGCGGAGGTGAAGAGCAGCACCTTCCCATCGGGGGCCACCGCGAACCACATCGGCACCGATCCCTCGATGGATCCCTCTCTGGAGCTGACGATCAGCTCCTCCCGACCCTGGAGCTGCTCCAGGAACGAAGCGGGAAGTGGCGCCACCTGAGTCTCAGGCGCGGTTCAGCGCCGAGAGGATCGTGTCGTGCAGCAGGCCGTTGCTGGCCAGGGCGTCGCCGCCGGAGAAGGTGCGCCGCCCCTGCAGGTCGGTGAGCCGGCCACCGGCCTCCTCGATCAGCACCATGGGCGCGGCCAGGTCCCAGGCGGCCAGCTCAGGTTCCATCATCGCCTCGCCCGCGCCCTCGGCCACCAGGGTGTAGCCCCAGAAGTCACCGAAGCCCCGGTCGCGCCAGGTCGAGCTGACCACGGCGTCGAAGCCGGCGGCCCGTCCGACCTTGACGAAGGCTGTCCGCGAGGCGTAGAAGACCTGTGCCTGCTCCAGCCGGGAGACGCGCGAAACCTGGAGGCGGCGTTCCCCTGACCACGCTCCAGCCCCCCTGCGCGCGTGCCAGCGCCGGCCCATGGCGGGAGCGGAGATCACGCCCAGCAACACCTCGCTCGCCCGCTCCAGCGCCAGCAGGGTGGCGAACACCGGCACTCCGCGAAGGAAGCTGTGGGTGGCGTCGATGGGGTCGATGATCCAGCGGGTCTCGCCGTCGCCCGCCTCCTGGGCCAGCTCCTCGCCCAGGATGCCGTGGCGCGGATAGGCGGCCAGGATCCGCTCCCGCAGCTCCCGCTCGATCTCGGTGTCGGCGGGCGTCACGTAGCTGCCGTCCGGCTTGCGCTGGGCTCGCGATCCCTTGAGGAACCACCGCATCGCGATCCGGTCGGCGGCGTCGCAGCATCCCTGGGCGAAGGCCAGCAGCTGCTCGGACTCGCTCACGCCCGCACCCGCGCCCCGGCGGGATCGAAGAGGGGCTCCGCCCTGACCCGCCCCGCCATCCAGCGGCCGAAGACTTCTACCGCCACCTCCTGCTCGGGCTGGGCCAGGGCCGCCGGCAGGTAGGCGTAGGCGATGCTCGCGCCCAGGGTGTAGCCGAAGCCGCCGCTGGTCACCCGGCCCACGACCTCGCCTCCGGCCTGGACCGGTTCCCCGCCCAGGGCGACCGCCCGCGGGTCGTCGAGCACGATCGGTTTCAGCCGCCGCTGGATCCCCTCGGACCGGGCCCGCTGGAGCGCCGCCTTGCCGATGAAGTCGTGGGGCTTCTGCAGCCGGACGGCGAATCCGAGCCCGGCCTCGAAGGGATTGTCCTGAGGCGTGATGTCCGAGCTCCAGACGCGATAGCCCTTCTCCAGCCGGAGCGACTCGATCGCCCGGTAGCCGCCTGCCACCATGCCGTGCTCGTTCCCCGCCTCCCACAGCGAGTCCCACAGCCGCAGTCCATATTCGGTCGCGCAGTAGAGCTCCCAGCCCAGCTCACCGACGTAGGTCACCCGCAGGGCCAGGCAGGGAACCGCGCCGACCACGATATGCCGCCCGGTGAGGTAGGGGAAGGCCGCGCTCGAGAGGTCGGTGTCGGTCAGCTGCTGGAGCACGTCCCTGGCACGCGGTCCCCACATCCCCAGGCACGCCCAGCGGGAGGTCTCGTCGCTGACCGTCACGCTGCCGTCCTCCGGCTGATGGCGGCTGATCCAGTCCAGGTCGTGCGTCCCGAAGGCGGTGCCGGTGATGATGGCGAAGCTCTCCTCCTCCAGCCGGGTCACCGTGAAGTCGCACTCGATCCCACCCCGCCTGTTGAGCATCGAGGTGTAGACGATGCTGCCGGGCGCCCGGTCGACGTCGTTGGCGCAGAGCCGCTGCAGGAAGGCCAGCGCGCCCGGCCCGGCAACCGCGATCTTGGCGAACGAGGTCTCGTCGAAGAGGGCGACGCGCTCGCGGGTGGCCTGGTGCTCGGCCGCGATGGCTGCGGACCAGTGCTCACCCGCCCAGCCCGCGGGACGCTGGACTTCGACCAGCGCCGCGTTCGGCTCGAACCAGTTGGGCCGCTCCCACCCGGCCTTCTCGCCGAAGCACGCGCCCAGTGCGACCAGCCTGGCATAGGTGGGGGAGAGGCGCAGCGGCCTGCCGGCGCGGCGCTCCTCGTTCGGATAGTGGACGTCGTAGTAGGTCGAGTAGACCTCCACCGTCCGCTCCAGGGTGTAGCCTGGGCTGGCGTGGTGCGCCGGGAAGCGCCGGATGTCCATCCGCCACAAGTCCAGCTCCGGCTCCCCGTCGACGATCCAGGAGGCGACCTGCTTCCCCATGCCGCCGGCGCCGGCGATCCCGTGGGCGCAGAAGCCGGCGGCGACGTAGAAGCCGCGCAGCCGTGAGGGGCCGAGGATGAACTCGTTGTCCGGCGTGAAGGCCTCGGGGCCGTTGATCAGCCGGACGATCTCCGCCCCCTCCAGCCCGGGCACGCGCCGGACGGCGTTCTCGGAGAGTGGCATGAACCGCTCCCAGTCCGCCTCCAGGAGGCGGTTGTTGAAGTCCCGGGGAATCCCATCGAGTCCCCAGGGCGCCGGATTGCGCTCGTACCCGCCCATCACCAGGCCGCCCGCCTCTCGCCTGAAGTAGACGAGCAGGTCCGGGTCGCGCATGGTGGGCAGGCTCTCGGGGACCGCCTCGGGCAGGCGCGCGACCAGGTACTGGTGCGCCATCGCCGCCAGCGGCACCCTCACCCCCGCCAGGGCAGCGATCTCGTTGGCGTAAATGCCGCCCGCGTCGACCACCACCTCGCACTCGATCGCTCCGCCGCTGGTCTCTACACCGCTGACCGCGCCGCGCTCCACCCGCACGCCGTTGAGCCGCACCCCCTCGCAGACGCGGACGCCCAGGCGCCGCCCGCCTTCCGCCAGCGCATTGGTCAGCCCGCTCGGATCCAGGTATCCGTCGCTGGGCAGATAGGCGGCGCCCAGGATCCCGTCGGCCCGCATCAGGGGGAAGCGGCGCACGGCTTCGGCGGCGCTGATGAGCTCGATGGGAAGGCCGAAGCTCTTGCCCCAGCCGGACTGCCGTTCCAGCTCCTCGAGCCGGGCCCTCGAAGAGGCCAGGCGCAGGCTGCCCACCTCGCGCCAGCCGGGGTCGACACCCGTCTCCTCCCGCAGCCGCCGGTAGAGCTCGACGCTCTGCATCATCATCCGGGTCAGCGGCAGGGTGGAGCGAAGCTGGCCCACCAGTCCGGCGGAATGGAAGGTGGAGCCGCTCGTCAGCTGAGCCCGTTCCAGCAGGACCACGTCGCTCCAGCCGCGCTGGGCCAGGTGGTAGGCGATGCTCGTGCCTCCCACGCCGCCGCCCACGACCACCACCCGTGCCCGCTGGGGAAGGCTGAGCGCGCTCACGCGCAGGCCGACAGCCACCGCGGGTAGCGGACATCAGCGGTCGCGCGCAGCAGGCGTTCGAAATGCCGCTGGGCGTAATCGGCGAAGTCGACTTCGAGGGTCGAGACCCCCTGCTGGACCAGGCCCCACATCGCCTCGCGGAAGTCGGACATGATCCGCATCAGCCGCAGCCGCGCCAGATCCCGCGGCGTACCGGACCCGAAGTACTCCGCCAGCAGCATCCGCTCCTCCTCCTCGCCCAGCTCGTGGTTGACGGCAAAGTTGCCGAAGTCGAAGAAGCGATCGCCCATGCCCGCGTACTCCCAGTCGACGATGCGAATCGCGGCGCCGTCGTCGATGAAGTTGGCGTTGAGCAGGTCATTGTGGCAGAGACAGGCGGGCTCGCCCGCGAGCGCCCGCTCGATCTCCGCCGCGTGCAGGCGCAATTCCGCGTATACCTCAGGCAGCTTCACGCCGTGGGCGAGGGAGGTCTCCGCATAGGCTTCCACCACCCGGAAGGGCGAGAAGCTTGCCGGCAGCGAGCCCGCCCCGTGCACCCGCCGCAGCGACTCGACGATCCGGCGCATCGTCTCGGGAGCCTTGATCGCCTCCAGCCCGACCGGCGTTCCCTCGATGAAGCGGGTGACGAGCAGTCCCGGCGGCGAGACGAAGGCCACCACCTCCGGACCGACCCCGGCGGCCGCCGCGAGCCGTGTGGCCAGGTGCTCGACGGCGCGGTCGATGCCGAGCAGGTGCCCGTTGGCGGCCGGGATGCGCACCACGAAGCTCGCGCCATCGACCAGCACCCGGTAGTTCCGGTTCGTGATCCCACCTTCCAGCGGAGCGACCACCTGGACCCGCCCGCGCCACTCTGGAATCTGGTCCAGGGCCTCGGCTACGTCGAGCAGCGCGCTCATCGGTGGATAGAGTAGATGACGGTGGCAGGGCGCAGCGATCGACCGCAGGCCCGCGCGTCGATGGCGCGCTACACGGAGATCGGCCGCGTGCTCGCCCGCCACGGGCTCGGCTTCCTGGCCAGCGCGCTCGGCGTGGAGCGCTACCTGCCCTTCCACCGGCGCCTGTTCGGCAGCCGCAGCGCGGTCGAGCCCTACGGCCGCCCGGAGCGGCTGCGCCTGGCGCTCGAAGAGCTGGGACCGGCCTTCATCAAGCTGGGCCAGGTCCTCTCCACGCGGGTCGACCTCCTGCCGCCGGATTACATCGCCGAGCTGGCCCTGCTCCAGGACTCGGCCCGGCCGCTGCCTTCGGAGGTCATCACGCGCATCGTCGAGGACGACCTGGCACGGCCTCTGAGCCGGGTCTTCCTTCACTTCGACGACACGCCGCTGGCGGCAGCCTCCATCGGCCAGGTGCACGCCGCGACGCTGCTCGACGGAACCGAGGTGGCGGTCAAGGTCAGGCGTCCCGGGGTGGTCGAGCGCATCCGTGAGGACCTCGAGATCCTGCGCACGCTGGCCGCCGCCGCCAGCCGCCGCTCGCGCCTGCTCGCGGAGTACGACCTGGTGGCCCTGGTGGAGGAGTTCGCCCACACGCTGCGCGGCGAGACCGACTACCTGCACGAGGCACGCCATGCCGAGCGGTTTCGGATGGCGTTCGCATCGACGCCCTGGCTTCGCGTGCCGCAGGTGGTCTGGGAGGCGACCAGCGAGCGGGTCCTCACCCTGGAACGGATCATGGGCGTCAAGATCGACGACCTGGACACTCTCGACGCGCACGGAATCGACCGCCGGGCGGTCGCCGAGCGCGTCGCGGCGATGGTGCTGACCATGGTCTTACGCGACGGCTTCTTCCACGCCGATCCTCACCCCGGCAACTTCTTCGTCGCCGACGACGCCAGCATCGGGATGGTGGACTTCGGCATGGTCGGTCGAATCGACCAGCGGCTCCAGGACCAGCTGGTGTGGGCCCTGCTGGCCTTCAGCGGCGGCGACCTCGAGCGTCAGGTCGACGTCCTCCTCGAGCTGGGCATCGCACGACCGAGGGTGGAGCGGGAGGCCCTGCGGCGCGACCTGGCGCAGCTGAGGAGCCGCTACGCCGGGCGCTCATTGGGTGAGATCCAGGTCCGGCAGGCGGTGGGCGACGGCATCGCGTTCGCCCGGCGGCATCGTCTCCAGCTCCCGGCGAACCTGGCGCTCCTGGCCAAGACCCTGGCCATGCACGAGGGACTGGTGCGCCGGCTCGATCCCGATTTCGACCTGTCCTCGGCGATGGCCTCCTACTCCCGGCGGGTCAGCCTGCGCCAGCTCTCGCCCGGCGTGCTGGGGCGATGGGCGGGCCAGGGCGCCCTCGACTGGGGCCGCCTGGCGCTGGAGCTGCCTCAGCAGCTGCGCCGCCTGATGAGCCTGGCCGAGCGCGGCGACCTGGAGATCGGGATGCGGCCCTCGAGCTTCGAACCGGTCCTGCGCCGGGCGGAACGGATGGTCAGGATGCTGATCATCGGCATCGTGGCGGCGGCCGCGATCGTCGCCGCCGCCGTGGTCTTCGCCGCCCTAGCCCATCACTAGCGCACTCAGGTCAGCTGACGGCGGCGCGCTGCGCCTCCAGGATCCCCAGCACCATGCCCTCGCCCTGCTGCCGCGCCTGGGTGAAGGTCGGCTCCCCGCCCAGGTCCCTGACCTGGCCCGCCGCTTGCTCCCGCAGCAGGCGCGCCAGCTCCTCATCGAAGAGCCGGCTGAGCAGCTGGGAGTTATGGACCGTCTCGCCGCCGCCGTCCGCCACCCGGAGCTGGTGCAGGACCCGCTGGGCGATCATGTAGCGGTAGATGCGGTCGGTCGCCAGGTCCTCCATGTATCCGTCGAGCAGGCTGGCGCCCTTCCCGTTGAGCACCCCGTTGCGATAGCGGATCACGGTCCGCACCGCCGCCCTCGTCCCCTCGAGCGTTCGGCGTCCGACTGCCTTCGGGCTGGGACGCAGGTCCCGGTGCAGGTCCGCGTCGCCACGGCGGAAGTGGAGCTGGTTGGGGTAGGGGAACTGGTTGACCGCGATCTCGTTCTGGTCGGGATGGCCGGTCCAGGCCCCGTCCATGCCCTGGCTGGCCTCGTTCTTCTTGTCCTCTTCGAGCACCTTGAGCGCCCGCGCGTTCAGCTCCGGGTCCTCCCGGCTGGGATAGAGGGCGGTCATCCCGCCGATGGCCAGGATCCCCCGCTTGTGGCAGATCTCGGGCATGATCTCGCGCAGCGCCTGGAAGAAGGCCACGTTGTGGGGGATGGTGTTGCGGTCGGGCAGCACCCAGGCGGGGTCGGAGAGCGTGAAATCGATCAGGCTCGCCATGTAGTCCCAGCGCCCCAGGTTGAGGGCCATGATGTGGTCCCGAAGGTGGTGGATGAACTCCTCCATCTGAAAGGCCATGGGATGCGCTTCCACCAGGGCCATGCACTTGATGTAATCCTGGGGCCAGCCGCGTGCCTGGGCCACGGCCCGGAAGACGTCTCGCCACCACAGCCCCTCCTCGGCGGACTCCGACTTGGGGATGTAGATCGAGAGCGGATGCTTGAGCCAGGCCGGGTCGACCTGGAAGGCGACCAGGGCCAGGTCGAAGAGCGAGGCGGAGAGCAGCTCGTCCTTGATCACCCCCGCCTGGTTCAGGTGGAGTCCGCGGGGCCGGACGGTGATCACGGTCCGGCTCTCGGCGATGGAGACCTGGCGGTTCCGCTTCTTGTCGGCGTACTGGAGGCTGCCGCGAAGCGCCAGGACGATGTTGCCGGCGCCGTGGAGGATATTGGGCCAGGCGTTGGCCACGGAGTCCTCCAGGTCGAGCATCACCCCGGGCGCGCCCGAGTTGAGCATCTTGACCACCAGCTCCCCGTCGTCGGCCGGCCCGGTCATCTGGTTGCGCTGGTCCTGGCACCAGCCGGGTAGCGTCACCTTCCAGCTTCCCGTGGTCGCCTCCGACGGCGCCAGATGGGTGGGCAGCTGCCCGCCGTGGGCGCGCGCGAGCGCCAGGCCGCGCTGCTTCACCAGCTCCCGCTGGCGGGGACTGAACTCCTTGTGGAGGGGCAGCAGGAAGTCGTAGAAGCCCGCCGGCAGGTCGCCTTTCGGGTCGAGCGAGGCCGGCGCCTGGTTGATCGGTGGATCGGTCGAGATCACCTGGGCCATGGCGTCACGTTCCGCGAAAACTCTAACAGGGGCCGGTCGCTGACCGAAGCGGGTGGGGATGCCGCCGGGGGCTAGTTCCGGTCGCGTTCGCGCCGGTCGGCGCGCACCGTCATGGCGACCGCCGAGCTACGGTAGACGTAGCCGTGCTGGACCGCCTGGCGTGCCTGCCGCCAGAGAAGGCTTCCCGGAGCCAGCGCCGTTCTACCGTCAGCTCGACTCCACTGATGGTCAGGAAGTCGCCGGTCAGGGTGGCCTGGGAATCGGAACGCTGCGCCTCGCGCACCGCCTCCAGGTCCAGGCCCGGCATCAGCCACTCGGCCGGGATGCGGATCTCGGCTTCAGACTGCTCGGGCAGGGCCGGCTGGTTCAGCGCCATACGAGAGGCAACCCCGCCGCAGTCGGTTCCTTGCTCGGCCTCTACCTAGCGCTGAGCGGCCTCCACGGCCGCCGGCGCCTCGCTTTCCACCGGCGCCACGGGGAGCAGGATCCGGACCGCCGTCCCCGGACGGGCGTCGCCGTCGACCTCGATCGCGCCCCCGTGGTCCAGTACCACCTGGCGCACCAGGTAGAGTCCGATCCCGGTCCCGCTCACGTTGCGCAGCCGGCGGTCCTCCACCCGGTAGAACTTGTCGAAGAGCCGCCCTTTCGCCTCCGCCGGGATGCCGATGCCGTGGTCCCGGATCCGGAGCTCGGCCTGGCCCTGCGCCGAGCGGACCTCGATCTCGATCCGGGGCGGGTCGAGGGTGAAGCGGGTGGCGTTCTGGAGCAGGTTGTCGATGGCCAGCGCCAGGCGGTCGGAGTCGCCGATCACCCAGAGCCGGCCCGGGTGGGCGCCGGTCGTGCTCACGCTGCCGCGAGTCAGGTCGAGCAGTGGACGCAGGCGGACGACAGCGTCCTCCACCAGGCGAGCCAGGTCGACCGGGCGCATCTGGTAGACGGGCCGTCCCTCTTCCAGCCGGGCCAGGAAGAGCACCCGCTCCACCTGGGCTCGCATCTCTTCCGACTTGTCGATGATCATGCGGACCGCCTTCCTCGCCTGCTCCGGCAGGGTCCCGAGCGAGCCCTCGTCCAGCAGCGAGGCGTAGCCGCGGATCACCGTGAGCGGCGTGCGCAGCTCGTGAGACGCGATCTGCATGAACTCCCGCCGGTTGCGCTCCAGGTCGGCCAGGATGGAGGCTCGCTCGCGCTCGTCGCGCATCACCTGCTCCGCCTGGGCATAGCGGTCGGCGTTGACCAGGGCGAGCGCCGTCTGGGCCGCGATCGCCTCCATCAGCCGGGCGTCGTTGGGATTGAGGCTGGCGGCCTTGCGCCGGGCCAGTGCCAGGACCCCGACCAGCCGATCGCCGGCGACCATGGGCACGGCCAGGAGGGCCTCGGTCAGGCGCTCGCTGCCGGGAAGATAGAGGACGCGCGGGTCACGGGTGGCGTCCGCGACCAGGATCGTCTGGCGCTCCTTTGCCGCAAGCCCGGCGATGCCCTCCCCAAGGCGTATCTGCACGCCCGCGCGCTCCCAGTCGCGGCGGCTATAGGGGTCGGCGCGCGCCACCGATTTCATCAACCGCAGGCAATCGGCGTCCCGATCGTAACGGTAGAGGCGGAAGTGGTCGTAGTCGATGACCCGGAGCGTCTGCTCGGCTACCGTGCTGACGATCTGGTCGCCGTCCAGGCTCTGCACGATGGCGGGCGCCACCTTTTCGAGCAGATCCAGGCGGGCAGCGAGTGCGCTCCGGCGCCTGCGGGCCGAGCCGGTCGATCGCGGCCCGGCTCTCACCTCAGGCCGTCGCGATCCGGTCGGCAAGGGACTGGTCGTCCTCTGCCGAGCGTCCGCTGATCCCCACCGCCCCGATCACCGTCTCGGCGCCCGACCTGACCGGGGCGCCGCCCGGGAAGAGGGTGAAGGCCGGGTCGCCGTAGACCTGGACGTCGCGACCTGCCTCGCGCAGCCGGGCGGCCAGCTCCTGGGTCGTGGCCAGGGCCCGAGCCGCGGTGTAAGCCTTGTTGATCGCGATCCGCACCGAGCGCAGCGGAGCCCCGTCCATGCGGGCGAAGGCCACCAGGTCGCCCCCATGGTCGGAGACAGCGATCACCACCGGCTTTCCCTTGTCCGCGCCCGCCAGCTCGAGACCCCGATCGACGATTCGACGAGCCTGTGCCAGGTCGATCGTCGACACGGTGCGGGTCATCAGGACGATCGTAGCGTAGGGGTCGCAGCCCGGGCGCCGGGCGGGCCCGGCGGCACGCCTGAGCCCCCGCTTGACGGCGGCCACCAGCGCCCGTTAGGCTGGGCCGTCGGTCGATATCAGAAAATCCGAACTAGGAGGTGTAACGCTTGAAGATTGCCTGTCTCCTCGACAGCATGTTCGAAGACAGCGAGTTCAAGAAGCCGGCGGAGGCGTTCCGCCAGGCGGGACACCAGGTGACGGTGATCGGCCTCGAGCGCGGCAAGGAGCTCAAGGGCTACCGCGGTTCGGTGACGGCCTCTGCCGAGAAGAGCATCGACGAGGTGCGGCCGGACGATTACGACGCCCTGTTCATCCCGGGCGGCTACTCGCCGGACCACCTGCGCCTGAACTCGAAGGTCGTGTCGTTCACGAAGTCGTTCTTCGACTCGGACAAGCCGGTGTTCGCCATCTGCCACGGGCCACAGCTGCTGATCACGGCCCGGGTGGTGAAGGGACGGACCCTTACGGCCTGGCCGACGATCCAGGACGACCTGCGCCAGGTCGGCGCCAAAGTGGTCGACCAGGAGGTCGCCGTCGACGGCAACCTGGTGACCGCGCGCAAGCCGGACGACATCCCGGCCTTCAACCGGGAATCGCTCAAGATCCTGGAGAAGGTCCCGATCGCATCCCGCTGACCGGGCGCTAGAAGCGCCAATTCCGTGCCCTCCCCCTCGGGCGGGGGGAGGGCCACGGAGCTCGCCCCTTCGGGGCTCGTAGCTTGACACTGCACGCCGGGTGCAGCAAGATGAAGCGAACTTCTTGAGGCGAACGTCTTACCCTACGTCCGGATACAGCCTCGGGATGCGCGGCACGCGAAAGTCGCGCCGCCTGCTGACGCCGTCGCGCCGGCGCCCGG
>Ga0209577_10003002_pt1 | contig 15949 bp, 10 predicted proteins | sample GraSoiAngelo_109_FD_185874 | JGI IMG/M metagenome (GOLD analysis project Ga0209577, IMG submission 185874) | Grasslands soil microbial communities from the Angelo Coastal Reserve, California, USA - 14_0903_12_20cm (SPAdes) (version 2) | ecosystem: Environmental > Terrestrial > Soil > Grasslands...
GGCGGACCTGAGCCGACGTTGTCGACAATTCTCGGTCATATCGCGCAGCTCGCGCCGTTCTTCGCGGCTAATGTGGACGTCATTGCAGCCGTTCACGGCGGATTTCTCGGCACCTACGGTGAATGGGCATTTTCAACCGAACCCAGCGTGGGCAATCCGACGCCAAGCGCCGCGGCCCGGGCTGCAGTCCGTGATGCGCTGCTCGCGGCAGTCGACAGACGCACTCAGGTCGGCTGGAGAACGCTGGAGGACCTGAAGGCATGGTACCCCGCACCGCTGGATGGGTCGCAGGCCTTCAGCGGCAGCTATCAGGCGCGCTCCGGCATTCACAATGACTGCTTTCTTTCCAACGAGGATGATTCCGGAACGTACTGGGCCCCCGACCTCCCTGACACGGGAAGAACACTGTCAAACCCGTCCCGCGCCTATCACGCACAGGCATCCAACTGGACGACGATGGGCGGGGAAAACTGCAGCGACGGCCAATATACGGATTGCGCCGACATGCTTAACGACGGCGCCACCTACCATTGGCGCTATTTGCGCGACGACTGGGGCACTTCCTTTGTCGATGGCTGGAAAGCTCAGGGTTGCTACCCGAAGATCAAGCGATCCCTTGGCTATCGCTTCCAGCTCGATTCGATTTCTCATCCGCAAAGCGCCGCTGCCGGCAGCACGGTCAACTTCGAAATCAATCTTCGCAATGTGGGCTGGTCGAGGATTTTCAGCGCCCGCAAACTCGTGGTGACGCTCAGGAATACGTCGAGCGGGGCCTTGATTTCAGGCAGCGGCGCTGACATGAGATTCCTTCCACCCCAGGCCGCGTCTTCCACCAAGGTTGTCGTCGCCGTGGCCATTCCAGCCGCCGCCAGTCCGGGGGATTACGCCGCGTACGTCAGCATGCCCGACATTTGGCCGGGGACAAAAGACAAGGCTGATTATGCCGTTCGCTTTGCCAATGCCGATGACTCCTCCAAAGGCCAGTTCTGGGACGCGGCCAATTTCAGATTCAAGACGGGGACGACGCTGACGGTTCAGTGACGACGCCAATGCGGGTCACCGCTGCGGTACCTGTTCCATGCCCGCAGCGCGAACTGCGCGGCAACGCAGGAGCGGTGCCAGCTCGCGGCAGAAGCGCCGGCGTTCCGGGATCTGAAAACTCCCCCGGCAAGCCCCGCAGCTGCCAGTGACTGCGGTGCAGTTCGAAAGCGTCTCGGGTGCGCAATCGAGCTCCGCCCGCTCCTGGCATGCGTGCTCTCGAGGGTTTCGTGCGCTTCGAGCCACAGGCCCTCGCCCGTGGGAGCGTGGGCCTCTTGCTCAGGTGGCATGGCAGGGTTTGCACCGGGATACGCCGCATGAGCGCTCGACGGGCAGTCCCTTCAGGGTCGCTGTTTTCACGATGGCGCGCGCGGTCTGATGGTTCCTTGAACGCGTGAGGAGCGCTGCCCCATTCGTGAGATCGTGCCCGCCAGGTTCCTCGCCGAGCGCACCGCAATGCGCAGGGGCTCGCATCTCTGCACGATGGCTCGGAGCCGGGCTCCCCAGTACGCCAGGCGGGGGCACACTCCCCGGCCGTAAATCCGTATGCGGACCAAGGGGTCGAGCCGATTGGCCCACCGCAGCTTCCACTCCGACGCGATCCCCATGTGATAGCTGGTGACCTTGCCGCGCTCAATCTCCGTCTTCAGGACCAGGTAGCGCAGGACGTTGCCGGGCGAATAGCGCGCGAAATCCTGCGCGTAGCTGATCTTCAGCATGTCGATGCGCCCGCCGGCGCGCAGACAGTACTCGAAGGCGAGCAGCCTTCCGTCGAGTCTCAGGGTATAGAGCGCCAAGGCACCCGCCGCCGCTCCCCGTTGCGCAAGCTCGGTATAGAACCTCAGCGTATCCTTCCTCGACAGGATCGGTGAGCCATGATCGGCCTTCCAGCCTTCGGCTTCCAGCCGGAAGCATTCCTCGAGCACCGGCGAGAGCCGGTCCCCGCCGTTGATCTCCTCGAAGACCAGTTCGCCGAGGCGCTGGAGCTGGCGCTGGTGCCGGGCCGTGGCGTTCTCCAGGTTCTGGGACAGCGACCGGCGGAAATCCGCCCATGGCCCGCGCAGATCTATGATGGCGTCGCCGCCTGCGGCGGTTTGCATTGCGGGCAAATGCCGGGAGCGCGCCGCCTCCATCAGCCCCGCGCAGAGCGCCGCGCCCGGCTGCACCGGGCCCAGATCGAGCACGTCGGAGGATTCCAAGAAGCCCTTGAGGATCGCCTCCGCGGCCCGATCGGGCGGGCGTTCGGAAGCGAAGGCGACATAGGGTGTGTGGAAATTCGACACCGGCGACCAGATACGGAGCATCCGCCCCGTTCGTCTGAGCGGCACGATCGCGACGAGACGTCTGTCCTCATATCCCGCGAGGACCCTCATGACCTGGTTCCCATCTCCGAACGCGTCCCAGAAACAACACATCCACAGTGCACCGGAGATGAAAGGAAGACCCTGGGCGCGCACCAGGTCGTCCCACGCCGGAGCGAGAGCCTCCATTGCCGCCGGGCCTGCGGATTCTTCCCAGCGCCAGTTGCCCGGAAACGTTGCGGACGCGAAGGACATGCCGCCTTCAGCCCTGCGTCCAGACGCGCGAGGGCGCCGACGGATTCGGGCGGGCTGCGCCGGCCCCGGGCGCGACGCGAGGCGCGGTCGCGGGTCCTTGCTCATCTCCGCCCAGGAAGCGCAGCCACCACTCTCCCTCCAGGCGGCTGAAAAACGCCTTGCCTCGCTCGATGGCGGCCATGACGTCGGCGTGGCGAGAATGGACCAGGGTCCATCCGTCGTCCTGACGAAACCAGCAATGGCGCGCCGAAAGCTCCCGGACGTAGCGCGGGTCGATGCGCCCCCGAACGGCCGCCGCACCGTGGCGCCACGCGTCGGCGAGCAGCCGCTTCAGCACGCGGTCGAACGAGCCGTTGCGCGCCGCAATCTGGACGACTTCGCTCACGCCGCCCGGGCGCACGTAGTACAGGTACCAGCCCAACAGCCGCCGCCCGCCGTCGAGCACGGCGCGCGCACGCAGCGCTCCATAAAACGTCTTGCGCGACAGCTGGTCCAGCAGCCAGGGGAGGGCGTGCGCTTCGTACACCGGCTGCAGCTCGCTGTCATGCAGGACGGCAGGCAGATGGGCAATCATCGCGGCGGGGTCTAGGGCGTCGTCCGCGAGTTCGTTGTCTTCCACGAGGAACCGGTTGTGGCGCAGCCTGATGGCCAGCGCATCGGCCGCGGCGCCCAGCGGGCGTGCCGCCATGATCAGGGGAAGGGCAAGCGCGGCGCGTTCTTGCAGCAGCGAGAGCACGTGGCGGGCGGCGCGAAGCGGCCGTGTCCAGTGCAGGCTGTAGAGAGGCGGAGCCGTTCCGCCGACCTGGAGCCACATGCGCCGGGACCAATCGTTCGACCGATCGGCGAGCGTAAGGTCCTGCGGTCCCGACAGGCACGCCTTCGCCAGTTGCAGCGCAATAAGGCTGTGGCGCCGGTCAGGATCCACCATGAACTGGCAGCCCACGGCGACGCGCAGCCGGCGCCCCCGGAAATGCATCGGTCGCGGCAGCACCGCGTAGAAGCCGCAGATGCGGCCGTCCTCTTCGGCTACCCACGACGGCAGCTCGAGGTCGCGCCACGGGTTGTTGAAGAGCGCCTCCCGGAAATAGGACTCGCACTCGGCCGATGAGCGCCATCGCCGTGGGTGCCCCGGGTACACGCGCGCCACCAGCGCGATGACGGCGGGGATATCTTCCTCGGCAATGACACGAATCGTCGCCATAGCAGGTTCCGTCCTTCACCCTCAACGACTACCCGGCAGTACGGATGATCTCAACGCCGAAACCGCCCCTTGGAGGCCGGCCGCTTGACCGAAACGCGACCTTGCCGCCATGCCCGAGACGTTCGCTGAACGCGGGGTTGACGACGTAAAATCATAATCTCGCTTGAAGTCGAGGCCTTGTCAGGACGCGCGATAAGCTTGGTCCATCCGGCTCATGCTTGGGCTGCACGGCACCGGCGAGCCTGGTGATCCGCGACAGCGTGATGCGCTACGACTGGGTTGCCGCGGTGGGCCGTCCGGGGCCCGAGCGGCGTGGCGCTCCGATAAGGATGAAGCTCGTCGCTGCTGTCGGCCACAAGGTCGCCTCGACGCGTTGACACCATCAAAGAGCACTTGGCGAGGACGCCGGCAATGCGCAAAACGCTTCAGGCATGAGGCAAACGATTCGCGGGAGTTCCCGCAGGCGAGGGCTATGGCTTGCCATTTCATGCCCCGTTCGGCCAGCGCCTGTCTCAAGGACTCGAGCACCCAGCCCTCCTGGTTCTTCCCGTCCAGCACGACGCCAGGCGCCAAGGGCGAACTGGCCTCCATCTGAGCCAGAATCAATGCGATCGCGAGTCGAGCGCGCGACGGTAGGCGTCATACGTCACATCAGCGATGCGTGGCCAAGACAACTTCTCATTCGCGAATCGGGCGGCACCTGCCGCGAGAGAATCGCGCAGTCGGCGGTCGACCAGAAGCGCTTCCATGGCATCGGCGAGCGCTTTCCGATCTCGTGGAGGGACGATCAATCCGGTCTGGCCGTCGATCACGACCTCCGGCACGTCGCCAACGCTGGTTGCAATAACCGGCCGCGCAAAAGCGAATGCCATGGCGCTCACCCCGCTTTGGGTCGCGTCGGTGTAGGGTAAAACCACGCACATCGCACGGCGGAATAGGGCGGGGACTTCGGCTGAGGAAATGTAACGGTCGATCAATTCGACCCATGCGGTCGATGCAATTCGCCTGCGATGTTGCTCCAAGTCACTGCCCGTTCCGGCCACCACCACCCGGAAAGCATGCCCTCGAGCATGCAGAACGTCGCCAGCGTCCAGGAGGTGACGCAGGCCCTTGTAGGCCACGACACGGCCGAAGAACAGGAACGTCCCCGGCTCGTATCCCGAGATGTCGTCGTCGATAGTCGCGCTACCAAGTATCCCGTGAGGAATGACGTCGGTTCGCCCTGCAAAGCGCCCATCGAGTTCATGAAGCTCGGCTTGCATGCGCGGTCCATGAACTATCACGCGGCTCGCCTTCAGGCGGAACCATTGGACAACCTTCCATTTCCATGCGTCCTTGGGAATTCCCCCCGAGTGCTGAACAGGATCGTGCACCGTGAGAACGACCGGAAGCCGCCTGCGAAACGAAAGCAGTGCCCATCCCGTGTACGCAGGGTGAAGCTCCTGGATGTGCAATATTTCTGGCGAGAAATCTCGGAGAATCCGGTTGATCGTCAGATTGATGCCCAGAAGACGAGGGTCCCGCAGCCTAGGAAGTTCGACAGCTCGTACGGTAACCGTCTGGTAAAGTCGTGCGCGCAAGTCATCCGGCAAGTCGGCTTGAGCATTAGGGGCATGTAGAACAAGCAGCACCTCATGCTTGGCCGCAAGCGCGAGGGCAAGGCGGCTCGCGTACTCGGCGAAATGAAGGGACAGCAGCGCGATTCTCACTGCGCTCTTGCGGACCAGGCGCGTCCTGCAAGACTCTCCATTGCCGAGGACACCTGCCGTCCGTTCACTGGCGTTTAATCAACTGCTGCACCCTCCCAGCGACTCTATTGGCGAAGAACGGGAAATTGTTTGGATATACCTTTGCTTCCTGTTGATATTATCGACGATATTGGAAACTTCCTGGTGCAATTTGCGCTGAACGACTCGATCGGATTCATCGATTGCGGCGGTAAAAGAATCCTTCGTGCCCTAGCTCTTCAGCATTCGTGCTCTGCTCCTGAGCGCGCCAGAGATACCGCTCTTTTCTGGTTCACTCAGCAAATGCGTCCAGCTAACCACCGCATATGCCGAAACGAAAATGCCGATTCCGCAGACAGCGCTCCAGAACGGGGGGACCGATACCTGCGCAAGCGCCAGGTTGCTGCACCACGCAAGCCCGATTCCCGTCGCGGTGATGATGAAGATGTCGCGGCCAAACGTGAATGACCCTATCGAGCGGCGGACGATGAGAAGTCGCGCAAGATTTGCGATCGCCACTGAGGCACAGGTCGCGACTGCCGCCCCGAGCTGGCCGAACGCAGGCACCGCGAACCAGCACAGGAGTGTGGCGATGACCAGGCCGGCCAGGAGTATCTTCAACTCGAGCAAATGCCTGCCGGTCATCGACAAAGCCCAGCCGGAAGCCCCGAATATCATGAAGATGAACTGGCTGGTGGCGAGCCAGCTTACTACGGCTTGAGACGCTGCAAACGATGAGCCAAATAGGAGTGTCAGCTGCGCGCCCCAAAAAAGGAATACCGCAAAAATCGGCACGGTAACCAGCGTAATCCACCTGGCGCTCGAAGACATCACGCGCAACATGCCCTCGAGGTCTCCACGATAATACCGCTCGGCAACGAGAGTTCCGAGGCCGCTGCCAAAGGCGGCACCGAACACCCCCATTAGCACCAGCAGCATCTTCACCAGTGAATACTGTCCGAGGTCTTGTGCGGTCGTGAAACGGCCCAGCATCAATATGTCCATGCTGGACGTCAGCGTGACCACGAGCACCGCCATTGCCAGAATACTCGAGTAGCGCAACACTCTGAAGGCGTCGACCCACGACTGGGGCTGAGCGGGTGGATCACCGCGAAAGTCGGAGCGTGCGCGCATCGCGAGAAACGCCGAAGCGAGGACCGACCCCAGCGTGGTTCCGACGACTACCGCCCAGAGACGCCACCCGGCGACAAAGAGAACGACTATTGCCGCAAGCCGGATGGTCGGCAACAAGACGCACTCCGCGATCACGCTTGGAGACAGTTTGAGAATGCCCCGGTACGCGCCACCCAGTACCGCCAGATCGGTCGAAAAAGGCAGCGCCAGCGCCAGGCACAGCAGAACGTCCGCAAAGCGCGAATAGTGATAGACGTTTGCCTCGAGAACCCGGCCTAGCCCGAGCGCAACAGCAGCCACCGGGAGCAAAGCGATCGCCTGAACCAGCAGTCGGATCCGCCGGAGCACCACGATGCGCGAGTCATGGTCTCGCGCCGCGTTAGCCTCGCCAAAGTACCGTTGAAGCCCGATTTCAAGCCCCAACCGCGTCAAAATTCCCGTGACTTCGACCAGATTGCGGGCCAGGCTGAAGATGCCGTAATCCGATGCGCCAATAACACGGGCCACGATCAGTCCCGACATGAACGATATGCCTTGCTGGTATACGGTTCCAGCAACTACGATCGAAGCACGACTGATGATCTGGCGCGGTGCGGCCTCATCCGTTGCGTTTTGCATCCCGAACCGTTATGCCTTCGGTGTGTCATGCTCGCGCCCCATCGAGCGATGCCAGATCACGGCAAGCAAAAACGCGAGAATCCCCGCGATTCTCGGGTCGGACACGGTAAAGAGCGTGACGAACGTGACGCCTAAAGACACGAGGCCCGCCAGCGCGGCGATGCCTTCGGAGCGGGCATCCGAATCCGCTTTGCTGCCGGCTATGACGGCAAGCGCTCGCCTGATCGCTGCGCCGACCATCAGCAGCACTGCAATCGAACCGGCAATCCCGCCTTCGTAAAGGATCTTGAGATAGCCGCTTTCCGGTTGATCGGGGATGTACGTGATCCCCGCTTGCGAGCCGATATCGTAATAGTCGTAGACCGTCGGCTGCGTTTTCATAAGATAAGGTCGAAAGCTGCCGAAACCGATACCCGTGATCGGGTGGTCGGCAAACATTTCCCAGGTCGCGAACCAGATATCGATCCGGCTCTTGAAGTCCGCGCGCATCTGTAGAAAGCGCTCCGATACCGGCGCGGGAGCAATGCTCAGCCAGGTTTCCACGGGCGCCACCGTCATTGCAGCGACCACCAACATCATGCTGCTTCCCGCGATGAACAGCTTGGCGGCAGCACTCCACCTGTTAAACGCGAACACGGCCAATCCGGATATCGATAGGCACGCCAATATGGCGCTGCGGGAAATCGTCGTTCCCAGCGCGGCCAAGCCGGCCCCAGTCGCCGCCCAGACCACGAAGCGCATTTTCATGCCACGGAACCGGCCCCGGATGGACAGGAGCAACAGGAATGTGATCATGCACGCGAGATACGCACCGCTTTTTTGCGGGTCCTGAAAAAACCCCGCTGCTCGCCATACTGCCCTGCCGCCAAGGTAATTCAGCTGATTCACGTTACTGCCCTGCAGACTCAGATTCACGTGCAGGAACCGGTCGACAAAGAGTCCGGCGGCCATGAAAAGCAATACGATCGACAGCAGCACAACGAGGCGCTCGAAGCCCCGCTCTCGGCCCAGCTCGTCCAGCGCGAATACAAAGAAAACGTAAGCCGCAAAACCTACGCTGAACGACAGCAGAGACCACAACGGAAACTGGGAAAACACGACACAGGGAACGCCAAGCAGCCACCCAATCAGTAACGATCTTGTCGGAAACAGCGGCACGCCCGCCGTGGAGGAGGCAAGCAGCTTTTTCCCGATCAGCCCGATCGTGAGTGCGAACATGACTGCATCGAAGACGGTAAGTCCGAACCGTCCAGGCGGGACGAGCGCGGACGCAATTGGAAAACAGGCAATCAGCGCCAGAAAGACGAACCGCAACGGCTCGGCTCGCGTGACCGCTACGACGCCTCCGATCACCATCAGAGCGAAGACCGCGACGTAGTAAATGGCACGGTAGCCAGCTAGGCTGCCGAGAACTGCCGTAACCAATCCTGCGAATGCGGCGGCGATCAAGACCAAAGCCGGCAGCACTAGCGATGCTGCGGATGCACCAGGACTATCAGCTAAACGAAAACGCATTGGAACCACGGCCGTGCGGGATAGCGATTCCCGGCGGGCTCAGGGCCTACTCTCGTGCCGAACGGCAAGTCTGGGAGCACAGGATCAGTTTCCGGCATAGGGACTACCTGCGGTTCGGTCTGTCAAGTGATCCGCGCATGAATCGTAGCCGCACCTGAGGATAAGACGGCTACTGGGCCCGCGCTAACCATGATCCATTCGGCTCATGGCGCTGGGCTATGGACGAAAGGTCGCAGGCACACACTCGGAGCACTGGAGTTGTGCCCGAGCCCCCATGGCTGGCGAGCTCCGGAGGGGGACCATGAAAATGCAGAATATCGTCGGCTACATCCGGGAAAACATCCGGAAGTACGGTGTGAGAGCCACGCTGCACGATATCGGGTGCCGAGTCGTCAACAAGGCTGTCGATTTCCGAATTTTGGAGGGAATGACGGTTCGGCTGCAGGACGTGAAGGACCCGAAGCTCTTCGAGGCGCAGGGATTCGATGCGCGGTTCGTCCGCGGGGACGAGCTCGCGATGTTCGCGCGCGAGCCGGCCTACCAGATCTCCGCCGATTTTTTGCACAAGGCGCGCGCGCGTGGCGATCGCTGCTACGCGCTCTTCGATGGCGAACGGCTTGCTGCGTATGGCTGGTACTCCGATCTGCCCACCCCGATCGACGAGCACTTCGTGCTCCATTTCGACAGCGCCTACACGTACATGTACGCGGGCTACACGCTGCCCGCCTACCGCGGAAAGCGGCTGCATGCAGTGGGGATGTGCCGGGCGCTGCGGGCGATCACCGAGGAAGGCAAGAACGGGCTGATCTCGAATGTATTGTCGAACAACCTCGCTTCCTTGCAGTCAGTAAGGCGCATGGGCTACCGGATCTTCGGCGAGGTGTACCTGTTCCGCGCGGGCAATTACCGTTTTACCTACTCGACGAGTGGCTGCAGGAATTACGACTTTTGGGTCGAATCGCCCGATCCGGGTCCGGCATTGGCCTCGGCGAGCTCGGTTTGATCCTACAGGAATCGGTTCGAGCGCAACCGGGGGTGACCAAGCGCGCCGGCCAAGGCGCGCAGTGGGCACGCCGCGAACGCCAAATGCCTCGGGGTTGCGCCACGGGTCGTCAAAAGGCATCTCCCCCGAAGTAGCGCTCGCACGTAGCCGAACTCCAGCGATGTTCGGGACAGACGCGTGCGAGCAACGCGACCGACCCGGGGCCATCGTGCTCGGCAAAGACACCAATCGTGGCCGTGGCAGGTTGCGTCCTGCGCCGGCCGCAGCCCGCTTCGCCTACGGCCGCGCGGCCGCTCGTTCGGGTGCTTCGCCGTTCGCGGCCACCAGTCGGGCGATTCGCGAGAGCGTTCGCAAATCGTCGAGGTCGATGTTCTCGATTTTCATTCGGAAACCGAAGCGCTGCTCGAGCTCGTAGAGCAGCTCCACGAATTGGAACGAGTCCAGAATGCCGGTCTCGAGGAGATCGGTATCCGGGGAGGGCACCTCGACGTGGAAGCTCTCGACGAACAGCGCGCCGAGGCGCTCGATGATGGGGTTTGCGTCGGTCAAATTCGGCTCCTTTTCAGTTTCGTACCTGCACCGCGCTCACACGATCCGTTCCTGTCGCGATATCGGGCGACGGTGCTTCCGTCCGTGCCGGGCGGGGTTCGGCGCAGAGGAACGCATTCTTTAACTGTGGACGGTCGATCTTGCCATTGTCATTCTTGGGCAGGACGTCATAGCGCATCCAGCGGGCCGGGAGCATGTGCGCGGGCAGCAGTCCAGCCAGGCCCTTGCGCAGGCTTTGCGCGGAGACGCCGATGTCCGATGCCGGGACATAGGCGCAGCAGATCAGCCATCCTTCGAAACCTTCGGACTTGATGGCCACCACCGCGCTCTCCCGCAAGCCCGGGAGCGAGTGGAGCGCCGTCTCGATCTCGCCCAGCTCGATCCGGTAGCCCCGGCTCTTGATCTGCGTGTCGGCGCGGCCCACGTAATAGAACAGGCCGTCGGCGCCGCGGCGCGCCAAGTCGCCGGTCTTGTAGATGCGATCGTGCGGGCCTGCGCCATCGGGCCACGGGAGAAACACGCTGCGGGTCTTCTCGAGGTCCCGCCAGTAGCCTGGACTTACGCCCACGCCGCGGATGTAGAGATCGCCGGTGTCGCCCGCGGCCACGGGCCGCAGCTGCTCGTCGAGGACCATCAGCTCCTCGCCGTCGCACGCGCTGCCGATGGGAATCGGTTCGCGCTCGTCGGCCGGGCATCGAGGCAGCGTGTAGTAGCTGCTCACGATGGTTGTCTCGGTGGGGCCGTAGAGGTTGGTGAATTGCACGTGTGGCAGCCGGCGCATCCAATGAATCAGGGTGGGTGTCGGCAGCACCTCTCCGGCGAACAACACCCGGCGCAGGGCGGGGAAGTCGTCCTGGCGCACGACATTGAAATTCGCCATCAGGTTGAGGACCGAGGGTACCGAAAACCACTGCGTCAGCCGCGCGTCGCGAATGAATTGCGCGAGCTTGTGCGGCAGGAGATTTAGCTCAGGGGGCACGAGATGCAGCTCGGCCCCCGCCCACAGCGTGCCAAAGACGTCGAGCGTCGATACATCGAAACGCAGTGGCGGGTGCTGGGAGACGCGGTCCGCCGCGGCGATGCCGAAGTACGTTCTCGCCCACTGGATGAGATGCACGACGCTCGCGTGGGTGATCATCACGCCCTTGGGCAATCCGGTGGATCCCGACGTGAACAGAATGTGCGCCACGTCGCCGTCGTGGCTAGCCGATGCCGGTGCCGTCGCCGGACAGGCGGCGAGATCGCGCGAGGTGAAAGCCGGAGCCGCGTCGGCCTCGGGGGCGGTCGCGCCGTCCAGCCATCCGATCACCGGCCGCTGCTGGAGCTTTGCTGTGGCCAGCGCGTCGCGCAGCATCGGGCCGACGGGGCCCGCCGCCAGTATGCAGCGGCAGTCGCTCACCTCGAGCACCCGCGCCTGCCGCGCCGCCGGACTGGCCGGATCCATCGGCACGTAGATCGCGTCGGCTTTCAGCGCGCCGAGCATGGCCACGATTGCGGTGGGCATCTTCGGCATGAGCAGGCCGACCCGATCTCCCCGCCGGCACCCCGCGTCCTTCAGCAGATGGGCGAGCCGGTTGCTCGCTTCCTCGAGCGCCCCGTACGTCAGCCGAGTGTCTTTGAATACGAGCGCGACGGCATCAGGATGCGCTTGCGCTTGCGCTGTCACCCCGTGCTGCAACAAAGCGCTCATCACGCGGGGCAGCGCGCGACAGCGCGCTCGAACACGACGCCGGTATGCCGCATCTCGTCCGCATTCGCGGGCGCCTCGAGAATGAAAGTGCGGTAGCCGGCGTCGACATAACGCGCCACTTCGTCCGCCACTCGATCGTAGCTTCCCACGAGATAAGGACACATCGCCTTGTAGTTCTGGAACGGTACCAGCCAGTACGGGTTCTCCGCTTCCAGCCCTGCATTGCCAAGCTCGGAGAGCTGCCGATGCCAGGACGAATCCGACACCTTCATCGCAAGCTGGTGGGTGAGCTGGCCCTTGCGGTCTTCCGGGAACCGGGCCCGAGCGACAGACCACGCTGCCGCGTCCTCGGATCGGGCAATGATGCCGATGCGGATACCGCTCGAGGCACCGTTCGCTGGCGGGGCGGCGGCGTACTCAGCCGGCGGCTTGGGATACTCGACGGCCGTGGCACCCAGCTGCCGCGCCGCCTGCATGCCCGGTTCCGACGACCCGGAAACGAGCACACCTGCAGCCAACTCGGGCGGCAGCGGCGGAGTCAGCTTCAGGTTGGTCACCTTGTAATACCGCCCTTCGAAGCTGACCGCGTCCGCCGTTCGCAGCAGGCTCTGAACGATGGTGGTGTATTCCACCAGCCGTGCATAGCGCTCGTCGTGGGGCGTCAGGTCATTGAGCGCGGCCAAATCATTCTTGAATCCCCCGGCCACCATGTTGAGATAGAAGCGGCGGCCGTACAGGTGCGCGAACGACGTGATCATCTTGGCGACGCTGTAAGGGTGCATATACACCGGCTGGATCGCCACCAGCGGGCACAGACGCGCGGTGGCCTCGATGACCACCTGCGAAACCAGCCACGGATCGAGTTGCGAATTGTCGGTAAATACCAGCATGCCTTCGCACCCCGCGTCTTCGCTCCAGCGCGCGATCTCCTGCAATTGGCGAATGCACGTCTTGGGCTGCGCGAGGGCCGAAGGAGGGCAAGTCGAGAAGATCTTCAAACCGTGATCGGAAGCTGCAGTTGGCATAGTTGAATGCTCACGCTTGGTCAAGGAACCGGACGGCGACGCACGTCGTGCCACCTGACCCTGCGGGGCAAGCAGCGCACTTGGCATCGTAGGCCCTCTCGAAGACGGGACTTTGTCAGGACGTCCTGAACGCCTAGTCCATTCGGCTCACGATGCGATAGCTGCCTGGATCGCATCCAATCGGACTTGTCTATCCTGTGACCGGGTGTAGTTCGCGACCAGTTGGCTCGTCCAGATACGTTCTGCAAAGACCGGCGAATCTGCCCTCGCATGGTGAAGGGCTTCGAGTCAAGCCCCGTCAGATGGCGGCAGCGTGGCTCTCGGAGGCGGAGCGACAACGAGCGGGTCGTTTTAATTTCGATCGCAACCGCCGCCGCTTCGTCGATGCGCGTGCGCGACTGCGCCAACTGCACGGGGCGCGGTTGGCGGCCTGAATCAGTCGAGCTGTAGGGGGAACGCGGCAAACGTGCGCTCGCGCGACGATGCGCAGACTCGGACCTGCGATTCAACGTATCGCATTGCGATGATGTCGCCGTGTACGCCTTCTCGTCCGGACGCGAAATCGGAATCGACGTTGAAGCCGTTCGTGTCATCGGCGATGCCGAGCACATCGCAGCATGCTTTTTTTCCCGCCGCGAGAATGAGGCTTACCTGGTCCTCGAGCGCCGCGACAAGCCGCTGGGATTTTTCAATTGCTGGACACGCAAGAAAGCCTCATCGGGGCGCTCGGCGACGGGCTTTACCATCCCGTCACATTGTTCTCGACGGGCGCTCGAAGCTTCTGCTGCTTCGGGGAGGTTGCCTGACTTCAAGGGGCCTCTTTGCCCCCCCGCTACCGCTTCCGTATCGCCAGTACATCCAGTGGCTTCGCGGACTCGACTACGACTGCGCCAAAGCCCACTGGCAAAGCGCTTCATTAATACGCTGCCGATATGGGTGAACATCGGTCCTGAGTCCGAACTCGTGCCCGGTCATCGAAGTGAAGGATGGGCGACTTGTTTGCGCAGGTTCTGGCGAGGCAATCGCTCGCTAGCGCCGATCTCGGTAATCGCCGCCGGCGCGGATTCGATCAGGACAACAGAAAAAAACAAAGGGCACGGCCTCGCGACCGTACCCTGCGGACCGACCAGCAAACAGATGGATGACTACACTTTGTTTGGCCGACTAGGCTCGTAACAGCGGGCTGGCCATCGCTATCTGTTCAGAAGTAGCTGATACGCTACGTCAGGTCGCTAATCTGCTACATTGCCGATTAACCCGCAAGTCAGCTTGGATAATCCATTCGGACTATGGCGGGCCACGGGCTCAGGGGTGTTTCGCAGCGCTCGCCGAACGAGGCAGCTTGTAGTTATGCCGCTACATACGTTCGCGGGTCCTCTACAAGAAAATCAAGTTTCGCCGATAGTGCCTTGAATTTATGCGATCTATCATTGATATAAGCGCTTTTTCGCTGTGCCGGGGATTGAGATGATGAAAATTCTGATTGCAGACGATTCTGTAGTTGTGCGCGACCGGCTGGTCACCTTGCTGACCGAGCTCCACGGTGTCGAAGTGGTAGGCCAAGCGAAGGATGGGATGGAGGCTAGGAATCTGGCCAAGGAGTTAAGGCCGGATGTGGCGATCCTTGATATCAGGATGCCGAACGCGAGCGGCGCCGACGTGGTGCGCGACCTCAAGAAGCTCAGCCCCGTCCCCAAGGTCATCATCCTGACGAACTACCCGCATCCGGAGAACAGGAAAAAATGCATCGAGCGAGGCGCGGACTATTTTTTTGATAAGTCAACCGAGTTCAAGAAAGTGGTGTCTGTATTGACGGGCATGCTTCGTGATCCGGCAAAAAGCTGAGCCGGGACCAAGCCTCAGGGCCAGCGCGCCCAAGCAGCCTGGCACCGTTCTGACGGGGTTCAGGCGGGACCCGCTCGCTTAGGGTTGGTGCCCGGCGTTCGGCGGGTCAAGCCAGGAGTTGTCGAATCGATGGGAGGGAAAATGACCGATATGCAATTTTCTCCGGCAATGCTCGATCGCGGCGCGCTGCTGAAGGCGCTGCGCGCGCTCCGGAAAGGGGAATTTTCCGTTCGTATGCCCATGGATCTCGTAGGGGTCGATGGCGAAATCGCGCAGGCATTCAACGACGTCGTCGAAATCAACGAACTCATCGCCGAAGAGTTTGCCCGCATCGGCAATGAGGTGGGGAAGGAAGGAAAGACCGCGCAGAGAGCGAAGCTGCCCGTGGCGACCGGATCGTGGCAGGAGTGCGTGGAGTCGGTGAACACGCTGATCGGCGATCTGGTGCAGCCCACCGCGGAGGTGGCGCGCGTGATTGAAGCGGTGGCGAAGGGCGACCTTTCCCAGAGCATGGTGCTCGAGATAGACGGCAGGCCGTTGCGCGGGGATTTTCTGCGCATCGGCAAAGTCGTGAATACCATGGTGAACCAGCTGGGCGGCTTTGCATCGGAAGTATCGCGCGTGGCGCGCGAGGTGGGCACCGAGGGCAAGCTCGGCGGCCAGGCGCAGGTGCCGGGGGTGGCGGGCACCTGGAAGGATCTCACCGACAACGTGAACGCGATGGCGGCGAACCTCACCGGCCAGGTGCGCAACATCGCCGAGGTGACCACGGCGGTGGCGAAGGGCGATCTGTCGAAGAAGATCACGGTGGACGTGAAAGGCGAGATCCTGGAGCTGAAGAGCACCATCAACACGATGGTGGACCAGCTCAACGCGTTCTCCGGCGAGGTGACGCGCGTGGCGCGCGAGGTGAGCATTGACGGCAAGCTCGGCGGCCAGGCGCAGGTGCCGGGGGTGGCGGGCACCTGGAAGGATCTCACCGACAACGTGAACGCGATGGCGGCGAACCTCACCGGCCAGGTGCGCAACATCGCCGAGGTGACCACGG
>Ga0209577_10003003_pt1 | contig 15947 bp, 16 predicted proteins | sample GraSoiAngelo_109_FD_185874 | JGI IMG/M metagenome (GOLD analysis project Ga0209577, IMG submission 185874) | Grasslands soil microbial communities from the Angelo Coastal Reserve, California, USA - 14_0903_12_20cm (SPAdes) (version 2) | ecosystem: Environmental > Terrestrial > Soil > Grasslands...
CGCGCCCCGGCGAAGCTGTGGCGCGCCTCGATTTGCCGACAGAGTACTAGCCCGTCGCGATCACGCGACGCGGCAGGGTTGCATTTGACGAGGTCCCCCTCGGGGTGGTATCACTTCGTCACTTTTCCGTCACGTTTCCCGGAGGTTTAGCCCTCGGTCATCCTATGGAAACCAGCGCGACGGCTGCGCCAGTTGAAAGAGTCATCAAGGAGGATTCTCGAATGGACGTGAAGTCGATGGATCGGCGGTACTTCCTCAAGATCACCGGCATCGCCGGGATCCTCGCCGCGCGGCAGGCGCCGGCGTTCGCGCAGGGAAGCACCCTGCACTGGGTGCGCTGGGTGGACTTCATCCCGGAGTCGGACGTCGAGCTCAAGCGCCAGATGCCGGAGGCCGAGAAGGCGCTGGGCGCGAAGATCCAGTTCGAGACGATCAACGCCAACGACCTGCAGCCGAGCATCACGGCCGCCGTCCAGTCGGGCTCGGGCGCGGACATCTTCAACTTCCAGTACAACTGGCCGCATCTCTACCAGAACGCCGTCATCGACGTGAGCGACATCGCCGGCGCGTTGTCGAAGGCGGAGGGCGGCTTCTACGAGGTGTGGGCGCCGTCCTGCCAGGTCAACGGCAAGTGGCTCTCGGTGCCGCACTCGATCGTCGGCAACGCCGTCGCCTACCGCAAGTCGTGGCTCAAGGAAGCCGGCGCGAGCGCGTATCCGAAGACCTGGGACGAGGCGCGCAAGGTCTTCGCCGCGCTGAAGAAGAAGGGCCATCCCTACGGTCAGACGCTCGGTCACACCTTCGGCGACGCGCCGACCTTCACGTACCCGATGACGTGGGCCTTCGGCGCCGCCGAGACCGACAAGTCGGGCAAGAAGGTCGTGCTCAACAGCAAGGGCGCCCTCGAGGCGGTGAAGTTCATGCAAGCGTTCTGGAAGGAGTGCTGCGACGAAGGCGGCCTGGCGTGGGACGACACCAACAACAACCGCGCCTTCCACGCCGGCGAGCTCTCGGCCACGCTCAACGGCGCCTCGATCTACATCGTCGCCAAGCGTCAGAAGGACAAGATCAAGGACGACAAGGGCGAGCCGCTCTGGCAGGATATCGACCACGCGCCACTGCCGGCGGGGCCCGCCGGCAGCTACCTGCTGTTCCTGAACCAATCGCACGCCGTCATGAAGCACAGCAAGAATCCGAAGCTCGCGAAGGACTTCCTGACCTGGCTGCACAAGCCGGAGAACTACGGCAAGTGGTTCGCCACGCAGGAGGGCTATTCGGTCGGCTCCACACACAAGTGGGAGAACGACCCGATGTGGGGCAAGCTCGACGAGCCGCTGAAGATGTTCCGCACGGCCGCCCGCAACACGCGGCTGTTCGGCCACGCCGGGCCGTCCACCGCGAAGGCCACCGAGGCCTTCACCAAGTACATCATCACCGACATGTACGCCAAGGGCGTGCAGGGCATGTCGGCCGAGGACGCCGTGAAGTGGGCCGAGGGTGAGCTCAAGAAAATCTACGAGGCTTAACGGACCGCTCCCGACAGGAGGGGGCTCGATGGAACGCCGAACGTTCATCAAGCTGACAGGCGTCGCCGGCATTCTCGCCGCCCATCGGGCCCCCGCCTTCGCGCAGGGGTCCAAGGTGCACGTCGTGCGCTGGGTCGACTTCATTCCGGAGGCCGACGTGGAGCTGAAGCGTCAGGCGCCGGAGGCCTCCAAGGCGCTCGGCGCCGAGGTGCAGTTCGAGTTCATCAACGCCAACGACCTGCAGCCGCGCATCACGGCGGGCATCCAGTCGGGGTCGGGGGCCGACATCTTCCAGATGCTCTATAACTGGCCGCAGCTCTATGCCAACGGCCTCGTGGACGTCTCCGACGTCGCGGAGGCCGTGTCCAAGGCGCAGGGCGGCTTCTACGACGCGTTCGACGCCGCCGCCAAGGTCGGCGGCCGCTGGCTGGCCGTGCCGCACAGCACGGGCGGCAACGCGGTCGCCTGGCGGCGCTCGTGGCACGGGGAGATCGGGCTCACGGAGTTCCCCAAGACGATGGACGCCTGGCGTGAGGCGGGCCGAAAGCTCAAGGCCAAGGGCAAGCCGGTCGGCCAGGCGCTGGGACACAGCTTCGGCGATCCGCCGACCTTTGCGTATGCGTTCCTGTGGAGCTACGGGGGCGCCGAGACGGATCCCTCCGGCAAGCGTGTCGTCATCAATTCCAAGGGCACGCTGGAGTCGGTGAAGTTTCTGCAGGCGTTCTGGAAGGACGCCTGCGACGAGGGCGGGCTGGCCTGGGACGACACGAACAACAACCGCGCCTTCCACGCGGGCGAGATCAGCGCCACCCTCAACGGCGCGTCGATCTACATCGTCGCCAAGCGTCAGAAGGACAAGATCAAGGACGAGAAGGGCGAGCCGCTCTGGCAGGACATCGAGCATGCGGCGCCGCTGCCGGCGGGGCCGGCCGGCGAGGCCGCGCTCTACGTGCCCTTCCAGCACGCGGTGATGAAGTACAGCAAGAACCCGAAGCTCGCCAAGGACCTGCTGACCTGGATGCACCAGAAGGACAACTACGGGAAGTGGTTCGAGGTGAACGAGGGCTACTCGGTCGGCGCCGCCAAGGCGTGGGAAGAGCACCCGATGTGGGCGAGGGTCGACAAGCCGCTGCAGGTGTTCCGCCGGGCGGCGCGCAAGACGCGGATGCTCGGCTACCAGGGACCGGCGACGGCGAAGGCCACCGAGTCGTACTCGAAGTACATCATCGTCGACATGTACGCCAAGGCCGCGCAGGGCATGAAGGCCGAGGACGCCGTGAAGTGGGCCGAGACCGAGCTCAAGAAGATCTACGAGGGCTAGACCATGACCATGCGCTCAGGCATCACCCGTCGCCGGTTCTTGCAGGGCAGCAGCGCGGTCGCCGCGCTCACGGCCGCCGGCCGCGCGCCCGCCTTCGCCCAGGGCTCGAGGCTGCACGTCTTGCGCTGGGTCGACTTCATCCCGGCCTGTGACGTCGAGCTGAAGAAGCAGGCCGGCGAGGCCAGCAAGCTGCTCGGCGCCGAGGTGCAGTTCGAGTTCATCAACGCCAACGACCTGCAGCCACGCATCACGGCCTCGGTCCAGTCGCAGAGCGGGCCCGACATCATCCACATGCTGCACAACTGGCCGCACCTCTACGAGAACGGCCTGCTCGACGTCAGCGACGTCGCGGCGTGGCAGGCGAAGGACCAGGGCGGCTTCTACGCGCAGTCCGAGACGTACACGAAGGTCGGCGGCCGGTTCATGGCCCTGCCTCACAGCATCGTGCCCGGTCTCATCGCCTACCGGAAGTCGTGGTTCGACGAGATCGGCGTGGCGACCTTCCCGAAGACCTACGACGAGCTGCGGGCCGTGGGCACGAAGCTGAAGAAGAAGGGTCATCCGTACGGCCAGACGCTGGGCCACACGTTCGGCGACGCGCCGGCGTGGGCGTATCCTCTGATGTGGAACTTCGGCGGCATGGAGACCGATCGCGGCGGCAAGACGGCCATCGACAGCAAGGGCTCGGGGGAGGCCGTCAAGTTCATGACGGCGTTCTGGAAGGACGCCTGTGACGAGGGCGGCCTGGCCTGGGACGACACGAACAACAACCGCGCGTTCCTCGGCGGCGAGATCTGCGCCACCCTCAACGGCGCCTCGATCTACATCGCCGCCAAGCGCGGCCAGGAGAAGATCAAGGACGAGCGCGGCGAGCCGCTGGTGCGCGACATCCAGCACGCGCGGCTGCCGGCGGGCCCGGCGGGCTCGTGGAGCTACCACACGGCCTTCGCCCACGGCGTGATGAAGTACACGAAGAACCCGAAGCTCGCGAAGGACTTCCTCAAGTGGTTCCACGGTCAGGACGCCTTCGGGCGCTGGTTCGAGGTGGCCGAGGGCTTTTCGGTCGGCGCCACCAAGCGCTGGGAGCGGCATCCGCTCTGGAACACGATCGACGAGCCGATGAAGGGCTTCCGTACCGCTCCCGACAACTCGCGTACGATGGGCTTCGCCGGGCCCCCCTCGGCCAAGGCCACGGAGGTCTACAGCAAGTACGTCATCGTGGACATGTTCGCCAAGGGCGTCCAGGGCGGTAGCCCGGAGGAGGCCGTCAAGTGGGCGGCCGCCGAGCTCAAGAAGATTTACGGGTAAGCGTGAAGAAACCGATCGCGGGCGGAACGAATGGCGCGGTGGTGGTGGCCCTGCCGCATCCGGGCACGCAGCGCACCCGGCGGCTGACGCGGTTCCTGGAATCCGAGCGGCTGCTGGCCTCGCTGCTGCTGGCGCCGACGGTCCTGTTGCTCGGGACGTTCATCGCCTACCCGTTCGTCTCGGGTGTCTGGCTCTCGCTGTCGAACACGAGCGTCGGCAACGTCGGCCATTTCGTCGGTCTGAAGAACTTCGCGAAGGCCTGGGACGACTCGATCTTCCAGCAGGCGTTCCGCAACACGTTCTTCTACACGTTCTGGGCCACGATCTTCAAGCTGGCGCTCGGCATGTGGCTGGCCATGCTGCTCAATCGCAGCTTCCGCGGCAAGCGTCTCGTGCGCGCCTCGATGCTGCTGCCGTTCATCATCCCGACCGTGCTCTCGACGTTCGCCTGGCGGTGGATGTTCGATCCGACGTTCAGCGTGCTGAACTGGCTCCTCTTCCGGACGGGCTTCATCGTCAACAAGATCCCGTTCCTGTCCGACGGCGTCTACGGCATGTGGTGCGCGATCGCGGTGAACACCTGGCGCGGCATGCCGTTCTTCGCCATCACGCTGCTGGCCGGGCTGCAGACGATCAACCCCGACCTGCACGAGGCGGCCTCCCTCGACGGCGCCAACGGCTGGCAGCGCTTCTGGCACGTGACGTGGCCGCTCCTGAAGCCGGTCACGCTCGTGGTGGTGGTGTTCTCGATCATCCAGACGTTTTCGGACTTCCAGCTCATCTACGTGCTCACGGGCGGCGGCCCCGCGAACGCCACCCACCTGCTCGCGACCTACGCCTACCAGGTGGGTGTGGCCACCGGCCTCCTGGGCGAGGGGGCGGCCATCTCGCTCTTCATGCTGCCCGTGCTGTTTGTCGTCGTCTGGGTGCAGCTGCGATACCTCCGACGGCTGGAAGGCGCGTAGTGGTCATCGAGAAGCCATGGAAGCGCTGGGTCTACTTCTATATCCCGCTCACCGTGTTCCTGATCGGCACCCTCTTCCCCTTCTACTGGATGCTCATCACGGCCATCCGTCCCGACGCGGAGCTGTACCGCTCGTGGCGCGCCGTGAACAACGCCCCGTTCTGGACGCTCCACCCCACCCTGGAGCACTTCCGCGACCTGTTCGAGAAGACGACGTTCCCGCACTGGCTCTGGAACACGTTCTTCATCGCCGTCGTCTCCACCGGCATCTCGCTCTTCTGCGGGCTACTCGCCGGCTACGCGCTGGCCCGGCTGAAGTTTCCGATGGCGGGCGCGCTCGGCACCTCCATCTTCGTCACGTACCTGGTGCCGCCGACGCTGCTCTTCATCCCGCTCGCGGACATCATCCGCAACTTCCAGCTCGGCAATACGCCGTGGGCCCTGATCCTCACCTACCCCACGTTCCTCATCCCGTTCTGCACGTGGCTGCTCATGGGCTACTTCAAGACGATCCCGAAGGAGCTCGAGGAGTGCGCGCGCATCGACGGGGCCACGCGCTTCGGGGCGATGGTGCGGATCATCTTCCCCATCGCCGTGCCCGGGATCCTGTCGGCGGGCATCTTCGCATTCACGCTGTCGTGGAACGAGTTCATCTACGCGCTGGTGTTCCTGTCGTCGCCCGAGCGCAAGACGGTGCCGGTCGGTGTCGTGTCGGAGATGATCCGCGGCGACATCTACTTCTGGGGACAGCTGATGGCGGGCGCGCTGCTGGGCAGCATTCCGGTCGCGCTCGTCTACTCCTTCTTCGTCGAGTACTACGTCACGGGACTCACCGGATCGGTCAAGGGGTGAGCCCGAAGAGCCCGGAGCACCCGACTCCGGGGAACCATTGAGGGGAGACATCGCATGGCTCAGGTGCTGCTGAAAGATCTCAACAAGAAGTACGACGAGGTGCACGCCGTCAAGGACGTGAACCTCCACATCCGCGACAAGGAGTTCATCGTGCTCGTCGGCCCCTCCGGCTGCGGCAAGTCGACCACCCTGCGCATGGTGGCGGGGCTGGAGGAGATCACCGCCGGCGAGATCGCCATCGGCGACCGCGTGGTCAATGACCTGCCGCCGAAGGACCGCGACATCGCGATGGTGTTCCAGAACTACGCGCTCTACCCGCACATGACCGTCTACGACAACATGGCGTTCGGGCTGAAGATGCGCAAGTTCCCCAAGCCCGAGATCCAGAAACGCGTGAAGGATGCCGCCGAGATCCTGGGCATCCAGGACCTCCTCAAGCGCAAGCCGCGCCAGCTCTCGGGCGGCCAGCGGCAGCGCGTCGCCGTCGGGCGCGCCATCGTGCGCCACCCGCAGGTGTTCCTCTTCGACGAGCCGCTGTCGAACCTCGACGCCAAGCTGCGCGTGCAGATGCGCGTGGAGCTCAAGCGGCTGCACGACCGGCTGGAGACGACGGCCATCTACGTCACCCACGACCAGGTCGAGGCCATGACGCTCGGCGACCGGGTCGTGGTCATGAAAGACGGCTGGATCCAGCAGGTGGGCGAGCCGCTCGAGCTGTACGGCAAGCCCACCAACCGCTTCGTGGCCGGCTTCATCGGCTCGCCGGCGATGAACTTCGCCGAGGTGACGATCACGGAGGCGAATGGCGCGCTGACGGCCGAGTCGAGCGGCTTTCGCGTTCTGGTACCGCCGGCACGCGCGGGCAACCTCAAGGCGCACAAGGGCCAGCGCGTGACCCTCGGCATCCGGCCCGAGGACCTGCACATTGCCACCGGCGCCGACCCGGCCGGGTACACGTTCGACACGGTCGTCGACGTCGTGGAGCCGCTCGGCTCGGAGATCCTGCTCGACGTCAAGTCCGGCTCCAACAGTCTCGTGGCGCGCGTCGAGCCGACCGTGCGGGTGAAAGTGCACGAGGGCATCCGGCTCGGCCTGAACCCGGACCGGCTGCACTTCTTCGACATGACCACCGAGAAGGCGATCTGAGCGTCGGAGGACGTCGCCGGCGCGAGGTGGTGACCGCGTACCTCCTCCTCGCGCCGGCGACGATCCTCCTGCTCGGTGTGCTCGCCTACCCCGTGGGCTGGGAAGCCTGGATCAGCCTCACGGACCTCTCGCCCCTCAACGTCCGCGGGCCCCGCTTCGTCGGGCTCCAAAACTACCGCGCGATGCTCGCCGAGCCGTTCTTCTGGCGTGCCGTGGCCGTCACGGCGGTCTACTTCGCCGTCACCACGGCGGCGAAGCTCGCGCTCGGCTTGGCCATGGCGCTGCTGCTGCTGCGGCCCTCGCGGCTCCGGCCGCTCGTCTTTCTCGCAGTCTTTCTACCCTGGGCGTATCCGGGGGGCGTGAGCGTGGTGGCGTGGTACTGGATGCTCAATCCGCCGCTGATCACCTCCTACAGTGTGCTGGCGGGCAGCATGAAATACGCGGTGGATGGTCTGCTGGGCGGTGGCGCCTGGGCGTTCCTGAGCGTTGCGCTGTTCAACGTGTGGCGCGGCGGTTCGTTCACCGCCGTGTTCCTGCTGGCGGGGCTCAACGCCATTCCCACCGAGCTCTTCGAATACGCGGCGCTGGAGACACACACCGCCTGGCAGCAGCTGCGCCACGTGACGCTGCCGCTGCTGCGGCCGTTCCTGGCGCTGGCGGTGTTCCTGTCGTTCACCACCGCCTTCGCGGACCTGGCCAACGTCTGGATGCTGACCGGCGGGCGCGTCATCTTCCCGGTGATCGGCACCTACGCCTACTGGCTCGGCATCCGCAACGGCGCGATCGGCGAGGCGGCGGCATGGTCGCTCTCGCTGGTACCGCTGCTGGCGGCGGCCCTGGTCGGGCTCTTCCGCTGGTTCGATCCGCGAGAAGAGCGCACGGCGTGAGACCCCGGCGGGCGCGCTGGCGTCACCGACTGCTGCTGGCGCTGGTCACGCTCTACAGCCTGTTTCCGATCTACTTCATCACCGTCCAGTCGCTGAAGACGCCGCAGGAGGACGTCTTCGGCAACCCGCTGTGGATCGCCGCGCCGACGTTCGAGAACTACACGGAGCTCTTCGAGGGAGGCGAGGCGCGCGCGCGGGGCTTCGTCGTCTTGCCGCGCGTGCCGTTCCTGCTCTGGGTCGCGAACTCCGCGCTCGTGCTGGCCGGCACCCTCGCCGTGACGCTCGCGTGCGCCCTGCTCGCGGCGTATGCGCTCGGGCGTCTGCAACCGCCCGGCTGGCGGTGGTGGCGGCGGCTGCTCTTCGCGACGTACGTCGTGCCGCACACGATCCTCTTCATCCCGATCTACCAGGTCGTGCTACGGCTCGGGCTCGACGACACACCGAGCGCGCTGGTGCTGATCTACTCGGCGATGGCGCTGCCGTTCTGCGTCTGGGTCCTGTCGGCCTACTATCGCCACCTGCCCCGCGAGATCGAGGAGTCCGCGCTCGTGGAAGGCGCCTCGCGGCTCACCGCGTTCCTGCGCATCCTGCTGCCGTTGAGCCGCAACGTCCTGGTGGCGGCCGGCCTCTTCACGCTGGGCACCGTCGGCCAGGACTTCATGCTGGCCTCGATCTTCCTGCTCGATCGCGACAAGCAAACCGTCGCCGCCGGCCTCGGCGTGATGGACGTGAGCCTGGAAGAGCTGGTCGCGGTGGCGGGCGTGAACCTCGCCGCCATCCCGGTGGTCATCCTCTGCGCCGCCTTCGCGCGCGGCTACGTCCGCGGGCTGACGGCCGCGATGGTCGAAGGGGCTTAGGAACATGGGGGGCGCTTAGGAACATGGGGGGCCCCCCAAACCCCCAACACGTTCGGCGCACCCCGGCAAAGCCGTGGCGCGCCTCTACCCCCCCAAACCCAACGTTCGGAGCGCCCCCGGCACAGCCAAACAGGCTCTTAGCCGCCCTCCACCCGGAGGCGGACGATGCGGTGCAGCGAGGATTCCGCGACGTAGAGATACCCGTCGCCGCCCAGCACGATGCCTTGCGGGTCGCCCAGCGGTCCGGCCAGCGTGGTCACCGCGCCATCGGGCGAGATCCGGAACAGCATCGGCACGCCGAAGCCGCCGTTCATGAGCACGCCACCGTCGAGCGCGCCGACCAGGTTGGCTCTCAGGTATTGTCCCCGCGGCAGCGTCGCCAGCGGCGTGAGGGCGTCGTTGACGAGGCGATAGAGCGTGCCGCCGGAGCTGAGCATGATCAGCCCGTCACCGACGGGCGCCACACCCACCAGGCGCGGGAGCATGGCGCCGCCGGCGCGGCCGCCCCAGGCGCGCGGGAAGAGCGGCGGGGTCCGGTCGAGCCGGCGCGGCAACGCCAGGGTCGGATCGAGCGCGATCCGGAATACGAGCGGCCCACGGTAATCCTCGTCGCGGAATTGCTCGAGCCCGCTCGGCGGGCGGTCCTGCTCCGGCGAGATGTTGGGATCGACGTGATCCACGAGCACGAGACGGCCGGCGGCGTCGAACGCCATCGCGCTGCCGCCGGCCAGCCGGCGCAGACCGTCGACGTAGAGCGTCAGCCGCTCGTCGCTATCCAGCCGGTAGACGCGACTGCCGTTCTCCTCGCCGACGAAGAGGTCGCGCGTGCGTGGCTCGAGGGCGAGGCTGCCCAGCGTGGCCAGGCGGCGATCGAGAAAGGGCACCCGCACGCGCGGCCGGTGGGCGACATCGACGGGCAGCGCGCCGTCGAGATCGACGCGATAGATCTCCCCCGCGGAGTCGCCGCGGGCGCCGGGACCGAGCACGACGAGCGTGCGCCGGTCGAGTACCAGCTGCAGCGGGCGTGGCACGCCGGTCGCGACGACCTCCAGTCCCGCCGCGGGCATCGAGGCCTCGCGTGCGGGCCCCGCGGAGACGACGAGGGCGGCGGCCATCACGGCGCCACCGCCCCAGCGTCCGAGGCGCCGCTCAGTCGTCGGCGGCCGCCTTTTGCGTGATCTCGCCGCCCGGCGTGCTGAGGAACAGGAGCAGGTACTTCACGGGCGTCGGCCCGGGGTTGGAGTGGTTGTGCCAGATGCCGGCCGGATCCGAGTAGGACTGCCCCGCGGCGTGGTACTGCACGCCTCCCACGCCGACGCGGCCACCCTCGCTGTTCGTGACGAGCGTGCCTTCCAGGACGTAGATGAACGTCGGCACGGTGTGGCGCTGCCGTCCGGTCTGCCCGCCCGGCTCGATCTCCAGCGTCTGGCCGGTGAGCACGACCGGGATGCTGACGACCTCCCGGAAACCGCCGAGGGAGGTGATGAGGTTGCTGGATTTGACGCCCTTCGGCTGCGGCACCGGCGCCGGCGCCTGGGCCAGCGCCGGCATGGCGAGCGCGATGAAGGCGAGGCCGGCGGCGAGGACCGTCGCGAAAACGCTCCGCTTCATGGAACACCTCCCTGGATGGACTGCTCGTTCACCGCCGTTACTTGATTGCTGCTCCCGTGATGCCCGAGATGAACTTGTCGAGGAACAGGTTGTAGACGATGGCCACCGGCACGCCGACCAGCAGCGCGCCGGCCATCAGCGAGCCCCAGAAATAGATGTCACCGCGGATCAGCTCGGTGGCCACGCCGAGGGGGACGGGCTTCTGGTCGGAGACCGCCACGAAAGCCAGCGAGTAGAGGAAGTCCTGCATCGACAGCGTGAAGGAGAAGATGATGGCGGTGATGACGCCGGGCCAGCTCACCGGCAGCACCACGCGGAGCAGCGCGCCGAGCTGGCCGCAGCCGTCCACCATGGCCGCCTCCTCGATCTCGAAGGGCACCGTCTTGAAGAAGCCCATCAGCAGCCACGTGCAGAAGGGGATCGTGAAGGTCGGGTAGACGACCACCAGCGCCCACCACGAGTCTTGCAGGTCGAGCGTGCTCACCACCCGCGCCAGCGGGATGAACAGGATGATGGCCGGCACGAGATAGGTCATGAAGATGCCGATGCCGAGGTTCTCGGCGAACGGCAGCCGCAGCCGGGCGAGCGCGTATCCGGCGGGCACCGCGGTGAGGATCGTGATCGCCGAGACCCAGAACGAGATCAGCATCGTGTTCACGATCCAGTCGCCGTAGGAGGTGTGGTGGAAGAGGAAGTCGAAGTTCTTCCACGTCGGCGCCTGGCGGAACCAGAACGGGACCGCGTCCATCAGGTAGAGGTCCGCGTCCTGCTTGATGGCGGTGATGGCCATCCAGAAGATCGGAAACACTGCGAGGACGAGGAACGGCGACAGCCCCAGGTAGATGAGCGCGTGGCGCCGTAGCTGCTTGTGCCGGTGGGTGCGCGCCGTGCCCATCACCGTCGCCATCAGTACTGCCTCCGTCGCAGCGTCCGTAACAAGAGAACGATGGCCGGCAGCAGCAGCGGGAACAGGAAGAGCGAGATGGCGGCGCCGCGACCCAGCGCGCCGCCGCGGATGCCGGTGTTGTAGGCCAGCGTGGGCAGGATCTCGGTGGCGCCGTCGGGCCCGCCGTTGGTGAGCAGGTACACGATCGAGAGATCGGACAGCGTGAAGACCGTGTCGAACGCGCTGCCGATGAACAAGATCGGCGCGATCATCGGCACGATCACCTTGCGAAAGCGCTGCAGGAAGCTGGCGCCATCCACCTTGGCGGCGTCCAGCACCTCCGGCGGCACCGAGGTGAGGCCGGCCAGCAGCACGATCGCGCTGAACGGGAAGCCGCGCCAGACGTTCACGAACATCACCGAGAACAGCGCCAGCGCGGGCTGGCCGAGCCAGACCGGCCAGTCGGGCGAGCCGTAGCCGCCGATCAGCGACAGCCGGCTGAGCGCCCAGTTGATGACGCTGAACTGCGAGTCGAACATCCACTTCCATCCCAGCACGCTGACCGCGATGGGCAGCGTGAACGGGATGACCAGGAGCGCGCGGACGACCTTCCGCCCCTTGAACGGCTGCAGGAGCAAGAAGGCCAGCGTGGTGCCGAGCACGCCCTTGAGGATCCCGGCGCCGATGGTGAAGACCAGCGTGTTGCGCACCGCCGTGTAGAAGACGGCGTTCTCGAGCGCCGACTTGAAGTTCTCGATGCCCACGAACCGCGCCACCGGCGAGCCGACGGACGCATCGCTCATCGCCAGGTACAGGGAGAACGCGAAGGGCACGCCGACGAGCAGTCCGACGTACAACACCGCGGGCGCCAGGAGCGTGTAGCCGAAGAGGTATCGGCGCGCGGTGGGGGTTCGCCACCACGACGTCTCCCGCACGCGCCCGCCGATGGCCACGGAAATGGAACCGGGCGGGGGTGGCCCGCCCGGTGCGGCTTGGGTCATTCGATCAGGAGGCTTTGTGCTTGGCGTAGATGCGCCGGATCTCGCCGACGCCCCACTTCATGGTGTCTTCGATCGACGCGCCACGCGCCACCTTCGTGAACATGTCCGGGATGATGAACGTGGTGACGACTTCCTGGGCGGGTGGCGTCATCGGCCCCGGGTAGCCGAGGAACGCCGTGATCTTTTCCTGATCCTGAAGCTTCGCGAGCTTGGCGTCCTTGCCGAGGTAGGGCATCGGCTTGGCGTACTGCCCGCGCAGGAACGGCATGTTATAGCCGAGGCTCGCCTCCATCGCTTCCTTCTGGTTATCGGCGAGGTAGGTGATGAACTCCTTGGCGGCGGCCACGTTCTTGGAGAATTTCCAGATCGCCCACACGTTGGGCTCGCCCACGTTCCAGGTGCCGCCCGGCCCCGCGACCTCGGGCACCACGAACGTCTGCTCGAACACCTTCGGGTTGGTGATGCGCGTGGAATGGAAGGCGGAGATCGCGTCGTGGATCCAGCTCGCCACGCCCGAGGCCAGGAAGCGATTGTCGGAGGCGTCATCCCACGAGAACACCTCGGGCGTCATCCCCTCGTCGTAGAGGGCCTTGCCGAACTTGAGGGACTCGCGCATCTCCTTGGAGTCGATGGCGATGTTCTGTCCGGTCGGATCCGTCTCCTTGGCCCCGAAGCAGTACATGAGCGCGCGCCAGTTGTGGTTGGCGTCGTTGCAGTGCGAGAACTGCATGCCGGTGGGATGCCCCTTGGCCTTCAGCTGGCCTCCCGCCTTGCGCAGATCGTCCCACGTCTTGGGCTCGCCCATCCCGATCGACGCGAAGAGATCCTTGCGCCACAGCACGGGTATGGAGATGAAGAAGTCGGGCACCGCGTACCACGTGCCGCCGACCTGACAGGCGCCCTTGGAGGACTCCAGCCAGCCGCCGTGCTTCTTGCCCAACCCGTCGGCGACGTCGGACAGGTCGATCAAATTGCGGTAGTACTGGCCGGTGAGGATCTGGCCCACGAAATAGATGAGGTCGTGGCCGGCGCCCGCCGCGAACTCCGCCGCGTACCGGGCGGGCAACTCGAGGTGCGGGATATGGTCCACCCGGACCTTCACGCCGGTCTTGTCGCCCCACAACTTGCAGAACGTGTCGAACCACACGTCGTAGGCGGGGACGTAATGGCTCCACACGAGCATTCTCAGACTCGTGCCCTTGATCTGCGCGGGCGCCTGCCGGGCATCGAGCATCGTGAGCAGATGGCCCCCGGCGGCGCCGGCAACGGCGCCCTTGAGCAGGCTCCGGCGGCTGACGCGGGTCGGGTTGGTTTCGATGGCGCGTCCGTCACTCATCGGGGAAACCTCCTTCGCGCGGGCGATAGCACGGTGTGGGACGCTTCCGAAAGGGTTAACCTCTTTATCCGTTTGCGGCCGTGCTTGTCAAGGGGTATTTCCTGTCACCACCCGTAGAATGTCGCCATGCGCCGCGGCGTGCTGATGGTCCTGGCTGCGATCGCGGCGATCGGTGTCTTCGCGGGCGCTCTGGGCTGGCTTCTGACGGACGCGCGGCCGCCGGCCGGCGCGCCGCGCGCCCAGCGCCTGTACTACGCCCACTGCGCCGAATGCCACGGGGTGGACGGCCGCGGCTCATGGCGCGCGTCGCTGTTCCTGCTACGGCCGAGCGACCTCACCGATCCGCGCGTCGCCGCGCAGTCCGATCGCTATCTCTTCGACATCATCAAGCACGGCGGGGCGAGCATCGGGCGGCCCGGCATGCCGGCGTTCGGGGCGCAGCTGTCGGACGAGGACATCCAGCTGCTCGTCCGCTACGTGCGAACGCTCGCGTCGAGATGAACGGCCGTCTCGCGACCCGCTTAGCGTTCGCGCTCGATCCAGACGAGGCTGATCTCGTCGCCGGTGGCTCGCACGGCGAGCCGCACGCGATCGCCCGGCGAGACGCGGGCGGCGTCGAGCGTCGCGGGCGCGCCGCGCACGGCCATCATCTCCATGGCGCCCATGCCGAGCGCGCTGACGGCCTGATGGCGGATCAGCAGGAGATCGGGGGCGGCGCGGGCAACGACCTCTCCGCGGACTTCGTACGCCGCCGGGCGCACCACGGTGCCCCAGAGGCCTGCGGCGAAGAGGACGACGAGCAGGACGAACAGGACAACCAGGAGCCGGCGCGCGCGGGCGCGCCGGCTCGCGTGAGGACTAGCGTCCCGGGTCAGTGGCGACCATCGGAGCGGGACCCTCGGGCCGTAGATCGTCACCTTTCAGGATCCATTTGCCGCCGCAGCCCTCGTCGGTGATCGCCGCGGCCGCCCGGTAGCCGCTGCCGAGGGTGAAGACCAGCAGGACGATCCCGATCGCCGCACCCGCGGCGCACGTCACCACCTTGCCAGGCACGCGGACCACGTTCACCACGACCGCCTCCGTGGCGTACAAGCCCTGCGACCTGTCGGAGGTGCGCTGCGCCTTGAGCGTCTCCTGGAAGAGATCCGGCTGCGCGGGCGGCACGGGCTGTCCAGGCTGCGCGGGCTGCGCCGGTTGTACCGCCTGGGCGTGGGCCAGCGGCGCCAGCGGGCCGGCCAGCGCGAACGACGCGACGACGAGCAACGTCAGGCACCTCACCACTGATGTCCTGCGCATAACGCCGACCTCCATGTGTGGTTCCACCCGCCCCTCGGGAGTGGGGGAACTCTATTTTCCCGCCGACCCCGCCGCGCGCGCAGGGAATTCTACGCGGACGGCCCCCTTGCCGGAAAGGGCTATAATCCCGGTACATTTTCGTCGGGAGGCAGCCACCCATGAAGCTCGTCCGGTTCTCCACTAATGGGCAATCCCCGCGGCTCGGTGCGCTCCAGGGCGACCGCATCGCCGACCTCGCCGCGAGCGTCGCCGCGACCCTGACCGCCCGCGGCGTGGTCCGCGCGCACGAGATCGCCACGGCGCTGGTGCCGGCGTCCGCGCGGGAGTTCCTCGAGGGCGGCGCGGCTGGCGCGGACGCCGTCGCCTCGATCAAGGAGTGGGTGACGGTGCCGGCGGCCTCCGCGCGGCTGCACGCGCCCATCACCGATCCGGGCAAGTTCATCTGCATCGGCCTGAACTATCGCGATCACGCCGAGGAAACCGGCAACCCCATTCCGAAGGAGCCGCCGATCTTCGGCAAATGGAACGCCTCGATCGTCGGCCCCGGTGATCCGATCCTGCGCCCGCGCGGGAGCAAGCAGCTCGACTGGGAGGTCGAGCTGGGGGTCGTGATCGGTCGTACGGCGCGCTTCGTGTCGAAGGAGGCGGCGCTGGATTACGTGTGGGGCTACACGATCATCAACGACGCGAGCGCGCGCGATTTCCAGTTCCTCACCACCCAGTGGATGGCCGGCAAGATCTTCGAGACGGCGGCGCCCGTCGGCCCCTACATCGCCGACCGCCAGGAGATTGCCGATCCGCACAGCCTCGAGCTGCGGACGTTCGTGAACGGCAAGCAGATGCAGCGGGGCAACACGAAGACCTTCATCTTCGACGTGCGCTATCTCGTCAGCTACCTCTCCGGGCTCATGACGCTCTCCCCCGGTGACCTCATCGCGACGGGAACGCCGCCCGGC